>SXGT01408209.1_pt1 | contig 22829 bp, 25 predicted proteins | sample 3176221 | NCBI WGS metagenome assembly SXGT01 (sample SAMN11356862, study PRJNA531348) | freshwater metagenome | isolation source: freshwater sample F1-120 | place: China: Fuxian Lake, Yuxi | collected 2017-12-25
CCGTGCCGCGGGCGCGGTGGTGGTGGACGCCGAGCCCGGCCGGTTGGCCGTGGATCTGGTCGACACGTACCTGGAGCTGAAGGCCAGCGGCAAGCTCTGATCGCAGCGACCCCGCGCGAGGTCAGAGTGGCGCGTCGGCCGTCTGGCCGTCGAGGCCGCGGCGGTGGGCGCGCACGGCGAACACGATGGTCCAGCCCCAGAACAGCAGGAACACCCCGATGCCGATGCCCACCCGCACCGACGTGGGCCACGGCCGGCCGGTGACGAACCCTTCCACCATCGCCGCCAGCAGGAATGCCACCACCAGACCGACGAGCACGCTGCCCGATCGACGTGCTTCGTCGACGAACGCGTGGAAGCGCGGTCGATCGCCCGGGTCGATGACGGCCCACCCGATGCGCAGGCCGGCCGCGCCCGCGACGATGACGGCAGAGATCTCCAGCAGTCCGTGCGGGAGGATGAGGCCCCAGAACTTGTCGGACTGTCCGACGTGGGTGAACAGCCCGCCGGCCATGCCGACGTTCGCGCCGTTGTAGACCAGCAACGCCACCGTGAACACGCACAGCAACGCGCCCGCGGCGAACGCGAGGAAGCCGACCCGGATGTTGTTGAGGAACACCTGGGTGGCGAAGTTCTGCGACGGCTGGTTCGAGTAGTAGTCCTCGAAGTCCTGCTCGATGTACTGCTGCGCGGTGGCATCGGGTGCAGCGACGTCGAACGCCGTGGGCGACACGGCCAGCCAGATCTGGAAGACGGCCCACGGCAGGATGGTGAGCAGTGCTGCGACGGCGATGTAGCGCCGCAGCGCGTAGATGGCCGCCGGGAACGTGACCATGGCGAACTGGGCGACACCGCGTCGCACCTCGGGATCGCGTTGGCCGTAGAGCACGCCGTGTGCGTCGGCCACCAGCAAGGTCAGCCGGTTCACCACCATCGGGTCGGCTGCGTACTCCACCCGCGCGTTGGCCAGATCGGCGCCGGCGCGCTGGTACAGGTGCACCATCTCGTCGAGTTCGTCGGGGGTGACGCCGCGCACGTGACGGGCGTGTTCGGTGAGCTCCTGGAGCCGCGCCCATGCGTCCTGCCGGGCGACCACGAACGCATCGATGTCCACTGGACGCCTAGGGTACTGATCCGGATGGACGGCATCATCACACCCGAAGCCGTGGTGCTCGAGGTGGAGACCGCGGGCGTCGCCTCTCGCGTGCTCGCCGGGCTGCTCGACCTGATCGTCCAGTTCGGCATCATCATCGCCGTCAGCATCGTGGTGTCGATCGTCGGTCTCGGCGAGTCGGAGTCGTCGTCGAACACGATGATGGCCATCGTGGTGGCGGCCGTGCTGATGGGGTATCCCGTGGTGCTGGAGACACTGATGCGTGGCCGCACGGTGGGCAAGCGGGCGATGGGCCTGCGCGCCGTCACGTTGGAGGGTGCGCCCATCCGGCTGCGCCACGCACTGCTGCGCATGATGGGTGGGCTCGTCGATCGGTTCCTGCCGCCCATCGGTGTCACCGGCACGCTGATGGTGCTGGCGACGCCCCGGCACCAGCGGGTGGGCGACCTGATGGCCGGCACCATCGTGGTGCGCGATCCCGACCGCACGGCGCTGCCGAAGGGCGTGTGGTTCCCGGTGCCGCCGGGGTACGAGTTCTATGCCGCGTCGATCGACCCGACGGCGATGACCGATGCGCAGTACACCGTCATCCGCAGTTTCCTGCTGCGCAACCGTGAGCTGGGTGCCGATGCCCGGTACGCGTTGGCTGCCGATCTGGCCGCGCGGGCGTCCGCCACGCTGCACCACCACTGGAACGCCGACGTGCACCCCGAGGCGTATCTGCTGTGCGTGGTGGCTCGCTACCAGCGTCGGAACTTCCCGGCGTACCAGCCCGCGTCCTGGTCCCCGTAGCCTGGACCGGGTGAGCGCGTTCACCTATCTCGATCATGCGGCCACCACGCCCATGCGCCCCGAGGCGGTCGACGCGATGCTGCCGTTCCTCAGCGAGCGGTTCGCCAACCCGTCGGGTTCGCACCGGTTCGCCCGCGAGGCACGCACGGCGGTCGACGATGCCCGTGAGGTGGTGGCCGAGGTGCTGGGGGCCGCGCCCGGCGAGGTGGTGTTCACCAGCGGCGGCACCGAGGGCGACAACACCGCGGTGCTGGGCACCGTGGCCCGTCGAGGTGGCACAGCGGTGTGCCCGGCGGCCGAGCATCATGCGGTGCTGGCGCCGGTCGAGCACGTGCACGGTGTGGTGGTGGCCAGCACACCGCTCGGCACCGTCGACCTCGACGCGCTGGCACAGGTGCTCCGCGACCGTCCCGACGTGTCGGTGGTGAGCGTGATGGCGGTGAACAACGAGGTCGGCAGCATCACCGATCTCGCGGCGCTTGCGGCGGTGGTGCGCGAGTGGGCGCCACAGGCGGTGCTGCACACCGATGCGGTGCAGGCGCCATGCTGGCTCGACCTCCGCACGATCACCCCGCTGGTCGACCTGCTGTCGTTGTCGGCCCACAAGTTCGGCGGACCGAAGGGCGTGGGCGTGCTGGTGGCGCGACAGGGTGTGGCGTACGAGCCGATGGTCATCGGTGGCGGACAGGAACGCGAGCGGCGCAGTGGCACCCACAACGTGGCCGGCATCGTCGCGTTGGCCGAGGCGTTGCGTGCGACCGATGCCGACCGCCCGAGCGAACTCCCGCGACTCACGGCGCTGCGCGACCGTCTGGTCGACACGCTGATGGCCGAACTGCCCGGGGTGCACGAGACCGTGCCGCGGGCACACAAGGTGGCGGGGTCCGCCCACCTGTGCATCGAGGGCATCGAGAACGAGGCACTGCTGTTCCTGCTCGACGAGGCCGGCGTGTGCGCCAGCGCTGCGTCGGCGTGTGCCGCAGGTGCCATGGAGCCGTCGCACGTGCTGGCCGCCATGGGTGTGCCGCGCGAGCTCGGCCTCGGTGCGCTGCGCCTCACGCTCGGCCGCACCACCACCGACGCCGATGTCGATCGCGGCGCCGATGCCGTGGTGACCGCCGTGCAGCGCTTGCGGCGGGGGCGCTCGTGAAGGTGCTCATGGCCCTCAGCGGTGGCGTCGACTCGTCGGTGGCCGCGGCCGAACTGCTCCACGCCGGCCACGAGGTGGTGGGCATCACCATGCGCCTGTGGGGTGGCGACAGCGACACCGGGTGCTGCTCGGTGGCCGACGTCGACGACGCGCGACGCGTCGCGCAGCAGCTCGGCATCGACCACCTGGTGTTCAACTTCACCGACGACTTCCACGAGCACGTCGTCGACCCGTACGTGCAGGCCCACCGCGACGGCATCACGCCGAACCCGTGCATCGAGTGCAACCGGCACCTCAAGTTCCACCGTCTCAGCGAACGTGCCGACCTGTTGGGCTTCGACGCGGTGGCGACCGGTCATCACGCCCGCATCGTGCAGCACGACGGCGTGTGGCGAGTGGCGCGTGGTCACGACCCGCAGAAGGACCAGAGCTACGTGGTGCACATGCTGCCCCAGCGCGAGTTGGCCCGCACGCTGTTCCCCATCGGCCATCTCACCAAGGCCGAGGTGCGCGAGCGGGCGACCGCGCTGAAGTTGCGCACGGCAGCGAAGCCCGACAGCCAGGACGTGTGCTTCATCACCAGCACCGGTGGCCGCACCGAGTTCCTGGGCACGCGCATCCCGTTCCGTCGGGCGCGGGTGGTCGACGCGGTCGACGGCACCGAGCTGGGCGAGGCCGAGTCGTTGGAGATGATCACGCTCGGCCAGCGCCGCGGCATCGGCCTGCCTGGTGGTGGCCCGAAGCGGTACGTGGTGGGCATCGACCACGCCACGGCCACCGTGCGGGTGGGCGACGAGTCGATGCTCGACGTCGACACGATGCGCGTCGGCGACATGGTGTGGTCGCACGAGCCATTGGAGGGCGAGGTGCGCGTGCAGTGCAGCGCACACGGTGCCACCAACGTCGCCACCGCCTCGGTGGTCGACGGCGAGGTGCGACTGGCATGGCACTCGCCGCAGCGCCGCGTCGCGCCGGGTCAGAGCGTGGTGCTGTACGACCTCACCGACACGTTCGTGCTCGGCGGCGGCATCGCCCGCTGAGCCCGCCTCGTTGCTGCGTTCATGTCATCCCCGTACCGGGGAATCCTCGGAGAACGACCGACACGAAACGAGCCGGCGGGGCGGGTTCAGATGTCACGGGGCCAGAGCGACACGAGGAGGAATGCCAGCAGCGTGGCAGACGCGCCGAGGACGATCGCCGCGGCGACCGTCCACCCGACGTTCCGCTTCCGGCGCTGTCGCTCGTAGGGCTGGATCGCCCACAGCGTCGCTGCGGCGGGTACGACGAACGCAGCACCGAACAGTCCGAGTGCGATGACCACCGGACCCACGCCCGCGAACACGCCGCTGAGGAACAACACGACGAGTCCGCCGGCGAGGTGTGCGGTCGCGCTGACGGCACCCCGCGCCGGTCGCTCACCGAGGTACGCGAGCAGGAGCCAGGCCCGGACTGCGAGCCACAGCGAGAACGCGGCGAAGTAGCCGACGCCGATGAAGAAGAGCACGTCGGCGAGGTCGTCGGCGGCCGACACCGCGAGCGCCGTGCTTGCCGCCGCGAGCAGGAAGTGCACCCCACCGCACACCAGCGCGAACTCCACCGGTGGCGTCGAACGGATGTCGGGGCGAGCCATCAGGCCATGGGGAGCTTCGACTCGGCCATCGCGTTGAGGGCGCGGCCGGGGCGGGTGGGGGCGACGAGGAACGACTGCACGTGGATGGCCCGACCCTTCGGCTGTTGCGGGGTGGCGGCGAAAACGGCCAGCACCATCTCGCGCACCGCGATCTCGAGCGCGTGTCCTGCGGCGGGTCCGGTGAGGTCGGCGGCCTCGGTGTCGGCCAGCGCGAGGCGAGCACCGGCGACGTTGCCGCGCTGCACCATCAGCGTCTCGCCGAGCACCACACCGTCGTGCAGCACCACCGAGCCCGGCAGCAGCACCAGCCACCGTGCGGCGAACCGGTGGAACCGCTGGCCGAGGAACCAGGTGGCGGCGACGGCCGCCATCGCCAACACCCCGCCCACGAGCCACTGGTCGCGCACGAGCAACGTGGTGGCGCCCAGCGCAGCAGCGCACCACACGATCCAGCTCAGCGCCATCGGCGCGAGCATCGCCGCAGGTGGGCGCAGCGGGAAGCGGTGCTCGCTGCCGTAGGCGTTGCCCTGCACCATCGCCTCGCCCACCTCGCCCGAGGCGGTGAGCAACGTGGCCAGCACCGCGAGGGCGAGCGACGCGGCACCCCATACGGCACTGCCGCTCTGCATCCACGCCAGGACGGTGGCCGGCACGACCGCGGGGGTGACCATGCGGAGCACGGTGAGCCCCCACGTGCTCGGGGCCACCAGGCACACGATCGACAGACCGACGACGGCGAACCAGACGCTCAGGGCCACGCTGCCGTCGACGGTGAAGCCCATCACCACTGCCAGGGCCACCCACAGCAGCCGCAGCATCCACACGAACGAGGCCGGGGCGAACAGATTTGTCGGACGCGGTTGCACCGGACCAAGGTATCGCCGCTGTCACCGCCACGCTTCGCCCATCGAAGGGTGGAGGTGGAACGATGACCCGGACGAGAAGGGAGGGCTCCGAACATGCATCGCATCGACATTCCGGGTGGCATCGCCACCGGCATCGGCGGCCTTCCCCATCGCGACGCCGGTGAGGCGGCGCGGTTCGCCCTCCGTGAGATGGAGTTGCCGGCCATCCCGTCGCTGCCGCGGCGCAGCCCGGCCGAGAGCGCCGTCGCCCAGGCCATGGTGGGCATGCAGGGCATCACCATCGGTCAGTACGGCAGCATCTCGGTGCACCCCGAGCAGATCGATCCACTGGCGCCCGTGCGCACCGACCTCCATCACGACGCGTTCGTGGGTTTCCGCACGTTCCTGGAGGCCGCCAAGGGCCGCCAGGGCTGGGTGAAGTGGCAGTTCGTCGGCCCGGTCACGTTCGGCATGGCGCTGATGCGTGCCGGTGTGCCGATGAGCGAGGCATTCGAGTCGGCGGTGCGGTGTGTGCGCGCCAAGGTGGAACACCTCATCCACGTCGTCGACAAGGAGCTACCGGGCTGCAAGCAACTGGTGTTCATCGAGGAGGCCGACCTGGCCGACATGATGAACCCCGGCTTCCCCATTGCACCCGACACCGCCATCGATCTGGTGTCCGGGGCGCTCGCCGCCATCGAGACCGATGCGGTGGCCGGCCTGCACGTGTGCGGCCTCGCCGACATCCCGTCGCAGTTGGCGGCCGGCCCGGCCGTGCTGTCGCTGCCGGTGCGTCCCGACGTGACGGACAATGCCGGGTACCTCATCCGGTTCATGGAACGTGGCGGCTACATCGCGTGGGGCGTGGTGCCCACCACCGGGCCCATCCTCACCTCGGCCGAGCGGCCGTGGCGCAACCTGTCGCAGCTGTGGTGCGAACTGGTGCAGCGTGGCGCCGATCCGGCGATGCTGCGCCGCCAGTCGATCATCACGCCCGAGTGCGGGCTGTCGTCGCACACCCCGGCCGTGGCCGAGCGGGTGCACCGCATCGCCGCCGACGTCAGCCGCCGGGCCCGCGACCAGGCCAGCGCCAGCCGCTGGGTGCTGGGCGCCTGACGCACGACGTCACACCCTTCGGGCACACTGGTGACATGACGCCCGCCGACCGCATCCAGGCACTCCGTGCCCAGATCGCCCACCACAACGAGCGCTACTACGCCGACGACGCGCCCGAGATCAGCGATGCCGACTACGACCAGCTGGTGCGCGAGTTGGCGGTGCTCGAGGCCGAACACCCCGAGCTGGCCGACGCGGCGTCGCCCACGCAGGCGGTGGGCGCGGGGGTGCTGTCCACCGCGTTCGCGCCGGTCACGCACGCCGTGCCGATGACCAGCCTCGACAACGCGATGGACGAAGCCGAGCTGGCGGCCTGGGGTGAACGCGTGGCTCGTGGGCTCGACGGCGCGCCGGCGCAGTTCGTGTGCGAGCTGAAGATCGATGGCCTGGCCATGAGCCTGCGCTACGAGGACGGCCGCTTCGTGCAGGCCGCCACCCGTGGCGACGGCCGGGTGGGGGAGGACGTCACGGCGAACGTGGCCACCATCGCCTCGGTGCCGAAGGTGCTCACCGGTGCGCCGCCCGTGTTGGAGGTGCGCGGCGAGGTGTACCTGCCCATCGATGCGTTCGAGCGGTTGAAGGCGGCGAAGGAGGCCGAGAACGCGGTTCGTGTGGCGGCCGGCAAGAAGCCCGACCCGGTGCCGGTGAACCCGCGCAACGCCGGCGCGGGCAGCCTGCGCCAGAAGGATCCGTCGGTCACTGCCGAGCGAGAGCTCGCGTTCTGGAGCTATCAGCTGGGCGACGTGCAGGGTGGCCCCGAGTTCACGTCGCACCACGAGACGCTCGACTACCTGGGGTCGCTCGGGTTCCCGGTGAACCCCGAGATCCGCCTCGTCGGCGACCTCGATGCGGTGTCGGCGTTCTGTCGTCACTGGCAGGAACACCGTCACGACCTCGGCTACGAGATCGACGGCGCGGTGGTGAAGGTCGACTCGCTCGCGCAGCGCGAGCAGCTGGGCTTCACGTCGCGTGCGCCGCGGTGGGCCATCGCCTTCAAGTTCCCGCCCGAGGAACGCACCACCCTGCTGCGCGACATCCAGGTGTCGGTGGGCCGCACCGGCCGCACCACGCCGTTCGCCGTGCTCGAGCCGGTGTTCGTCGGCGGTTCCACCGTGGGCATGGCCACGCTGCACAACGAGGACCAGGTGCGCCTGAAGGACGTGCGCCCCGGCGACACCGTGGTGGTGCGCAAGGCCGGTGACGTGATCCCCGAGGTGGTGGGTCCGGTGCTGGCGCTGCGGCCCGAGGGGCTGCCGGCCTGGCAGTTCCCGCGCACCTGCCCGTGCCCGCTCGAGACCGAACTGGTGCGTCCCGAGGGCGAGGCCGACACCCGCTGCGTGGAACCCGACTGCCCGTTCCAGCGCGATCAGCGCATCATCTATTTCGCCTCGCGCGGGGCGATGGACATCGAGGGTCTCGGCGACCAGACGGTCATGCAGCTCAGTGAGGCCGGCCTGGTGCAGGACCCTGGCGACGTGTATTCGCTCACCCGCGAGCAGCTCATGGGGCTCGAGAAGTGGGGCGCCACGAAGGCCGACAACCTGCTGGCCGCGATCGAGGGATCGAAGTCGCGGCCGTTGCCCCGCGTGCTCACCTCGCTCGGGTGCAAGGGACTCGGCCCGTCGGCCAGTGAAGCCATCGCCCGCCGGTTCGGCACACTCGATGCGATCATGGCGGCCTCCGAGGACGAACTGGCCACCACCGATGGAGTGGGTCCCACCATCGCCGCGTCCATCGTGCGGTGGTTCTCGCGCGAGCCGAACCGGGCCATGGTGGAGAAGCTGCGTGCCGCAGGCGTCGACTTCGGACGGGTCGACATCAGCGTGCTGCCGCCGGTGCTGGCCGGCAAGGCCGTGGTGGTCACCGGCACGCTGGAAGGGTTCAACCGCGAGGAGGCCGAGGCCGCCATCAAGGACCGTGGGGGCAAGAGCCCGGGCAGCGTCAGCGCGAAGACGTTCGCCGTGGTGGTGGGTGCCGAACCCGGCGCGAGCAAGCTCACCAAGGCCGAGGCGTTGGGTGTGCCCGTGCTCGACGAGGCCGGCTTCCGCCACCTGCTCGAGACGGGCGACCTGCCCGCCTGAGTCGCCACGGCACCGGGGTCAGCCCAGGCGTTCGTCGAGGGTGACGTCGAAGCGCTGCAGTTCGCGTACGGCGGTGATGGCCGCATGCAGCGGGTCGATGAGCACGTTGCGCTCGCCGCTACGCGCGTCGACCAGTGCAGATGGCACCGCCAACGCCAACGACCGGCCGGTGGTGGCCCACGCCTCGCCGATGCGTGCGGTGCTGTCGGGATGCGCCGCCCACTGCTTGCGCAGGTCGCCCACCTCCAACACGTCGAGGTGGGCATCCGGCACGTCGAGTTCGACGGCGACGTACTTCATGCGTGCGCCGGTGAGGTGTGCCGACAACTCGAGCGTGGCCAGTGCCAGCGAGTCGGCGGTGTACACCATGCGCCGCCCCACCGGGTTCCAGCGCCCACCGAACTCGGCCGCGCCCACACCGCTGAGGACGCCGGCGGCGTGCCGGGACGCCACCATGCGCCACACCCGCACGGGTCAGCCGAACACGCCGTGCTCGATGCGGCCGAGCAGCGCGAACACCGACTCGGCGCCCACCTCCGTGCCGGCCACCTCGAACGGGGTGCGCCGTTGCAGCGACCGGTTGGGTGTGGTGAGCCAGACGCGTGCGTCGGTGGCGCTGCCCAGTACCTGTGTGGCGCGGCGCAGCAGGCGAGTGAGCCGTGCCACACGGTCGCTCTCGAGTGTGTCGAGCACGCCGGCCTGCTTGCGCCGAGCCCAGGTGCGCGGCGCGATGCTGAGCCAATCGAGCACGTCGGCCAGCGGCAGCTGCAGTGAGTGCGCCACGGCGGTCACCGTGGTGACGGGCACGCCACGCCGAACGTCGTGCTCGGTGAGTGCGGCGACGGAGCTCGCGGTGGCTGCCATGTGGCTCAGCCTACCATGCCATTTGGCAGCCGTCGTAGGAGGTCAGTGGTCGCTGCGGGAACGGCTCCAGCGCACTGCGGCCAGCGCACCGATGACCAGCGAGATGGCGATGCCGTAATAGAGCACGTCGAGCGCGTCCTTGCCGAGCACCAGCTTCTCGAGGAACTTGATCGCCGCCACCAGTTGGATGACGTCGATGAGCTTGCCCTTCAGATCGCCGAGCTCGGTGATGACCAACCAGTCGGGCAGGCGCAACGGGGTGATGAACAGCTCGATCATGCCGGCGGCGAAGATCAGCAGCACGGTACCCAGGAGGAACAGGTCGATCACCTCGAGCAACCGCACGATGGCCACCGAACTGTCGGCGCCGTCGTCGAGCAGCAACTCGACGAACGACCACACCTTCACGCACCCCCACACGAATGTGACCATCGCAGTGACCAACATGGCGATGGCAGGGATGACGGCGATGCCCAGCGCTGCCTCGCTGGCGCGGGCGATGCGCTCGCGCCGAGGTTGCTCGTGCGGGGTCGGGGCCTCGTTCATGGCGGTGAACCTAGAAGACGTTGAAGGTCCAGGTGAACGAGCGGGCCGAACTCCGCCCCTCGATGATCTTCCAGTAGATGACCTTCACGATGTGCTCACCCTGGCTGAACGACTCGATCTCGGCACCCTCGGCCGGGTCGAACGTGAGCGTGGCGTTGCCCGGCTCGTAGATCGTGGTGGGCGGCAGCGTGATCTGCTGACCGGGCTTGTTGGCCACGTCCTGCAGGTCCTCGATGTTCACCGTGGGCAGTTCGAGTCCGTCGATGACCAGGACACCCTCGTAGCCGGGGAGCAGGTCGACGAACACCGAGGTCTGCGACGGCACACGCACGGCGGCCGGCACCGGGTCGATCTGTTCGATCGTGTCGGGCAGCCCCAGCGCATCGCGACCGGTGACGGCGCTGGCGGCGGCGTACACCATCGCGAACAGGCACACGGCGATGACGAGGCTCGCGAGGAGCATCGACCACTGGGGACGGCGGAGCTGGATCGGCACGTCCTCCATTCTCGCCGGTCGGCGTCGAATTCGCACCGCGCGTACCGCTCTCGGCTGCCCGGGGCTAGCTTCAGATACCGCCATGTCGGCCGATGAACTCACTTCCGCGACATCGTCCTCACCGCGTCTGGTGGCGGGCCGTTATCGCCTCGGCGCGCGCCGGGGCAGTTCCATCGACGCCGCCCTGTTCGAGGCGGTCGACGAGGAGCTCGGCCGGCCGGTCGTGGTGAAGCTGGTGCATCCCGACACCAGCGCGCGGCCCGAGGTGCAGACCGAGTTCCGGGAGAAGATGGAGATCGCCGGGGCGATCCACCATCCGAACATCGCCGTGGCCCACAGCTGGGGCGTCACCGACTGGAAAGGCAATCGCGTTCTGTTCGTCGTGTCCGAGCAGCTCACCGGTGGCAGCGTGCGCGACATGCTCGACCGCGGCCGGCTGCTCACGCCGTCGCAGGCGCTCCTGGTGGGCCTCGATGCGTGCAAGGCGCTCGACCAACTCCACCGGCGTGGCCTCGTGCACGGCGACATCCGCCCGGGCACGCTGGTGTTCGGTGACGACCGCCGTCTGCGCGTGGTCGACCCGGGCCTGTCGCAGGTGCTGGCCATCGCCGACGACAACGTGCACCGCAGCAACGACCTCGCCAAGTACGCCTCGCCCGAGCAGGCGCAGGGTGGCGCGATCGAGGCGCGCAGCGACGTCTACTCGCTGTGCCTCACGCTGTTCGAGACGCTCACCGGCACGGTGCCGTTCGTGGGTGACTCCACCGTCGCCACACTGGCCAACCGTGTCGACCGGTTGCTGCCGGTGTCGGCCGATCTGGGGCCGTTGGCCACCGTGCTCGAGCGGGCCGGACGACCGAATCCGGGCGAGCGGTTCACGGCGGCCGAGTTCGCCCGGGCGCTGCTGCAGGCCGCCGAGCGGCTGCCGCGGCCCGAGCCGCTGCCCATTCTGGCCAACTCGCTGTTCGGTGCCGACCCGGGCGAAACGGGCGACCTCACCGACCCCACCGGCGTGATGCTGCCGCCCACGATGGCCGTGGCCGTCACACCGCCTGCCAGCGCGCCGGTCGCCGAGCCGGCTCCGCTGCTGGTGGTGCCCGTCGACGCGCCGGCGGAGCCCGAGTCCACGCCGGTCGCCGCCGCACCCGTTGCCGCCACGCCAGTGCCGCCGCCGCCCGTGCCTGCCGCCACCACTGCCACGCCCGACGACGACATCGATCCCCGCGACGAGTTCCCCGAGGCACCGCCCACGCCGGGCCGCACCCGCAAGCGGCTGGTGCTGCTGCTCCTGCTGCTGGCCATCGCCGGTGGTGCGCTCGCCTGGTACAACGCCCGCCCCGAGATGCGCATGGTGCCCGAGCTCGCGGGCATGGAGGAAGGTGTGGCGCTCAACGCCGTCGCCGGCGACTTCGAGGCAGTGGCCGCGCAGGAGTCCAGCGAAGAGGTGGGCGCCGGGCTGGTCATCCGAACCGATCCGGTGCCCGGCATCGAACTCGAGAAGGGCAGTGCGCTCACGCTGTTCATCAGCACCGGCCCGGCACCACGCGTGCTGCCCGAGCTGGCCGGCCTCACGGTGGCCGAGGCCACTGCGGAGCTGGAAGGGTTGGGGCTGGTGGCCGAACTGGGCGACCCCGCGTTCGACGAGACCGCTGCGCTCGACACGGTGCTGAGCTGGACCGTGCCCGATTCGCCCACCCTGGTGGCCGGTGGCACCGTCACCAAGGGCACCACCGTGCGACTGGTGGCGTCGGCCGGTCCGGCACCGCGTACGGTGCCCGATCTCACGGGGCAGACGCTCGATGCCGCCACCGCCACGTTGGCCGGGGTGCAGCTCACCATCACCCAGACGGGCGAGGAGTTCAGCGACACCATCGCGGCCGGACAGGTGATGCGTCAGGATCCGGCGCCGGGTGCCGCGGCCGCCCGCGACAGCAACGTGAACGTGGTGCTCTCGAAGGGTCGGGCGCCCATCAAGATCCCGGCCATGACCGATCCGCGTCCCGCCGCGGTGCGTGCCGCGCTCGAGCAGGCCGGCTTCGTGGTGGCTGCAGTGGAGGGCGACCCGACGAAGAAGTTCATCGGTCTGCGCGTCAACGGCAAGCCCGTGAACGTCGGGCAGGAGTTCCCGTACGGCACCCAGGTGGTGCTGCTGTACGCGCTGCTCTGAGGTCGTCGCCCCGTCGGTTCTGCGCCGGAGCACCCTGCTCACTAACGTTCGGCTGCAAGTCGCACAGGAGGTAGCACTGCATGGGTTCTCTCGACGGTCGCGTGGCCATCATCACCGGCGCAGGTCGCGGCATCGGCCGTGAGCACGCCCTGTACTTCGCTGCCGAGGGCGCGAAGGTGGTCGTGAACGACCTGGGCGGCACCAACGACGGCACCGGCGCCGACATCACGCCGGCGCAGCAGGTGGTGGAGGAGATCCGTGCGATGGGCGGAGAGGCCGTCGTGAACGGCGACAACGTCGCGTCGTGGGAGGGTGCACAGCGGATGGTGAACCAGGCCGTCGAGACGTTCGGCGACCTCGACATCCTGGTCACCAACGCCGGCATCCTGCGCGACCGAGTGCTGGTGAACATGACCGAGGAGGAGTGGGACGCGGTCATCGCCGTGCACCTCAAGGGTCACTTCGCCCCCAGCCGGTGGGCGGCTGCGTACTGGCGCGAGCAGGCCAAGGCCGGCATCGACAAGCCGCGCAACATCGTCCACACGAGCAGCACTTCGGGCCTGTTCTCGAACCCGGGTCAGAGCAACTACGGCGCGGCCAAGACCGGCATCGCGACGTTCAGCCAGATCATCGCCAAGGAACTCTCGCGCTACAACGTGAAGAGCAACACCATCGCTCCCGGTGCGCGCACGCGCCTCACGCTCGCCACACCGGGCCTCGAGGAAGTGATGAAGCCGAAGGAAGCGGGCTTCGACCCGTGGGACCCGGCCAACATCTCGCCACTCGTCGCGTACCTCGCGTCCACGTCGTGCGCCTTCAACGGTGAGACCTTCCTGGTGCAGGGCGGTCAGGTCACCATGGTGGAGAGCTGGAAGCGCGGTGCCGGCGTGGAGCGCGACTCCAAGTGGACCGTCGGCGAGCTCGCCGAGGCACTGGCGCCGCTCGCACACTCGTGAGCCTCCGCCGGTGACCGGCGAAGTCGAGGTCGCGCCCTGGCCCATCCTGCTGCGGCGCCGTCTCGCACAGAAGGTGGGCATCCCACACCGCTGGGCGGTGCTGTGGGTCGTGCTCAGCGGCCTGTTCACCACCGGCTTCACCATCACCCTGCTGGTGGTGTCGCTCGAGGGCATCGCCGATGAGCTCGACACCTCGGTGTCGGTGCTCACCTGGGCGATCACCGGCCCGATGCTCGCGTTCGGTGTGGTGGGCCCTGCGTTCGGCAAGGCCGGTGACCTGTGGGGCCACAAGCGCACCTTCGTCGGCGGGTTGTTCTTCGCGGCCGTGTTCGCGCTGCTGTCGGCGCTGTCGTGGAACGCAGGCTCGCTCATCCTGTTCCGCACGTTGTCGGCCACCGCCGGCTCGGCGTGCGGGCCGTCGGCCATGGCCTACATCAACCGGATGTTCGAGCCGACCGAGCGGGTGAAGCCGCTCAGCTACTGGAGCTTCGTGACGGCCGGGTCGCCGGTGGTGGGCGTGGTCATCGGCGCGCCGCTGGTCGACACCATCGGGTGGCGGGCGATCTTCTTCATCCAGGCCCCGCTGTGTCTCATCGGGTTCGTGGTCGCGATGTGGTTGCTGCCGAACACCGAACGGATGAGCGGTGTGAAGTTCGACGTGATGGGGTCGGTCACGCTCGGTGTCGCCGCGGCCTCGTTGTTGGCGGCCATCAGCCAGGGTCGCACGTGGGGGTGGACGAGCGCGCTCACGCTGGGATTCCTGTTGCTGTCGGTGCTCGGCGCGGTGGCGTTCGTGCGGGTGGAACAACGGGCGGAGGCGCCACTGGTGGTGCTCGGTTGGTTCCGCACCCGCAATGTCGCGTTCCCCGTGCTCAGCCAGATGCTCACGAACTTCGCCTACATGGGCGGGTTCTTCCTGATCCCGCAGGTGCTCGGCAAGCCGCGCGGCATCGGCCTCGACACCGCCACCGTCGGCAACCTGGTGATCGCCCGACCGCTCGCCTTCTCCCTCATCGCGCCGCTGGCCGCGATCGTCACCCTCCGGGTGGGTGAACGCATCGCCGGCGTGGCGGGAGCGCTGGGGTTGGTGGTGTCGATGGTGATGTGGGCCACCGTGGGCGTGGACAGCAGCTACGTGTTCATCATCGCGGCCACCGCGATGTCGGGCATCGGGCTGGGCATCGCGTCACCTGCGCTGACGTCGTTGATGGCGAACGCGGTCGACGAGAACGATCTCGGTGTCGCAGGGGCGATGCAGCAGTTGATGACCCAGCTCGGGGCGGTACTGGGGTCGGCCGTGCTGGCCACCGTCAGTGCGACGGCCAGCCAGGACGACTTCGGTCCGTTCCACGCCGCGTTCACGGTGGGCGCGGTGGTGGCGGGGCTGGGCGCCGTGGCGGCCGCGTTCGTGCGGTCGACACCACGGGGCGCCTGAACCCCACGACGACTAGGCGGTGATGGCCTTGATCTCGTCGGCGATCTGCTTCGCGACGTCGTCCTGCGGCATGCCGGTCTGCATGGCCATCATCTTCATCATGTCGCCGGCCACCTTGATCTTGCCGGACATGAAGGCCTGCATGCTGGCGGCCTGGTCCTGGTCGACGAACAGCGCACGAGCCGTGGCGTAGTCGGTGGTGACGGTGACGTCGGCGGGGTCGAGGGCGCCGAGCTCCATCACGATCTCACCCGACGACGTGTCGAGAAAGGCGTGCACGGTGCCCTCGCCGAACGGGACGTCGGTGATGACCTGGTTCATGCGGATGCTGGCGGTGGGCTTCGCGGCCTGATCGGCGTACTTCTCGCGGATCGCCTTGGCGGCGGTCATCCACTCCTCGGAAAGGAACTGGTGGCTCATGGTGGCTCCTGGCTGGGATTTCGGTGTCGTGAATGTACCGTGCGCACGCTGGGACGTTGCCAGCGGACGTGAACAGAACGTTCAATCCCTTTCCGATCGGCCCGATCGCCGGGTAACGATGGTCCAATGGCACGAATTCTGGTCACCGAGGAGATCGCCGAGGGTGGGCTCGATCGCCTGCGCGCCGCCGGCCACGAGGTCGTCGTGGAGCTCGATCTCGCCCGCCTGCTCGACGCCGTGCGCGGGGCGCACGCCCTCATCATCCGCTCCGCCACCCAGGTGACCGCCGAGGTGCTCGAGGCCGGCAGCGACCTCGTGGTGGTCGGCCGGGCCGGTATCGGCCTCGACAACGTCGACGTCGAGGCGGCCACCCGTCGCGGTGTGATGGTGGTGAATGCGCCGCAGAGCAACATCGTGTCGGCCGCCGAGCACACGATGGCGCTCATCCTCAGCCAGGCCCGCAACGTGCCGCAGGCCCACGCCGCGCTGAAGGCCGGCCGCTGGGAGCGTGCCCGCTGGGAGGGCGTGGAGCTGGCCGACAAGACGCTGGCCGTCATCGGTCTCGGGCGCATCGGCAAGCTGGTGGCCGACCGGGCCAAGGCGTTCGGCATGCGGCTCGTGGCGTACGACCCGTTCGTGTCGGCCGACCGGGCCCGCACGATGGGCGTGGAGTTGATGCCACTCGATCAGGCGGTGGCCGAGGCCGACTTCCTCACCGTGCACCTGCCGAAGACCAAGGAGACCACTGGTCTCATCAACCGCGACCTGCTGCTGAAGGCGAAGCCCTCGCTGCGTGTCATCAACGTGGCACGCGGTGGCATCGTCGACGAGCAGTCGTTGGCCGATTGCGTGCGCGATGGCATCATCGCCGGCGCAGCGGTCGACGTGTTCGTCACGGAACCCACCACCTCGTCGCCGCTGTTCGAGCTCGACAGCATCGTGGTCACGCCGCACCTCGGCGCCAGCACGCGCGAGGCGCAGGACAAGGCGGGCGACACCATCGCCGACATGGTGCTGCTGGCGCTGTCCGGCGACTTCGTGCCGTTCGCGGTGAACGTCGATGCGGCCGAGGCCAACGAGACGCTGCGTCCGTTCCTGCCGCTGGCAGAGAACCTCGGCCGCTTGTTCGCCTCGCTGGCCGCCGACGCGTTGCAGGGCGCCGACCGGCACAGCCTCGAGGTGTGCACCGAGGGCGACATCGCCGGCTACGACACACGCATCCTCAGCCTGGCTGCGCTGAAGGGCTACTTCTCGACCATCGCCGACGAGCAGGTCACGTTCGTCAACGCGCCGCAGCTGGCGCAGGCCGCCGGTCTGGAGGTGCGCGACGTGAACTGCGCCACGAGCGCCGACTTCGTGAACCTGCTCACGCTGCGGGGTGCAGGCCACAGCATCTCGGGCACCCTCGTGGGGCGTCGCAGCGACCAGCGCATCGTGATGATCGACGAGCACCACTTCGACGTGCCGCCCGCCGACCACATGCTGATGGTGAAGAACGACGACCGCCCCGGCGTCATCGGCACCGTGGGCACGCTGCTCGGCAATGCCGGCGTCAACATCGACGACATGGACGTGGGCCGTGCCGCACAACCCGGCACCGCCGTGATGCTCATCGCACCCAGTGCCGCCGTGCCCGCTGAGGTCATCGACGAACTGCGTCGCTCGCCCGGCATCCTCTCGGTGGTGCAGCTCGCCGGCTGAGTGGCGGCTCAGCCCACCGCGAAGACGGTGATCACGATGTCGCCGTCGTCCTCGCGGGCGGCACCCACGAACACGGTCTCCGTGAGCCAGCGGTGCGCCGGCGCGTCGGTGCGGAACATCGGTGTGGTGAAGAAATAGGCACCTTCGTCGCGGTACACGCCGCGGTTCACGACATCGATGAGCGTGCCGTCGTCGGCGCGTACCAGGTAGCGGGCCTCCACCTCGGTGACCGTGCCGCGGGTGATGGCCCAGTCGGCGCCGATGCCGGTGACGGTGCCGCGCAGGCGGGGGCCGTCGACCGTGCCACCCACGATGGGGAAGATCTCGAGCACTTCCTCGGGCCCACGGCCGACGTGCTGCGGCGGCGTGACTTCGGCACGGATCTCGAACACGAACGTGAGGGTGGGCGTGTTCATCGCGGCGAGTGCGATCGAATGGCATCGCGGGTGGCGATGGCCTCGGCGCGTGCGGCCTCGGCGAAGTCGGCGGCCTTGGATGCGTAGAGGATGGCGCGCGAGGAGTTGATGACCATGCCGTGCCCCGCGGGCGCCGTGCCGGCCTGCACCGTGGCCTGCACGTCGCCGCCCTGGGCGCCGACACCCGGCACCAGCAGGGGCAGGTCGCCGACGATGGCGCGCACCTGGCGCAGTTCGTCGGGATACGTGGCACCCACCACCAGGCCGCAGTCGCCGATCTCGTTCCACTCCATGGCCACACGGCGAGCGACGTGCTGGTACAGCGGTTCGCCGTCGCTGACGAGCGACTGGAAGTCGCCGCTCCCCGGGTTGCTGGTACGGCACAGCACGAACACGCCGCCGTCGGGGTGGCGCAGGAACGGCTCCACCGAATCGGTGCCGAGGTACGGGTTCACCGTCACCACGTGCGCGCCGTACCGCTCGAACGCCTCTCGTGCGTACTGCTCGGCCGTGCTGCCGATGTCACCGCGTTTCGCGTCGAGCACGAGCAGCGTGTTCGGGTGCTGATCGCGGATGTGGGCGCACAGCCGTTCGAGTTCGGCCTCGGCGCCCACCGCGGCGAAGTACGCGATCTGCGGCTTGAACGCACACACCACGTCGGCGGTGGCGTCGACGATGGTGGTGCAGAAGTCGAGCACCGAGCCGTGCACCGCGTCGGGGAAGCGTGCCGGGTCGGGATCGAGGCCCACGCAGAGCATCGAGTCGGTCGTCGCCCAGGCGCGCCGAAGGAGTTCGTGGAAGGCCATGCGGCCGACTCTACCCAGCGCTGTCGACGCCGGCCGCGGCTTCGGCCTTCGCTGCCGCCTGGGCCTTGTGCTTGCGCGGTGTGTAGGTGAGTGCTCGGAACAGGCTGAGACCGAAGACGAGTTCGATGATGAGCAACGCCGACCACTGCACCAACTTGTTGGAACGATCGGCGCCCGACTGGAAGCCGTGCACGGTGCCGACCACGAACAGCGGGTAGGCCAGCAGGTGCACGCTGTGCCAGATCTTGCGCGGCATGCGCCGCATCAACAGGCTGGTGATCTGGATCGCGATGAGCAGGTAGAAGGCGACGATGCCCCATGCCGTGGCGCCGGGTCGCCAGTCGGTGGCCATCGGGATGAAGAGTTCCTCGAAGCCGAAGTGCACGAAGTTGTCGGCCACGAGGCCCGCGAGGTGCACCAGGGTGAACACCACGGCCAGCAGACCGAGATAGCGGTGCAGATCGAGCAGCCAGGCGGGAATGCCGCGGCGGCGCAGCAACCGGCTCGACAGGGTGATGCCCCAGACGATGCTCGCGGCGACGAGTGCCCACGCGATGAGACCACTTGCCCGGCTGACGTACCACGCCAGCTTCTCTGTCACGGCGATCACGCCGCGAAACCTACTCTCACCACTCCCTCGTCGGTGATGATCCAGCCGTCGACACCGAAGCTGTCGAGCAGTTGGGCGCCTGCCTCGCTGCCGGCGACCACCACGGCCTTGGCCAGCGCCTCGGCGCGTGCGGCACTCAGCGCCGCCACGGCCACGGCCACCACGTCGGTCTGGGCCGGCGCACCGGTGGCGGGATCGATGAGGTGATGCGCCACGGTGCCGTCGCTGCGGGTCCAGCGGCGCATGCGCACGGTGCTCATCACCAGGCCGCCGGCGCCGAGGCGGTACCAGTCGAACGGCTGGTCGGTGTCGGGATGGTGCAGCGGCACGTCCCAGCCGTCGTAGGGCGTGTCGCCGGCGACGGCGATGTCGCCGCCCATGCACACGTAGGCGCCGTTGGCGCCCATGCGCAGCAGATCGGCGGCGAGCATGTCGGCGGCGAGTCCCTTGCCGATGCCACCGAGGTCGATGCGCAGCCCGGGGGCCAGTCGGACGGCCTCGTCGTCGGCTCGCAACTCCAGACCGCGCAGACCGGGGGAGGGGTCGCAGTACGACGGCGCAGGGCCGCCGTGGTCGATCTCGGTGAACGTGCGGTCGTAGCCCCACAGTTCGAGCGCCGTGCGCACCGACGGGTCGAACCGACCGTCGGTCTCGTCGTGCAGTCGCGCGCACCAGCGGAGCGCCACGAACAGATCGTGGCTCACCCGCACCCATTCGCCGGGCCGGGCGTGCAGTCGGTTCAGTTCGCTGTCGGGCAGGAAGCGGGACCATGCCCGCTCGAGTTCGCGCAGTCGCTGGAACGCCTGCGGCGTGAGTGAGGCAGGTCCGTCGAACATCAACTCGGCGGTGGTGCCCATGATGGACGCCGCGCTGCGGTGCCACGTTCGTTGTTCGAGGAGTGCGAGGTTCACGGGCACTTGCTCCCTGTGCAGGCCGGGGCCGTCGTGACCGGGGCGGGTGGCGGTGGCGGCGCCGCGGTGGTGACCGGGGCCGGTGCCGTCGTGACGGGTGCCGGCGCGGTGGTCGCGGGTGCCGGTGCGGGCGTGACGGCCTTCGGTGCGGTGGTGGCCGGGGCCGGTGCCGGGGTGGTCTTGCCGCCACCCGACGGTGCGGGTGCCGGGGCGGGCGCCGGTGCAGGCGCCGGAGTGGGAGCCCCGGGGACCACGGCGACGGTGGTGATCGGCGCGCCGGGCACCGTGGTGCTGTCGAGCGGCAGGGTCTCCCCAGGCACCGTGGCGAGCGTGGAGTCCACCACGCCGGCGACGCTGGAGGGGGGAGCGACGGGGTTGCCGTTCTCGTCGACGTAGATGGTGCGTTCCACCGTGCGCACGACCACCGAGGTGTCGGGCGAGGCGGAGTTCGACTCCTCGGCGGCGTGCTGGTCGGCCTGGGCCAGTGCCGTGATGGTGCCGAGGAAGCCGGAGGTGGCGAGGCCGGTGGCCAGCACCCTGCCGGCAGCGGCGGCGTGACGGCGGCGGCTCCTGGTGATCGGCAGGTTCGTCGTGCGGTCGACGACGGCCACCACCGGGACGGCGGCCGTGGCGTGCGCCGCCGCGGCGTTCATCGGCACGGTGGAGGAGGCGGCGCTCGCCGAGGCGGCGGCCGCGCTGGTGGCCTGGGCGACCGTGATGGCGATCGGCTGGGTGTAGCGCACGGGCTGGTAGCTGGCCGGCGGCTCCCAGGTCGGGGTGGCCGGAGCGACGGGTCGCGGGGCAACGGGCGGCATCACCGGTGCAGGGACGACCTGTGGGGTGACGGGAGCCGCAGCGGCTGCGGCCTGCGGAGCGGCCGCGCGAGCGGCACCGGATCCGCCGCGTCGCTGCGCCAGGCGGGCGACGCGGGCAGCCTGCTCTGGGTCGAGTTCAGTCGTCACAGTTCCACACTCCGTTGAGTTCGAGTTGCGCGTCCTGGCAGTTCGCCGGCTTCGGCGGGATCGGCGTGCCGGCGGGCCAGTCGCGGGGCACTCCTGCCGGCCACGTGGTGGTGGTCACGGGCTTGGCAGTCGTCGTGGTGGCCCGCACCGTCGTCGCCGTGGTGGGCGCTGCGGTGACCGGCACCTGCACCACGCTGATCACCGGGCGTGACGTGGAGGGCGCCAGGGTGGTGGCGGGGGTGGCCGGCCGCGGGGCGGGGGTCGCCGGAGTGGGTGTGGCGACCGGCGTCGGCGCGGCCGGAGCGGGGACGGGGATCTCGAGCACCACCGTCGGGATGGTGGCGCCGCCGGGCAGCGTGGTGGACGACGAACGCACCACCACCACCCGCTGGATCTCCTGGACCTCGGTGACCACTTCCACCTCAGCCGGGGCCTGGGCGCTCGCCATCCCGAGGATGTTCGAGCCGCCGACCGCGGCGAAGCAGACAGTGCCGAGGCCGAGTGTTCCGGCGGTGGCTCCGGCTGCTGCCAGTGCTACTCGTCGTTCCATGTCTCACCGCCTTTGCTCCCGCACGTTCGCAGTAGTCATCGGTCGTAAGACCCCCGCCCTCGAACCAAGGAACGGTAAAGAAACGTCGAAATGTGTGGCGGTGTGTCAGCCCTCGACGGTGATGGCCGCCGTGGGGCACATGTCGGCGGCGGTCTGCACCTTGTCGCGCAACTCCTCGCCCGGCTCCTCCTGGAGCACGTAGAGGTAGCCGTCCTTGCGCACCTCGAACACCTCGGGGCACACCTGCATGCAGGCACCCGTGCTCGCGCACACGTCGTAGTCGACACTCACCTTCATTGCTGTTCTCCTGGTTGTTCGAGCGAACTCACGCCTTGGCGCGACGGTAGCCGTCGGCCTCGGCGTCCGCCGCAGTGGCGTAGCAGCGGTCGGGCACCGTGCGATCGTAGGAACGCCCGCCCGGTACGTGGAAGATGCCGCTGCGGCTGTTCACCTTCACGGGGTGGCTCGCGGGGCAGCCGCCGTCGATCGGCGGCACCCAGACGGGCAGCTGTGTCGGTCCCACGACCGGCGTGTCGGGAACCGGCTCGGGCGCCGGCGCGGCAGTGCGTGTGCGCCGAGCGACGACCGCGGCGGTGATGCCGACCGCGGCGAGGACGGCCAGGCAGAGCGTTCGTCGGCGCGTCATGCGCCGAGCCTAGTTTCCGGGGCTCAGCCCTGGTGCCGCTCGTGGGCGTTGAGCACGGCGCGCAGCGCTGCGGTGATGGTGCTCGGGTCGGTGCCCACACCCCACTTCACCGTGCCACCGACCACGCTGGTCTCCACGTAGGCGACGGCCGTGGCCTGCGAACCCTGGCCCATCGCGTGCTCGGCGTAGTCGAGCACGTCGATCGTGCTGCCGAGGCCGGCGCGCAGCGCGTGCACGAAGGCGTCGATGGGTCCGTTGCCCTCACCCATCACGGTGACGGGCTCGTCGTCGACGACCAACTGGGCGGTGATGGACGTGCTGCCGCTGGCGCTGTCGCTGCGCAGTTCGTGGCTGGTGAGCCGGAAGCGCGGCGCGTCAGGGACGTACTCGGACTGGAAGGCCTCCCACATCACGATCGGACTGATCTCGGTGCCCGTGTCCTCGGTGATGTGCTGGATGGTCTTCGAGAACTCGATCTGCAGGCGGCGCGGCAGGTCGAAGCCGTGCTCGGCCTTCATCACGTACGCCACACCGCCCTTGCCGCTCTGACTGTTCACGCGAATGACGGCCTCGTAGGTGCGGCCCAGATGCGTGGGGTCGAGCGGCAGGTACGGA
>SXGT01409493.1_pt1 | contig 22828 bp, 19 predicted proteins | sample 3176221 | NCBI WGS metagenome assembly SXGT01 (sample SAMN11356862, study PRJNA531348) | freshwater metagenome | isolation source: freshwater sample F1-120 | place: China: Fuxian Lake, Yuxi | collected 2017-12-25
GGCGATCTCCGCGGTGCCGGTGCGCGTCCACACCCGCTCGATCTCGTTTGGGAACCGATCGAGGAGCAACCTTTCGATCTGGCTGCCGTACCGCACCGATTCATCGAGGGAGATGCTCGCCAACCGCACCGTATTGGCCACGATGGTTCCCTCGCTCAACCGCGGTACAAACTCCGATCCGAGCCGGGTCCCCAGAAAGCTTGCGTTGGCCAGGAGGAGAAGCGACACCGCGATCACCAGCTTGGGAGCGCGCAATGCGCCGCGTAAGATCGGTGCGTACAGCGCGTGCAAGCCGCGCATCGACAGGGTTTCCTTTTCCACTTTTCCAGGTTTCAGGACCAGACTGGCGAGGGCGGGCATCAGCGTCATCGATGCCAACATCGAACCCAACAGGGCAAACACCACCGTGAGCGCCATCGGCCGAAACAGCTTCCCTTCCACGCCTTCGAGCGTGAGAATCGGTAGATAGACAACCAACAATATCAATTCGCCGAACAGCGTAGGCTTGCGGACTTCGATCGCCGCTTCCCGCACCACATCGCTCACGCTTCGGGTGGGATCCGCTTGGGAAAGGCGCCGAACCGCGTTTTCCACCTGGATGATCGAGCTGTCGACCAGCAACCCGAAATCGATGGCGCCGAGGCTCATCAACGAACCCGCGATCCCCACCTGAACCATCAGGTTCCCCGCAAACAACATCGACACCGGGATCACCGCCGCGACGATCAGACCCGCCCGCCAATTCCCCAAGAAAAGGAATAAAACGGCGATCACCAACACGGCGCCTTCGACAAGGTTTTTCTCGACCGTATGTAGAACCGCGTCGATCAGGGTGGTGCGTTGGTAGACCGGTTCGACGCGGATCCCCTCGGGAAGGGCATCGCGGATCTCGTCGAGACGGAGCTGCAACCGCTGGGTAACCTCATGGCTGTTTTCGCCGACGAGCATAAACCCCAGTCCCAACACCGCTTCCCCGCGGCCATCGGCGGTGACGGCCCCGGCACGGATCGCATGCCCGTCGACCACCTCGGCGACGTCTTTTACTCGAAATGGCACGCCGCGATGGGCCGTGATCACCACGTTTTCGACGTCTTCCAGGGTCGAAAGTAGCCCCACCCCTTGGACCAGAGTGGTTTCGCCTGCGACATCGATCGGTCCACCGCCCACATTCGCGTTGTTGGCCTCGATCGCCTCCACCACCTCGGCGATCGACAACCCCACCGCCTGGAGATCGACCGGATCCACGAGCACTTCCACCCGGCGCTCCTCACCGCCCCAGGCGTTCACCTCGGCGACGCCGGGAACGGCCCTCAATTGGGGCTTGATGATCCAGTCGTTTGCTTCGCGCAATTTCGCGAGCGATGCCTCCCCCGTGACCAAGTAGTGGAACACCTCGCCGAGCCCGGTGGCCACCGGACCGAGCTGGGGCCGTTCGATGCCGCGCGGCAACTCCAAGCCACCGAGTCGCTCGGCGATCACCTGCCGCGCAAGCCACAAATCGGTGCCATCCTCGAACACGAGCGTGACGTGCGACAGCCCGAACTTGGACAACGAACGAACTTCGACGAGCCCCGGCAGACCCGAAAGCACCTGTTCCACCGGAGCGGTGATCTGCCGCTCGATTTCCAGCGGGGCCAGCGCCGGCGCAGTGGTGTTCACCTGCACCTGAACCGGCGTCGTATCCGGAAAAGCGTCAATTGGGAGGCGGAAGAAGGAGGCGGCGCCCAGGACGCAGATCAACCCCCAAAGGGCGATGGTGATTCCCCGAAATCGGATCGACGCAGTAATGATGGCGTCCAACATGCTCATTCCACGTCGCAACAGCCGGCGCCGATGCTGTCTTTGAGGGTTTCGGTCTTGAGCAGGAAGCTGCCTTCGGTGACGACGATTTCGCCGCTTTCTACGCCTTTGCTCAGGTAGACCTGGGCCCCTTGCCGGCGGATCACCTGCACGCGCCGGGTTTCGAATTCATCCACGGCCAACTGCACAAATACAAGATCCACCCCTTTGGCGGACTGCAGCGCTTGTTGGGGAACGATCACCACTTCGCGTTCGCCCCCGACCGCGATTCGAGCGGTTCCATACGCGTTGGCGCGCAGTTCGCCGTTCGGATTGGCCAGGGTAGCGGTGGCGCGGGCGGTCCGGGTTTCGGGATCGATGACCGGCGCCAGGTATTCAAGCGTTCCCGCGTAACTCTGAGCCGATCCGTCGAATGTAAAGCGGATCGACTGGCCCACCGCCACCTGCCCAATCTCCGCCTCGGGAACATCGATTTCGGCCCTTAGCGTGGAGGGATCGGCGATTTCAAACAGCGGAGTGCCCGCCTCTACACTGGAACCCACCGACACCTGGCGCTCCACCAAGATCCCCGCGATCGGCGCGGTGACGGTGTAGCCCTTGGCGGTACCCCCGCCGACCGCTTGAAGTTCACTTTCCAAGGCAGATACTTCCGCACTGGCGAGTGCCGCCTCCTGTTCGGCGGCGTCGATCTCGGCTTTCGCGATCACGTGCGCAATGCTCCGCTTTCGTTCGAGGGAACGCTCCGCCACCCCCTTACGAGTCCGCGCCGCCTCCAAAGCGGAGCGATCACCGGCGATCTCCGCGCTGTGAACGGTTGCCAATGAATCCCCCGGTCGAACCAGGGTTCCCACTTCGACATGCAGGGTCTGAATGTGGCCCGCAGCCCGCGCACCTACGATCGCTTGTTTTTTAGCGTCCCAGGTCAGCTTTGCGACAGCTTCGATTCCGCCATCGTCGACCGCGAGCGCCGCCGGAGCAAACTTCAAGCCCGCCGCCTCCGCGGTGTCGCGGGTCTTAAAGCGGATCTTGGTGCCGTGCGCCGGCGCACCGTCGTCTTTGGACAGTTCGGTCGCCGGCCGACCGCCCATTTCAGGATGGTGAACCGGGCAAAAGGACATCGGAAAGCCATGTTCGGGGCAGAAATCACCCTTCGCTTGAAACACGGGGATCAGGCTCGGATTGCACTTGGTGCACACCGCTTCCATCACACCATGCTCCACGCAAAGGCCAGCTTCAGCCTCAACGCTGGGCGCGGCGACGTCAGGCGCCTCCGGCGACGCACACGCGAACCCGGCGAAGAGCGTTACCGCTCCCGCCACTCGAGTAATTCGTCGCATTAGGGCGTCGCTTTGGGTGGGCGCTCGATCTTGAGATCCGGATTGCAGGTACGGCACTGCGACTCCGGAACCCCGTGCTCTTCGCACCAATCACCGGTAGCCTTAAACGCGGCGATCAAAGAACCATTGCACTGGGTGCACTGGCTCTCGGGAACCGAATGTTCGCCGCACCAATCTTCGTGGCTGCCGGGGACCACCTCCGCGGAGGCGTGTGCCTTTTCGGAAGGGGCGGAAACCGCAGGTTCAACAGGGGAAACTTCGGGTGTGCCGCACGCAGCCAGCCACACGCCGATCCAGGCGAAACGAAGGGACATGATCTCTCCAAAGGTTTGAAAGGGAAAATCGAGCGGTACGTGCCGCGATCAACCGTTTCAGCCGATGGGAGGGGGTAGCGGCGGCGCTCGAAGCAGCTCTCGGGCGCGCCGGCCGTAAATCGTAGTCCAAGGGGTCAAATCAGCGAGCGCCAACGACTCAAGCGCCACGGTGGGCTCGCTGCCGGCGGTGGCCATCGTGCGGGCGCAGCAGGCGCAATGCGACAAGGCGCAGCAATCTTCGCCGGAATCGCTAGGCTCACTGCAGCAAATTTCGTCCTGGGCGACAGCTTCAACCGGCACGGCCGCCTGAACGCCGAGCGCGGCGAACAAACAAAACAACAAGGCCAGGAGGCTGCGAAGCATGGGGCCAATGTACCGTGAGAAAGGCCGGTGCACAAGGGTTGGAATGGTAAGGTGGTTGACCATCAGCCCGACCCCACAGTCGCCCGTCGACTCGATGCCCAAAGGCTTTGAATCGTCAACCGATTGACTATCGGAACAACGCAAAGTCATCGATCCACCCCGTCAACGGATCGTCGGTATCGACACAATTTCCGAGCCGCAGCTGCAAGTGATCATAGTCGAACTCCCGCGTCGACGACGGCAATGCCGCGGTCTCAGACACGGTCCCGCCGCCAAACACTTCGTCCGCCTGCAAGTACAGTTCGCCGGTGCTGCCGTCGTGGATCACGGAGATTTCGAGCCACTCCCCCGACACCAGCAGCGGATCGTGGAGCACCACGTCCGAGAGTTCCCCATTCCGATCGACGAAAGCGAGCACCAGGTCCGATTGCCCGCCACCCACCGGAAACAAGGCGAGTCCCAACCTCTCCCCACGCGGGCTGACCGCGTCAAACACGCACTCCCCGTCTGCGGATGCATCCTCCCATTGAAGCTTAAAGCTCAACAGATAGTCGTTTCGGTCGAGCAACATCCGCGGAAGCTCAACATACCCCTCCCCCGTCAACTCCAGTACCGAGCTCGACAATGCCGCATCGTCGAACCGCGGCACCGCCCCGGTGACCGCCCCGGCATTGGACAGATAGTAGGCGTCGTTGCTGACATAACTGTCGTGAATCCGGTAAGCGTGCGCTCGATCAAAGGCGTACCACAACGTGAGCCCAAACCCGTCGACCAACCAATCGTCGTACACGGTGCCGAGGCTGCGGTTGGCCCCGCTCCACCAACTAAACCCGTCCAAAATCGCGGTTCCACCGATGGTTGAATCCCGCCCCGTTTCCACGGAAGTCGAGCCAAACACCTGCGCACTCCCATACACGTCCGAGCTTCCAACGAGCTGGTTGGTTCCGTAGACCCCCGCATTTCCGGTGACGCTCGCCGTGTGCATTACCACCGCCCGATCGCGAACGGTGGCCTCGTCATCCACCTGCGCATCCTCGCGGATCACCGCCATCGAACTGATGATCGCATGTCCACCGACCACCGGATTTTGCCGACTGAAAGGATCACCAAATTCAGCGAAATTGCCGACGGATGCACCCACCTCCGCCCGTCCTTCGATCCGGACATCACCGGTAACCGTCGCGTTAAACAACACCCGAGCTTCCGGGCCCACATACACCGAGGGATCGACGCTGGCGGTCGCGGACACAAAACCGCCACCGTTCGGATGCGCAGCGCCAGCGCTGTTCGGCGGCGTGCGCAGCGCCTGCGGTTCGTGCCCATACGGATAGGCCCCTTCGATCGCTACCTCATACACATAGCGCTCGAATTCTTGGTAACGCTGCGGCCAAGAGGAGTACGAGAGCTCGGGTTCATCCTCCCATTCAGTGGGCACCGCCGCCACCACCAGGTGCAGTTTGAGGATCGGCGTTCCCAGATCGGCTTCCCAAGCGTCAAGATCGAGGATCTGCGTCCCAGCGACGAACATCGGCGCGCGCGCTTCCTCGCGCCCCATCGCGCTGGTGTCCGTGGTCGCCACGACAACGCCGCGCCACTGTGCACCCCGATCGGGAAGATCCCAGCCGTTCAGGCCGATCTTCAGGTATTGCGCCCCCGGCTCTCGGATCAATTCGATCACAGTGTAGCCATACCGCTGCGGTGCAACCCAATCCTCGATTCGGTAGCGGTGGTCGCCCACTTTACGGAGTTCCGCGCTCAAGAGGTTCAACCCGCTGTCGTATGCATAGCCGTAGGGGTAGGTCGCCAACCCATAGTAGTCGACCGCGGTATCCTCCGTCTGAGCTACATAATTCACTGTAGAGGCCGCATACTCGGCAAACAGATCGCCGAAGGCGTCCGCCCGGCAGGCGTCATCGGTGCAGTCGAAAGGTGCGGTCCGCCGGATGAATTCGAGCGCGCTTTCGTCCGGCTCGGAATAGCGTTGGATCACGTCAGCGGTGTACTCCTCCCCAAATTGTAGTGCCAGATACTGCCAAAACTGCCACCGCGGGTATCGGACCACAAAGGCATCTGCGGCATAGTGGGACATCGCCCGGGAGGCGGCCAAAGACACCGTCGCACCGCTAATGGTATTGCCCACATAGTTCGCATAGCTCTCCACATACCAGCTCCATCCCTCCCAATCACCGCGCACGGGATCACATTGGAGTGCGTGAGTAAACTCATGCCCGAACACATATGGAACTTCGGTCGGGTTTTCGGCGACCGCACGGATCGTTCCGGTCCACATCGTAAAGTACGGCACCCCGGTGGTGCCGTTGTCGCACGCCAACCCCGCCCCCGGGTAGGGGCCGATCGCTTGGTTAAAGTGCCCTTCATAGACGTTGATCTGGTAGCACTGCCCGTCGTTCGGGTTGTAGTTGGGGTTGACGTCGATCTGGTACCGATTTCGAAACTGGTCTTTCACGAGAGCAAGCCCGTCGAGAACGTTTTGGCGCAGCACCGGATCGGTTTCGAGGTCCGTATAGAAATCCGCGGTATCCTGGTTTAACTGGGAGTAGTCGGATCCCCAGTGGTAGCGGATCCACCCGCCGTCGAGAAAGTGCACCGGCTTCATGTCGTTCGTATAGCCGGCAGGATGCGGGCTCGGCAGGTAGGTCTGGCAATCGGCGTCGGTGGCGAACTCCACCGGATCGGTGGGCAGGTACGGCAACAGATGGCCGACGGGATCCGCGAGCACGAGCTGGTTGTCGACGGTGACCATCACCGTGTCCATGGTGGACGCGCCTTCGTCGTCGATGATCTCCACCTCAAAGGTCAGGGCCTGATCGGTCGGAGGGGCTTTGAACGTAGGAAACAGGGTGTCCGCATCCAAGAGGGCGACACTCGCCCCCGCAATCTGCGTCCAAAGGACAGAAGCCACCAGGCCGTCTGGATCGGACGCGGCGCCATGGAGGGTTGCAATAGTCAACCCATTTACTACTTGGTCGGCGCCGGCGTCGGCCAGCGGAGGAAGGTTGGGGCAGGCCGCATCGAAGAGATCGCAGTCCTGATCGATGCCGTCCTCGCAAATCTCCGTTGCTCCTGGGAATACCGTGTCGAGGGCGTCGTCGCAGTCGATGTCGGCCGGAAAACCGTCCAAATCGGCGTCGACGGGGTCCGTGTCGATCGGGAGATCGGTGTCCGTGTCCGGCGGGAGGTCCGTTTCGATGGGAAGATCGGTATCCGGCGGCAGATCGGTATCTGGGGGAAAATCGGTATCCGGCGGCAGGTCGGTATCCGTGGGAAGATCTGTTTCGATCGGAAGATCGGTGTCCGGAACGTCCGTATCGGGGACATCCGTGTCCGGAGCGACATCCGTGTCCGGAGCGACATCGACAGGCGGCGCGCTGCACCCCAACAAGCACGCTGCCAACAGGGGGTATACGCGCATTTCTCACTCCACGGCGAATCATCAGGCTACGCCGTCCTGCGGTCAACCCCCCGTGGCACGGCGCGTGAGGCGGACGGAGGGCGCGCGAAGCGCGGTTTGAGGCGCAGCCGAAAACGGAGGGCGAAGGCCCGACCCCGGAGGATGCCGACGGCCGGCCGGCCGGCACGCCCAGATGGTAAAGGGGTTGACTAGTCCCCGCGGGCGAGGTGGACCAAATCGGCGAAATCGCCGCCGAGCACGTTGAGATCGGTCTCGCCGGGTGCGCCGTCGACCGTGCCCGAGCTGGAATACTGCCAGATCGTATAGTCTTCCCAAGCGTTTGGAACATTGGGGGAGTCGGCGCCATAATGCGCGACCCACAGAGGATTGCCGTTGAAATCGTCGTCGCCAACGCAGGAATTCCACCAGCTGGCGCTGGTGTAGATCGTGGGAAGCCGGCCGGTCAAGTCCTCGTACCGATCGTTGAAATCGGTGACCCAGGCGTACATTTCGCTTTCGGTCAGATCGTAGCAATCGTCGCCATCGTAGGGGTTGTACTCCATGTCGAGCGCGCCCGGGAGCGTGATCCCGTCGTCCACCCAATCGCCACCGTTTTCGACGAAGAATTCAGCTTGCTCCGCGCCATCCGACACATTAGGCAACGCAAAATGGTAGGCGCCGCGGTAGATCCCGACCGCAGCGGCACCCTCGTATTGATTGTCGTATTCGCTGCTTTGAAAGGTGACCCCTTCGGTCGCTTTGACGTATGCAAAGCAGATCTGATCGGCCGCGACCGCCTCCCAATCCATGCCGGGATCCCACCCGGAGACGTCGATCCCCTCGATCACGTCGCCGCAGTGCGAACCGTCGGGAATGTCGGTCTCGACTTCCACATCGGTGTCGGAGAACTCGGAGTCGAAGTTCACATCGGAGCCAGGAGTGCGCAGCACCCCCGGCAATCCGCAACCGGCAACGATCGGCAGCCACCACATTCGCATCCCTCGAATCTACCCGATGGCCACCGCCGTGCCCAGCGGGTCATTCATCGTCGCCGTCGGTGTCGATCTCCTCCTCCCCTTCTTCGCCAAAAGTGCCGATGAGAATCGCTTCTGCGAACACGGTGCCATCGTCACCTTCGCCATCGCTGCCCGTGCCCACCGCCATCACTTCCCCCACCGGCCCCGCAGGGGTCAGTGCAAAGTCGATCGATGCGGCCATTTCGTCGAAGTCGTTTTCCTCGGGGGCATAATCCCAGGCGTCGAAGGTGCCGTTCACTTCGGTCAAATCTTCGAACACATAGGCGGTGTCCGCCGCCGGTGCCACAAGCAGGTCGGACCAGTGCTCGTCAAAAACGCCGTCCCCGGTACCAAACGAGACCTCGACCTCCAGCTCCAATTGCGGACCGCAGTCGGCCATGGCGATCTCAGCGCCGCTGTCATCGATGTACACATAGGTCACGAGTTCGACCGCGCCATCGGGAGTTTGAGTCACCTCGATCGCCAGATCCGTGCTGTCGCCACCGGCGTACTCCAACGTCGTTGCATGGGCCCCCCCCAGATCGAGGATGGATTGAGCATCAAAGCCGAGGGTGGCGTCATCCAAGCTCACCGGCGTACGGGAAACCTCTTGGCACCCGCGGTTTTCTTCCCCAAATTGGCCCCCATCTCCGGGATTTGCCGGGTCCACATTGCATCCGATCGCCAGCGCCACCACCACCAAAAGTCCGTTTCGCATTGTTCCTCCAGGCTTGCGCCCCACACTCCCATCATGACCCGCCCCCCGTGCGCAGTCCATTCTGTTTCGCACATACCATCCGGCCAATCCGCCAACGAATGTGCGAATCTGTTATAGTACTGCCGCAGGAGGACACCTGGACCTGGATTTCGACGCGATCGCTCAGGAGTTGGTGCGCGCCCTGCGCGGGCACCGATCGCAGACCGCTTTCGCCCGGCGGCTAGGATACCAGTCCAACGCCGTGTATACCTGGGAGTCCGGTCGCCGCTCGCCCACCGCCTCGACCTTTCTGGCGGCGGCAGCCAAGGTGGGTGTCGACGTTCCCTCCGCTTTGCAACGGTTTTATCGCGATGCTCCTGCCCCGGATCTCGATCTGGCCAGCGCGGCAGGGGTGGCCGCCTTGTTGACCGATCTCAAAGGCGATCAACCGTTGGCGGAAGTGGCCGCTCGCGCAGAGCGCAGCCGATTTGCCGTTTCCCGGTGGCTAAAGGGCCAGGCCGAGCCTCGACTTCCGGATCTGCTACGAATGGTGGAGGCGACCAGTCTGCGGCTGCTCGATTTTGTGGCCTTGTTCGCCGATCCAACAGAGTTGCCATCCACGCGCAAGGCCTGGGACCGCCTGGAGGCGGCCCGTCAGCTCGCTCGCTCGAGCCCCTGGGCGAATGTGGTGTTGCTGGGCCTCGAACTCGCCCCCTACCGCGAACGTCCCGCGCACGACGACCTGCTGCTCGCCGAAAAACTCGGTCTTCCGACGGCTCAAGTTCGCGACGCGATCCGGTTGCTCGAAAAGGCGGGCCAGATTCGGCGGTTGGGCCAACACTATGTGCCCGTGGAAGTCCAGGCGGTCGACCTCCGCGGCGCTCGGCCGGATTCCTCGTTGAAACGGTTCTGGGCGGAGGTCGCCGTGGAACGCATGCCCGCCGGCATGAGTTCGTACAATGTGTTCACCATTTCATCAGCCGATTTGCAGCGGCTCGAAGAAATGCAACGCGCCCATTACCGCGCCATTCGGGCCGTGATCGCGGATTCATCGCCGGCGGAGCATGTGGTGTTGGTGTCCATGCACTTGGCGGCGCTCGATCAGGATTCGACGCCACCATCCGCAACCACCGGTCGAAGCCCAAACCGCTAAAGCACTTCCGAGTCCGCAGCGCCCTCGTGGCGTTCACCGGGTTAACCTTCGAGCCTCCGGAGGTCGCCATGTACGCCAGCCTGTTGTTCGTTCACTCTTGGGTTCGCTGGCTGGTATTGATTCTGCTGGTGGTGCGGATCGGGGTCGCCGCGGCGGGATGGATGCAAGGGCGGCCGCGATCCGGGCTCGACAAAGGTATTGGGATCGCCGCGGTATCGGCGCTCGATCTTCAGCTGTTGCTGGGTTTGGCGCTGTATGCCACGAGTCCGCTCCTCCGGGTGGCGATGAGCGACATGGGCGCCGCCATGAAGGATGCGGCCTTGCGATTCTGGTCGGTGGAGCATGGACCCATGATGGTGCTCGCGGTGGTGATGGCACACGTGGCGCAAGCGATGTCAAAGAAGGCCAAGGAAGACGCCAAAGGCCATCGCATCGCCGCGATCGGCACGACACTGGCGCTGGTGGTGATCTTGATCAGCATCCCGTGGCCTTTTCGCGCCGCTGTCGGAAGAGCCCTGTTCGCAATGTAGGGATTCAAAAAATTCTCACTGCCGGTGATCGAATCGGGTCGCTACCGTACAGTAGAAAGGGCGACGGAGAAAAGATGAAGGTGGGGTTCCTCGCCGCGCTCGCGACCGGCTGCAGCTTCAACATCGCTTCCGGTGTTCCCGATGGCGGAATCGACACCAATGCCGTTGACACCGACGACATTCCCGATGTGGACGGGGACGGCGTTCTCGCGACCCAAGACTGCGACGACCTGGACCCGACCCGTTGGGTGTGGGGTCCAAACGGAGGCAATGCCGAATTCGGCGACGCCGATTCGGTGATCTCGTACTGCGCGAGCTTTGTGGGGAGCCCCGACGGCTGTGGGCAGGGCCGCCTGGACACGCTCTCGATCACGGGCAGCGGATTCGAGACGTTGCAGGGGCTAGAGTGCATTCACGAAGCTGGAACGGTGACGATCGCCGACACCGATCTGGTCGGCGTATACGGCCTTGAAAACCTTCGTGTCATCGGACCGGCGGACGCTCCGGGAGGGCCAGGCTCCGTCGCCGTGGGGTTGTCCCTATCGAACAACGCCCAACTTCTCAACCTCGACGGGCTGATGGGACTGGAAGAGGTCGCGGTCATCCACCTGTACAACAACGATGCTCTGCCCAACATCGACGGACTCTGGAGCGTCCGGCGGCTCACCGGGCTTTGGGTCGACGGCAACGCCGTCCTGCAAAACTTGGACGGACTCGGAAACAGCTCGGGTATTACGCCGGGTTCCGGAGGTTCGCTGTTGGTAAACGAAAACGACGCGCTCCAACACATCGACGGTCTCAGCGGGTGGACCACGGCCGGAACCTCCATCGTGATCGCGGGAAACGACGCGCTGGAACACATCAATGGATTGTCCCAGGTCAACACTGGCGTCTCCACCATCACCATCGACCAAAATGCGGCCCTGACCGACATCAACGGACTCGCCAACCTCCCCGACGAAACCGACTACCTCTCGATCCGCAACAATGCATCCCTCGAAAACATCGATGCGCTGCAAAACCAGACCCACTGGATCAGCGGTGCCATCGTCAATAATGACGCGCTCACCAACCTCGACGGTCTCACGAATCTGCGGGTCATCGAACGCGATCTCGACATCGAAGGCTGTGACAGCCTCACCAGCGTCGGCGGGCTGCTCGGTCTGGAAGAGGTTGGATTGCAGGTCACCCTCGCCGACAATGCAAACGTGGCACCCTCTGATATGAGCGCCCTACTCGAAGCTTTCAACGAAGCAGGGATCGCATGCGACTGCAACTAACCCCAGTTTGCACACTTGCAGTGCTCGCATGCGGCGCCCCTCCCCCCAACGGGCAGGACAGCGACACTGGGGCGGACGCCGAAACCGACCTTGTGGATGAGGACGGCGACGGCGTTCCCGCTTCCGAAGACTGCAACGATGCCGATTCCACCCGCTGGATTTGGGGGCCGAACGGAGGACACCTCGATCTAAACACCAATTCGGTCGGCCTCTTTTGTGACCATTACTGCAGCGCGGGTTGGGTGGACCGGTTGTGGATCCGTGACACCGGTGTAAGCTCCTTGGTGGGCCTGGAGTGCATTCAAGAGGTTGTCGGCGACGTCCGCATCGAACGAAATGAAGTCCTCACCTCGGTGGAGGGCCTTTCAAACTTGCAATCGGTCGGAGGCGCATTCTATCTGGACGCCAATCCCGGCCTTGAAAACCTGGATGACATCGGCCAACTCGAATTCATCGGCTCTGGACTGCATATTAGCAACCATGCAAATCTGGTGCAATTCGATTCGTTGGCGTCGATGGACACCCCTGGGACCGTGTCACTGTTCAACAACGATGCTTTAACCAGCGTTGGAGGTCTGTTGGGTGTGACATTGCCGGCCAATCTGTTCATCGACGACAACGACGCATTGGAACAACTGGACGACCTCGCGCTCAGCCTGCAAGGGGACGGCCAGCTGTTCGTCACCGGCAACGACAATCTCACCCAAATCAACGGATTGGCTGGACTGAGCGGCTCCCTCGCCGGACTCCAGATCACCGACAATGCCGCGCTAACCCAACTGGATGGCCTGCTCGGAGTGACCGAAGTCACCGGCTCCCTCACTGTCGAAAACAACCCTCTCCTGCAACACCTCGACGGTCTAGGATCGTTGACCGGAACCGTGGGCAGCCTGTCGCTCGGGTACAATGACGCGCTCACCGGCCTCGACGGCCTGTCCGGTGTTTCACAGATCGACACCGTCACGGTGATCGGCAATCCCACATTGACCGATTTGAATGGGCTAACGGGCCTGGAAGACGTGATCGAGTTGTTCGTCTACAACAACGATGCCCTCACCGACGTGAGCGGCCTCTACCAACTGACCTCGGGAAACCTATACTTCCAGGGCAATGCGTCGCTGACGGAGCAAGCGGTGATCGATTTGATCGCTGAGATCGACGGCACCAACGTTTCCTACGCGCCATGACGCCTACCCCCAGTGCGCCTGCAACGGCTCGATCCATTCCACCCACACCTGTCGGCCGTCGATCCCCTGCACGTCCGCCACCGCCTCCCGGCAAGCGAGCAGGATCGGCTCCACTTTCTCCCCAAGGTTTCCCCCGCGAACAGTGACCATCGCCACCTGGTGCGCTCGGAGCTCCGCATCGCCAGACCCCAGGTGATCCGCGTCGATCACCGCCACCACCACATCCCCCAGGGCACAGCCGACCAACGGGGCCAACTTTGGGGGTAGTGCATCGCACAATTGTCGTCCGCGCGCTTTGACCGCCAACACCGTGACCGCAAGCATCGCTTCTCCAGATGGTAAAGTTGGTTTACGATTTCAGCTCGCCCCGCGCATCACCCGGCCGGCGTGGAGATCCACCGCGCGGTCGATCGCTTTCAACAACACCTGCGGCGTAAACGGCTTTTGCACGCACAACTCGGCGTCGATCAACGCCCCCCTGGCGATCAACGAGGACACCGCCTGAGACGTCATCAACAGAATCCCCGCCTCGGGGCGCGTGCGCCGGATCCCCGCCGCGACTTGCGCACCGGACTGTCCAGGCATCACCAAATCGGTCAGCACGGCATGCAGGGGCCCTATAAACTCGTCGGCCAGCCGAACCGCCTCCAGCCCATCCTTCGCGATCAACACATTGTATCCATGGTTTTCTAGGACCATGCGCACGAAGAGACGCAGCGAAGGATCGTCTTCCGCCACCAGAATGGTCTTCCGCCCATCGTTTTTTTCCACGGTGGCGCCCGGCGAAGCCCCGCGCCGTTTGGGAGCCGCGTTGGCGTACCTCCGAAAGACCGCGGGAATCACGAGACTCGGCGTGGGATCCGGATCCGCCGGCAGGGTGGACACCGCGTCCTCCAACGCTGCGCCAAAATCCAGCATCGACGGAAACCGGCTGGCCGGATCGTACGAAAACGCCCGTCGTAGAGGTGCAACCAGCACCTCCGGCACGCCAAAAAAGATCTCCGGATAGGTATCGAACGCAAACCGGTCCATCTCGATCCGATCGGTCAGCAGGGTATGCAGCGTTCCGGCCAGAGCATATTGATCCGCGGCGGGCGTCACCCTTTGCGCAGCGCGGCGCTGCTCCGGCGACATGAACCCCAAGCTGCCGAGCAACACCCCCGTGTCGGTGACCTGCAGCTGTTCGTGCGCGAGCACGATCCCAAGGTCGCCGATTTTGCAGGTGCCATCCGCCATCACCAGGATGTTTTCGGGCTTCACGTCCCGATGCACCAAGCCCATGTGGTGAATGTGATCGAGACCCGAACACACCTGAAGAACCGCGTTCACCGCCAACTGAGGTGGCATCGCCCCATGGCGCGCCAACCAATCCACGGGCGAGCCGCCTTCGGCGAGCTCCATCACAATGAATGCCCGACCGCGGTCGTGCCCGTGATCGAATACGCGAATCACGTGCGGGTGGGAGACGGCTTGCATCGCCTGCCCTTCGACATCGAACCGCTGTGTGTCTCGGGGCGTGGCCTCCGGAGACAGGATCTTCACCGCGCGCAGCTCCGCGGTGTCGATGTCCTCTGCCAGCCACACCGCAGCCATTCCGCCTTGGCCTACGGGTGCCTCGAGCCGGTACCGGCCTTTGAGCAACACCCCTGGCTTCATCCCACCCCCGCTGGCTGCCAGTCTACACCCACGGGCCTGCGCTGGTGGAACCCGACCGATGAGATACGCTGCAGAGTCCAGGTGACCCTTGCCCAATGACCCATCGAAATACGATCTGATCAGCGCCCAAGTCGAAGCCCGACTGGGGTTCGTCCCTCCACTTTTCAGGGAAACCCGCGCGATGTTCGAGGCGTTTGTCAATCAAGCGCCGACCGTTGCGTATATGAAAGACGATCAATTCCGGTACGTATTCCTGAACCAACCCTTTGAAGAACAATTGAACGTCCATCTCGATTGGATGATGGGAAAAACCGACTTCGAGTGGCTGCCCCACGAGATCGCCACTCAGATCCGCGCCAACGACGAGCGCGTCCTCGCCGCCAACCACATGCAGAGCATCGAAGAATGGGCACCCCGGACCGACGGAAAGATGCTTGCTTGGCTGTCGCTCAAGTTTCCATTTGTCGATGGGTCCGGGCGCCGCTTTTTGGGCGGTGTCTCCTTTGACATCACCGATCGCAAGCAAGCGGAACAAGCGTTGGCGCGCTCGGAAGCAGCATTGGTGCGAGCGCAACAGATCGCGCACATGGGCCATTGGACCTGGGATGTAGACACCCACGAGGTGACGTGGTCCGACGAAATGTTCCAGATCTTCGGCCTAAAGCGCGAGGAAGGCGCTAAGGGCCCGGGCGACATTGTTCACCACTTTCATCCCGAAGATCGCGCCTACATGGAGGCCAACCTCGGCGCGATGATGTCCAAGGCGGACACTGAAGTGTCGTTCGAATATCGCCTGATCCGGACGGACGGCGAAGTTCGGCATGCACACGGTCGGGCGTTTCGAAACGCCGATTCGAGCATGTGGACGGGGATCACCCAAGACATCACCGACCGCAAACAGACGGAAATGAGACTGAAGCAGCTTTCGCAAGAACTCAAGCAAGCTCAACAGATCGGAAACATGGGCAGCTTTTCGCGGGACATGCGCACCGGTCACGCAGAATGGTCGGACGAAATGTACCCAATCATGGGATTTAACAAGGAACAAGGTCCCGCCGCGGCCGACTTGGTGATCGCCCGAATACCGGAGGAAGACCGTGCGGAGTTCATCGAACAACGCCAACAAGTGTTCAAGGGCGGTATCACCGAAGGTGAGTTTCGTATTCGACACGCAAACGGCGAGATTCGGCACATCTCCATGCGTTCCCATTTCGACGTGGACAACCAAAAACTCACCGGGGTTGTCCGCGACATCACCTCCCGACGTCGCGATGAAGCACTGCTCGCTGAGGCCGTGCGCACCGCGCAAGCCGCCACGCAAGCCAAATCCCAATTCCTCGCGAACATGAGCCACGAACTCCGCACCCCACTCAATTCGGTGATCGGGTTTGCCGATATGCTCGAAGCGGAGCTCTACGGCCCGCTCAATGCCAAACAACGGGACTATGTGGAGACCATCCGGCGCAATGGGCAACATCTGTTGGCTCTGATCAACGAGGTGCTGGACCTGTCGAAAATTGAAGCCGGCGGTATGGCTCTCACGCTCGAAACCGTTGATTTGATCAGCGTGCTGGAGGAGGTCATCCAGTCGATGCAACCCCTGCTGTTGCGGAAGAAGGTGACCGTCGATCTCCACGCCCCCCAGCGATTTTCTGCACACGCCGATCCCCTCCGCACTCAGCAGATCGCCAGCAACCTCCTTTCCAACGCCCTAAAGTTTGGTCCACCTGGCCGACCAATCCGGGTCGAAGTTCGCTGCCAGGACGAGTTCGCCGTGGTCACCATCACCGATGAGGGTCCCGGGATCGCCGCCGCCGATCAAACGAAGATCTTCCAAGAATTTGTGCAGCTGGAAACCGGCCGGCAACGTGAACACGCCGGCACCGGGCTTGGGCTACCGTTGGCGCTCCGCCTGGCGGAACTTCAAGGCGGTATGCTGTGGGTGCGTTCGGTTCCCGGGGAAGGTGCGTCCTTCTCGTTCTCCGTCCCGCTTGAGGCGCCATGACCCCCCACGTGTTGATCGCCGACGACCAGACCGACAATCGTAAACTGCTTGTCGATCTGCTGAACGCCTCCGGCATCGCTACCTTGGAAGCGGCGGACGGCGCTGAGGCGCTCGCCATGGCCCACCAATGCGATCTGGTCCTGCTCGATGTAAATATGCCGCGTATGGACGGTTTTGAGGTGTGCCGCCGCTTGCGGGAGGATCCCAAAGGTCGGTTCCTTCCGATCTTGATGGTCACCGCCTTGACCAGCCGCGCCGACCGGCATCAGGGGCTCGCGGCCGGCGCCGACGACTTTCTTTCGAAGCCGATCGATCGTGTGGAATTGCTGGTCCGGGTGAAGTCTCTGCTTCGCATCAAAGCCCAACGCGACGAGATCGAGCGCCTGAAATCCGAATTTACTGCGATGTTGGTGCATGACCTTCGGAATCCCCTCAGCGCAATCATCGGCTTTGGCCGCCTGTTGGAGTCACCACTCGCGCCGGAACAACACGCCGCGTGCACAACCCACCTCATCGACGCCGCCACGCGAATGCAGGGATTGGTCGACGCGATCCTCGATTTGTCCGCCCTGGAAGCGGGCACTGCGCAACTTGACAAGGTGGAAGTTCAGCCGGCGGCGCTTGTGCAAAGCGCCATTCAAGAAGTATTGCCGCTCGCACAGACGCGAGGACTCCTGCTGACTGGCACCAGCGCAGAGGGCCTCCCTTCCTGCTGGGGCGACGATCGGAAACTCCGTCAGATCCTCGACAACGCGATCCGCTTCGCCAGGACCCGGGTCGAGGTTTCCGCGCAAATGTCCGGAGTCGCGGTGGAGATCACCGTCTGCAACGACGGTCCTGCGATCCCGGCAAACGAAATCCCCCTCCTGTTCGAAAAATGGAGCCAGACCAGCAGTGGCCGACGCAGCGGTCGAGGTTCGGGTTTGGGGCTGGCGATCGCACGGAACCTCACCGAAGCACACGGCGGTCGAATCTCGGTGCAGAGCGAGTCGGGACACACCTGTTTTCGCGTGGAACTCCCTGTTCAGGGCGGATCCCCCCTTCGGAAGTAGCGCTGCGCCCTCTCCATTTCTTGACAGAACGCTCGTAAGAATTTAATCGGCGTCCGTTCTATCGATATTACAATTTGGTGCATTTATGTCTTACCGCGGGTTTTTATCCGCTGCTCCGCTCGTTTTGGCGGCATGCAGTGTGAGTTCGTCCGGCGATCTCTACACCCTGGAGGCCGACACCGATGCCGTCGAAGCCGACGACACCAGCGGGGACACGGCCGAGGACACCGGTTGGGAGCAGGCCGACACGGACGTTCCCGACGATGCTCTGGCGGTCATCGAGATTTACGCGCTCGACTTGTGGGCGCAGGCCCTGCCCGCGGACAGCGAAATGGTGGTGTTCCAGGACGGCGAGTACATCGAGCCTTCCGGTTGGCCCAAAGTAAACCTGCCCATCACCGGCCCCACTCTCTTCGAGGTGGAGATCACCGCCGACGGCTACGAGCCACTGCAACTGGTGATCGACTGCAATGGAACCGACGGTCCGACCGGCGTTCAGGTCTATGAACTGTACGGCGATCCAGTCGGACTCTCGGTCAGCCATGATCAACGGGAGGTCGACGGTAAGTCGCTGACGGTGCACGGCGTGTTCGCCGGCCTACGCCACAAATGGTTCTCGGCGCAGGGGCGCCCCGCCCGCCGCGGCAACCAGATCGATCTCCTCACCAGCGGCGAAGAAGCATGGAGCATCGCCGCCGATGAGATCTGGATGGCGGACGACCGGATCAACATCTCCACCTGGTGGTGGGAGTCGGATTTTGAGTTGGTTCGGGATCCTTGGACCCATCCGTACAGCACCGAAGCTGAGCGCCAGCAAAATACCATCCTCACGTTGTTGGACGAATCCTACGCCGACAAGCGGGTTCTCGTCGGTCAGTGGCTAGGCCAGGACGGCCTTCTCGATTGGGTCACCAGCGACGCGGATCTGCGCGATCGCGGCGAACAACCCGGCGACGGCTTCGAATTCATGGGGCAGGCCAACCCCACCAGCGGCGTGTTTTGGTTTGAACTCACGCCTTTTTGGTTCTCGGATCGGCTGTTAGACCAATGGACTCCCGCGTTCGACCGGAACTTCGACGCCGACAACGCGGTTTATTCCACCATCCCAGGCCGGGTCGTGGATCTCACCGATTGGCCGGTGACCGCCGAAGTGGAAGCCGCCAGTTACCACCAGAAGTTTCTCACCGTCGACGGCGAGGTCGCGATGGTCGGCGGCATGAACCTTCGGCATGTGGATTGGGATACGGACGAACATTTGGTGTTTGAACCCCGCCGCATGAATTTCGACGCCAGCATGACCGATCGCCTCGATGTTGCCGACAAAGAGCAACAAACCGATAGTCCGCCTCGCAAGGACTACATGATGTACATGCAGGGTCCGATCGTCCAAGACGTGGACCAGGTCTTTCAAGAGCGCTGGGATCACCAACGTTGGATGGGCGTCGACTATTCAGAAAACACCTCGTCTTTTGAGCTGGTCACCGACCTCGCACCGATCCCGGGCGGCGTTCAAGCCCAACTGACGACCACCCTGCCCGCCCCATTCAACGAAAATTCCATCGCTGAAACCTGGCTCAACGCCATAGCACAGGCCGAAGACTACATCTACATCGAGGATCAATACTTCCGGATCCCGATGCTCACCGACGCCATTCTCACCCGCATGGAGCAGCGGCCCAACCTCGAATTGATCGTGATCACACCCGAAGTCAGCGAGGTCACCGATCTCGGTTGTGTCTGGACCTACCTCACCGCCGGGGATCTCAAATACGCCTTTCCCGATCGCTTTCACACCTTCCAACTGAAGAGCTTCGATACTCAAGAAACCTGGGGCATCGACGAAACCGAAGGATTGTTCGTCGACATCAACCTTCATTCCAAAATGCTGATGGTCGATGACAAATTCATGAGTGTAGGTTCCGCCAACAAAAACAACCGTGGAATCGTCTACGAAGCCTAAATGAATGTCGCGGTGTACGACCCCGCCTGGGTCAAAGCGGCGCGTCAACATGTTCTTTCGTTGATTCTGCCGCCAGACGAAGCCCCCGCGAACGACACCGCTTCGTGGATCTACCAGATGGAATGGGCTGCCTACCTCAACTCTTGGGCAGAGTACGAATGGGCGCTCGAAGGCGGGGACATCGATCTCGACGGCGATCCGCTCCCGGAAATCTACCAAACTTCCGGTTTCCTCTACCAGCTGCAGTTCGACGACCCCAGCGAGTGCCTATTTGAAGACGTCGGCCCGGACATGATGTAGATCACTAAATGGCACCTGATTCCCCTCCGAACCCCGCCCTCGAAGCGCTTATCGCCCGGCTCGGCGGGCTGAACGCCCAACTGCACTTGATCGATCTGCCGGAAGAGCTCAACCGGTTGAGATTCGATCCCGCTCGTGGCTTCCTTTTTGGAGAATTGTACGGAGGACCGCTGAAGCTGTCCGAACTGTTGGCCACTTCACCGTTGCCGCCGCAGGAGACCCTCGAATTCGCGTGCCAACTGCTCCATGACGGATGGTTGCTTCGCGAGCCTCCCCTCCATTGACAAGTTCCGACAACCCATCCGCACATACTGCCTTGCTCCCCATCTCCCCACCGACTACTTACGGCTCACTCCTTTCACACAATCGTGAAACTCATGAGCCTGCTGAATCCCGAAGTCGCCCCTGAAACCCTCCAAGACGATCTCGGCACCTTCTTTGAGGCGTTTGGGATCCGCCGAAATGTCGGTCGGATCTGGGCAGTCCTGTACTTGGCCGATGCCCCCCTCACCCAAGCCGATCTGGTGGAAGCCACCGGCTTTTCCGCCGGGATGGTGAGCGAGTCGGTCAAAGAGCTGCTTCACTGGGGCGCAGTCCGGGTGGTCGCCGTGCGCGGATCCCGCGCGATCCACTACGAAGCGCTAGAGAATCTCCTCCGGATCGTGTCCACGATCCTCAACAAACGCGAGCTGGAAGCCGTTCGCGCGCTTCGCGAATCGGTCGTACGCGCCAAGCGCGAGACCCGCCCGGATCCCCTGTTGGAGCGCCGACTTCATGCGATCGAAGTCACCACCCACCTGTACGAAGTGATGACCGGACTGGTCGGCCAGCTCGCCAAGTTGCCGGTTCGCGCGCTCCCCCTGGCGATGCGCGCGATCGCCAAGATGCGTCTCCCCGGCATGGGAGAGCAGGAATGAGCGTGGAACCCCTACTCAAAAGCCGGAAAGACGCGCACATCGACATCGTGCTCGATCGCCCGGTCAATGCGCCTTCTGCAGCCACGGGACTCGGAGGGTTCACCCTCGAGTATGATGCGTTGCCAGAAGTGGACCTCGAAGAAGTCGATCTCTCGACCACGATTCTCGGCAAAAAGCTGCGCGCACCCTTCATCATCGGCGCCATGACCGGTGGGACCGACCGCACCGCCGAGATCAACCCCCGCCTCGCCCGAGCCGCCGCCCGCGTCGGTGTGGGGATGGCCCTCGGTTCTCAGCGGGCGATGGTGGTTCACCCGGAAGCGGCCGCGTCTTTTGCGGTCCGGGAGTCCGCTCCGGATCTCCCGCTCCTGTTCGGGAATATCGGCGCGATCCAACTCAACTATGGCATGAGCGTCGATCAGATCGCCGCGGCGCTCGAGAGGGTCGGCGCCGACGCGCTCAATTTCCACCTCAATCCCTTGCAAGAGGCGATTCAGCCGGAAGGGGATACCCGTTTCTCGGGGTTGCATGCGGCACTCACCGCAGCGATCCCTCAGCTTCCGGTTCCTTGCCTGATCAAAGAGGTGGGCGCGGGGGTTTCCGAAAGGGCCGCCGCGAAGATCGCGCGCCTGCCGATCGCCGGCCTGGAAGTCGCCGGTACCGGGGGTACTTCCTGGGCCGCCGTGGAAAGCTGGCGGGCTGGCGACGACGTCCGCGCCGAAGTTGGTCGGTCTTTGGCGGGTTTTGGCGTCCCTACCGCTGAAAGCGTCCGCATTGGCCGAAAAGCGATGGGCGATCGCCTGTTGATCGCCTCCGGCGGCCTTCGGTCCGGCATGGATCTGGCCGTCGCCCTGGCCCTTGGCGCCGATGCGGTCGCGATGGCGCGTCCGTTGCTCGAAGCGGCGATGCAAAGCGAGCAAGCGGTGGTCGACGCGCTCGAACGTCTGGTGTTTGAACTGAAAGTGATCTGTTTTTGTACCGGCGCCCGTAATCTCGCCGAACTCCGCAACGTTCGGGTGATCCCGAGCGTCGCATCCCTTTCCCCTCGGAGCCTGTGATGACCCGGAAGTTCCATGAAATGTCGATCGAAGAACGCCGCCAAGATCTCGCCGAAAAGGCGAATCTGAGCGAGTCCGATCTCGACATCCTCAACGGGCGCGCCGGCATCGGCGGTCAAGAATCGGATCGCATGATCGAAAATGCCCTCGGCGTGCTCGGAATGCCGTTCGGTCTCTGCTGTCATGTGGTGGTCAATGGGGAAGAACGCCGCGTTCCCATGGCGATCGAAGAGCCCAGCGTGCTCGCCGCGGCAAGCCACGCCTCCAAGCTGATCGCCGCCGGCGGCGGCTTCACCGCCAAATGCACCCCTCCCCACATGGTCGGGCAAATCCAAGTTCTCAGCGTGCCGGATCCCCGCGCTGCCGAGGAAGCGATCTTCGAGGCTCGCGCCCAGCTGTTGGCGCTCGCCAATTCCGAGCACCCGAGCTTGATCGCCGTTGGCGGCGGGGCCATCGACATCGAAGTTCGCCACCTCCCGCCGATGAGCGAGGAAGATCCCTGCGGTTCGATGTTGATCGTGCACTTGATCGTCGACGTTCGGGATGCGATGGGCGCAAACGCGATCAACAGCATGTGCGAACGCCTCGCGCCGCACATCGCCCGACTCACCGAAGGCCGCGTTCGCCTACGGATTTTGTCCAATCTCTCTGACCGCCGCCGGGTGATCGTGACCGGCCGGGTTCCGTTTTCGGCGCTCGACGGAAAAGGCCTCGCCACCGGTGAAATGCTCGCGCAAGGCATCGAAGAAGCCAGCGTATTTGCCGAGCGCGATCCCTACCGCGCCGCCACC
>SXGT01803757.1_pt1 | contig 22827 bp, 26 predicted proteins | sample 3176221 | NCBI WGS metagenome assembly SXGT01 (sample SAMN11356862, study PRJNA531348) | freshwater metagenome | isolation source: freshwater sample F1-120 | place: China: Fuxian Lake, Yuxi | collected 2017-12-25
AGATCGACGCCTCGGAGAGGCCCGACCGGGTTCTCGTAAGCCGGGACCTCCGCCGGGTGGTAGTTAAACTGGGCTCTTACCATAGGACAGCCGGGTCCAGTCCCCATGTTGTCGTATGGGATGAGTTGGGTATGGTGTGGTCTGATCTCGGGACAGTTCAAATTCAAGGTGGATTTGGAGACTTGGCTTCAGCCCAACGATCTGTGATCGAGGCTAATAGGGCGATCAGCGAAGAGCAACGTGGAATACCCTTTGAGGAGGATGAAGAGGAGGACTGGACTGTCATGTCCGTCACCCACGTATCCGATCTATCAAAGGTTAAGCCGACTGACCATGCTAAAGGCTATGTGACCGCTCCAGATCCTGACGAGGAAGGCGATGACAATCCGTGGACGGCCACTCAGGACTTTCTTGTCGGTCCGGGGTATGTGGCGGTTTGCATGACCGACCGCCATTATTCTATCATGCTCCTCCAGCCTTAGGCCGTAGCGGCGTCCCCGTGGTAGTTTCGCGGGTCTAGGATTTCGCCCGTCGTCATGTTCTCCCAGACGTGGTTGACGTGGTCTGACCAGATGGCGAGCGTCGTCCCAGGGGCTCCCGCCTTCTTCCACGCGGCCTTCCACGCGGCCCGATACTCTGCCTTCCATTCTGCGAACCTGGCCTTGTCCGTCATCGTGTCGCGGACCTTCGGCCATGCCGGGTCGTCCTTCATGGCCTCCGTGAGCGCTTGGAAGGATTCTGCGTAGGCTTGCATGGGGTCTACGAAGAATTCGTCGACGCCGGCCGCGACTAGTTCTCCAACGTACTCTTCCGTGAGGCCGTCAGACACGACGGGGATCGCCGGGGCCACGTTGACGTGGACTCGGATCCCGGCCTCCTTGAGCTTCCTGATGGCCATCCACCGGGCCTTCGTCTGAATCGCGATTCCCTCGACCTTGAGCATGACGTCCCGTGTGAACGGCGTGATGCTGTAGTGGACCCGGGCCCGCGGCATCCGGGCGATGAGCTCGGCGTCCTCCACGACGATCGGAGAGCGCGTGAAGATGCCCACCTTCGCCGGCCGCGCGTCTCCCTCGAGGCCGTCGACGAGCTCGAGGACCTTGCGCGTGAGCCTGTGCTCCCTCTCGATTGGCATGTACGGGTCCGTCATCGTCCCGACGACGATGCGCTTGCCAGCGGCGCGCGGGAGCTCCTTGGGGAGCTTGTCCTCGACGTGTCCGCGCACGCGGACGAACTCTCCCCACGGCCTGTCCTTGTCCTTCACCATGAACCGAACGTAGCAGTATGAGCAGCCAAACTGGCAGCCGACGTAAGGGTTGACGCAGAGATCGTATCCTTTGAACTTGCTGTCCGTGAGGATGCTCCCTCGCCTTGCGTCCGTGACCAGGAGCCTTTTCTTGTCCATCATGAGCGTCACCTCCGGCCGGAGAGTACGCTCGGACCTCGTCCATCTTCTGTACCGTCGTCCATGGCTGTCGTCATGATGGTGTCCGGCGGGGTTGACTCTTTCCTTGCATCCGCCTTGCATGAGGACGCGATCCACGTGTTCGTCGACTATGGCCAGGAGTACGCTTCAATGGAGAGGAGGGCTGTTGAGCGCTTTTGGCCAAACTACAAGCATGTGACAGTGTCTGGCCTCCCGGATCCTGGTCCGGGTTATTATGTTCCTGCCCGGAACCTTATGCTTGCCACGATCGGATCCAGGTTCGGCGATCCTGTTTGCCTGGCCGGTATGCGCGATGAGATGTGCGAGGACAAGAACCCCAAGGCCTTCGAGGAGATGTCCAGCCTGCTCACGGCGCACAGCAAGAGGCCTGTCCGCGTTTTCAGCCCGTTCTGGGGGCACACGAAGTCAGAGGCTGTCCTCTCATATCTTCAGGCGGGAGGAGACTGCAGCCTTCTCCTTCAAACTGTCTCGTGCTATGGCTCCGGGGACACTCCATGCCTTGACTGTGAGGCTTGCTTTCGAAGGTTTGTCGCCTTGCGCTCTAACGGCCTTGATGTACAGCGTCCTTCCGACTCTGTCGTGAGGGCTTACGGCCTCCATCGCATCCACAGTGTCCCTTTGGCGACTGCGCACTCCACCCTTCTTGCCCTGCACATGTCCGGCACTCCCGTCGTTGGCGTGTCGGTTGAGGACGTCGTGGCGAATCCGGACGCTGTGTCCCCGAAGGGAAGCCTGAGGATCGTCTACACTTCTCGTCGCACCGTAGGCCCGGACCTTATTGGCCGGACCCTTTCACAAAGTAATGTCCGTTTTGATGCTGTCTTGACGGGGGTTCCAGACGGTTTTTTCAGCTTTCATGACGGACTCTTATCATGAGGCCTACAGAGTCTGTTCGCACAATTCGCCGTCTTGCCCGCTCCATCACGGAGAGCCCCAGTCCGTCTGCCAGGACGGCTTCCATGAACCTTTCGGACCTTCTCTCAGCCGTCCATGGGGATAAGGAGGCCGCGAAGCGGCTAGCCTTCAACTTGCCGTCGGGGGTCCCTGAGATGGCCGAGATGGACCGGGCCTTCACGGACAACGGCTGCATCCCTCCGGAGATGGTGTATCTCGGAAAGGGCCGATGGGCTGGGCGCAGCTCTGGGGTGAAGGTGGAGGTGCATGCGGCTCCGGACGGCCTCGTTCAGAAGGTTCTCGTCTCCTCTCGCCCCGTCAAGACGTGGAGGGAGGCCGTCGAGTCTGTGCGCTACCACGCTGCCATGGTCGACGATGGGACTCCTGAGGACGAGGAGGACATTGAGAGTGCGCGGGCTGCGGTCGGAGCGAACGCTATCCAGTGCGACGGATGTGGCGGCAAGGTTGACCTTGACAGTGACTATTCTTGCCAAAACTGCGGCATGGGGTACGTCTCATGTCCGGGGTGTGATAAGCCATACCCCATGTCCTCTAATGAGGATGACCACTGTCCTATGTGCGGGTACTCGTCATGGGCAGAGCTGGATGAGACGGTGTCTAAGGACTACATGGAAGTCCTGATGGACGGTGTGAAGAAGGCTGCGGAGACGAGGGCGGCCCAGGACGTGGACTATGACGGCTTCAAGGTTCATATAGAGATAGTGGACCGGGACGGCAGACAGGTCATCCAGTTCGCGGGCGGGGACGACGCCGATGAGGCCGTCCTCGAGGACTGGATGGCCTCCCCTGAGGTGATGCTCAGCGGCGGCCTCGACTCTTTCCTTTGGGCAAAGGATAACCCGGACCCGATGAGCCCGCCCAAGCCATGGGTGGAGCCTGAGAAGGCTCGAGGCGGGGGCTGATGCTCCTCATCGGGTCTCGAGCCGCCAAAGTCCACCTGGACGGGTTTCGGGATCCTGTCGACTGGGACTTCATCGTCGACGAGTCGGAGCTGCCAGTCCTGTACGGGAGGCCGGACCTCAAGCCTGTCGGCCCTCAGGACGGCCCTAAGCGGGCGTTCGCTTATGGCCGCACTTACGTTGAGGCTGAGGTTGCTTCCTCCACGGGCTCGGCCCGTTCGCTCCTTTCGGAGCATGACGGTGATATCAGCACGCCCTTCGGAAGCGCTCACGTGGCGTCCCTTGACGCTCTCTTCCTTCTAAAGCGCTCCCACATAGCGTTTAGGAGGATGTGGAGGAAGCATTTTAAGGATTATCAGGTCCTGCAAGGTTGCGTCGGTTGCGTTCCTGAGCGCCTTGAGCCGGTCCTGTCGGCCCGGATGGACGAGACGAAGGCGAGGCTCGGGTTTAGGGAACGGAACTTTTCGGTTTCCAACGACAGGTTCTTTGGTCAGAGCGAGTCACGCGTGCTTCGTGTCGTCCCTCACGACAGCATCCACGATGTCGTGAAGTTTGGGCACACCCCGATGTTCAAGGTCATAAAGGACGACCCCGGGAAGGCCGACGTGTCGTTCAAGCGGTTTTCAGGCCTTCCGTTTGAGAAGAAGATGTGGAACATGCAGGAGGAGTGCATGGTTCTCACGATAGAGCGATATGCCATCCCTGCGCGCCTGCGTGGGCTCCCGCTCATGGAGCGGAGGTCGTGTGAGCACATCCTCATGGAGATGTGCTTTAACTATCTTCCGTTCGACTTTCGCCTGTTTTGCGTTGACTACTTTGACCTCATCCTTCGCGGGATCCCGCGAGGTTTTGCGAGCAAAGCCATGGACGCGCTAGGCGTCAGGTCAGGAGCAGGCGGAGCGAGCGTCGTCGACGGTCATGAACCTGGTCGGGCGGACGCTTTTGAAGCCTCGGACCTCTGAGTCCTTCTTCACGCCGAACACGAACGGGTTCTTACCGTCGACCACTACCCAGTAGAGGATCCTGTTCGGGTTCTCTATCGGCCTCGTCTCAGGCCTCGGAGCCATTCCGAGGAGGACAAAGAGCGCCGTGATGAACCCGAGGAACTGTCTTCTATCCATGCCGTCCAATACGGCGTCGTGTGGCGGACTTACGGCCATCCGGGATCGGGCCTACGGGATGCTCTTCACATAGCGTGCTGGCTGAATGGCCCCCAGCTCTGCGATCGTGTGGTGCGGGTCGAACACGCGCGTCCCCCTCCACTTGAAGCTCTCCATGAGCTCGTGCTCGAGGATCGTGCGGGCCGCGGCGTAGGCCGTCTTCACGATTCCGCTCTCCGTCTCCGTGAGCGGGACCGTCCACCACCGGCCATAGCCCGTCTCAACCTTTCCTGTAACGCGGTCCGGACGCCGGAATGTGGTCCGGATCCGGTATCCTGCGGGCTCATGGATCGGCTCCATCTTCATGTCGTCGAAGTCCTCCACTAGGATCCTCTCCACCTCCCATGTCCACCCCATGTCGACGCACGACGGGGCGAATGAGATGGTGGAGAGGATTTTCACGACGTCGTTCAGGCCCTCGGCCCTCGGATCGCCCTCGTCATGGACGATCCTCACGACGTCGCTGTCCTTTGTCTCTGCCGTGGACTGGCTTGATCATGCCGGGCGTACGCTCTGACGCCCGGCATTTTCAACCTTCGTCAGCTGGCTCGGGTCCTCCGGCCTGGCGTGAAGAAGGTTCCTTCGAACTCCTTGCCCTTCCTCTTGTCCGTCCCCTCGAGGTCGTACTCGTCGGCCAGGGTCGTTCCGACCCACGCCTGGAGCGCCTTGGCCTCCATTCCGACGACCTTGTGCGTGGATGCCTCGCTTGCGAGGTTGACGAGGTCGTAGACCCTGCACCCCTTCGCAGGGAGCAGCCGGAGCTTCTTCTGGTGGATCCCGTCGAGGTTTGCCACCCCGTAGACCCCATAGATGTCTCCGACGACCTTCTCATAGGCCTTCACGAGCTCACCGGGCTCCCTGAGCTTCTTCAGGACCCGGAAGAGCTTGAGACACTCGTAGAGCGAGGCCGGAGAGTCCTGTGCGGCCTGCATCCTCTGTCGGAGCGCGCTGTATCCGTCGTCGGAGTCGAAGCTCTCGAGAGCTCGCACGAGGGCGTGCTCCGGCTCCTTCCCAAGGACGATGTCTTGGCGGAAGGCGGGGGCGTACGCGACGGCCCCGTTCAGGCAGACCTGGCGCAGGAGGGAGAGGTAGACGGACGGGTGCCCGTAGCCGTCGAGCGGCGTCTCGAGGACGTACCTGTGGTGGAACACGTCCGGGCCAATGCGGACCTCGTGCTCTCCGGACGGCGGCACGTACGTGGTGGAGACGACTCCGAGTCCGTACTGCACGTCCGATCCCTTGTACTTTCGGGCGATCTCCATGAAGCTGTCCTTCTTGATGAGGTCCTTCGTCGGATTGGAGACGGAGAGGGCGTTCCTCTGCCCGTTGGGAAGCGTCTCCATGCAGAATCGGAGCTCCACGTCCCCGCGCTTGCTGACGATCCTCTTGAACACCTCCTGATGGCCGAAGTACCGGAAGGTGGACTCTGAGAACCCGAACTTGGCGAAGAAGGACGTCCAGAACCGCTCAGTGGCCTTATGCCACCGGCCGCCGATCCTGATGTTCGCTGCCTTCAGGGTCTTCTCGTCCCCCGTCCCCACCACCTCCACCCTCTCCAGGGGCATGACCCTGTACTCGATCTCGGGTATCTCCTGAAGCTGTGCCTTCCTACGGTCTCTGACCGGCGTCTGATCTGTCATCTCATCCTCCTATGGATAATGGTCCCATATACTATACTCTACTGAGCGCTATTACGGAATTTACGGCGCCTGCCCTTCAGGATAAAGTTGGGGAGCGACGTCTCCGTCCTGACCACCTTTCCGGCATATTGCCTGGCGATCTCGTCAATTCGCTCGTTCTTTTCAAGCGTTCTGAACTCTCCTTCTGTCTGGACGAACGACTGGCGCGGGCGGGCGGTCTTGACGAACGGGTGCCTTGTGTCCTGGCACTGGACGATCTGTTTGGCCGCGATCCCGGGGTGCCTTCTGAGGACCCTTCCGCCCATCTGGACGGCCGGGAGCTTGGACGACGGTCTGACGAACACGGTCTTCATGTCCTCCATGTCGAAGCCCTCCGCGAGGATGGCCATGGATACTAGGACCTGGACCCTCCCGTCTGCGAACGCCTCTATCTGGGCCTCCCGATCAGACTCCGCCCAGACCACCTCGTTGTCAACGCCCGCTACGTCCTTCAAGAGCCGGGACGCCCTGTCACACTCTGCCTTCGTCAGGAAGAAGATCACCGACTTCCCCCATCTGTCCCTGTCCTCGTGGAAGAGCGTTGCTATGGACTCCGGCGAATACTTTGGGATGGTGTAGTGGTCGTATGGCGACAGCCACCCTTCCTGAATCAGTGTATGGATCCCGACGTCCCTCACCGTCCTCTCGAAGGCCAACTGTGCCCTGTCCGACCGGTACGGCGTGGCCGAAAGCCCGATCACCATCTTCGGCCTTACGGTCGCGTGGATGTGCGCCATGCTCGCCGTGGCGTCATGCTGGCTCTCGTCGACGATCAGCACGTCCACGATGGACGGGGCTTTGCTGAACATGGACGTTAGCACCATGTCGGGTATCCTAAACCCGAACCTCTCCCTCATCTCGTTGGCCTGTTTGAGGAGATTTCTCCTCATCGCCACGAACCCCACGCTCAGCCCTCGCCGGGCCAGGGCTTGCCCGATGGCAAGGGCCACGACGGTCTTTCCGGACCCCGTGGGGGCCTCTATCAGGACAGACTTTGCCGGCGGCAACACGTTTCCATCCCTTCCGGACCACGTCCCGTCCAGCATGGACAATGTCTTAGCGCACAGCCTCTCCTGGTATTCCCGTGGCTCCGCGGACGTCCCTTTGAAGAATGACATGACCCTCCTACGGGCTATAATCTATAATAGTATACACTCGGGGACTCGGAATCTACGGTCCGGGTGGTCTGCCGGTCCTAGGCTTCCAATCGTAACGTGATGGCATGAGCTTGATGCGAAGGATGGCCTCCGTATACCTTCCCCGCCTCGCGGAGGAAGAGTACGGCGTGGCGACCGCCCTTGCCTCCGCCGTCAACTATGGCCTTGACGCGTGGTGGGCGAAGGTTGACGCCAGGAACGCCGCCCGTCCTGTGGACGACTCCCCTTACGATCCTGTCGTCCACCTCAAGGAGCTTTGGCTCGGATGTGAGCTTCACCAGGCCCTCACGCTCAACCAGGAGAGGCCCGCCTGGATGAAGGCCCAGATGGCGTACGCCTTTTGGTGCCTCTTCTCCGGGCCCTCCGCGACCTACGAGATCGTCCCGTTCATAGACTCGTACAAGTGGAGGGAGGCCGTCAAGGGCGTATACTCTCTCCGCGTCCAGTCTGCCCTCCTCCCCATCTCCCTCGACCAGGAGATGAAGCTCCCCGTCTACGGGACCTTCTTCGTGAAGGCGAACGGCACGGGGGAGCACGTCCTCGTGACGGTTGACTTCGCGTATGACATCCCGTACTGCGTCGTCAACGTCATGGCGAACCCACACGGTTCCGACGGGGCCGCGGAGAGGTTCCTTGCCAGCCTTGCCCAGTCGCTTGTCGCCAACGACATATATCACAGGAAGTGCCTCTCCTTCCATAAGGGATACCTTGAGTTCGCGGCCGTCACGATGACGTCCTGGGGAGGGATCATCCTCAAGCCCCGGATCAAGGACGCGATCCGGCAGAACACGGTGTCCGTGCTCAAGCACATGGACTCTCTGGCCTCATTGAACCTGTGCCCGAACCGGAACACCCTCCTCATCTCACCCCCCGGCATGGCGAAGACGAGCGTTTTCAGGGCCATATCCCATGAGCTCGAGGACCAGATGACCCGCATCTGGTGCACTGGAAAGTCCATCGAGTATGCAGAGCACGTGACGGCCCTCTTCGCGGCGGCCCGGTCGCTGGCACCGTGCATTCTGTTTATCGAGGACATGGACCTGTTTGGCAGGGACCGCGCGTCGGCGCTCACACCGTCCCACGTGCTCAACGAGTTCTTGGCCTGCCTTGATGGCGCTCAGGAGAACTTCGGGGTGGTCGTGGTGGCCTCCACCAACGACTTCAGCTGCATGGACGAGGCCCTTGTCAACCGTCCTGGCCGCTTTGACGTGAAGATCGAGATTCCGTTCCCGGACGACGGCGAGCGCCATGCTATGCTTGCGTCGTTCTTCGACTCGTACAAGGCGGCACCGGACCCGTCCGTGACCCCCGAGATCTGGAAGAACGTGATCGCCCTGACGGAGGGGTTCACCGGGGCTTACATGAGGGACGTGGCTAAGAGCACCGTGATCCGGGCCGTGGACGCCGGGATGTTCGACGGAGACTGCGCCACCTTTACCGCGGACCACCTTGTGGCGTCCGCTGAGCAGTCGCATAAGAACTTCCAGCTTGGTCAGAAGGCAAAGAAGCATCAGGTAACAGTTGACGCTCAACTACAGTATCCAGAATCATAAGGACTGTTCGGCCTGCTCGCGCTGCTTGCCGGTGGCTGAGTTTTCCAAGAACTCCCGCAGCCCCGACGGGCTACACGCTCACTGTAAGGAGTGCGATCGTAGTAGGGTAAAGGCTAGATATTATGAATTATCTCAACGGACTGCCATTCCGTCAGCCGATAAGGTCTGTCCGATGTGCTCCGAAAGGAAGTTATGTGCTGAGTTTCCTGTTAGGAGGAGCTCAAAGTCAGGGCTTGGATCTTACTGTAAAAATTGTCACAGGCGCCTCAATCGAGCTTTCAAGATGAAGCTCTGGGCCGCTCTAGGCGGTCCGTCATGTGCTCGATGTTCAGAATCAGGACTGGACTTTCTAACACTCGAACATAAAAATGGTGGCGGTAAGCTTCACAGGATGGAGGCTTCGAGCTGGAGATCTATCTACAAAGAAATAATCCGTGATATGGAATCACGGAGTCTATATGAGGTTCTCTGTATGAACTGTAACGCTGCCAAGTCTTTTGAAACACTAGAACGGTCTAGGAGCGGAACAAAAAAATCCATACTTCATCATGGTCAGAGGGTTAGGTTGAAGGCGGAGGCGCTTCGAATCGTCCATGGAAGTCAGTCTCCCACGTGTACGTGTTGTGGACATGGTGTTGTTGCGGAGCTTTGTTTGGACCATGTGATTCCATACAGCCAAGATCCGGTCGGACCTAGGGGGTTTAAGATGTATGGTTGGGTGGTCGAATATCCTGATGATGCAAAAGCTCATTTGCAAGTCCTTTGCTTCAACTGCAATCAGTCCAAGGGTGTTGGCCTATCGTGTGCCCATCAGCGCCCTGATAGCCCGTTGATTCCACTCCACTGATGAGGAAGACAATGACTCGACCATCCCCGATTAACCAGGTCATCGCCAGCGTCCGGAAGCTCTCCCAGATGGATCCTCAGGATGAGGCTGTGGCGGGGACCGTCGAGGTCCTGCAGGGTGAGGTCGCCCTAAGCTCCCTGGGGCGCCCGCCGGCTTCTCCACCTCGCCACCTCCGAGGAGGGCAGGCCTCCGCCCAGGACGACACGGCGTTCTTGAAGGACCAGATCAGCAAACTCCACTCCGCGGCCCTGCATCCGGCCGCTCGATACCAGCGAGTCCTTGCCATCTTGGCGGGCCTGCACCGGGCCGTCCAGGCTTCCGAGAGGCCCCAGTACGCAAGCCTCCGTCCGAGGATCGCGGGCATCGTCCACAAGGTCGCCGGGGTGTTCGCGGAAGTCGACACGGTCAAGGACCTCGACAAGGACCTTGCGGCCATCGAGAAGGCCGTTCACGGTCTCTATGGCGACCAGTCGAGCAACAGCACGTTCTACTTCGACCGCCGTGGCAAGGGCCACCATTCGAAGTCCGAAGGTGGCTGAGGGGAAGCCTCACCTCTCCCCGGGAGTGGCCTTCCACCTTAGCCCCCAGGGGAAGTGGGAGGCCGTGGAGCTCCCGGAGGACGCCGTCAAGGAGGGGGAGTTCTCAGGCTTTCTCACCATAGAGGGGTACCGCTGCTCCGTCTTCGAGACCCCTGACGGCCAGCAGTGGGCCCAGAAGTCGGTAAACACGCCCACCACGGCCTTCTCAGCCTCTTGTAGGCCTCCAACCTCTAGGAGAACCAGTATGACACCGAGCCAAGCAGCAGACCGCCTCCGCCGCATCGCCGTCGCGATCGAGGCCTCCAAGAACCCTGACAAAGAGCTCGTCGTGAAGGATCTGAAGAAGGTCCTCGCCGCGATCAGCCCGCCGGCTCCGCAGCGCCCCCAGCGCTGACGCGGAACGGGTTCCAGATGGCCCTCTCCACCTCGGCGCTCCTGCGTATCGCCGCGGCCGTGGCCGCGCGCCACGTGGCTGAAGAGCAAGAGATCCCATATCAGTCCACATTGGACTGGGGCTTGGAGCATATTGGGCCTGAGGGGATCGACGAGGCTCTTGAGACGTCCCGCGTGCACGTCCCTTATGCCAAAGGTGTCAACATATGGAAGGTTGAGCAGGCCCTTCCGAGCTCCTCCAAGCAGAAGGTTCTGGACGTCCTGGACCAATACGCGGGGGAAGGGGAGGCTCTTCCGAGGCTTGACTTGGACGAGTCCGGCCTGTCGTTTCCCGTCCCGTCCTTCTATGCGGACGACGTGATCGCCGACATAAAATCGCTCGCCAAGGTGGACAAGGGATTCGAAAAGCTCTTTGACGCCGGTAAGGCCTCCACCAGGGAGCCGACCAAGGCGAGGAGCGATACTCCCGACCCTCGAAGGCCTAGCAAGCTTGACCGGAAGGTCGACAAATATGAGAAAGAGCTCGAGGGGAGGATGGAGCGCGGGGAGGGGGACCGCGCTCCGAAGGTGGAGAAGCCGTCGGCCCCCAGGCCGAAGGGGAAGCCCGACCCCAAGCCTCCGAAGGGGAAGAAGAAGGGACGAACGCGCTACATGGACGCCATGGCCCGCATGATGGACGCCGTCGAGGCCAATAGGGACAAGGACGAGATAGTGGAGTCCATCGAGGCCTTTCTCAAGGCTGTCGGATATCACAACTGGGCCTGACTTTGGACCTTTCCAAGATCGCCATGAGGCTGGCCGGAGACTCTGGGGACTGTGAGATAGTCCACGTCGGCGACAATGGTGACGAGGACTCCCTCGAAGCCCTCGGTTTGGACCTTTGGGACGCGACCGAGATGGCAGAGGCCATCTTCAAGTCCGAGGGGATAAGATTGAGCCGCGAGGAGGAGGTCGTCCTGGCCGCCATATGCGGCGGAAAGATTGTCGGCGCCGCCTCCGTCGGACACCATGAGGAGGATGGTGAGACGGTGTTCACCTTCAGCGTTGCGGTGGACAGTGCATGGCAGCAGAAGGGGCTTGGCCGTAGGCTGGTGGAGGCGGCGATCCAGCTCTCCAAGTCGATGGGGGCTCAGCGCTTTTACGTTTGGGTCGTGAACCCCGCCATGGCGGCTCTCCTTGAGGGCATGGGGTTTGAGGCCGACCACCGCGGATGGTCCCTTGACTCCCCGCACATGGAGCTGCTCGTCTAGCCGCAGTCGTCCTGGCCGACGCGGTCTGGAGAGTGCCTGGACAGCCCTTTCGCCCGCTTGTCCGAGCACTCCGAGCACAAGTCCCAGGACTCCCCCGTGCTAAGGCTCATCGTGTGGAACGCTCGGTCCTTAATGCCGTCACCCTTCCATCCGCAGTCGTCGCACACGATGACCGTGACCGTGACCGTTTCAGACCTTTTCGCCATTGAGGACCCTACACGTCGAATAGAGCGGATCGCTGGAGTCGAACCAGCTCCTCTTGGGTGGTTAGGCCCAAGCGTGCTCCGTACACCATGTCCGCGTTTGCACTATACACTCAACTTCAACACCCAACGCTTCTTTCCGAGGTCCCATATCCTCCTATATCCCTCCATGGTCCTTATCTCCGTCTCCGTCCTCTTCTCACCCGGCGGTTTTCGTAGACCTGACTTGTGGAAGCGATGCTTGTTCTTCGTCCAATAGTAGTCGGAAGGGACGTTCCCATCGTGGATGAAGCCGAGCTTCTCATAGACCCCTCCGTTAAACAGCCTGTTGTCAGAGAAGCTGACGATCGATTTTGGGGAGTTTCCACTTATGAACTGTTTCAAGAGCTTTGACCAAACCCCGTGGACTCTGTAGTCTGGGTGAGACGCCATCCGCACAAGCTCCCAATCGTACCTTGATGTCTGGCGTGTTGGCCGTTTGAACGACATGCAGGCGATGAGCATCCCTTTGAACTCCACACCAAGGTTCATGCTTGACTTGCACGGGCCTATATAATGGTTATCCTCATAGAATGCGTCCGCCACCTGTGCTGTGGTTCTGATGATTGTGCATTGGGATGGACGCAGGCTCATAGGCCTGTTCGCTCTGACGAGGTTCCTTAGGAAGGCCTCCACCCGTCCCCTTCTGAAGGCCCACTCGTCCTCGTATATGCACGTAAACCTGAACCCACCCCTGACGGCGGTCCGGTACTTTTCCCTGTCCCTCGTTCGGGCCTCAGGCACAGAGTGCCATTTTAGTCCATGGTATTCTATTAGGAGATTGCCTGAAGGGACGAACACATCATACTTGAGTCCTCCGACCTCGTACTCGAGGACGGCGTTGACGCCCATGGACTCGATGAAGGCCTGGATGTCAATCTGGGCCTGCGAAGTATGGACGGCCGTGCAACCGCACGTTAGACAATGGCCTGTCCTTACGGAATCCATAACCGTAGAATGGACTCTCTTGCAGACGGGGCACACCGTCCTGAACGGAATCCGTGGCCCCAGGACATCATCCAACGGCTGAAGCGCTGCAAGCACTGGGTTTGTCTTAAGGACGGGGTATGTCAGCGCCCGCAGTGCTTCCCTGTTGTCAATCCACCATTGGTCGATTGTCGACTTACACCTGCCGCAACTCCTCGTCCTCCCTGACAGGACGCTATAGAACCCGATCTCACAGGAGAGTCCGCAATCGCACACCCACCTGGTCTTCCTCCCGGAGCTTTTCTTAAGCTCTATCGACCCCTCTGGTCGGAGCTTTCCAAACCTCTGGTCTGTCCCGATCGTGACCAGAGAGCATTTCCCGCATGTCTTCCGGAGCCCTCCAAGGACCTCCCTTGCCCTGAGCGGTTCGGTCCGGCCGCATCGGCATTTGAACAAGGCTCTTTGGTCCGAGCTTCGCTTTAGCGCAATCTCATGGCCTGCATAGGAGAACCCATGGAACGCGTCTCCGTGTGAGATCCGGATTTCGTCGCACCTTCCGCAGTTGGACTTCCCTGGGACATACTTTGTCATCTTCCTAAGAAATTCTTTTCCGCACTTGCAGCGGAATCGGAACCGCTTACTGCTACCAGCGCTCCACGACTCTGGCGAACTCTTGTCAAGGACCAGCTCTGGCATTTCTCTCCTCCAATCCTCCTTTCCTTTCACCTCCTTCCTTTGAACTTGCCTGACCGCCGCGCTGATGGCCGCGTTCCTTATGCACCCACAGCTTTTCTTGATCCCGGCCATTACCTGGATGACGGGTGCTGTGGACGCCTTTCCACATTCACACCGCCATTCGACCTTGTCGGTCAGCTTTTGGACTTTCTCCATGGGCGTCGTCATCTCCAACAGGAAGAACTTTGTTTGTCCGGACTCCTTCCAGGAGAATATTTTGCACCGTCCGCATGACTTGGCGGTCCCGTTGGCGAAGTTTGTCCACATGGTGGAAAAACAATTCCCACAGTCGCATTGGAACTCAACATATCTTTTTGAATACCTGGCGGTCGGGAGCCCATAGTCTTGAACAGGACGTATCATATATAACTCTACAATCGAATATCCCAACGATGATTGCTACACTGAATGTGCTGTTTGGGGTGTTTATGGCCGCTCTCCAATATGGCAAGAGATGCGGATGTCGGGCAGATCTACCGTAAGGGTTCGTCACCGAACACTCGCGTAGCGATCTCTCAGAAAAACAGGGTCTTCTCCCGTCCGTTCGGCATCGGGGCGCCGACGGAAAAGCAGGTTGGGGTCCTCTCCACCTTCACCCAGTCAGAGTCACGGGCTGTAGACCCGGTGAGGGCAGTTGGATTTGGGGACAGGGTCGTCGAGCTGGTGCCCGGTGTTACCGAGCCCATGGCCCTGACGCTCAACCGGACCCTGATGTACACGGCCGGGATCGTCCAGGAGCTTGGCTACCGTGGCGGCATCGACGGCCTCGTCCGCTCCCTCCGCCAGCACAAGTGGCCGTTCGACATCCGGTCGGAGCTCGTCTTCTCAGAGCTCGTTACGGCCCGGGATCAGGCCGCCATCCTGAAGAAGGTCTATGGGACGGACGATCCCAACTACGCCATGATCACGTACTACGAGGCGTGCTGGATCGAGTCGTACAGCGTCTCATTCCCGTCGGACTCGGCCATCGTCGCTGAGGATTGTTCCGCGAAAGCGACGGACTGCACCGACGGTTTCTCAATGTACGGCAACGATCCGGACTCATACGGCGACCTTCTCGACGCGGGTAATAACCCCATCCTCAAGCCCGGATCTGGGAGTCGTCTTTTCTTTTAGCTGAACTTTTGTTCAGTCTATTCAACATTTACTGGTCCGCCGCCAGGATCCAGTCTCTGACTGTAAAGTCAGGATGATCATCAGCGCAGATGAGGCGAGCGTCAAGAAGTGGGGGAAATTAAGGATTCGTGACCCTCAGTCAATATCTACAGGTTCCCATAAGAGGATAGTCTGGGTATGTGACTGCGGACGTGAATGCTCTCGTGAAATACGCCATGTTCTAAACGGGAGATCATCAGACTGCCGTTCCTGTTCTACGCTTCCGGCATCCTATTTTGTAGGTAAGAAATTCGGGAAGCTTAGACTAAAAGTCCCTGAGGCTCTCCAGCCTCAGTCCGACAGGAAAGTGGTGTGGATTTGTGATTGTGGGAAGGAATCATATAAGAAGGTTGCGTACGTCCTTTCAGACGGGACAGAGTCATGCGGCCAATGCTCTATCATGGTAGCTGAGCAGATTGGGGCTATGAAATGGGGTAAGCTCAGACTACTTCATTCTAGAGATTTCAAACCCAAGTCTAATCAACGTGTTCAGTTCATATGCGATTGTGGCCGAATCTCCATAAAGATGTTCCGGCTAGTTTATGAAGGCAGTACTAGGTCTTGCGGTATGTGCAATGCCATATCGTCTTATGAATTGGCTGACCGTATGTTCGGCCGCATTTCGATGGTCACTCCAGAGGATATCAGGCCAAACTCAGACAAGAAGGTGGAATGGTTGTGCAGCTGCGGAGCAAAGTTTTTGGCCTTTTTCCATAACGTCTACCGTGGACTTACAAAGTCCTGCGGTCATTGTCGTAATTCTGTGCAAGAATGGTGGATTTGCAATAGGGATGCTCTAAGAGCATTACGTTCACCCGTACACCCTTTGAATATTCCGCCAGGGGGCCCTGTTTTCCTAGATACTGCTCGCACCAAGAGATCAAGCGTCAGAGTCCTTTGCGGTGCTTGTAAGCAAGAGTATCACTCCACTGTGTCCAGGATCGTCAGCGGGCATGGTCTCACATGCGGGTGCTCAACCAATCGAATGTCAATGGGACAAAGGGAGCTCACGGAGTTTGTCCGCTCTCTCGGCGTGGAGGTCGTCTCGGAGCACAAGGTTGGGGGTCTAAAGTTCGACCTTTTCGTCCCGTCCAAGAATTTGGTAATAGAGTATAACGGAGTGAGGTGGCACTCTGGACGTGACGCGAGAGCCCGCGACGCTTCAAAGCGCCGGGTGGCCATGGCGCTCGGCCTTCGGGTCGTCGTCCTGTTTGAGGATGAGTGGAAGCTTCGGCGCCACAAGGTTGAGGCCTTCCTTCGGAACCTTGTTGGCGTCAACCGTCCAACGTCAGTCAGGCCGTCCAAGTGTGAGCTTCGGCCTATTCCTGGCTCTGAGGCGAACGCCTTTTACGAGGAGTATCACTACATTGGAAGGTGCACTCCGAGGGTGAGCTATGGTCTTTTCCTGGACGGCCGGATCGTGGCGTGCGCTTCGTTCGGACATCCGACCAGGCAGACGTCCAAGCACGGGTGGGAGCTCCTTCGGATGGCGTCCTGCCCTGACGTGAGGGTCCATGGGGGATGGTCGAAGCTCTTAGATCAGTTCGTCAAGGATCATAGGCCAGCATCCATCGTGTCCTTCTCGGACAATCGTCTCTTTGACGGAAGCGTTTACCGTGCCATCGGCTTTGTACATGACGGGGACGTGTCGCCTGACTATTTCTGGGTCCGCGGTGGTCGCCGGTTCCACAAGTCTGGACTCAGGAAACCTCCGGGTCATGTCGGAACGGAGACTGCGCTCCGGGAGTCCGAGGGGTATGTGAAGCTCTGGGACTGTGGGAAGAGACGATGGGTTTATCGGCCATGTGGTCAGGCCGTACCGATCGCGGTGTAGCCTACGGGATCACCCTCATGATCTGGTTGACGCCGAGGGCCAGGAGCCCGATCATGAAGATGAGCCCGACGATGATGACGCCTGCGCTTCCCCAGATGGCCACGTTCGTCCCCGCGATCAGGGCCCTCTCTCCGGCCGTCCTGTAAGGGGGAAGCTGTTCCGCCTCGTCCTCGACGTCCGAGGCCTGGACCCACCCGCCCGACGACGCTGCGGCCTCCGGGACATGGTAGGTCTCTCGCCGGTTGTCCATGTCGGATCCGACGATGAGAACGTTGTTCTGGACCGAGCCGTTTCCATGGTTGTTCAGGATGGCGGCCTGCGCGGGCTTCGCCCTCCCCGAGCCGCGTGGTTGATCGCAATCTTCGCAATCTGACGTCGTCGTGGGGCTCACGGCCCCACAGGACGTGCAGATCCAGGTCTTACGGAAGCGTTCGAGCGACGATGTCATCATGCTTGCCTATACTCAGGTGGACGCCGGACTTGCGAGGGCGGCGATGCCGGCCTTGACGAGGTCGTCGAGCCTTTCGGACTCTACCTTGGGCCCGACCTCCTTCAGCCATGCCTGGATCTTCTGCTTCTTGAAGCCGAGGGCCGTCAGCGCGAACGTTAGCTTCTCGGAATTCTCTGACCGGACTTCCGTCAGGGCCTTCTTTTCCCGGACGGGGATCTGGACGGGGGCCGTACACGGACCCTCCGCCGCTGCGGCCACCTTTCGCTGCGTGCTCTCGTCCATGGAGTCGAACCCGGCGAGGTCGGCCATGAACGTGGAGAAGTCTACCGTCACGAACGCGTCGTTGAACAGGTCCGTGTGGACACATCCGCGGAAGGCCGCCAGGAGCCGGCATCCCTCCGCCATGGTCCCTCCGACCACGGCCTCCTCGACGCACTCTGCCTGCTCCTCAGTCTCCGCCTCCACCATGACGAACTTGGTGGATCCGTCTGAGCACTGCAGGGCGAACTGGAACGCTGTGTTCATGCCCTCCCATACGCCGGCCCGTCGCCGAGCTACGGGTAGGGTTTCCGCGTGGACCTTGACTTTGCCACGGCCCTCCTTCAAGTCCGCCGGGCCATGGTCGAGGCTGGGGTGGAGTCCACCAGGCGCCGTTTGACAGTCCTCGAGGACGCCCCGTGCAAGACCGGGTGCTCTGGGTGTTGTAGGAGGATGGTCCACATCACCCTTGCGGAGGCCATCGTCATGCAGAAGCATCTGGAGGATGGGAAGGTGTGGCCTTCTGTCCTCGGAAGGTGTCTCGGAGCCCTTCAAGCTTCCAGGGAGGCCAGCCCTACGTCCTGGTTTCGGATGAACGTGGAGTGCCCCGTCCTGTCCAAGGACGAGTGCCTTGCATATGAGGTTCGCCCTGCCGCCTGTGCCGTCCATTTCGCCTTGTCCAAGCCGGAGCTGTGCCATCCGTGGTCTACGGAGTCTGGCGAATACTCTCCGGTGGAGCTCGAGGACGTCTTCGCCAAGTTCCGAGCCACCGTTGAGTCCATTGTGGACGCTCACGGTATCCTTGCCGTGAAGCTTCACCTTCCCATGGCCCTCATCATGGCCGAGAGGATAAGGCACCAACCTGGCCTTACGCCAGAGTCTTTGCTTAGGATTGTGATCAACGAGCTCCGGACCGCCCCATGAAGGAGTGTCATTTTTGCGACGGGTTCGGACTGGACCGCGGGGACGACGTTTCCGTGTGCCGATCCTGCTGGGCGCTCCTTCAGAGCCCGGCGACGGCCCTCCCCCTGATCCGGGGGACGGTCTCCATGAAGCTTCGCGGGACGATGCCCAAGGAGCGTTTGGACGAGGTCGTCAACGAGTATATGGGGATGTTGTCCACATGGCAGCGTAAAGATCCGGGTAGCTGACCGGGTATTGTGACGTATGGACTCACCTCCCGACTTTATCGAAGAGCTCGAGCGCGCTATGACGGGGACGGGGTCCGACAAGGTCTGGAAGAGGACTGTTGGAGGGGTTGAGATCTGGTTCTCGCCCATCACGGTCCCCGCCCAGGAGAAGGTTCAGCTTACCCTTCAGAGGACGGACCTTGGTCCGAACCTTGTCCTCGAGTCTAAGAGGACCACGCTCGCCCACGCCATCGTCGGCATCAATGGTGTGGACCTGACCCCCTACAGGGCGGGGGCCGCCGTCTTCCCTATCACGAACAAGGAGGGGAAGAGGATCAAGGTCCGCCTTGAGGAGTATATCCACTGGAAGATGGCCACGTGGGGAGGCCAGTTCGTCGACGATGTCTTCTCTGTCTTCTCAGACCTCATAGACACTCACCAGACGGAGAACCTTAAGGAGGTCAAGTTCGAGAACGCGAAGGACCCTCGGGTCGAACTTCTCGAGCTTGAGGCTAGGGCGGCGGAGCTGCGCGATCAGCTTGGGATGCCGTCCATGGTCGAGGCTGGATCTTCTGCGGCCGGCGCTCCGGTCGACCGCGTGGAGTCTATAGAGCCGAATCGCGCCCCGGACGACGAGACCGAGGCCTTGGCCAAGGACTCGGTTGACCCGGACTTCGATCCTTTCAAGCCCGTCCGTAGGGATCCTGTTCCACAGCATGTTGCTGATGCCGAAGCTAACATGGAGGCAATCCGGCGGAGCCGTTCGCACGGCCGGACCGTCCCGACGGCCCCGGCCCCGGCTCCAGCGCAGCGTGATCCCGTTCCGGAAGATGAAATCTTCCCGGATGTCCCTACGGCGCTCGCCGAGCCCCCCAGCGTCATCATGGCCCCCGTGAGCCCCGGGGAGGTCCTCGACAGGCAAGCTGACCGGGTCCATGTGCCTCCGCCTCCGATAGACAGGCTGCCCGTCAACGCTAACCCTCGCTTTGCGCGGCCTATGAGATAATGGCTGCGGAGGCGCCTTCAGACCGGCGCGTTCAGCTTAGCGTCCCCGACGCTTACAAGAAGGTTGACGAGGGCGTATGGGAGGAGCTCGAGTCATACCTGTTCACCGGGTTCTTGACGTCGACGGCCGTCGTGGCGGGTCAAAGCTTTGTGTTCAAGACCCTCAATCATCACGAGGTGAGGAATATAGGGTATATGAGGCCTTCTAAGGCCACCATGGTGGAGGCCAAGGCTTCCTTCACGGCAGGCTTCATCGCCCACTCTGTGTTCATGTTCAATGGGAACAATGTTCTGCACGACAGGGCGAGGTCTATATCGCGTCTCATAAAGGCCGTCTCCAAGCTCCCTGCAAAGGTTCAGGACAAGGTCCTGGAGAACTTGTCGTTCCTCAACGCAAGAGTCTCCATCCTCTTCCCCCTCGTCGAGGTCTACGCCTATGAGAACCGGTCTCGGTTCCGGTGGTATCAGCTCGGATCCATGTCTGTCCATGACTCGAGGGCCACCGGTCTCCCCGGTACCGACGCTCTTGGGATGACCCTTTGCCAGCAGACTTGGACGTCAATTAACGCTCTCATCGACCGTCGGGAGCTGGCGGAGAGGGAGTGGGCGAACGCAAAGTTCGTCGGATCCTGCTTTGCCGGGAAGGGGATAAGGTCTCTGGAGGAGCGCGACCGTTCGAGGCTCGAGAACGAGAGGGTCGAGAGGGAGGAAAAGAAGCTTCAGGTCCTCCACGCTTACCTGAACAGGACCACCGCCGGGGCTCCGGCGGCCCAGGCGCTTGTCCTTCCCGACGGCAGGAGGGCGGACGTTCAGAGGAAGTTCCAGTCGGAGTCCGTTGAGGAGCTTTTGGATGAGCTGTCTGCATCCCTGTCCGGAGAGAAGGATCATCACGACCTTGTCATCGAGCGTAAGCAGGCCCAGCTCAGGGAGAGGGCGAAGTCTATCGAGTCGGAGCGCCTTAAGATCATGCACATGACGAGCTCGATCCCTGTCGGGTCTCAAATCGGGTCGGGCGGCGCTAGGGTCCTCGGCGGGAAGGAGGAGGTGGACGCTTACCTTAGGAGGATGGAGGAGGTCCGGGATAGGCAGATGATGGCCCTCCGGAAGAACCAGTTCTCCGAGGGCCGAGAGCCCTCCGATGAAGGGTCGAAGGAAGGCGGTCCCTGATGGTAGGATTTTATTGAGGAGATACTTATGGTGACTAAGAGGCAGGAACCTCCGACGCACCTTCGGCTTAGTCCGGAGGAGAAGGAGTGGATCGGGAAGGTTCGTGAGGCCATGGAGAAGAGGTCGTTCATGGTCCGGATCACAAGGTCCGCGGCCATGCACGCCATGTTGGCCAAGGGATATGAGGCGTTGATCAAGGAGCTCGGGCTTAGATGATCTGCGCATGATCGTCCACCGGGCCTACAAATACCGGGTTTATCCGACCGTCGAGCAGGAGGATAGACTGTCTAACTGGGAGTCGGCCCTACGATTCCTCTGGAACCTGGCTCATGAGCAGAGGCTCCTCGGGCTGGCACGGCCGAAAGGTGAGAGAAAGTACTACTCGGCGTCCGACCAGATGTTACAGCTTACAGAGCTCCGAAAGGAGCTTCCGTGGTTGACCAACGTCCCGAGAAATATCTGCGATAACTTACTCACGAATTTAGATAAGGCTTGGGGACAATGCTTTAAGAAGCTGTCCAAAGCTCCGAGATGGAAGAGAAAGGGTAGGGATTTCCTGTCCGTCTGTGAGTCACACTCCAGGAAATGGCGTCTTGACGGTTCCTCGCTCCAATTCCCGAAGCTCGGAAACCTTCGAGTCGTCCAGCACCGTCCATTAGAAGGACGACCGACGTCTTGCACCCTGAAGAGGGACGGGGACCAGTGGTTCGTAGTGATCAACTGTGAGGTCACCCTCCCAGACCCATTACCACGAATGGGACCCATCGTCGGCCTGGACCGAGGAGTGGTCGCTTTGGTGGCCGACTCTGACGGCAATACTGTCGAGAACCCGAGGTTCTTCGAGAGGTCGAGGAAACAGTTAGCCCGCCTGCAGCGGAATGCAGCACGGAAGAGGAAGGGATCAAACAATCAGCGAAAGGCACAGTTGAAGGTCATGCGCCTTCACCGAAGGGTGCGGCGACAGAGGGAGTGGTTTCTCCATCAGGTCAGTCAAGATTACGCCAAGAGCCACGGCGTTATCGTCATCGAGGACCTGAAGGTTGGGAACATGGTCCACTCGAACCGAGGGCTCTCCAGATCCATCCTGGACTCTGGATGGGGCCTGTTGGAGCGGCAACTGGTTTATAAGCTCGAGTCTTCTGGAGGACAGCTTGTAAAGGTCAATCCAGCGTACACCTCGCAGACATGCTCCGCCTGCGGGACGATCGACTCATCGTCAAGGATATCGCAGGCTATCTTTGTCTGCACTTCTTGTGACCACTCTGAGAATGCCGATGTGAACGCAGCCAAGAACATTAAAGGCCGTTGGAGACCATCGGTCCAGCCTGTGGAGGGTTCTTGTCGCCCCAGGACACCCCTACGAAGCAGGAAAGCCCTGAAGGGAAACTTCCAGAGGGCTCCGCACTAGCGGAGTAGATCTACTGATGGCAAATCGTGACAAGGTGAAGATTGACCTTCCGGTCGTACCGAAGCTTGATCGGAGGGCTGCGAAGGGCGTTACGAACGACATCAGGGAGCTTGAGCGGAAGCTCGGCCCTGTGAAGGTGTCCTTCGACGCTCTCTCCAAGACCGCCAGCGACAGCGTTAAGGCCTTGAACAAAGTGGCCTCCAGCGCGGCCCAGATGGGGAAGACCATCTCGAAGGTTGTGAAGAAGGCGTCCGAGGACCTAGACGGCCTCGGACGGAAGATGGGGAAGGTGAAGGGCGGCAGGGGTGGCTCTGGTGGCGGACCTGATGACGCTCAGGAGGCCGCCGTCGAGGCCACGGAGGGCCTCACCGACGCTATCGGAGAGCTGAATGCGACCACTCGCAAGCAGGTTGACTTTACAAAGAGGGCCATAAAGCAACAGGCCGACTTTGCGAAGATCATGAAGGCTCGCGAGAAGGAGAAGGTTGGCGGATATACTGAGTTTGTGAAGTCCATCCCCTCCCTGTTCCAGAAGGGTAGCCGGCTGAGCGCCTTGAAGGGGATGGCAGGCGGGGCGGGGAAGATGGCGGGCATCGGTCCAACGGGCCATGCTACCACCGCCGCCAAGGCAGCTGCCGGCGGTGTTGGTGGGGGCGCGGGGGGCGCGGCGGGCGCG
>SXGT01586149.1_pt1 | contig 22826 bp, 12 predicted proteins | sample 3176221 | NCBI WGS metagenome assembly SXGT01 (sample SAMN11356862, study PRJNA531348) | freshwater metagenome | isolation source: freshwater sample F1-120 | place: China: Fuxian Lake, Yuxi | collected 2017-12-25
GGCGCCCGGCAGGCACGGCGCGACGCGGCGAGCGACAGAGGCGTGCTTGCGGCACGCCGCAGGGAGCGAGTTAGGAGCAACAGAGCATGCTGGGATGCATCGTGAGCCGAAGTAGGCGTTCTTTTGAATACACCCTCTAAGATCCGCGACGACCTGTTCGACGCGCAATTCCTCGGCCGCGTCGAGCAACTGGCGCTGCTGGCGCGGCGCATGTCGACATCGGGCGCGCAGGCGCATCGGCGCAGCAAGAAGATCGGTTCCGGTTTGGAGTTTGCCGAGCACCGCGATTACGCGCCGGGCGACGATCCGTCGCAAATCGACTGGGCACTACTGGCGCGTTCCGACCAGCTACAAATTCGCGAGTTCGAAGAGGAAGAAGACCTGTCGGTGTATTTCCTCATCGACCACTCGCTGTCCATGGATACCGGCCCGGCGGGCGCGGTGACGCTGCTCGACCGGGCGCTGCAGGTTTCGGCTGCGCTGGCGTACATCTCGCTGTCGAACCTGGACCGCGTGGCTGCCGTGCCGTTTGCCCAGGGCGCCGAACCGCCGATGCGGCCGGTGCGCGGACGCGGTCAGTTCTTCTCGGTGCTGCGGTCGCTGTCGGCGGTCCAGCCCGCCGGTCGCACCGACATCGGCAAGGCGCTGCAAGACTTCGTGCGCTACCAGCCGCGCAAAGGCCTGGTGGTCATCCTCAGCGACTTTTTCGACCCGTCGGGGCTGGGCGACGGTCTCAAGTACCTGGTCCACCGCGGCTTTCAAGCGATGGTGCTGCATCTGGTCGACGCAGGGCTATTGACCGCTGGCAGTTTTGGCGACGTCGCGCTCGTCGACAGCGAAACCGGCGAGCTGCGCGAGATCACCCTGACGCCGGCGATGATGACCGAATACCGCAAGGCTTTCGAGCTGTTCTGCGGTGACATCGACCGCGCGACGCGCGAAGTGGGCGCTCTGTGCCTGCGCCTCGATGTGGCTGTGCCGTACGACGACGCGGTGCTGCGGGTATTTCGCGCCGGTGGGTTTCTCGGCTGATGGGCGCGCCGCACGACTTGACCACATGGCTACAGCTGGCCGCACTGACTGCGGCGGCGTTGGCGCTGCTGTACGTGTTGCGGCCGCGCCGACGCCGCGTCGAGGTGCCGTTCGGCGGGCTGTGGCGGCAGGTGCTCGCGCAGTCGCGGGCGCAGGCGTTTGGGCAGCGTTGGCAAAGGCTGTGGTCGTTCCTGCTTTTTGTGGCGATAGCGGGCGCGATACTCGGCGCGCTGGGCGAGGCCATCTGGCGACCAGAGCCGCCGGCACAACAGGCGGTGCGGTGGTCAACGCTGCTTGTGATCGATGTGTCCGCTTCGATGGCGACACTGGATGGTCGCTTGCCGACCAGCTCAGCGGCGACCTGGCATGATCGCCTGGCGGAGGCACGCCACGCGGCACTGGTTTTCTTGGATGGCCTGCCCGCCGACGAAGCCGTAGCCGTCATGGCCGCCTCGGGACACACCGCGGTGCTTGCCGGCTGGGGCAGCGACCGCGAGGCGCAACGCAAGGCCATTGCTGTGGTGGCGGCGACGGATGCGGGCTTGGACCTGGACCGCCTGCACCGGGACGCCGAAGCCATGCTGCGCGGCCGGCCGGGGTCGCGGGTGGTGCTAGTGACCGATGGTGGTCCATCGCTGACTACGCCTGGTGGGTCGCCCGTTGGCGTGGAAGCATTGTCGGTCGGGCCAGCGCGCGACGTGTCGGCTGCTGTCGGCGCTGCGGCTGCTGTCTCCGCCACGGAGATTGGCGTGCTGGACGACTTGCAGGTGCGCAATCTGCGGTTGCGGCCGAAGGCCGGTGATCGCGATGTCGGCACGCTGACCGTGCAGGTGGTCAATCGCTCGGGCCGCGCCGTGGCTGCGCGGCTGGCGGTGCGGGCGTCCAACAGCGCTCAAAATGCCGCGCAGTTTCAAGACGATGCCTCCTTGCGACTGTTTCGGCCGCTGGTGGCACCGCCGGGAGCGTCGGAGCACGAAGTCGCCGACCTCGACCTGGCGCAGCCCCATTTTGCCGTACACATCGAAGGCGCCGAGCCGACCTGGCGCGACCGCGCACCTTGGAACGACTGGTCCTTTGCGGCCGTCAGCGACCTGCGCAGGCTGCGGGTGCTCGTCGTGGGCGACGACAACCGTTTTCTAGTCGGCGCCTTGGAGGCGAGCGGCCGCGCCGACATCAACGAGCAAACCGCCACCGAGTTCGCCGCCAGCGTGGCCGGCCCAGGGCGGCCGGACGTGGTCATCGTCAACCAGGCGACGGCCGTCGTCCCCGCTACATGGCCGAGTTGGACAATTGCCGTGGCAGCGCCCGTGGATCCGACCCGCATTGGCGCGCTGGTGCAGGGACCAGAGCTGCTGGTACGCGCTGGCGACCATCCGACGATGCGCGGCGTGAGCTTTCAAGACACCAACTTTGATAGTGTGCGCCTGGTGCCACCGGGGTCGGGTCAAGTCGCGCTGGCTGGCGCAAACATGGGCGGCAGGCCGCTGGCTGCGATGTTGGCGTCCGAGACCCCGGTGCGCCAGCTCTGGTGGGGCATCGACTTGCTGGAGACCGATCTGGTCGCGCGCATCGCCATGCCGATCTTGGTCGCCAACGCGCTGGCCTGGCTAGCAGGCGATGCAGAACCGCTGGTGCCGGCGTTGCAATTGGGGCGACCCTGGGCGGTCGAGCTGCCCAATCGCCAGGTGGACTGGCACTACCACGAGCCGGGCGTCGCCAAGCGGCAGGCCCGGGTCGCGGCAGGTCAGGCACTGGCGTCGAGTGAACGACACGGCATCCACGTCTGGACGGATGCCCGCGGCGCACGCGTTGCCCGCGCCAGTGAGATTGCGCGCGCCGAGGATCCCGCCCTTGCGGCGCTAACGGCGCGACGGCCGACGGTTCATCCGCAACCGGTTGTCGTCCAGCGCGCACTGGACCTGCCGCGCTGGGCCTTGTGGCTGCTGGCCGCGTTGGCTGCGCTGACGGCCGAGTGGTTGCTGTATCTGCGGCGGAGGACCCTGTGACCGCGCGACCGTGGCTGTGGCTGGTCGGCGTAGCGGCGGTGGCTGTTGGTGCTTCGCTGTGGCTTGCTGGCCAACGGACCGACGTCGCGACGTGGCTCGCAGTCCACGGCGTGCAACTGGCCGCACCGCACTTGCTCTGGCTGGCGCTGCTGGCGTGGCTGGTGCCGGCCGCCCTGCCCTGGCGCTTGACTGACTTGCCGCGCTGGCAGGTGCTGACGCAGACGCTGGTGCGGATGACCCTGCTGGTCGTGCTCGCCGTGGCGCTGGCGCACCCGCGCGTCCAGCGCGATCGGCCGCGGCGGCCGCAGGTCATCCACCTTGTCGACCGATCTGACTCCGTGCCGAACGAACTGCTGACCGCGGCGCAGTTGGGCATTGCGCAGTCCGCGCTGACCCTGCGCAACCGCGATTCCGCAAGGCCGCACCACCCCGGGGACGAATCTGCCGGCGACGCGCAAGTCGCGGTGGTGGCGTTCGACGCGCGCGCCGTTCGGTTGGCGTACACGGCGACCGCAGAGCAGCCACAAACGCCCGATCTCGCACGCCGCCTGGCCGCCGGCGACGACCTGGGCGGCAGCGCCACCGACTTGCAGGCTGCACTGAACCTGGCGCTCGGTCTGGTTGACGCCCGCTCGGTGCCCAACGTGGTGCTGTGGTCCGATGGCGTGCAGACCCAGGGCGAAGCGCTGCAGACGGCGACGGCGCTGCGAACCGCCGGGGCGCGCGTGTACCTGCCGACGCTGCCGGCCCTGCCGATGGCCAGTGAGTTGCTCGTCGATCGCCTTGAGCTGCCCGAGATCGTGCGGTCGGGGGTGCGGTTTCCGCTCGCCGTGCACGTGCAGTCCAATGCCACCGGCCGGGCGCTGTGTCAGGTTCGAACCGAGGGACAGGCGCTGCCGCCCGTTGCCGTGGAACTTCCGATGGGCGAGACCCGCGTCGCGCTAGGCGAATTGGTGTTGCGCAGTGCTGGCGCGGTGGACCTGCAGGTCGATTGCACGCCGGCCGCCGCAGCCCAGGACCGGTTTGGGTCGAACAACCACCTGCGCGGCCGGGTGGTGGTGCGCGAGCGCCCGCGGGTGCTGTACGTCGAAGGCCAGGGCGCGCGCGCTGCAGTTGCGCTGACGCAGGCCCTGCGCGATGACTTTGACCTCGACGTGCGCGGCGCAGATGGTCTGCCGCGGTCAATCGGCGGTCTGCGGCCGTACCAGGCCATCGTGCTGAGCGATGTGCCGCGGGTGTCGCGCGAAGGCGTGCCGCTGCTGACCGACGGTGACATGCGCAACCTCGAGGCCTATGCACTGGCTGGCGGCGGGTTGTTGGTGGTCGGCGGTGAAGACGCACTGGGCTCTGGCGGGTACCAGGACACCTACCTGGACAAGAAAGTGCTGCCGGTGGCGATGGATGTGGAGTCCAAGACCGAGTCGCCAACCATCGGCATGATGCTGTGCATCGATCGATCGGGCTCGATGTCGGGTCCCAAGATGGAGCTTGCCAAGGCGGCGGCCATCGCGACTGCCCAGGCGCTCGCCCGCGACGACTTGATCGGCGTGGTGGCCTTTGACAGCGAGGCGCGGCTGGCCGTGCGCCTGCAGCGGGCCGGCAACAGCTACCGAATCGAGTCGGATATCGCCAAGTTGTCGCCCTCGGGCGGCACCCACATCTACCCCGCCATCGACCTGGCCTACCAACAGCTGGTGACGGCGCACGCCAAGGTCAAGCACGTCATCGTGATGACTGACGGGCAGGCGCCGCGGGCCGGCATTGACGCGCTGGTGCGGCAGATGCGCAACTCCGGCATCACGGTGTCGAGCGTCGGCGTGGGCAGCGACGTCGACCGCAACCTGCTCGAGGCGATTGCCGACCGCGGCGGTGGGCGCTCGTACTTTACCGACCGGCCCGAGACGTTGCCGCGCATCTTCGTGCGCGAGACCAAGCTGATTGCCGGCCAGTCGGTGGTCGAGACGGCGGTGCGCGCGCGCGTCGCCCCAGGCGTCCGCCGCATCGACCTTTTGCGCGGCGTGGAGATCGGCACTGCGCCCGTGTTGACGGGTTTTCTGCCGGCCCGGGTCAAGCCGGGCGCCGAGGAGATCCTGCGGCTGTCGAACGGCAAGCCGCTGCTGGTGCGCTGGCGGCTCGGCTTGGGCAAAGTCAGCGTGTGGACGAGCGACCTCAAGAACCGCTGGGCGGCCGCCTGGAGCGATTGGCCCGGATACGCGCGCCTCGCCCGGCAGACCGTCCGCGATGTCTTGCAGGAGGAACTGGGCCTCGATGCGCAGGTCCGCCTTGTCCGCGAGCGCGACCGTCTGCGGGTGGCCGTCGACGTATTCGAAGACGCCGAGACGCCGCTTAGCGGTCTGGTCGGCGACGCTGTTGTGCGCGATCCGGCAGGCGAAGCGCTGGCCATCCCGCTCCGCGAGACTGCACCTGGCCACTACGAAACCGACGTGGCGATGGTGGGCTTTGGTGCCTGGGATGTGGCAGTCGCCTTGCGCGCTGCGCCCGACAAACCGGTGCTGGCGACCGGTCGGGCCACCGCCATCCACCCCTATCCCGACGAACACCGCATGGTCGAGGTGCAACCGCAGGACTTGCAAGCACTGTGCGATGCGACGGGTGGCACCGCGCGGTCGGGGCCGGAGCAGTGGCTCGACACTCGGGGCCTGGTGCACCGGGCGTGGCAGCCGCTTTGGCCTGATCTGGCGCTGGCCGCCCTTGCATTGTTGTTGCTGGACGTCTTGCTGCGGCGGGTGCGGCTTGGTCGGGCGCCAGTGGCGCGCTGGCATGCCTTGCGCGGGCTGCGTTGACGATCCCTGCGGGTCGACTTTCGACAGTCAATTCCGTGTTTTGAACAAAGGGGGGGATCCTGTTTGCGCTGCCCTTGCCAAGCCGATCTTCCGCATCCAGACTGCGGCAGCCTCGCGACCCGTGACTGCGCGCGGCCCCTCACTGTGGAGGTCGCCGCATGGCAACTGTAGCCGATCCCGAAGCACCACAAACCTCGTTGCAAGTCGAACAGGCGGCCCCGCCGCAGTTCGATGACCCCGAGCTGCAGTGGCTGCATACGGTTCGCTCGACCGATCCGCGCCAGCTGACCGTGCGCGCGGCGCTGGCCGGCATGGCGATCGGCGCCGTGATGTGCCTGTCCAACATCTACGTGTTCTTCAAGACCGGCTGGTCGATGGGCGTAACCATCACTGCGGCGATTCTGGCGTTCGCACTGTTCCGAATGGCGCAGGCAGCAGGCATCGTGCGCAACCCGCTGACGGCACTCGAAAACAATGCGCTGACCACGGTCGCCAGCGGCGCAGGCTTTATGACCGGCGGCGGCAACATGGCAGCCTTTGGCGCGCTGCTGATGGTCACGACGGCGCGGCCGGATCCGACCGCGATGATTGCCTGGTTTGGCGCAATTGCCGCGCTTGGCGTGTTCACGGCCATCCCGATCAAGCGCCAGCTCATCAACCGCGAGGCGCTGCCGTTTCCGACCGGTCGCGCCACGGCTGAGACGCTGCGCGCCATCCACGCCGACACCGCGGGCGAGGGCAACGTGCAAGCGCGCGCGCTCGGCTACGGCGGTCTGTTCGCGGCGCTCGTGGCCCTGTTGCGCGACGCCAAGGCGCCGTGGATGCCCTGGAACCTGCCGGACAAATTCGCGATTCCAGGCACTTTTGCTGGCCGTCCGTTGGCCGACTGGACACTTGGCTTAAAGACCGAAGTCGTCATGCTCGGCGCTGGCGCACTGATGAGCTTTCGGACCGCCTGGTCGTTGCTGCTCGGGGCGCTGCTGACCTACCTGGTGCTGTCGCCGGAATTGCTGGCCAGCAAGGCCATCGCCGGTCCCGGCTACAAAGCGATCGTGCAGTGGACGGTGTGGCCGGGCGCCGCGGTGCTGGTCGCGTCGGGGCTGATGTCGTTTGCGCTGGACTACAAAAGCGTCGCCCGCTCGTTCTCAGGCATGGGCCAGGTGTTTTCGCGCAGTAAGGCGGCGCAGGCGGACCCGTTGGCCGATGTCGAATGCCCGGGTTGGTGGTTTCCGGCCGGCTACGCCGTCATCGGGCCGATCGTCGTGGTGCTGATGACCTGGCTGTTTCAGATTCCCTTGTGGGCTGGCTTTGTGGCGGTGCCGCTGGCAATCGTGATGGGCTTTGTGGCCTCGCGCGTCACGGGCGAGACCGACGTGACCCCGACCAAGGCGCTGGGACCGGTGACTCAGCTGCTCTACGGCGTCATGACCCCGGGCAACCTGTCGGGCAACATCATGAGCGCCAACGTGACCGGCGGCATCGGGCTGCACGCGGCCGACCTGCTGACCACGCTCAAAACCGGCTGGCTGCTGGGCGGCAACCCGCGGGCGCAGTTCTACGCGCAGCTGTTCGGGGTCGTTGCAGGGGCGGCAGTCGTGGTGCCGGCGTTCAACATCCTGATTCCGGACCCGACCGTGCTCGGCAGCGACGAATGGCCGGCGCCGTCGTGCCTGGTGTGGGCAGGCGTCAGCAAGGCGTTTGCCGGCGGCGCGGGCGCATTGGATGGCGGCAAGATGGACGCCATCTGGGTCGGCCTCGCGCTCGGCGTCGCGCTGGTGCTGCTGGAGAAGTTCGCGCCGCCCAAGCTGCGCGCCTGGATTCCGTCGCCGGCCGGCTTGGGTATCGCCATGGTGGTGCCCGGCAGCAACAGCATCGCCATGTTCCTGGGCGCGTTCGCAGTGTGGTGGTTGCAGCGCAAACGGCCACAGGTGGCCCAGCGCTATGCGGTGCCGGTGGCGTCGGGACTGATTGCCGGCGAGAGCTTGATGGGTGTGGCGATTGCCCTGCTCATTGTCGCGGGCGTCTTGCACAAATAGCGCTGGAATACGCCGCGCGCATTCGGCATTGTAGCTACTCCGGCTGCCGCCGCGGCTCGTCGTGACCATGGACCGTCGAACTTTTCTGCGCAGAAGCGCGCAGGTCGCCGCGCTCGCCGGCGTCGGTGCAGTCGGCACCGCCGAAGCCCACGCCGCCGAAGCTGGTGAATTGACGCAGCGCGTCCATCGCGTCGCCTTTCGCGGCGCGCAAGACTGGACTGCGCACAGTCGGGTGCGGGTCGCGCAACTGAGCGACGTCCACGTCGGTTTTGGCACGCCGGTTGAGACCCTATTGGCCGCGCAGCGCATGGCCCACGCCGCAAAACCGGATCTGCTGGTGCTGACCGGTGACTACCTCAACCGATCGCTCGCCGAGCTGGATAACTTGCGCGACTGGATTGCCGGCTTGCCCCGGCCGATCGTGGCGACGCTCGGCAACCACGACCACTGGAGCGGCGCGGTCGGCATCCGGCGGATGCTCGAGCAGCAGGGCGTTCTGACGCTCGCCAACGAGCACGCCGAACTCGACTTTGGCGGGCGGCGGCTGACGGTGGTTGGCATCGACGACGGCTTTACGCGGCGCGACAACCCCGAAAAGGCGTTTGCGCACGTGGCTCTGCCGGATCGGGCGCTGGTACTATCGCACGAGCCGCGCACCGCCGACCGGATCGGGCTACACGGCGGGCGGCTGGTGCTGTCGGGACATACCCACGGCGGCCAGGTCGCGGTTCCGGGCGTGACGGGCGCCCTTGCCCGGCTGATCGGCATGCGGTACCTGGCGGGATGGTACCAGGCGGGCGACGCCCAGCTGTACGTCAACGCGGGCGTCGGCACCAGCGTGCGGGTGCCGCGGGTCGGGGCGCAGGCGATGCCGGAGTTGAGCGTGTTTGAATTGCAGGCGGAGGGGTAGCACCCCCAGTCATCCAGTTGATCCGCTGGAATTACACAAAAGACGCTGACACATCAGTCATTTCTGGCCGCCCGGCGAGCCGTCGTACCGCAAATCGGTCGCCCGCACGGTGTTGTTTGCCTGCACTCGCACGGACAGCGGCCGTTTCAGCCCCCGCAGCCACTTCCTGTTTGAAAGGCTAGCGCAAGCTCGCAGCCTTGCACGATGAAATGCGGTGGCCGCTCGCCTGCTGATTTTGACAAGCACCCCAGCCGCAGGCGATCCTACGCGCCCCGTGATCCGCCTTGGAGGCCTAATGCAGACCCCGAACCCGAACTGGTGCCTCGCCACAGCTGCCATGCTGGCCGCCGTCTTTGCCGCGTGCAGTTCACCGACGGGTGCGACCGTTCCGGTTGGCGATGCGACCACAACGGACGGCGCGGTTACCGATGTAGCGGTAGCTGACGTCAGCGACGCAGGTCCGACCGACACCAAGGCTGGCGACGTCGCAGACGGCGGCGCCGACAGCTCCGCTAACGCAGCGTGCTGCCAGAAAGCTGGCGTCGTGTGCGGCTATACCCCTGGCTGCGCCAACTCATGCGGCGGCTGCCCGGCCGGCACGGACTGCAAAGGCGGCAAGTGCATTGCGAAACCGGTGAAGAAGAAGTACGGCGAGGGCTGCGGACCCGACGGCAAGTGTCGGCCGCCGGCCAACAACGCGGCGCAAACCGAGTTCAACGAGTACTACGACTGCCTGGACCAACAGTGCGAGAGCGGCCGCTGCTACCTCGGCCTGTGCAGCAAGTTCTGCGCGATGGGCAAGGACGCGCAGCTGAACTGGAACAGCACCCCCGGCCAGGACGGCATCGAGGACCCCGGCCAGGGCAGCGAATGCGACGGCGCCGTTGCCGGCCCCGCTGGAACCGAGTTGCACTGTGTCGAGCAGGCCAAGCCGCCAGACGCCGCCGCCGGCAAAAGCAACGCGGTATGCATGGCTGGCACCACCTTCAAGCCGTGCAAGGCCACGAGCGACTGCAGCGCCAGCGAGGCCTGCGCCATGCGCTACATCCGCGGCGACTACGTCACCGTGTGCGTAACCCGGCTCAAGAACCCCAACGGCAAGCCCAACCCCGGCTACAGCCAGTTCTGCAACGCCGACCCCATCAAGGCCGACATCGCCTACTGCGATAACAACCACTGCAGCACCGGCGGCTACTGCCTCGCGTTCTGCAAGGACGACAAGGACTGCGTGACCAGCCCCGGCGCGTGCAAAGCCGGCAAGTGCGACCAGAACGGCGCGGCATGCACCAGCGACGTGGACTGCTCGGCGGCAGTCTGCACCAAGAACCTCAAGTACTACAGCAACGTCAACAAGACCTTCGACCAGTGTCGCCCCCGCGACTGCGCGCTAGACGGCGACTGCAAAGACGGCGCCTTCTTCTGTCGCAACTGGTACAACGGCGTCGACAACATCGACGGCGACCCCGATCCGGAGGATCCGACCAAGATCATCCTGCCCGGCTGGGACCCCGGCTGCGTGCGCAAGCAGCCCGGCACCGCCAAGAAAGGCGAGGCCTGCGACCCCTTCACCTCCGACAGCGACACCAGCGTGCCCGTCTGCGAGAATCCGGCGTGGTGCGAGAACGGCCAATGCGGCGGCCTGTGCAAGACCGACGCCGATTGCCCGAGCACGCAGAAGTGCGGCATCGACGAGAGCCCGTTCGACCTCAGCAACCCGGCCGACGGCAATGGCGACGTGTTCTTGCCGATTGCCGGCTGCCAGCCAATGCCGGGCGCCAAGGGCAAGTGCGCGTCGAACAAAGACTGCACCGATCCGGCTGCCCCGTACTGCCGCCCGTGGGAGTACGCGGTCACCGGCCCAGGCGAAGTCACCGGCACGACGGTGACGACTTACGCCACCGGCGGCCTGTGCATCGCACCAGAGGCCAATCTGGCCAACCCGTTTGCGACGTGCGGCGTCATGTCCGGCGGCAAGCTGTGCAGGAGCAGCGTCTGCCTGGGGACCAACGCCGGCAAGCAGGCTGGCTACTGCGGCGAGTTGTGTACCAGCAGCGCCGACTGCCCGGCCAAGCTGCCCTGGAACGGCGGCACCTACAAAAGCGTGTGCCGCAGCTATTTCCGCGCGTGGGGCGGCACGCCGGAGCCGGACGACGACCTTTACCTGCCGTTTTGCGGCACGGCGTACAAAGACAGCTCGGGCGCCGACTGCGAAAAGACCAAGACTTGCGACAACCCCAAAGAATACTGCGCCTCGCTTGCAGTCGCTTTTGGCCCCGACGTGCCGGTCAAGATGGAGTTCAAGTGCCTGTCGGCGTGGACCGCCAGCCAGACGCCGGGAACCAAGAAAGCCGGTCAGGCCTGCAACCCCACACCGGACGCCAACGCGGCGCCGGAATGCGCCAGCGGCTACACTTGCAAGCAAGACGCCGAGAAGGGCAAAGGTTACTGCATCGCGCCGTGCAACACCGACGCCGACTGCGCACTGGCCGCCGGCGCCACGCCGACCGACGGCTTGATGTGCGACACCGGCCACATGTTCATCGTCCGCAAGGACAAGGCCAAGGCGGGCATTGCACCGTTCTGCTTGAAAAAGAAGGCTTGTCTGCCGTGCCAGTGGGACAGCGACTGCACCGCCGACTACCGCTGCACCAACCTCGGCGGTCCCTACGAGGCAGCGAACCAGCGCTGCGCCGCGCCGTGCAAGGAGGACGCGGACTGCGGCGCGGGCAAGTGCGTGGCACCGATTGGCTTGGGCGGACAGCCGTTAAGTGGGCCCAAGGTATGCAAGGTCAGCTGTCAGCCGCTATGACGGGCCAAGCGGTGAGCCTCCGAGACCACTTTCTAGCTAGTCCGGAACTGAGTGGACTTTTCGACCCCCGAAGGCGATGAAATCCGCCGGTGGCGGACTGGCGACCGCCGATGCGGGCGCTCCCAGGGGTTTGGGGTCCGCGCGCCCCAACGCTATTTCTGATTAGGCTCAGCGCGCTTCCAGCAACGCCTTGAGCCGCCGCAGGTCGTTTTGGTTGGCGCGACGCATCGCCAGTACCATGAGCGGCGCAGTCACCCGCGAAAATCCCGCCGGCTGTCCTCGGTTGCGCAACGTCATGTGCGTGCCGCCGGCCCGCGTGGGTGTCCAGGTGTAGGTGGTTTCCATGGGGAAGGGCCCGTCCGCCGTGCGCATCGTCAACCGCGCGCCAGGTTCCCAGTCGACGATTTCGTAGGTGTAGGCCAAACGGCGGCCCAGAAACTGCGCCACAAAGTCCACCTGCGCGCCAACTTGCACCGTTGGCGCCGTGCGCCAGGCGACCGATTGAATGTTGACGTACCACGCCGGCGCGTTGCCGGGGTCGCTCGAAAACGCAGCGACGGTGGCGACTGGCCGGTCAATCTCGATCTCGGTCATGACGTCGACGGCCATGGCGACCCCAGGAGCCCACCGCAGGCAGGCCGACGCGATTGTGCCAGCGGAAGCGCGACTTCGCCTAATTCGCGCTACCAGCCGACGCCCAGCTTGGGGTCAAAGTTCCAGTCCGGCCCAAAGAAGCCCGTCGCAATGACGCCGGGCTCGTCGTAGAGCACATAGTCGGGCAAGCCCGACCGCGACGAAAACGGCACGAAACGATACAGCAACCACGGCTTGCCCTTGGGTGCCCATAGCGACGCGCCCAGGCCCGGCGTGTCCGCGCCGGCGTCGTACACGGTCAGCAGCAGCTTGTCGCCGTAGTCCACGCCCTCGACCTGCACCCCTTTGAGCGACCACGCGAACGGAAAGCCAGCGGGCAGCGGCACCTGCGCCGACGTCACGCCAAAGTGTATCAGCTGGTAATTCTTGCGGATCTGCGGCATGACTTTGCTCAATGGCATCGCAGCGCCATGGCCATTGCCGATCGCCATCCAGCTCTGCAGCATCCAACCGGCCACCGCAGCCATGGCCTCGTCGCCGTCGGGGAACACGAACACAAAGGGCTTGTGGTACGCCTGGTTGTATGGCCCGGAGGAACCCGGGCGCTTGCCCGTTGTGGGACCGACCTGCAGCGGCCCTTCGGGCACGGTGATGCTGGTGCCGTCGATGACGACCGCCTCGATCCCCTTGCCGCGCAAGGCCTTGCCGTCCAAGACCATGCTGCGCACGTTGCTGGTGTCGATCGCCAGGGTTTTGGCGTCTTTGGGCTTGACGTGGACGTTGCAGTCGTCGTTTGGTGATTTTGCCGACCCGAGTTTGAGCCACGCGTAGTTTTCGGCGTACCACGGCGCCGGGCTTTTCCAGTCGAACGTCAGCGGCACCGGGTCGAGCTGGCGCTTGCCCATCAACTCAAACAGCGGCGGCCAGTCAACGCAATCGGCACCCGCCGACTTGTCGCCGTCCCACCAGTGACCGGCACCGGGTTCCCAGTGGTTGGCGACATCGGTCGTGACCTTGGAGACCGCCTCGAACATGGCCTTGCCTTCGGACCACGGCACGTTGTCGTCGGCGGTGCCGTGGATGACATAGGCCGCCCGGTTGGCGAGGTTGGCGAGGTAGACGTGGGTGTCGCTGTGGGCACGAGCGCGAGCAAATGGCCCGGTCGGTTTCTTGAGGCCGGTGTAGGTATAGAACGAGCCCCAGCCGGCCGACGGCCCCAGCACGGCAAAGCGGTCGCTGTGGTGCACGCCCAATTGCCAGGTGCCGTGACCGCCCATCGAGTGCCCGGTCAGGTACTGGTGCGCCGGGCTAGTCGCAAAGCGCTTTGCGGCGTCTTCGAGCGCATACAGCGCGTTCCAGTGGCCCCATTCTTCCCAGTCGAAGCCGAACGGCCGGCGATTGGTGGGCGCGGCAATCCAGGTCTTGGGGTGGGTGTGATAGCTCTGGGCCTGGCCGATGGCATCGACGCCGGCGCCGTGCACGCTCAGCACCAACGGTTGATTGGGACCCTGCTCGACGGGTGGGCGCACGCCGTAATACTGGACCGAGCCATCGTCGGGTGATCGAAACGTCTGGCGCCAGCACACATCGGTGGCCACGGTCGGCAGCTCAATCTTGAGTTCGTAGCTGTGCGGCCAGCTTGGACTGTCCACGCGGAGCGTGACTGGCCAGTTTTCGCCCACCTTGGCGGGCGCCGCTTTGGGCACCAGCTCAAACGCCAGTTGCGTCGCTGAGGCACCCGGCAGACCCGGCGTCGCGGTGTGGGTTGGCAGCCAGTGATCGTCGGCGATGACACGCGCCGAGATGTCGAGCGCGGCGTCGGCCGCAGGCTGGCCAAACACCAGCACCGGCACGCCGAGCCAGCGCACGCTGTTGTCGCCCACACGCAAGTCTGGGCGGGTCAGGTCGTGGGGGTTCAGCTTGGCCTTGTGCGACGTGGTGGCAACCTTGATGCCCCACTGCTGACCGCCGCGACCGCGGACGACCAGCAAGTTGTCGCCGGCGTTGAGCTGGCCCGGGAAGCGCATCCAGCCGTGGCCGTAGACGTCGCCAGCGACCCGTCGGCCGTTCAGCCAAGCGTCGTAGGCGCGGTCCAGTTGCAGCACGACGCCACTGGGCGCTTCGACTGTGATGGAGCGGGCGGCGTAGACCACTTGCGACGAGTTGCCCTGCGGCGCAAGCTGGCCATCTTTGGGCTGCACCGCCTTCCAATTCGCGCCAAACTCCTTGGCGCCATGGCCGGGCAACGCGAAAGTGCCATTGTCCAAGGCGGCGAAGACCTGGTCGGCATTGGGGTTGACCTGGGCGACCAGCCAGCCTTGTGCGACGACTTCGGTGCCGGTGTCGGGCGGGGCGACGGGTGGCGGGACCCAGGGCCCGGTGGTGTCGGCGGCGCTAGCGACGCCTGCGTCTGCGGCAGTCGAGCCATCGGTCGAGGTGACTTCCGCTGCGGTGTCCGTGGACGCTGCGCTGTCTGCGGCAGTCGCCGGCTGGGTCGCGGGCGCGGTGCCGCAGGCGAGAGTCAGCGCAAGGGCTGCCAAAGCAGCGGCGCGAGCGAAAGGGGGCGGCATGGCGACCTCGGCGGGCGACCGGGGCCCGGTGGCGGGTGAGCATAGCGGAGCGCGTGGGGAGCGGGAAGTTGGATGGCAGGCAGGAGCCAAGTCGCCGGCGCCGCGCGAACATGTTGCGGAATAGCGCATTGTGGCCGACCGCCGCATCCGGACTAGCTCAGGGCGCGCCCTCAACAGCTGCAATGGTCAGCGGCGTGTCCAAAGCGGACAACGCCCGCACGTGCCAATTGAGGACCTTGCCGAACCAGCCGTCGGTCGCACCGTACTGCTGCCGCAGTAGGCTAGACTCAGTTGCGGACCAATCTTGAAACACAGTGCGCCGGGCTGCGCGGGGCATTGGCGCATTGATGAGAACACCGCGCGCCACTGCGTCGCGCAGGCGCGCAAAAGTCGACAGTGCGAGGTACCTAAAGCGTGCGCCGCGCGAATGTCGCCACAAACTGATGTGCGCCGGCCCGCCACCCGACTGCATGTCGGCTTGGTGAAGTGAAATAAATTGGTCTGTTTCTGGATTCGGCACGTCAGCGCCAGCGGTCGTGGATTGCCGAAGCTCCACTCGCAAGCAGGTCAATGGTCCGTGCCGAGGCCGGTGAACACCGCGACAAGGCTTGCGCCGGTCGACGGCGATCAGTGCTGGCTGCGAGGAGCGCTAGCTTGGCAACCGTTTGATACCCGCTTAGACTCGCGACGCAAGAACCCCTGCTGCGAGCCGCAGGGGCTTGCGGCGCCCTGTGCGACCTTTCAGGAGCCTTTAATGAGTTACGCCATGCCGGCTGATGCGTCCTTGGACGCTTTGATCGACCACACGACCAGCGTGATTGCCGCGCTGCAAGCGACGGATGAGTTTGCTGATCTCGCCCCCCAATGGCTGGATTTGCGCAACGTCCTGCTTGGCCACCGCCTCCACCGCGACGAGTTGCGGTGGACGCTGCTGGGCGCACAACGCAAAGTTGACTACCGCGACGCCCTGTGGGATGCGGCGGTCGTGGAACTGTCAGGTCGTGCGTTCTTGGCAGCGGGCAAGAGTGCCGATGCCAGGCCCTATGCCGATCTCTTTGGCACCCTGCCGGCTAGGGAACTCAAGTCGCTGGGCCCAGCCCGCGCGGCAGCGGCAGCTGAACTGATTCTGGCCAAGGCTGCAGTCCTCAATTCGCCAGAACTCGGTGCTTCGGCCGCGGCAGTGGCCAAGGCGACAGAGAAGCTCAAGGCCGCCGATGTCGATCGGGCAGCGGCGCGCAAATCGGTGCTGGTGCTCGACATCACGCGCGCTGAGCAAGTCGATGCGCTTGAGTTGGCGATGGCGCACACCGAAGTGCAAATCCTGACCAAAATGCCAGGCCGCAACGATTTGGTTCGGGCGCTCTTGGCGCCGGCACGCAAAGAGTCGGCGGCCAAGGCCGAAGCGGCTGCGCCCGTGGCGGTCGGGCCGTAGCATGGCGGCGTGAGTGCGTCCCGCGCGGCGGCTATCGGTGCACGGTAGTCGCCGCGTTGCGGTTTTCTTGGCGAAGTATGTGGAGGCGCAGATGGCGGTACGGTCGGTCAAGCTCAAGTTACTGGTGCCAAGAGACGGCAGCGCCGAGTCCGTGCGCAAGCGCAAGGCGCTTTGGGCAACCCACCAGTTCGTCAACGACGCTGCGGCGGCGTACGCGGAATTGCTGTTGGAAATGCGGCAAGAGGACGTGTGCCGGGGCACGGACGATCACGGCAAAGACGTGATTGAGCCAGCCGCACACTGGCAAGCGAAATTGCGGGCGAGGTTGGCGGCCAAGCAGTTGCCGCCAGTCGCGGTTGCCGAGGCGCTACCTTTGCTCAAGGCGTTCTATGGTTCGCGGCTCATCAAGAGCTTTGTCGCCAACGACAAGGGCGTGGCGGGCACCGGCAATGCCACGGACCTCAACACGTGGTTGTCTGGGTTGGTCGATCCAGCGTCGGTCGCTGGCGAGAAGACAGAATTGCGCAAGCAATTGCTTGCCGAACTTCCGCTTTGCGAAGCGGCGGACGCTGACTTCGAGGGCGCCGCGCGCAAAATGCTCGCAAAGTCGGATGCCCGCGAAGCGTTGCTGGAGGGGCCCGGCACAGGCGTCGGTTGGCCCGCCGCGTACAACGCCAACCCGACTGATTCCGTGTGGCTCGACATGCTGCATAAGGCCGCGGCAAAGGCCCGCTTGGAGTTGGCCGATACCACGGTGAGCGAACTCAAGAAGCTCGGCGTTTTTCCGCTGCTCCAAGCGGCGAGCTCAAATCGTGTATTCGGCTCTGGTGTGCTCAACCCGTTCGAACGGATGGCCGCCGCTCAAGCTGCCGCCGCATTACTACCGTGGGAGACCAAGCGTCACGAAATGCGCAAGCGCCGCGACAAGTTTGCCGACCAACTGAACCAGTGGGACACCGAATTTGGCGCATCGCACGCAACCGCGCTGGCCGCCATCCGTGCGTTCGAGGCCGAAGAAAGCGAACGCGCCCGTCGCGAGAGTCTGGGCAATGAAGGGACCGGGTACCGCATCGGCGGCCGCGAACTGCGCGATGCGTGGACACTGCTGCGCGACTGGCTCAAAGGCCATTCGACTGCGACTGCGGCGGCGCGCGAAGACAAGGTACGCGAGTTGCAGGCCAAGCAGGGCCGCAGTTTCGGTTCGCACCGCTTGCTGTCGTGGCTGGCCAAGCCGGCGCAACAGTGGCTGGCCGACCACTCGGCCGGCGACGTCGTGACGCGCATCGCCGTGCGCAACGCCCGCCAGCGCAAGCTCGACACGGCGCGCACTCTGCCGATTTGGACGGGGGCCGATGCTGTCAAGCACCCGCGGTTCGCAAACTTTGACCCGCCGAACAACACCAACCAACCCGGCTTTGATCTGCGCGCCGGCACACAAAAAGGGCGGTTGACCCTGCGCTTGAGCCTGCTGACGGAACGCGCTGATGGCCTGTTGCTAGCGCAGGATCACGATTTTCAACTTGTCCCCTCGCGGCAAATGGCAGAGATTGTTCTGCACAAAGACGGCAAAGAGCGGGCGCTAAGTTGGCAGTCGCAAGACGGCATCGGTCGGCAAGTCGGCGACGTCGGTGGCAGCGCTCTGCTGTTTTCGCGGGACCATGCCGAATGCTTGCTCGAACGCAAGCAGATTACCCGATTGGAACGTGGCGCATGGCCTGCTGCGTTGCCGGTCTGGTTCAAGCTGTCGCTCGACATCGGCGCCGAACACAAGGCGCTGCTCAAGCAGCGGTTCAAATGGGGCGTGTGGCTGAATTCCGCGCTGGTAACCCGCAACGCCAAAGACGCAAAGGGCGTGCCGCCGCCGGTCGGGACGCGCGTGCTCGCGGTCGACTTGGGGCTGCGCAGTGCCGCGACGGTTTCGGTATGGCAAGTCGTCGACGCCGCTACCCCAGTCGTGGCTGGCAAGTGGCGCGTGCCGTTGTCCGATACACTGTCTGCGGTGCACGAGCGCTCTGCGATGCTGGCGCTGCCCGGCGAGCACGTGGATGCCGGCGTCCTTGCCGCGCGCCGCGCCGCGAACGAGAAGCTTGCTGGGCTGCTGGCGGCAACCAGTCATCTGAGTACCGTGTTCAAGCTTGGGCGCGCCGAACAAGGTGATCGGCGCAGGGAGTTGCTGGAGCGACTCGGCGAGGGCGATGACCGGCGGGCGCGTGCGGCGGTTGCGACGACCGCGGCCGAGCGGGATGGCTTGCGGGCGGTCCTCGGAGCGACGCAAGACGCCTGGGCTGGCGCGGTGGCTGCTGTCTGGAGGCGCTTGGAGACGGATTTGGCGGGCGCAATCGCAGCGTATCGCAAGCAGCAGCGCGAGGACGTGCAACTGCGGCGCGAGGCGCGTCACGGACCGGGAGCCAGCCAATTGCCCAAACAAGCCGCAGCCGAACGACTGCTCGGCGGCAAGAGCGCTTGGCAAATCGAATACAAGGAACGGGTGCGCAAACTACTTACCCGTTGGATCATGCGGCAACGGCCAGGCGACACGGCGGTTCGCCGCCTTGCGCGCAAGGACCTTGGCAAATACTGCGGGGGCCTGCTGGATCACCTGACTGCGCTCAAAGAAGACCGCGCTAAGACGACTGCGGACCTGATCGTCCAGGCGGCGCGCGGTCGGGTACGGGCGCACAAGGACGCGCACGGTCGGCAGCAGGACCGCGAGCTGTGGCTGGCCAAGTACGCGCCGTGTGACCTGATTGTAATGGAGGACCTCGGGCGCTACCGCTTTGCCACGGACCGGCCGCCGTCGGAGAACCGGCAGCTAATGCAGTGGACACACCGTGAAGTGTTTCGGCTGGTCCAGATGCAGGCCGAGGTCGAGGGCATCCAAGTTCTTGAGACGGGTGCGGAGTTTTCGAGCAAGTTTGATGCGCGGACGTGGGCGCCCGGGGTGCGCTGCGAGCCCATTACCAAGTTGTGGGTCGAGCGCTATCGCAACGGCGAAATGCCGTGGTTGGCAGACAAGGCCGACGAGTGGCGCAGGGAGGGCATCGAGCTTGCGCAACTGGTGCCGGGCCAATTGTTGCCAACGGGTAGTGGCGAGCAGTTCGTCGCGGTTTCGGCAACAGGCGGCTTGCGCGTGCGCCACGCCGACCTCAATGCCGCCCAATGCATCGCCTTGCGCGCGCTAACCGGCCACGGCACGGCGTTTCGGCTGACGGCGCGCAGGCTCGGCGATGTGTTCGTGTCGGCCAAGGGGCTCGGCAAACGGCCACAGGGCGCGCTCTGGCGCGAATTCGGGTCTGCCTTGCCACCGGCAGTGGTGGTGCTACGGCCGGCCGGTGAAGTCCGCTACGCGCTGCGGCCGTTTGCGAGTGCGAGGGACGCAGCGGCGGCGCTGGGTCTGCAACTTGGCGCTCTGCGCAACGTCGATGCGACTGACGCAGAGAGCGACGCAGAGGACGGCGATCTCGCAGAACTTTTGGCCGGCGCGGATCCTGACCGCGCCACGTTCTTTCGCGATCCAAGCGGGGACGTCCACGGTGGCGCATGGGTGCAAGCCAAGGTGTTCTGGGCTGAGGTTCGCCGGCATGTGCGCCTGGGCTTGCAGGCGCAAGGGTTGTTGCCGGCTGCCGCGCGCTCCAGCGAGCCCCGGCAAATGCAGCTGCCACTGGCCGGTGCGCTGCCTGGCGACGACATTCCGCTGTGAACGGCGACGCCCTTGCAACGCCGCCGATTCCGGCGCGAATGCTCAACGAATGGGTCTACTGCCCGCGGCTGTTTCACTTGATGCACGTGCAGGGCCTGTTTGCGGCAAGCGTCGACACTGTCGAGGGCGTGGGCGAGCACGAGCGCATGCGTGCGCGGTCGCGGGGCAGGGGCCTTGAGCCGCCACCACCGCCGTGGCGCGGCGAGGCACCTCGCGAGATCACGTTTGAGGCAGGCGACCGAGGTGTGGTCGGGCGCTTTGACGTCGTCGCTGCAGGCCCCGGCGGGCTCGTGCCGGTCGAGGCCAAGCACGGCGCTGCGCCAAGTGCCGATCGCGCACAAAGCGTGTGCGACATCGACTTGCAGCCGGGAGTCTGGAATAACGACCAGGTTCAACTCGGCGCCCAGGCCATGCTGTTGCACGCGGCGGGCGAGGCCTGCACCGAAGTCCGTGTTTGGTACCGCAAGACCAACACGACGGTTGTGCTCGCCGTCGACGCTGCGCTGCTGGCCGCGACCGCGGCCGCGATTGCCGGTGCGAAAGCCACGGCTGCGGGGCCGATGCCGCCGCCGCTGGTCGACTCGCCCAAGTGCATTGGCTGCTCGCTGGCCGAGATCTGTTTGCCCGACGAGACTAATTGGCTCCTCAAGCGCCAACCGGTTCTACCGCGCAAAGTGGTTGCCGGCCGCAGCGATGGCGGTTGCCTGTACGTCGTCAGCCAAGGTGGCCGGGTTGGCAAGACCAGCGAGGCGCTGACCGTCGCCACGCCATGCAACCCCGAAGACGAAGTGCCGCTCAAGGACATTGAGCACGTCGCGGTGTTTGGCAATGTGCAGGTGACGACCCAAGCCATGCAGACATTGGCATGGGCTGGCAAAGGGCTGCACTTGCATACGATGGGCGGCAAGCTGTTGGCGACCTTGGTGCCAGCCGGCCGGCCGAATCTGGCGTTGCGGCGCGCGCAGTATCGGGCTGCGGATGACGCAGCGCGCTGTCTTACCGTGGCGCGGTGGTTGATCGCTGCCAAGATTCGCAACCATCGCGTGCTGGTGCGCCGCAACGGCGCCGGTGATCTCGCCGCGGCCGCAGTCGACCGACTGCATGGCTCGGCACGGCGGGCCGAAGAGGCGGCCGACTTGGCGTCACTGCTTGGAATCGAAGGCGAAGCCGCGCGGCAATGGTTCGCCGTCTTCGCGACCATGCTCGGCGACGACGGCGGCGCTCCTTGGCTTACGGGCCGCAGTCGCCGGCCACCAGCAGACCCCGGCAATGCGTTGTTGTCGTTTGGCTATACGCTACTGGTCGGTGAGTGCTCGGCGGCGCTGCAGCGCGTTGGGCTCGACCCCGACCTGGGGTTCCTGCACCAGCCGGTGCCCGGGCGGCCGGCGCTGGCGCTCGACTTGATGGAGCCGTATCGGCCGCTGATTGTCGATTCGCTGGTGCTGCGCATGGTGAACAGCGGCCACATGCACGCCCACGACTTTGCCAAGGTCGGCGACGGCTACCGCATGCACGACGCTGCGCGCCGCCGGTTCGTGCTGGCCTTTGAGCAACGCATGGATGAACTGGTCACCCATCCGGCGTTTGACTACCGGATGAGCTATCGCCGCGTGCTCGAAGTCGAGGCGCGCTTGCTTGGTCGCCTTCTGACCGGCGAGTTGGCGGAGTGGCGACCAATGGTGACGAGGTAGCGGCCGATGCGCCAACATGTTCTGGTCGCATACGACATTGCTGACGACAAGCGGCTACGCAAGGTGATGCGCATCTGCAAGGACTATGGCGACCGCGTGCAATACAGCGTGTTTGCGGTCCAGGTGAGCGACGTGGATCTGGCCATTCTGAAGGAGCGCTTGCTTAAGCGAATCGTAGCGAGCGAGGACCGCGTGATGTTTGTGCGCCTTGGGTCGGTGGCGCAGGACGGCGAGGCGCCACACCGTGTGGATACGATTGGGCTACCGCTGGAATTGAGCGACCGCAAGCGCATGTTGTTTTAGGCGCGAGCTGATCGCAGTGCTCTGGTGGGTTGGCTGTTGTGGCGCGCAACCTGCCGTCGTGCTTGCGCGGGCCAACCGGTTGCGCAGCAGCGGCGGGCGGCGCTCGGCCGCAGGGTGGCTGATGGCCCGGAAGCAGTGTGCCGCGAGCGGGTGCCGGTTGCCTACTGACGCGGAGCACGCGACCGGTCGGCAACCGCAGGGCGGCCAAGCGCGCGGCGGTGGTGCCAACCCGGCAATCGAATGCTGCGACGGGCTTGACGCCTCAAGTTGTCCGACGCACACTCGCCGCCGAGCCGTCTACAGGGCGGATTCACAGCAAGCACAGTTCCTCGATCGGTGGCGTTGACCCGCCGAGTCACTGCTTGTGGCATTTTCTCGCTCACCAAGTGCGAATGTGGCTGCGCGCCGCTGGCATCGGGCAAATCGTCAAGGCGAACTAGGTCTTTGACAATTCGGCAAGCGCAAATGTGGCTGAAGCGCGGCGGTGCGAGCGGGCTAACCGGACAGAAAACTGCGTGCGCGCTCGCGGGCGTGGTTATTGTTTGCAAAAGTGGGCGTTCGCCAGCGGGATTACCGGCCAAATGGGCTGGCAGTCTGGGTGAAGTCGTACTGGTGCACGGCTCGCTCGCAGAAGGGCCGAGAAGTCCTTTGATTCTAAATGGTTAACGGGGCGGGGCCAAAGCGCTTGTCGGGCTTGAGAAAGTGCTGGGACGACAGCGATTCGACGCGGGCGCGGCACCTGTCGCAAGCCAAAGCGCTTGTCGGGCTTGAGAAAGTGCTGGGACCCTTCCATTCGACGCTCACCGCTTCCAGGCCGCACTTGATCGCCAAAGCGCTTGTCGGGCTTGAGAAAGTGCTGGGACTCTTTGCTGAGCCCATGCCGCTCGGCGGCAATGCGCACGCCAAAGCGCTTGTCGGGCTTGAGAAAGTGCTGGGACA
>SXGT01667018.1_pt1 | contig 22820 bp, 20 predicted proteins | sample 3176221 | NCBI WGS metagenome assembly SXGT01 (sample SAMN11356862, study PRJNA531348) | freshwater metagenome | isolation source: freshwater sample F1-120 | place: China: Fuxian Lake, Yuxi | collected 2017-12-25
AGCACATCAATAGCACATCAATAGTGTATTTTTAGGCGTATTACCAGCACTGCGACCCAACCTCATGCTATCATTCAAGCAACCATTATGAACCCCGAAGAACTCCGCGCCTTTTGTATGGCACTTGAAGGCACCACCGAAGACTTTCCGTTTGGACCGGAGAATTTAGTTTTCCGAATCAATGGCAAAATTTACCTCATCATCGACCTGGATCAGCCCGAACAATGCAATGTGAAATGCGATCCAGAAAAGGCCATACAATTCAGGGATGAATATCCGGAGGATGTACTTCCCGGATACCATATGAACAAAAAGCACTGGAATACCATCCGTTTGAATGGCAAGCTACCTAAAACATTGATCGAAAAAATGATCATGGAGTCCTACCAACTGGTATCGGCTTCTGGCCCTGCACGCCCAAGACAGAAAAAATCAATCAAATAGACCCAGCTGCTGAGGCACCCCAGTCCGACCGATATCAGTCGGATTCTGACCAGCATCCGACTCGACACCACCACCTGATTGGGCAGCATCCGGTTCAGCAAGATCGCCTACCCTAACCCCATCCGAATCCATGAGAGCCGACTCATCCGGCTGGGTAAAGGAAACCAACTCAATAGACACAGGAAGGTCAGAAACCAACCGATTACCCACCGCCTTCCACCCCTTAACTTCAATGAACTCCGTTAAAGAAACCGTTGAACTTTGGGCTTTTTTTCCCTTACCCACCACATACTCCACAACCAAATCACTTCGCGTATCGGCAAACAATAATTTCGATCCGGCCGATTCAGCAATAAAAGAAAACCGCTTGTCGAGCGTGGCCGTTTCAACGATAAAGCGCTTAACATAAGTTGACTTTTGCGCCGCAACATAATGCACGGCGGTAATAGGGCGTTTGGAAACCCACTTCTCCAGTAAAATCAACTGTTCAGGAACAAAACGATGGCTTAAGTCAGAATTCGTGAGTTCATATGAACCCTCCTTGTAAACCGCAAGAATGGCATCCCCCGAATCGAAGGACCCAAGCAGCCGTCCACGAGCGTCCACATTCAACCGACCCGTGGTTTCATCATACCACAGCTGCCGACCACCCAATGTCGATGCCCCCCGTTCGCGAAAGAGCACACGCTTCACCGGGTATCGGGTCAAGATGTTTCCTTGGGCCGAACGCGCACGAATGTCTAACGATGCGAAATCAAAATCGAAAACCTTCTTCTTAGCACGCGAAGCGGGGCTCAAAAAAACCTGAACGACCTCCGACTCTGAGTTCGGGTTTGCGCTGAAGTACAAGACCTTACTGCCTTTTGACCCCCGGGTGAGTTCATATTCCTTATCCCGTGTAACGCCACCCGTTTGGAAACGCTTTGCGTATACCGTACCATTCTCGCCATCTAAATACATCATATGGAAAGTCAGCCGATCATCACCTCTGCGAAAAACATCCACATGCAGAACATCCTTACCTACAAATCCCTTATCGCTCACACGCGTAACCAGCATCTTACCGTCTCGACGTACCACAATGACCTCATCGATGGGCGAACAGTCGGTCACATACTCGTCCTTCTTCAACCCATAGCCCACAAATCCCTCTGCACGGTTCACATACAATTTTTCGCTGGCCACAGCCACCTGAACGGCCTGTATGGCGTCAAAAACCCTGATCTCCGATTTCCTGCCTCGTCCACCTCCGTACTTTTTCAACAACTTTTCGTAGTAGGCAATCGTGTGCGCCACCATATGTTGCAGATCATGGTGAATCTGCTCCATGTTCTTCTCCACGCCCCGAATGTGCTCGTCGGCCTTAAAAGCATCAAACTTACTGATACGCTTGATTTTGATTTCCGTTAGGCGCGCAACATCTTCCTCCGTCACCGTTCGACGCAATATGGGAAAAAATGGCTTCAATCCCTCAAAAATGGTATGAATAACGGCCTCCCAAGTCTCGCACTCCTCAATATTGCGGTAGATCCGTTCCTCAATAAATATTTTTTCGAGGGATGAAAAGTGCCAGTCATCTTCCAATTCCTCCAACCTGATCTCGAGCTCGCGCTTCAAAAGATGCATAGTTTGTTGCACATTGTGCCGCAAAAGGTCAGATACGCCCAAAAACTCAGGTTTGTTGTCGGTTATGACGCAGCAATTGGGTGCGATACTCACCTCACAATCCGTAAAGGCATATAACGCATCCATGGTGATGTCGGGCGACACACCCGGGGGAAGCTGAACCTCTATTTCCACATCCCTAGCGGTGTTGTCAACAACCTTCTTTACTTTAATTTTGTTGGCCTCACTCGCTTTCACAATCGACTCCATGATTCCGCCCGTGGTGGTTCCAAAAGGAATTTCCTTAATGATCAGCGTCTTTTTATCGCGTTCTTCAATCCGTGCCCTACACCGGATGCGCCCCCCGCGCCGCCCATCCTGATAGGCACTCACATCCACCAATCCACCCGTAGGGAAATCAGGATACAATTCTACCGCTTGCTTGCGGAGGATTTTAATGCCTGCCTCCAGTAATTCCACAAAATTGTGGGGCAAAATTCGGGTCGAAAGCCCTACGGCAATGCCCTCAACGCCCTGGGCCAGCAATAAGGGGAATTTAATCGGAAGGGTAACAGGCTCTTTTTTCCGGCCGTCGTAGCTCATTTGCCATTCTGTGGTGGGGGCATGAAAAGCGACCTCTTTGGCGAATTTGCTGAGCCTGGCTTCAATGTATCGGGGCGCTGCGGCACTATCGCCCGTACGGACATCACCCCAATTGCCTTGTGTTTCAATCAGGATGTCCTTTTGTCCTAAGCCCACCAAAGCCTCGCCGATGGCCGCATCTCCGTGGGGGTGGTACTGCATCGTCTGACCGATCAGGTTCGCCACTTTATTGAATCGCCCATCATCAATCACCTCCATGGCATGCAGAATGCGCCTTTGCACCGGCTTCAAGCCGTCTTCAATGGCAGGAACAGCACGTTCCAGAATAACATAAGAAGCATAATCCAAGAACCAATCCTCATACAAACCAGAAACCGGACGAGCTTCTGTTAGGCCTCCCGAATTTTCTGCCCCTTCGCCCCCAAACCCCTCGTTCAAATCAACCAAATCATCAGCCATAGACCTACAAATATCGGGGAATAACGGATATTATAATCATCTTAAGTGGTCGTTGATCCAACGGGAAATAGCAACTGTTCTATCCTTCTTTTTCCCCTTCCCAGGATAGCCTGAATTTTCATCGCCATGATGTCGCGATCCAAAAAAAATGGGTGATGCACATTACGATGCACCACCCCCAAAAAGCCCTTTCAACCCATTAATGAACCACCACAAACTTGCGGAACTGACTGCTGCTTCCAGCATCCATGCGCAAGATGTAGAGGCCAGCAGGCAACTCAGCCGTTGATAGACTGCCGCTCCAACGACCGTCCATATTTCCCGAAGCCGAGCCCGTATTCATCACCTTACCCGCAGCGTCCATTACCTCCCAAGAGAGATTATGAACCCCTGGGCGCACCACAGCATTCATCCAAAGGCGATCGCCCACAGGATTCGGATAAACTTTCAGATCACGAACATCCATGCCCTGATCGCGAACACCTACAGAAGGGGCTTCACTCGTTATGGCCACGATCACAGGCACATAATCAGCGCCAAAACCATTGGCATTCCAAGCCGACACATAAACGGGGGATGCGTACTGATTGTATTCAGGCGAAGAAGCAGTATAATCAATACCTGTTCCGATAGAGGTAAACACACCAGTTTGGGTTCCTGTGTATACAGTCGATAAAATATAAACCCCGGTATCCAGTACCACACCGTTCGTTTGAGAAGCGATATCCGTAATGTCAGCGGTTTTAATCGAGCCCGAACCCAGGGTATCCGTATAGGTATAAAAACCCTCGCCAATGTCGAACACCTCACCCGCATCGACAACCTCGTTGCCATTGCCATCGTCCCAGCGACTAACTTTCGCTACCACCGTCTCGTTGTTCATATTAAATCCGGCATTGGTCACAAATGCAAACTTGATCTTATCGACCCGGGTCTCTCCCCCTACTTTAGAGTAATAGAAAACACCATACTCGTAGGGCCCAGAGGTGGCGTCGGTCGGACGAACACCACCAGAAGTCAGTGGATTCAATTGGGCATCTAAACGCACCTTACTGTATACGGTATCGGTAATCCTGAATTCCTGTACATTTGAATTATCGGCATCGAAATCGTCGGCTGTGCTGGATTGAACGTTATATCGAAGGGTGTAAAGACCACGACCAGCGGTGAATGGGTCGTAATCATTCAAACGAACAATGAATGAGTCGCCTGGCACCATAGTAGGGATGGTGGCCGTTTGGTTGTAGACCGGATTCGTAGCTCCAGCCAAATTCGTATGATCAACCACTAGATTCATCGTGATTGCATTTTGCGTATCGATACCATAGTTGCGAACAATGGCCCCCAGCTTCATGACATAATCGCCCGCAGCCTGGATCTGAGTACGGGGAACGGCCATATCCATCGGACGGATGAGGTCGCCCGTAGAGAACCCGATGTCGTTGCGAAATGCCCCACGCTTTTGTCCGATTAGGGCAACCGTAGAATCACCATCGATATAAGGGCGAATCAATGCCCCCTCGGCGTTGCCAATTAACACCAATGGGATGGTTACCTGTGCGCCTACTCCACCACCAGCCAAATTCAGAATGCCCGGTGAGTGGTTGATGATGATGAGTCCGATCGCCCCAGCCCGTTGCGCTGCGAGGGCCTTTACACCGAATTCACAATTACCGCGATACAAAACCGCGATTTTACCAGCAATCGCCGCGGCATTCACCAAGGTCGTGTCGCATGCGAGAGAGTCACCTGCAGCGGCACCGCCAGCACTGCGGCCAATAACCAAGCGACCAGTCGCCACCACAGTATCGAGCGAAACACCCCATCCCGACGCGGGAATCCCAATGTCATAATTACCCCGAATCGGCTGTGGGTTCAGCACAAAACCTACGACTTGCGCTTGGGCAACAATCGACAGGAAAAATGCACAAAGAAGCGTGCAGGAAAAAAGTAAGATTTTCTTCATGTTTGAAATAGATATTAATGGTAGATAAAATTTTAAAAGGAGTTAGGGCAATAATACAAAAAAGTAGCCAATCTGAACACCCACAAATTGTATCATTGCACCTGATTGTGAACGGAAACCACCACAAGCTGAAGAAGCGCTCATCAAACTCAGGAAGCGCTCATCAAACTCAGGAAGCCTAAATTTTGACAAAAATGAACCGAACCAACCAGAACGGCACCACTGAGGAACAAATTGAACGAATTAAAGTCCGGGTTAAAGGCACACTCCCTGGCTTACCGGCTATGCTCCATATGGCGCCCCCCTTTCGCGAAGAACTCATTGCCCGTAGCCTGGTCGATGCTCGCCCACGGATGGCCGCTGTTCTCATCCCCATAACCCTACGGGCAGATCAAATCCACATCGTCCTCACCAAAAGATGCGCATATCCCGGCGTACACAGCGCACAAATCAGCTTTCCCGGCGGAAAAATGGAGCGGGGCGACGAACATCTGCAGGCCACCGCCTTACGCGAAACCCAAGAAGAACTTCAAATCGCAGTCGCCCAGCTCGAATTACTCGGGGCGCTCACCCCACTCTACATCCCACCCAGTAATTTTTGGGTACACCCCTTCGCCGCTGTAATACACAATCCGCCAAACATTTGGACGCCCCAGCCCGATGAGGTCGACCAAGTGCTCGAGCCCAGCTTACAGCAGTTGCTCAAGCCCGAAATACGGATTCAAAGAGAAACCCAAACTTCAGAAGGGAAACAAGAAGTTCCAGGTTTTCAGCTCAACGACCATTTCATTTGGGGCGCCACCGCCATGATGCTCGAAGAATTCCTCTGTGTCATCCATCAATAAAAAACCGACAGCCGAATGAGCATCAGTCATTCAATGAGCCACAGCCATTTAACGAGCATCATCCTTTTAACGAGCATCATCCTTTTAACGAGCATCATCCTTTTAACGAGTATCAAACAAAATAAATCGCAACGCGCTACACCCGACATCCCGCGCATCCCCTAATTTTGCAAGCTCCTCCACCGCACACCACCACATTTTTGCAAATCCCACCACATTTTTGCAAATCCCACCACATTTTTGCAAATATCACCGCTGCATCCGCCCATAGCCCCGCCCTTATGTCACACCTCGACGCACTCAACGAACCCCAGCGCCAAGCCGTACTGTGTACCGAAGGCCCGGTAATGATCGTGGCCGGGGCCGGAAGTGGTAAAACGAGGGTTCTCACCTACCGCATCGCACAAATTCTGCATCAGGGTACTGATCCTTTTCAAATCCTGGCCCTCACCTTCACCAACAAAGCCGCCAGAGAAATGCGAAACCGCATTGAAGGGATTGCAGGACAGCAGGCCCGACATCTTTGGATGGGCACCTTCCACAGCATATTTGCCCGATTGTTGAGGGGGCAGGCAGAAAAAATCGGTTACCCCTCCCATTTCAGCATCTACGATACCGACGACAGCAAGAGCCTCATCAAAACCCTGGTTGCCGAAATGCAACTGGAGGCCGACCTCTACAAAGCAGGCTATGTCTACAACAGAATTTCATCCGCAAAAAACAGCCTCATCGGCCCCGAGCAATACGCCAATTCAGCTGAACTTTTGGCCCAAGACGCATCCGCCGGCAGGCCCCACATCCACCAAATCTACAGCGCCTACGCACAGCGTTGCTTCCGCGCGGGGGCAATGGACTTCGATGACCTGCTGCTCAAGACCTTCGCGCTGTTGACCCAACACACCGATGTCCTAAACCGCTTTCAACACCAATTTCAGTATATATTGGTTGATGAGTACCAGGATACGAACCTGGCCCAATACCGAATCATCAAAATGCTCGCAGCCGCGCACAGAAATCTGTGTGTGGTGGGCGACGATGCCCAGAGCATCTATGGATTCCGCGGAGCCAATATTCAAAACATCCTCAAATTCAAGGACGACTACCCCGAACTGAAGACCTTTCACCTCGAACAAAACTACCGGAGCACCGGACATATTGTGCAGGCGGCCGGCAGCCTGATCGCGCGCAACATCCATCAATTCGAAAAAAAACTGTGGACCGGCAATGAACAAGGCGCTAAAATAAGGGTGTCCTCGGCAGCCAGCGATGGCGAAGAAGGCCGGTACATCGCCTCCGATTTGTTGGAGGCAAGGCTCAGAAACCAGCTCAAATACAGCGAATTCGCCATATTATACCGAACCAATGCCCAGTCGAGGCCCTTGGAAGAAGCGCTCAGGCGACAGAACATCCCCTACAGGATCTATGGAGGGCTCAGCTTTTATCAAAGGAAAGAAATCAAGGATATGCTGGCCTATCTTCGCTTGATCGTGAACCCGACCGACGAAGAAGCCCTGAGGCGGATCATCAACTACCCCACCCGAGGAATCGGCAAAACCACCCTCGACCGGCTCTATGCATGGGCAGGCGAACGGAACGAGCCCATCTGGAACCTCCTCACCGCGATGGCCGACCAGCCCGCGGCCCCACAAGGCATGAATAAAGTCGTTGATTTCGTGTTCATGATCCGTGGATTCCAAACACTGAGCACGCGAGAAGACGCCTACCAAGTGGCCCAACACGTTTCCAAGCATACCGGACTTCATCGCCTCCTGGTCGAAGACAAAAGTGTAGAAGGCATCAGCCGCATGCAAAACATCGAAGAGCTGCTCAACGCCATCCGAGAATATACCGAAGAGGACGAGGTAGACCCCACCACAGGCGATGTAGAAAGCCGCGATCGCAGTCTGGCCGGATTTCTACAGCATGTAGCGCTGTTGACCGATGCCGACCTCGAATCGGATGATGAAAACGCAGAAAAAGTTTCGCTGATGACCATCCACCAGGCAAAAGGCCTCGAGTTCAGTCATGTGTACGTGGCGGGTCTGGAAGAGACACTTTTCCCTTCATCCATGAGCCTGGAAAGCCGATCGGATTTAGAAGAAGAACGACGACTCTTTTATGTGGCCATCACCCGGGCCGAAAAAAGATTGACCCTAACCTACGCCCTAACCCGATTTCGCCACGGCAATTTCCTGTGGCCCGAACCCAGCCGGTTTTTATCGGAACTAGACCCCAGCTGCCTCGACATGCGAAAAAGCAGCAGCAACCAGGCAGCATCTACCTTTGGAGTGAACTCCTCAAATATGCGCAACAGCAGCGCGTCGGGGTCGGGATATTCCAGCGGGAACAACCGCCCATCGACTTTTGGCTCCTCGAATGGAAAAAGCGCGAACACCTATGGCAAAGCCGTTCACAAGCCGATGCCGTCCCGAACGGCCCCAGCGAATCAAGAATCAGTCAATCTGGTGCACTTCGAGCCCGATGACACCACAAACCTAAAAGAAGGCATGAAAGTGCTGCATCAACGATTCGGCAAAGGTGATGTTTTGTCGGTCGAAGGCGTCGCACCGGATCATAAAGCCACCATCCGCTTTATTCAGCAAGGAGAAAAGATAATTTTATTGAAATTTGCACGCATGAAAATTATAGGTTGATGAATCCCAACCCACAAAGACCGGGCTACAATACCCAGAATGACGATATGTTGTTGCCTGAATACGGCAGACATGTGCACCGAATGGCGCAGCACCTGCGCGATATACCGGACGCGCAAGAACGAAGTCGCGCTGCCCATCAAATCATTGAGGTGATGAGCATGCTCAATCCTCAATCGAAGGAGGCAAGCGATCAGCGGCAAAAACTATGGGACCATCTTCATCTCATGGCAGGTTCAGGAGTCGAATTGGACAGCCCTTTCCCCAAGCCCGAACACGACCCCATATTTCACACCGCGAGCAGGCCCGAGTACCCCAATCAGAACATCCGAATCAGACACTATGGAAAGATAGTGGAAGAATTCATCACCGCAACACAGAGTATGCCTGACGGGCCTGAACGGCAAGCCTTAGCCGAACAGGTGGCCAACTTCATGAAAATGAGCTACAGAAATTGGAATAAAATCGTGCTCAACGATGAGGATGTATTCCAAGACCTCAGGAAATTATCGAACGGGCAAATATCCCTATCGTCGGAAGATACAGTGCTGGGCAACTCCTTTAGTGGTCACCACCAAATACCGCCTAGCGCGAAAAAACCGTTTAAAGGGAAACCCAAGTTCAAAGGGAAAAAACATTTCAGGGGATGAACTTCGAACAAAAAGATCGTTTCGAAATTGAGGGCGGTCATCGCCTCCAGGGGGAAATCACCCCTCAGGGTGCCAAAAACGAGGCGCTTCAGGTCATTTCGGCTGTCTTACTCACCGGCGAGCCTGTAACCATCCATAACATCCCGGATATCGTGGATGTCAACAACCTTATTGACTTGCTGCGGGCATTGGGCGTGGTTGTCGAAAAAATCATGGAGGGAAGCTTCACCTTCACAGCGCGAGAAGTCGACCTCGACTATATGGAAAGTGAGGCTTTTCGCACACGGGGGAGTGGCCTAAGGGGCTCTATAATGATCCTCGGCCCCTTGCTCGCCCGTTTCGGCAAAGGATACATACCCAAACCAGGCGGCGATAAAATTGGGCGGCGTAGGCTCGACACCCATTTCCTAGGATTCGAACAACTCGGCGCACAATTCACTTATGACCCCGACAAGGAATTCTTTCGCGTAGGCGGTCGAGCGCTGAAAGGCACAAACATTCTGCTCGACGAAGCTTCTGTAACTGGCACGGCCAACGTGTTGATGGCCGCTGTTTGTGCCGAAGGACAAACCAGCATCTACAACGCTGCCTGTGAGCCATACATTCAGCAACTCTGTGCCATGCTCAACAGGATGGGCGCCCGCATCGACCCGCTCTGTATCGGTAGCAATTTGCTGCGTATTGAGGGCGTATCGAATCTCAAGGGCACCGAACACCGACTACTGCCCGACTTCATCGAAGTAGGCAGCTTTATCGGCATGGCCGCGATGACACAAGGAGAAATGACCATCAAGAACGCAGGGATCCCACACCTCGGCCGAACAGTTGATGTTTTTCGTCGTTTAGGTATTCAGGTCGATGAGCGAGGCGACGACTTATTTGTACCTGCGCAAGACCATTATGCGATAGACACTTTTATAGACGGTTCGATTCTCACCATTGCCGACGCGCCCTGGCCCGGACTTTCACCTGACCTACTCAGCATAGTGCTCACGGTGGCCACCCAAGCCCATGGATCAGTACTCATCCACCAAAAAATGTTCGAGAGCCGGTTGTTTTTTGTGGATAAACTCATTGACATGGGGGCCCAAATCATCCTGTGCGACCCACACAGGGCCACGGTGATTGGACTGGAGCGAAAACATGCCCTGCGCGGCATCAAAATGACATCGCCCGATATACGCGCCGGAGTGTCATTACTCATCGCCGCACTATCCGCTCAGGGTACCAGCATCATAGACCATGTGCATCAAATCGACCGCGGGTACCAGCAGATCGAACAGCGACTCACGGCTGTAGGAGCCCATTTGCACAGAATCTAATCAAGGCAGATTGACCCATCCTTTCAGCCTTACTTTATCTTCCCTTTGAAAATAGGATCTGCGTAGACGAAATCGAGCAATTCACCTATCTTTGCGGCCCGAAGGCTTAGAGGTGCGGAAATTCGCGGATCAGAAACTCAAAGTCCTGCATTCAACCAAAAAACAAATTCAACGAAAAAACAGCGCACACAACATCCGGTACAGCAGCCCAAACTACATCCAAAAAAACTATATGTCGACCCTCACCTTCACCATGATCAAGCCCGACGCCGTTCGCGCGGGCAATATTGGCAACATTTTGGCCATGATTAACCAAGCAGGTTTTCGTATTGTGGCCATGAAATACCTCAAACTCAGCGAGCAACAGGCGGGGCAGTTCTATGCCGTTCATGCCCACAGGCCATTCTACTCAGAGCTAGTCGCCTTCATGAGCTCAGGCCCGATTGTGGCAGCTGTGTTGGAAAAAGAAGACGCCGTGGCATCATTCCGCGCCCTCATCGGCGCCACCAATCCAGCCGATGCGGCCGAAGGCACCATCCGTAAGCGGTATGCAGCCAGCGTGGGCGAAAACGCCGTGCATGGCAGCGACAGCGATGAAAATGCGCAAATCGAGGCCAACTTCTTCTTCAGCAGCCTCGAGCGTTACTAATCCTCCATTTCCGGGCACCTCCGTGACTGATCGAGCAAGCCCATAGGCCTACCCATACCCGGATCATGCACTGGATTTCTTTTTGGGACCAACAAGCCAGATCCGAGCATCCCGCCGAACAGGTCGGAAGAATTCTTCGTGGAAAACCAATTGCAACCGAACTGAACCAACAAATTGCCGAACACATCGTTCGGTTGTTGGCTGTAGAAAACCACCATTCACTACTCGATCTGTGCTGCGGCAACGGTCAACTCAGTCAAATGCTGGCCCAATACAGCCAACAAGTCCTGGGGGTTGACTTCTCTTCGGAACAAATAGCTCGGGCACTCAAGCATAAGGGTCAAGAGCCCAATCTGGACTTCGCCACTGGGGATGCCCAATCGTTGCATCTGCAACAAAGTTTCGACCGCATCAACTTGTACTTCTCCTTTCAGTATTTCACCAACACCAAAGCAGCCCGACAGGTGCTTCAAGGCATCTACCAACATCTAAAGCCGGGTGGGCGTGCACTGTTGGGCGATATCCCAAACTCGGAAAAGGAAAGCGTCTACTATGGCTCATTTTATGGCTTAATGAAAGCCCGCCTTCAAACGCTTTTGGGCAACAACACCATGGGACGCTTTTGGCATCCGAAGACACTCTGCACCTTGGCCCAGCAAATTGGCTTCACCGCACAAGCGCTACCCGAGCCTTCGCACCTACCCTATGCGCATTATCGCTTCGACCTTCTGCTCACCCGACCCGAATGAAAACGAAATAACCCATAGATGTTCGACGCACGATTTCTGGTGGTGGGACAGGGACTGGCGGGGACCGTTTTGGTGGATGCACTCCTGGAACGGGGTCAATCGGTACACATCGCTGACCAGCACATGGTCGGCGCCGCCTCCAAGGCTGCGGCAGGCATTTGGAACCCCCTCACAGCCCGAACCCTCCAAGAGTCATGGCGCTTTTCAACCTTCATGCCTCTGGCGCTCCAATACTATCAAAAAAAATGCGCTGAACGGAAAATAGACCCCCCGCGTCCGCTTCCCCTCCTCAAAGCCCTCCCCAACCAACACAGCCTCGATTACTGGAACCGCACCGCCGACACCGCCGGCAGCAGTTGCGAAAAATCGAACGGACCACCCCCTTCCGAATATGAAGATCAACTCCATATTGGCCCCTATTGTGGTTGGGTAAAAGGAGCAGGACAGTTAAACGTCGCCGCGTTTACAGAAGCCGCACGCCGCGATTTCATCGAATTAGGCATACTCCAAGATCGCTTTTTCCAAAGCAAAAGCGTTGAATGGATGCCGCAGAGTGGTTTATTGCCCCACGGTGGTTTAAAATGGAACAACAACACCTATGAATACCTCCTATTGGCCCGGGGGCATCAAGAGCGCTTCGACCCCATCTTCGGGTGGCTCCCATTCAATCCCGCTCAAGGCGAACTACTCGAGGTTACAAGCGCCGATCTCCAAATCCCTTTCATCGTACACGCATCGGGCTTCCTTTTGCCTTTAGGTGCACACCGATACCTTCTGGGTTCAACGTATGAATGGGATGAACTATCGCCTACACCCACAGAAAAAGGCCGACAAGAACTCATGCGAATCAAAGACGGAATCACTCCGATGAACCTTCAAATCGATGCACAACTGTCGGGCATAAGGCCCACAGTGGCCGACCGAAGGCCTTTGATCGGCGCGCACCCCGCCCAACAGAATCTGTACATATTCAACGGACTCGGAACGAAAGGAGTTTCTATGGCCCCAGCCTTGGCCCAAATGCTGGTCAACCACCTTCTGAAGGGCTGTAATCTCTTACCTGAAATCGACATTCAGCGATTTTTAGGCCGCTACCGAAGGTCCATTCACCCAGCTTAACCCTATTTTTGTGCAGAATAAACCCAGACCCCATGAGCCAACCTCTTATATTGGTATGTAACGACGACGGCATTCACGCCCCCGGCATTCGCGCCTTGGTTGAAGCCGTGGAACACCTCGGCGATGTGGTGGTGGTGGCACCCGATCGACCCCAATCCGGAATGGGACATGCCGTAACCATTGGCGAACCCCTACGCATCAACCAAAAAACCGGGTTATTTGGTCGATATGACGCCTACGAAACCACCGGAACTCCAGTCGATTGCGTAAAATTGGCCGTCGACCGCATCCTGCACCGCAAACCCGACCTTCTCGTTTCCGGCATTAACCACGGTTCCAACAGCAGCATCAATGTCATCTACTCAGGAACTATGTCGGCGGCTGTAGAAGGGGCCATCGAAGGCATCCCCAGTGTTGGATTTTCCCTCTGTAATTATGCACTCGATGCCGATTTTACACTGGCCCGACAGGTCGCCACCCAGGTTACCCAGCTCATTATGGCCAACGGGCTCATGCCCAATACCCTGCTCAATGTAAATATTCCCAATATTACGGGCAGCGCCTACAAAGGCCTGAAAATTTGTCGACAATCAGCCGGCAAGTGGAAAGAAAACTTCGAAGAACGAACCGATCCCTACCGCAAGAAATATTATTGGATGGTTGGTGAATTTCAGTTATTGGAACACAGTACAGATACAGACGAATGGGCATTGGCCAACCAATTCGCTAGTGTTGTGCCGGTCCAATTCGACCTCACCGCACACCACGCCATTCCCTATCTCAATCAATGGAAACTCGAGGGATGAACAAAACAATCAAAGACCTAATCTTCGGAGTACTCATGGGCCTCGTAGGGCCTGCACTTGTATTCCTCGTGTTTTTTGCCCTACAGTCCGAATCCCCATCACCCGAACAATATACAGCCCGGCTACAACGCCTCAATTTATTATCGCCGATTCTCAGTCTGTGTACTTTAGTTAATCTGGGCAGCTTCTTTCTGTTCTTGCGTTTCGAACAACTCGAAAGAGCCCGAGGCGTACTTCTTTCTACATTGATCATGGCCATCCTCGTGGCCTTCGTCAAATTTTCAGGGTGAAATACTACCTGATTGCTGGTGAGGCTTCAGGCGATCTACATGGGGGTCGACTCGTCCGCGAATTAAAAAAACAACAGCCCCAAGCCCAATTCCGGGCCTGGGGTGGCGATTTCATGCAAAATAACGGCGCCGAAGTCGTGCGCCACTACCGCGACCTTGCTTTTATGGGTTTTGCGGAAGTGGTAAAGAACCTACCGGCCATTTGGCGGAACTTCCGTTTCTGCAAAGCGGATCTTTTGCTCTATAAGCCAGACGTGGTGGTCCTGATCGACTACCCTGGCTTTAATATGCGGCTTCTTCCATTCCTCAAGCAGAACGGTTTTAAAGTCGTATGGTACATTTCGCCCCAACTTTGGGCATGGAATGCCGCACGCGTTAAGCAAATCAAAAAATATGTCAATCTGCTCCTGTGCATACTGCCCTTTGAAAAGAACTGGTATGCCCAACGCTCTGTAGCTGCCCAATTCGTTGGTCACCCCCTGCTCGATGCCCTGCATGAGATGGCAGTAGACCCCGATTTTGCCTTGAAACATCAACTCAAGCCCGATCAATACCTAGCCCTGCTTCCCGGTAGCCGCACACAGGAAATATCCAAAATCCTCCCTGTGATGCTGAAGACTGCGGCCAGGTTTCCAAACTACCGGGTGGTGATCGCGCAAGCACCCAGCCAACCTGCAGACCTATACCAGCGTTTTTATCACATCCATCCCTTCACGCTCATACAGGGCAACACTTACGAGATCCTTCGAAACGCCCGGGCTGCGTTGGTCACCAGTGGCACCGCCACTCTCGAAACGGCCCTCATCGGCTGCCCGATGTTGGTGGCCTACAAGGGCAGCGCCCTAAGCTACGCCATTGGAAAGCACCTGGTTAAAGTACCCTACATCAGCCTGGTGAACCTGATTGCACAGAAAGAACTCGTTCTGGAATTCATACAACACCGCTGCACCCCCGATAACATGGCCGCTGAGGCCAATCGACTCCTCCATGATTCCCGCCGAAGAGAGGTCCTGAAACAAGGTTTTATTGCGCTAAAAGAACATTTGGGAGGCGAAGGTGCCAGCCAACGAGCCGCAACCGCCATCATCTACGCTGAATAGCGTCCGAAATACTTGATCCTATTTGAAAGACACCCGTGCGCTGATCTCACCCGACGCAAGTACCCGAATGCGAAGCGCGTCATTTCCAAGCGCATGGCCAGCATATTCCAACCGAACTAAATTGCCCGATAAAACGACACCCCCATCGAGTTTTTGGTTCAATGACCCCTGTATTGAGCGTCTGGCAAAATCATAGAGATCCTTCAATTCAAAAACCATATTCTCCGAAAGCTTGCGCCTGATTTTCTCATCCAAAAGCCAATGTGCCGATTTCAGCATCAGGTTGCGCGTATTCAGATCATATTCCACTTCCTTCAAATGCAATCGACGCGTGGCTTGGTCAATTTCAGGTACGCTCAATAAAAACAAAACCCCCTTCTTGATGCCCGTAAAACTCAACTCTATACCCAACTTTTTTCCGGCCGGAAAAAACCGCATGCCCGTTATTCGAATTAGATTCTTTCCAGAGCCCAGCCAAATGGTATCCATAAAAGAGGTCATAAGGGTAGACAATTTGCTGTAGGGTAACATCAAATCCGTATAAATTTGAAAGCCGCTGCCGGCTTGGTGCTGACTTAAATCGGGCAGTGCTGCAGGCTTTGACAGCTTAAAATCGGGCAAAACCACGGGCCGCGCACGCAGTCCCAGGGTGAGGTCCAGCTCAGTTCCTTTAAAACTCCACTCAGCTACACTCAGCGCCGCTGGTTTGATGTGCAGCCATCCCAATTCATCAAGAGGAATGGGTTCCTGTAGGGCACTCCATACGGGTTGAATATACGATTTCAGTGGAACAGCGCCCGACTCACGATCAATCGCCTTTTCCAGCACAGCAAGATTGGGGGTCAGCTGCTTCAGCAATTCATCGTTGATGTTGACCCGCGCAAAGGTGACCCTGCACTCGTCGACCGGTTGAAGATGGGTGAAACGGGTCTCGGTGATGAGCCTCCAACGAGGGTCAAGGGTCAGTTTCGACTCCATTTCAACCTCCATCCGTCTCATCGGTTCATCCCAACCACAAGAAAACGGGATCGGTGGATTCACACAAATTTCCATGATACAACCGGCGCAATACTCTCCTTGAAAACCATATCCCAACGACAAATGCGCCGCGAGTGTTTTTCGTTGCCCGATGACCTTCATCCCCCGTCGCTCCACTTTGTAGCGGTAACGCAAGCCACTACACGGATGTGCGCCACCCGTATATTCCCGAGGCCATTCAGACTGAGCCTTTTCAATGATTGGTGCCAAGTCAACAAGCACGGGGATCGTTAAGCGTGAATCAATCTCTGGTAGCGGATCAACCGCGATCGTGTGTCCCGAACTTTGCGGCGGCAAAGGGTGCAAAGGTCTTCCGCATCCCAGCAAAAGAAGAAACAAACCCAGGGTAATTGACCCGGTAGTATTCGCCATTTTTTCCTATTTTTAGCGTACAAATTTAATCCATCACCATGCAAGGCGTACAAGCGTACATCGATACCCATAAAGACCGTTTCCTAGAAGAATTGTTTGCACTTTTGCGCATCCCTTCTGTATCTGCCAACCCCGATTTTCGCGAAGATGTATTTGAGGCCGCAGAATTTGTGGCGGAGCGTCTCCGCGAAGCGGGTGCCGACCAAGTGGAGGTTTGTCCGACCGACGGCTATCCGGTTGTTTACGGCGAGAAAATCATCGACTCGAACCTCCCCACCGTATTGGTTTATGGACATTACGACGTGCAACCCGCCGATCCCTACGATTTATGGCATTCACCCCCCTTCGAACCCACCCTCAAAGAGGGTAAAATCTATGCCCGGGGCGCTTGCGACGATAAAGGACAAATGTATATGCACATCAAAGCATTTGAGTTGATGATGCAAACACAGCAGCTTCCTTGCAATGTCAAATTCATGATTGAAGGGGAAGAAGAAGTGGGTTCCGCCAATTTGGCTACCTATGTCGAAAACAACCGACAACGCCTCAAAGCCGATGTGGTTTTGATTTCCGACACCTCCATGATTGCCAATGACATCCCCAGTATCGATGTGGGATTGAGGGGACTATCCTACCTCGAGGTAAAGGTAACCGGACCAAACCGCGATCTTCACTCGGGTGTATACGGGGGCGCAGTAGCCAACCCCATCAACGCACTTTGCCATATGATCGCCTCGCTGCACGACAGCAACCGGCACATTACCATACCCGGATTCTACGATCGGGTTCACGAACTCAGCCCATCGGACCGCGACCTCCTCAACCAAGCGCCGTTCGACGAACAAGCTTATATGAATGATCTGGGGGTCACTGGACTCATGGGCGAAAAAGGCTACACCACCGCGGAAAGAACCGGAACCCGTCCGACGCTCGATGTCAACGGCATTTGGGGTGGCTATACCGGTGAGGGTTCGAAAACAGTGCTCCCCTCGAAGGCATACGCTAAGATTTCCATGCGTTTGGTGCCCCATCAATCCTCTGATGAGATCACCCAACTCTTTCAAAAACACTTCGAGCACATTGCCCCTCAAGGCATCACAGTGGAAGTACGGCCACACCACGGTGGCGAACCCGTTGTAACCCCCACCGACTCACCCGCCTACCTCGCCGCTGCCGAGGCCATGACCACTACGTTCGGTAAGACCCCCATTCCCACCCGCGGCGGTGGCAGCATCCCCATTGTGGCCCTATTCGAACGGGCGCTCGGACTCAAATCTGTGCTCATGGGATTCGGCCTCGATTCCGATGCGCTGCATTCCCCTAATGAACACTACGGTCTCTTCAACTTCTACAAGGGCATCGAAACAATTCCCTGGTTTTTCCATTATTTCAGTCAAAAAGCGCGTTGACCCCCCGCGATCGTTCCGCACGGGTTGAGGGCGACTACATCCCCTTAGAAATCATCAGACTTTTGGCCCGGCTGCTTTTGAGCCTGCTTTTTTTGCTCTCAGCCTGGCTCAAGGCCATCGATTATCCATCATTCGAAATTCACCTCCTCACACAAGTAGGTACGGGGTGGACGGCTACGCCTTGGCTCGCAAGCGGGTTAATAGCCGCCGAATTTGGGCTGGGCTTCTATTGGATGAACATCGCATCGGTTAACCGACGATTCGAACAAGCCACCGCCGCCTTACTCGTGTTCTTTTCCGTCTATTTGGGCATTTTGTGGTTGAAACAAGGGAATAGCGTAGATTGTGGATGCATGGGCAGCGCCCTATCCATGACGCCATCCGAAGCGCTGGCTAAAAATTTAGTGGCCGCTGCGCTCCTAGTGCTCACCCGTGGCCAACGAGCACTGTTGCCCATCAACCTCCACCCATGCATATCCACCGGAATCACCCTCGCATTGGCCTTAGGCGCTACAGCCTTCACAACCCCTCCCCCTTGGGGCACGGCCCCCAAGAGCATTAACAAACCCATCAACGACGCCCCCCTATTTCGATGGGGCTTTCCATTCCCCGAACGAGAAGCACCAATTCCTCCGCAAAAGGGAGACCTATTGAACGAGCCGCACGAAAATGGGGAAGTACATGGGGGCCATTCGAGCGGTCGATTAACCGCTGTTCTCAGCGTTCATTGTGGTTATTGTGCCTGGGCAGCGGACCGGATTGGGAAATTAGCGCAGGAATTCCCCTATATGAACATTCGCGTAGTATTGGTTGGCCTCCCCTATGAACTCAATTCATTCATTCATAAACATAACCTCCAATCGACCCATATTTTTCATCCACCCAGCGTAATTGTGCAAGAATTCGTGCCACAAGGCGTCCCCGAAATTTGGTTTACAGCTACTGATGGAAGGCAATGGGCACTAACGCTCCGACAAATTACCCCCGCTAACATCGAAAAACTATCAAAGCATGCTCGTGCGCCTAAAAATTGAAAACAGAACCCAACATTAAATTCCCAAACCGACTATTTTTGAAACAGAATCTTCACGTCATCGAACCCCACAAAATCGAACCCCACATAATCGAACCCCATGAACCCAAAACTCAACATATTGCACTCTAGTCGAGGCCCCAACGGCATCCTCTTCTCCTTGTTTTTATCGACAGTCGTTTCACTCACGTCTTGTGCCCAGGACTACACCTGCCAGTGCTATGAAAAACCCGGTGACCGCGACCCCTACACCGTAACCCCCATTCCCGATTCAAAGCGAAGTACAGCCAAAGAGGTATGCGACAACCTAAACGAATTGGCCAGCTCAAGTTTCCCCGAAGCCTACTGCGAACTCAAATAACAAAATGCTCACGATACATTCATTGCGAATCATCCATTCACTGCGGATGACAAACCCAGGTGTTTCACTCATCGCGCTTTGCCTCTTCATTTTTACAGAAACCACCTTGAAGGCGCAGGTGCCTCCTGGCGCATCAACCCTAGAGCGTATGCCCAGTTTGCTCAAATCGGCCGACATAAAGGCTATGTTGCCCTACTTCAATACGAATCTAGAAATCGCCCTACAAGACCGCGAACAAACGTGTACCCGTTCCCAAGCGGAGGTTATGCTTCGGAACTTTTTCGCCAAACACCCACCCAAAGACTTTAAACTCATCCACAAGGGGAGTTCCGGACAAGGCGGCGAGTACCTCATGGGAACCCTCACCACAACAACGGGAACCACTTTTAGAACCAGCATCGTATTATTTGAGAAGAACGGACAGGACTTGGTGCATCAGCTTCGGTTTGAATAATCAGTAACCAAGCGATGCACATTGAAGAATTTATTCGCCTTGCTCTTCAGGAAGATATTGGGGATGGAGACCACACCAGTCTGGCACTTTTGCCTAGCAGCGTCCGCCGAAGCGCCGGATTGAAGGTAAAGTCGACCGGTATTCTAGCCGGCCTATCGGTAGCCCAGAAAGTATTCGAAGCCATCGATCCCCATATCGTTTTCGAGCCCTACCTTTCGGATGGCATTCACGTTCAGGGCGGAGAAATCGCCTTTCAGGTGACCGGATCAGCAAACAAGATCCTTTCAGCCGAGCGCCTTTGCCTCAACATCATGCAACGAATGAGCGGAATAGCCACCTACACCCGACAGGTGGTCGACGCCATCGCCCACACCTCATGCCGGGTGCTCGATACCCGGAAAACCACGCCCCTAAACCGAAGCATAGAAAAGATGGCCGTCGCCATAGGCGGAGGAGTGAACCACCGGATGGGGCTGTATGATGCCATTCTCATCAAAGACAACCATGTTGATTACGCGGGGAGCGTGAAAGAAGCCCTCCAACGCGCAGATCAATACCTGAAGCGGCACCATTTGCATCTTCCCATAGTGGTAGAAGTGCGCACTCTGGAAGAACTCAAACAACTCCTAGACAGCAGCATAAGAGCAGATCGGGTATTGCTCGATAATTTTCAGCCCCATTCCCTGCATCAGGCCGTAGAAACCGTGGCGCATCAAATGCCCACAGAAGCGTCTGGAGGAATCACAGCAAAAAATGCAATAACCTATGCAGAAACCGGGGTCGATTTCATTTCCATGGGATGCCTCACCCAAAATCCACCTCCATTCGACCTCAGCTTAAAAGCAGTTTGAGCAAATTTAGAGAGAAAATACTGCATGGATTGTAGCGGAATGGCGCTACAGCATTTCAGGAACCATGGCCTCATCGCGCTCCACGCGTAGATTTTGAACAATAAACTGCTGCCGCTCGGGGGTGTTCTTACCCATAAAATAAGTCAGCAATTTAGAAATGGTCGTTTCCGGTTTCAAAAAAACAGGTTCCAGCCGCATATCTCGTCCAATAAAGCGACCGAACTCGTCGGGGCTAATCTCACCCAAGCCTTTAAATCGGGTGATCTCGGGGTTTTTGCCCAAGCGTTCAACCGCTTGTCTTCGTTCTTCTTCAGAATAGCAATAAATCGTCTCTTGTTTATTACGCACCCGAAACAGGGGTGTATCGAGGATAAACACATGCCCATTTTTCACCAAATCAGGGAAAAACTGCAAGAAAAAAGTCAAAATAAGCAACCGAATATGCATGCCATCCACATCGGCATCGGTGGCCACCACAATCCGGTTGTAGCGCAGACCCTCAAGCCCTTCCTCGATATTCAAGGCATGTTGCAACAGGTTAAACTCCTCATTTTCATAAACAATCTTCTTTTTCAGACCAAAACAATTCAACGGTTTGCCCCTTAAGCTGAATACCGCCTGCGTTTCCACCTGCCGCGCTTTAGTGATGCTTCCCGATGCGGAATCACCCTCAGTAATAAACAAGGTCGATTCATAGCGCTTTTCGTCTTGCCCCTCGTTGAGGTGGAATCGGCAATCACGCAACTTCCGGTTGTGTAGATTCGCTTTTTTAGCCCGTTCATTCGCCAACTTACGTACGCCCGCCATGTCTTTTCGTTCCCGCTCACTTTGCATGATCCGCTTCTGAAGGGCTTCTGCCACCGTCGGGTGCCGATGCAAAAAATCGTCGAGTTCCTTCTTGAGAAAATCTCCAACAAAGGTGCGCAGGCTAACACCGCCTGGCGACATGGTCTGAGAGCCCAATTTTGTCTTGGTCTGTGATTCAAAAACAGGCTCCTGAACCCGAATACTTATGGCCGCCACCACCGAAGAACGAATGTCTGAGGCATCGAAATCCTTCTTATAAAATTCGCGCACCGTGCGCACCAAAGCCTCACGGAAGGCGGCCAAATGCGTGCCCCCCTGTGTGGTGAACTGTCCGTTCACAAAAGAATAATACTCCTCTCCGTATTGCTCGCCATGCACAAAAGCCACTTCCAAATCCGTCCCCTTCAAATGGATTATGGGATACCGAAGGCTTTCGGGGTCCGCTTTTCGCTTCAGCAAATCGAGCAGACCGTCCTTCGACAAATACTTCTGGTTGTTGAACACCAAAGTCAGGCCGGCATTCAAATACGCATAATTCCAGATTTGCTGCTCCACAAACTCATTGATGAATCGGTAGTTGCGGAAAATCTGATCCTCCGGCACAAAGGTCACCAGTGTTCCGTTGCGGTCCTCCGAGGGCAACTCTTCTGTTTCGCTGATCAACTCACCCCCAGAAAACTCTGCCGTCTTCGTACGACCGTCTCGGATCGATTGAACCTTGAAGCTGCGGCTCAACGCATTAACCGCCTTGGTGCCCACACCATTGAGGCCCACCGATTTCACAAACGCCCCTGAATCGTATTTTCCACCAGTGTTGATTCGCGAAACACACTCCAGTAATTTACCCAAGGGTATACCCCGACCATAATCGCGAACGGTCACCTTGTGGTCGCTCACCCGAATCTCAATCGAACGGCCGTGTCCCATCACATACTCATCTATACTGTTGTCGATGACCTCCTTCAGCAATACATAAATCCCATCATCGGGTGCCGTACCATCCCCCAACTTTCCAATATACATCCCCGGACGCAGCCGTATATGCTCACGCCAATCGAGCGACCGAATACTGTCTTCATTATAGGCTACGGGGTTGTTGACTTCAGGCATGGACTTGTTGACTTCAGGCATGGACTTGTTGACTTCAGGCATAGACTTGTTGACTTCAGGCATGGACTTGTTGACTTCAGGCATGGACTTGTTGACTTCAGGCATAGACTTGTTGACTTCAGGC
>SXGT01015484.1_pt1 | contig 22818 bp, 22 predicted proteins | sample 3176221 | NCBI WGS metagenome assembly SXGT01 (sample SAMN11356862, study PRJNA531348) | freshwater metagenome | isolation source: freshwater sample F1-120 | place: China: Fuxian Lake, Yuxi | collected 2017-12-25
ATCCTCTTTGCGCGCGAGGGTCTCCTTGGCGTTGGCGAGGAATCGCCGAGCTTCCTGAATCATCCGCTCTAGTGGAATGGGAAGGTGCGGCTGTCCAAGTCGGGCGATGATGCGAGAGGCAAGCCCTTCGACCCGACTCTGTGTCGTCGCCGGCCCCCATCGATGGTCGTCGGCGATCAGCAGGGCTCGGTCGAACTGTTCTGGAGTGATTTTGCCCTGAATGGGCTCCAGCTGGAATGGAGGGCGGTGCGTGATTCCGAAGAGCCTTCGGTAGTCACGGATGGCCTTGCTGCCTTTGGCGAGGTCGGCACACAGGCGGGTGATCACCATTTGATTGGGGACCACTTCCGTTTCGACTCGACCGTGGAGAGCTTGCCACTCTCTCATGACCTCTTCGATGGCGCCTGTACACTCATCCAGGTGCAGCTGAGCCAGAACTGTATCAGGCTCGTTGCCGACGAAGGCTGCCGGCGTGCGAGTGAAGTTGAAGGTATGGAGATTGAATCCAATGTCTTCCCCCGAACCCTCGAAGAAGGAGCGAGCTACTGCGAAGGGATCCGTCTCGATCATCAGGCGTTCACGCCACCGATCGAGCGTCTGGCCTGTGGTTTGCTCGAGCACACTGAGGTCTCGTTCGATTCTCTCCAAACCCTCAACAGCTCGGATGAGGAGCAGGGAGCCGGCAACTACCTCGTCATATAGCCTGAGTCGAGCACCGTCGTTGGCCGCAAACGCGTCCGTGATTTGTTCGATCCCGGCCGTGACGCCGCTGACGTGGTTCTCCTTATGGTGGAGTTCCTGTGCCTGCGCAAGGGCTCCTGCCAGCATTGTGTGGAGGATGCCTTCCCATTCTCGCGCGGCAACCATCACTTCTCCACGAGCGATTGCTTCAAAAACCGGCTGCAGGTTAAGGGCATCCAGAAGAGCCTGAAGAGTCTGCATCCCACCCTGGCCCAACTCTTCGAAGCTTGGTCGGTAGGTTGGCAGAACCTCCCTCAAGGTATTGCTCAGGGAAGAAACGTCTGTGATGTCCAGACCGGTGAGGTGACCACCGCTGACCGGGAAGAATCTCGTTGGTCCGCCCTTGTTGGGCATCCTGGTGTGGAGTTGTGTGACCAGATCGCGTGTGATACGAGTCGTGTCAACTCGTACGTACTCATAACCCCCACCGGGGGTCGGTACGCGAAGGAAAAAGTCCTGTGCCATCGAATTTCCCCGATGCTTTTGGTTTGGTTTCTGGAAAAAGAGCAGAGGCCACTTCACCACGCAATTGAACTTTTGTCAATAATTAGTGGAGATGTTCGGCGAGCCATTCGGCCATGAGGCTAGCAATCTCCTCTCTGGAGGGATCTGTTTGAACTCCTTTGATGGTTGGCCGGAATGAGTGTGCTGCGTTGGCGACAGGAATGAATTGCACTTCTATCCCGGCTGCTTCAAGTACGGCAGCAAAGGCTTCTGATTGTTCGATCGGGACGGCTGGATCATCCTCGCCGTGTAACAGGAGAAATGGCGGATCGTTTTCATCGACGTACGTGTAAGGACTGGCAAATTCCATTTCCTCATGGGTATCCGTCGCAAAGACACGTCGAATAAGGTGTGTGTTGGCGCCTTCGATTTCCACCGTAAGATTTGTTGGCCCATACATATTCACGACTGCAGCAACGCGACTAGACACTCCTTGATACGGACCCACGTCGTCCCATCCGGCACTCTCATCTGCCACGCCCAAGAGTGAGACGAGATGTCCGCCCGCACTTCCACCGAATGCACCAATACGATCAGGATCGATTGAATAGATTTCTGCACTTGCGCGAAGATGTCGCACGGCACACTTGGCGTCCTCGATCATTGATGGGAATGGCGCTTCGCCGGCAAGACGATAATTGATTGCGAACACGACGATGCCACGCGGCAGAAGTTCGTTGAGATACTGGTCGAGGTTATCGGTCTTATCTCCCGAGCTCCAACCGCCTCCGTGGATATAGATGACGGAGGCAAACGGAGCTTGGCCAGCTTCTGGCCAGTGAATATCCATGAGGAGTTCTGTGTCGTCGATCGTGCAGTAGGGAATATCTTTGTCGGTTGTCCCAAACTTCATCGAATCAAAAGGGGTGGGTATTGGTTCCTCCCCCTGCACCTGGGAAGTGACTTCTTCAACATTCTCCTCGATCTTTGTCGGTCCGCTGATCGTGAACCAGACCAGCAGAATTGCTGTTGCCACGGTGCCGATTCCGAATAGACCCAAAAGGATTGCCTTGGATTTTGATGACATATCTCTCATTATAAACAAAAACACCCAGGGCGTCTGAGCCAGGGGTGTTTTTGTGTCTAGACAATGAGAGCGACGATCAGGAGGGCTACGATGTTGAGGATCTTGATCATCGGGTTGATGGCAGGTCCAGCGGTGTCCTTGTATGGATCTCCCACGGTGTCACCGGTGACAGCCGCTTTGTGTGCATCACTTCCCTTTCCGCCATAGTTTCCTTTTTCGATGTACTTCTTGGCGTTGTCCCATGCTCCACCACCTGTGGTCATGGAGATGGCGACAAAGAGTCCTGTGATGATCGATCCGATCAAAAGTCCCCCAAGGGCTTCAGCACCCAGCGTAAATCCAACAAGGATCGGAGCAAGCACAGCCAAGAGCGATGGAGCGATCATGTACGTAATCGCTCGGCTTGTCACGATGTCGACCGCCTTACCGTATTCAGGTTTTCCACTGCCGTCCATGATGCCTGGGATCTCACGGAATTGGCGACGCACTTCCACAACCACAGCGCCGGCTGCTTTGCCGACCGCTTCCATGGCAAGCGCTCCAAAGAGATAGGTGATGAGACCACCAAGGAATAATCCAGCAATGACGTTTGGATCAACGAGATTGAAAACGATATGTGCCCCCGTCGCTTCAATTGTGTGAACGTAATCACCAAACAAGACGAGGGTCGCGAGTCCGGCCGAACCGATGGCGTACGCCTTGGTGACCGCCTTGGTCGTGTTGCCGACAGCGTCGAGCGGATCAGTGACGTTTCGAACTTCTTCAGGGAGTCCGGCCATCTCCGCGATACCGCCCGCGTTGTCCGTGATGGGACCGTAGGCGTCAATGGCTACGATGATCCCTGTGAGAGAAAGCATGGCGACGGCGGCGATCGCGATTCCGTAAAGACCCGCAAGAGAGAATGCGATCAAAATACCCAAGACAATGGTGATGACTGGGAGCGCAGTCGATTTCATTGAGAGGGCAAGGCCGGCGATAATGTTTGTGCCGTGACCGGATTCAGAAGCCTCTGCGAGTTTCTGTACGGGTTTGTGTTCTGTTGCGGTGTAGTACTCCGTGATCATGATGAGGAGGCCTGTGATGAGGAGTCCCAACAAGGAGCAGTAGAACAGGGCTTGTGAATTTGAGAAAGCAAATTGATTCGTAACAAACCAGAATCCAATAGCCGCCAAAACACCAGCAGCAGCGAGACCCTTATACAAAGCTCCCATGATGTTGTGACTCTTCCCGAGTTTGATGAAGAAGGTACCCAAGATTGAGGCGACGATAGCAATGGAACCCAAGGCAAGTGGATACAGTACAAGGCCTGAGTCTGTTGAAAGGAGTCCGCCAAGAACCATGGCAGCGACCAGGGTTACCGCGTAGGTCTCGAAGAGGTCCGCGGCCATACCAGCGCAGTCGCCAACGTTGGCGCCAACGTTGTCCGCGATCACGGCTGGGTTGCGTGGATCATCCTCTGGGATGCCTGCCTCTGTTTTTCCAACAAGGTCAGCACCGACGTCAGCCGCCTTTGTAAAAATCCCACCGCCCAATCGGGCAAAGACAGAAACGAGTGAGCCACCAAATCCCAGTCCGATGAGAGCCGTGAGATCGTTTGTCACTCCGTAGAAGCCAGCGACTCCCAACAGAGCGAGTCCCACAACAAGGAGTCCTGTTACAGTTCCCCCTTTCACGGCAACGTCGAGGGCCTGTGCTAGTCCTGACTTCGCAGCCTCCGTTGTTCGTACGTTTGCACGAACAGAAACCGACATGCCGATGAATCCAGCAATGCTTGAGAGCACAGCACCGACGAAAAAGCCGATAGCAAGTGTCCATCCAAGGCTGAAGCCTAGAACGAGGAAGATGATGGTACCGATTCCGGCAATCATCTTGTACTGGCGAGCCATGTAGGCAGAGGCTCCTTCCTGAATGGCCAGAGCGATTCCCTTCATTTTTCCTTCCCCAGCTGGACGTTTAAGAATCCATTGAGTGAGGACAGCGCCCCAGAGGATAGCGAGCACTCCGGCAGCAATAGCGTACTGTATAATGGACATAAGAGTCGTACAGATAATATAGAAATACGCAGATATACTAAGGAAATTGTTCATTCATGTCAATCAAGTCGCCACCAACCTTCAAGATCGAGCGCGAACTCTTGGCGCAGGGCTATGAGAGAATCGTTGGGGTTGATGAAGCGGGTTGTGGAGCGCTTGCCGGGCCGGTCGTCGCGGCAGCAGTCTTGCTCCCCATGGATTCGAGGATTGTGGCGATCCGTGATAGTAAGCTTCTGAGCGAGTCTCGGCGGGAGGAGTTGTATCCGGTGATCGTTGAGCAGGCGGTCGCCTATGGAGTCGGGATTGCGTCCGTTCAAGAGATTGCTAAGTTGAACATTCGAGGCGCCAATCTTCTTGCCATGCGCCGTGCGGTGGAAGCGATTGAGAACGTAGAGTACGCCCTTGTAGACGCCTGGACGATTCCTGGTATCATCATCCCGCAGCGAGGAATTATTCGAGGAGACCGCCTGGTCAAATCAATTGCCGCGGCAAGTATTATCGCGAAGGTGACTCGAGACCGAATGATGTCTGAGCTCGCACACGAGTTTCCGCAGTACGGGTTCCAAATGCATAAAGGGTACGGGACGAAGAGACATCGCGAGGCGATCGACACGTATGGGCCGTGTGCGCAACATCGGCTTGCCTATAAGACATTTACAAGAGTATGACAGATCAACTGCCAGAAAACGTCCGACCCTGGGGTCGCTATGACATCCACGACGTCCAACCAACTCACCAAGTAAAACGGATCTGTGTGAATCCTGGTCATCGACTTTCGTATCAGCGCCATCAGCGACGCGAAGAATTTTGGGTGATCATTTCTGGTCGGGCGAGGTTCACTCTGGATGATGTTTATTCGGATCATGGTCCAGGTGAAGTGTTGTTGGTTCCGTTTTGTGCAAAACACCGTGTAGAAAACATCGGCGACGAATTACTTATTTTCATCGAAGTTCAACGTGGTGATTATTTCGGTGAAGATGACATTGAACGATTCGAGGACGATTATGGACGCGAGGGAACAACGACTCCTCATTGATTGACAAACAGCCATTTTTTTTGTAGATTTTCTTCGTCTGAATCTCTCTGTTAAACAATTTGTTGTTCGAACACTACTGGGCTTTTTGCGCGGGATGATTTTCCTCAAGCAACACAGTTCAGGGTGGATCCAGAAACTGGCCGCACCGTTTAAAGTTGTCGGTCTGTTTTTTATTCGCTTCATGGGAGTCCCTGGATACCGTCTGATTTTTTTCTTCCGTCGGTACATCCAAAAAGTCTTGTTGCCAGCGAAACATCGAGTCCTCTATCTCATTTCCAACCGATACACCATGCACGTCATGATGGTACTGATTGTTGTAGGGGTGACTTGGGTCAATCTTTCGGCGCGAGATGTGCGAGCGGAGGATTTCGGACAACAAAGCTTACTCTACAAACTTGTTTCGGATGATGATTCCTCGGTTCTTGAAGTGGTGGAGGCTGGTTCGCCAATCGTGACGTTAGGAACACACTCCTCTTATCTGGAAGGGACGGTGGTGGATGCACGTCGACATATTGATCAAGATTTTCTTGAAGATACAGCAACCACGGAAGTCGGGACACAGGAACCAGCTCAGACCATCGATGTGCCGAAACGCACAGAGACGCAGGTGTATGTTGTCCAAGACGGTGATACTCTCGGTCGCATTGCTGAGGCATACGGTTTGAGTCTCTCGACAATCCTCTGGTCTAACGGGCTCACGTACACAAGCACGATTCAGCCTGGAGATGAGCTATCGATCCTCCCCGTGGACGGCGTGCTCTACACCGTGAAGAATGGCGACACCCTTTCCCGTATTGCACGAAATTATTCTGTCGACGTAGATACGATCATGTCTCAAAACGGCCTGGCAAGCGCCAATCGTCTGGCTATCGGCGATAAACTTCTTTTGCCTGGCGGTGAGCCACCGTCTCCCGTCAGCACATCTCGAAGCTCGGCCTCGATTACCACGCTTTTCACCGCTCCATCCGTCAGCGCGCCATCTGCAGCGATTGGTGGCTGGGTATGGCCTACCGACTGGCACACGATCACACAATATTATGGCTGGCGACACACTGGTGTGGATATTGATGGGGACTATACGACGTCGAGTTATGCGGCGCGCGGTGGAGTAGTCATCTATAGTGGATGGCGTAGTGGATACGGACTATCCGTTGAAGTCGATCATGGGGATGGATATGTCACACGGTACGCGCACCATTCAAAAAACTACGTGGCCGTTGGCGACGTAGTGAGCACAGGACAGGTACTAGCCCAAACAGGAACAACGGGACGATCGACTGGAACGCACTTGCACTTTGAAGTGATCCGCAACGGAAAATTCCAAAACCCACTCGATTACGTAAGATAAAAAGCAGGTCGTTATGGCCTGCTTTTGCTATACTGGGAATGCTATGAAGACATGTACGTCGTGCAAACGTGAAGTAGAGGCATGGAATGAAAAGTGTGGGGGTTGTGGATTCACGCTCGAGCTCGTTCCAGACGATCAGCGGAAGGCTCGGTATCTACGTGGTCCATCGCTCGGCGCATTGCTCTGGACGCAGGGTTGGGCGCTGGGCGCGCGGTTATATTTCTGGTTTTTAATTTCGTTGATTCCTGTGGTGGGGTTGGTCGCGTTGTTCGTTGGATTATTTCTGGGTCGCCGACTTAGTTGGAAATATGGTGGATGGTCAGACTGGGAGGAGTTCACTCGTCGCATGAGACTAATGGATGTGATCGGTGGAATTTGGATGGCGATTCTTGCCGCTGCCTACCTGTACGTGGACTTTGCTTAAAAGAAAATCCTTCTTCAATCTATCTCACCTGCTCTCGATACTGCAGGGCTTCGGCCATGTGTTCCAGGAGAATGTGGTCGGTGCCTGCCAGGTCAGCGATCGTCCGGGCAACTTTACGCACACGCATGAACCCACGTGCCGAGAGGCGGTTGGATCGCAAAGCAACCTCCAGGAGGGATCTGTTCTCTTCATTGACAGGACAGAGCTCGTCTAGTTGTGAGGAAGTAAGTTCGCTATTGGTAAATAACCCAAGCTGGGTGAGACGGACCTGTTGCTTCCTGCGAGCAAATTCAACTCGTTCGCGGATGGCTTCAGATGACTCAGGTTTTTTGTCGGAGAGAAGTTTATCGTGCTCTACGGCTGGGACTTCAATCACCAAATCAAACCGATCCAGCAGAGGACCTGAAATTTTCTTCTGATACCTCGCGATCTGATTGAGTGTGCAGGTGCATTGTTTGTGTGGATTGGTGAGATGTCCGCAAGGGCAAGGGTTCATCGCTCCCACAAGAAGAAAGCGTGCAGGGAATTGGATGGACCCAATCGCTCGTGAAATGGTCACGTTTCCATCTTCGAGTGGTTGCCGAAGATGTTCCAAGACATATCGAGAGAATTCAGGAAGCTCGTCGAGGAATAACACTCCCCGGTGTGCCAAAGAAACCTCTCCTGGTCTCGGCCAAGTACCTCCACCGACAAGCGCAACCGCAGAGGAGCTGTGGTGTGGGGATCGAAATGGACGAGTCTGAACAAGTCCCTGCCTGGTTGGGAGCGTTCCCGCTACAGAGGCGATGGCCGTTACCTCAATCGACTCCTCATGAGTTAACACAGGAAGAATCGATGGGAGTGAACGAGCGAGGAGAGTTTTTCCTGCCCCGGGCGGTCCTTTGAGAAGAATGTTGTGTCCGCCTGCGGCAGCAATTTCAAGGGCACGCTTTGCTCCCTCCTGTCCCTTGATAGAGGAGAAGTCACTCTCATGATGGATGATGGGGAACGATGATTTCGTTGAGATCGTCAGAAGCTGAATACCCTTAAGGTGATCGACAAGGCTTTGGAGTGAGCCCACTTCGTAGACATCGATTCCTTCTATGGCGGTTGCCTCCTGGGCATTATCGGTGGGAACAAATAGCCGCTGCAATCCACGTTTTTTTGTCATGATGGCCGCGGTGAGTGTCCCCTGCACAGCTCGCACGGTTCCATCCAAAGCCAGTTCGCCGAGAAAAACGGATGATTCGATCGAGGCGCGAGAAATTTCTCCGGTCGCCAATAAAATAGAAAGAGCGATCGGGAGATCGTAGAGCGGTCCTTGCTTACGCACGTCAGCCGGTGCGAGATTCACCGTGACCCGACCTCGAGGAAATGAGTAGCCGCTGTTTTTTATGGCTGCACGAATGCGATCACGAGCTTCCTTCACAGCGGTGTCTGGTAAACCGACTAAACAGAATGTCGAAAGACCGAAAGAAACGTCTGCCTCGACCGTGATGGACGTGGCGTTGATGCCGAGCGTTGCAGCAGTCGTGATGTAAAACATAAACCCCCAACTCATTTAGAGAGGGGGTTTATTTATATGGGTATCCTATGAGCTTTTTTTGATTCTGTCAACCGGCTTGTTCCTCGATATGAATCTTTTTTCGTCTTTTTGTACGTCGACTTGAGAGAAGAAGGAGAATAACACCAGCAACGATCACCACATCCGATATGTTGATGGCAGAACGAGCAAATAAGATGATGTAATCGACGGTGAAGCCATAGACAATCCGGTCGTAGAGGTTCCCCAGAGCTCCAAGAATGATAACAGCGGCTGCAAGGGCGATATCCGGGTGTTTTCGAAGATTTTTATAGGCAATGTGAAGCAGACCCAGACCGATGAGAATAGAAAAAAGAATGATGAACTCCAATCGAAACGGAATGTCGAAGGCCACTCCAAGGTTTTTGTGAATGGCAAACGCGATAATTCCTGGATCAACAAGACTCCCTTCACCGGGGAGTCGTTGTAAGGCGAGATATTTTAGCCACTCGTCGAGGAAAACGATTGTAGCAACAGGGACGAGAAGCCAGTACAGATGAGCAGAAAGGGACTTCACACTTCCTGAGTGAGAGTTTTTTTACATTGAATGCAGGATGTTGATGTCGGTCGTGCGATAAGCCGCCTTTCGTCAATCTGTTGCCCGCAGTATTTACAGGTTCCGTAGGCTCCTTTTTCAATTGTTTTGAGTGCAGACTCAACGTCGCGGAGAGCTTTTTCAAGTTCGTCCTCTAAAGAGAGATTATCTGAAAATTGGGCCACCTCAGAAGCATTTTCATCTTCTTTTTCTCCAAGATTTGGAAAATCCGAACTAAAGTCTGCCTCAGATGGCTTTGGATTTCGATGAGCAAATCCAGCGAGCTCTTTTTCAAGCCGTGTCTTTTCCCCCTCGAGGAAGGCCTTCATTTTTTGAGCAAAATCAGCATCCATAGGTCTTTTCTTAAAAATGACGAATGAACGATATCATTTTTTCTGGAAAAAAAGAAGAAGGGGCCTTGCGGCCCCATCGTTATTCGGAGTGTAGGCCCGGTTAGGCGTTGGGTTCCGAAACCAAATGATTTGGTTACAGGACTCAACGCCCTAAAGGCACGAACATCACCGAACAGTTAAGCGTACTCTGCCGTTCTTACCATTCATTGGTTTTACCCGCGGATCTACCAAGGGTAGATCATAAGTGGGGCGAACCTAGAAGCTTCGCTTTTGTTTTTGTTTTCTCATGTTCTGAACAGTAAAGACGGTAAGACGTTTCCCGAAAGTCGCACGAGCGTGGGGTGCTCGCTGACAAGAGTCAAAAGCGGGTTTCGGAAAACCTCCCAAGAGTGGTGTGAAAGAACTACTTACACAAACATGATACCAAAAAATTGACTCTCGGTCAATTTATGAATAATGGCTTAAATTAGGCACAAAGAGCATATGGCGAAGAAAAAATGTGCTCAGGCACTTCGATCATGTGAAAAACTTATCCACAATTTGAGCCAGTTATGAACTAGTTATCCACAACTAAAGGCGGCAAAGGTGGATTTTAGTTGAATACTTTTTTGCCTCAATTAAAAGGCTTGAAAATTCATTCATTGCACGACTGAACACGGCCAAACTTGGACTCATCTGATCCAGTTGGGTCTGAGATAGGAGAAAAGTCGGATTCAATCCGTTTGTCAGTTCTGTGCAGTCGGCTGATGCGATGTTTGATGATTCAGCGTAAGTCTCCAGAAGGTCTTGGCTATTTGAAAAGACCGCAGATCCTTCATGTAGCGCTGCAAGAATCGAATCTCCGCCTTCGGTTGGCACGCGGTAGGCCAATCCAAGGCTTGTCGAGATCTCCTCAACAGAGACAAATTCCGATTGAACGAGTATTTCCTGAAGGCTTGTTCCATCCGGAAGGGTTTGTGTCACAAGCGAAGGTCTAGCAAAAGCCCCGATTTTTTCGAGTTCCTCAACAACCAAGTCTGAGTCGATTTTTGCATCGTTTATAGCAATGAGGGTTTCAAGACCAGACTCCTTTGGTCGTATAACGACATGCATTGGTGTTTTTGCCTGTAGGAACAGGCTTTCTGATACGAGTCTCTTCAGTCCATCCAGGGATGAGACTTGATCGCTCCAAGTAAGTCCCATCAGCGAAACGGACGCATTCTCAACCGTTCTTGTGGAAAGATCCCCTCTCTTGGAATGGGCGACCTCAAGTGTCATTTCCCTATCAGAAAGGAACAGATTCCCCGTTAGTTCACTATCTGGAAGGACTACTCTTCCCAGCCATGCTTCACCCAATGACGGAAGGAAGGGACGATGAACAAGGGGCTGGGTTCCGGCAATTGGTGCCAAATGTGATGAGAGAAGAAGGAATCCGCCCTGTTCCTGAACGACTACTCCATATTGAATCAATAGATTCTCAGGAAAGCGTTCTTTCGAGGATCGAATTGCCACGCTTCTCTCCCCATCGCTTGTAACAAAGATCGCGAGATCTCCGTGTGTGTAGGGACTCAGGTCAGAGAGTTCGAGAGAGCGCTCTGAGATGAGCGGAACTCCAGCCAACCAGTCCGATAAAAACGGCCCCGTCTTTTCATTAAGATGAAGTTCAATGGCTAAAACCGTATCTGATGGGGCCAGAGAAAGGATTGTTCCACGACTCATCCACCAAGTGCCAAACCGAAAAGCAAGAAAGCCCCCAACCAAGAGAGCGAACGCCATAAGCCAAACAACCTGCCGATTCCGGCGGGTTGTTTTTGTGTGTCGAGAGAGAGGGATGTTGAGTCGCTGCATGTTAGGCGTCCTGCCGTGGAGGACGTGGTCCTCGTGGGGCAGATCCTGGCCGTCCGCCACCTCTAAACGGTGGGCGACCTCCGCCACCGGAAGGTCGAGGAGGTCGAGATCCTGAATCCGGGACTCCAGCCGGTCGCTCTGGATAGACGTTATCAGGAGCATCTTTCATGGAGAGGCTTGTTCGGCCTTCGGAAAGCTCCATTATTTTAACGAAGACCTCTTGTCCTAACTTTACGATATCACTGACGTTTTCTACGCGCCATGGGGCAAGCATGCTGACGTGGACCATGCCATCACGTTTTGGCAGGTACTCAACGATTGCTCCAAAATCCATGAGACGTGTCACCTTTCCTTTGTAGATTTCGCCAATCTTTGGCTCTCGTGTGAGTTGCTCTACCCAGGTAAAGGCTTTTTGTGCACCTTCAGCGTCGGTACTCGTAATCATGACCAAACCGTCATCATCGATGTCGATTGCTTGAACGCCAGTCTTTGCGATAATTTCGTTGATCGTCTTTCCGCCTGGACCGATAACGTTTCCGATAAGCTCTGGGTTGATACGCAGGGAGATGATACGCGGAGCATAGGGAGAGAGATCTGGACGATGCACGGCGATGGCTGACTTCATCACCTCGAGAATCTGCATGCGCGCTTCTCGTGCTTGTGCGAAGGTTTGTTTCACCATCTCAGGGGTAAGGCCAGTCGTCTTGGTATCCATTTGGATGGCCGTAATTCCCTTTTGAGAGCCGGCGATCTTGAAGTCCATACCACCTTCACCGTCTTCCAAGTCTTGGAGGTCGCTGATGACTTTCCATCGTCCCTGGCTGTCTGTTGCAATTCCCATTGCAATACCAGCGACAGGTGCCTTGATAGGGACGCCCGCATCCATCAGTGCCAAGGTTGATCCGCAGGTTGAGCCCATGGAGCTTGACCCGTTTGAGCCAAAGACCTCGGAGACGGCTCGGATTGTGTAAGGGAAGGTTTCCTTGTCCGGCATCATCGGCATGAGGGCCTTCTCAGCGAGTCCGCCGTGTCCGATATCGCGCCTAGATGGGCCACGCATAGGCTTTACTTCGCCCACAGAAAATGGAGGAAAGTTGTAGTGATGGAAATAGCGTCGTGTACCAACCGTTTCCATACCATCGAGCGTCTGTTCGTCTCCAGGGGCCCCAAGGGTGACAATGGTCACGACTTGTGTTTCTCCTCGCATGAAGTGACCGGATCCGTGCACGCGTGGAAGCACGGCGACCTCGCTTACCAGCGAGCGTACTTGTGTAATTGATCTGCCATCTACACGTTTGTTGTCTTCGATGATTGAGCGGGACACTTCTGCTTCTAGAACATCCAACACGATATCAGTTCCGAAATGGACGTCATCTTTCTCAATGCCTTTTTCCAGAAGGAAGGCCTTGGTCAGTGTTTTGAGTTCTGCTTTTTGATTGTTGCGTTCAGACTTTGTTGCCTGTGGCTTTCCGAAGAAGAGCTTCTTTACTTGCTCAAGGATGAATGGGCGTGCAAGTGCTTCGACTTCAGCGCGACGGGCGAGGTTGGACTTTTCTTCCTCCGTCTTTGGAGTGAGGAGGTCACGTTTTTCTTTGCCGACAGCGGCGCGCACTTCTTCAATAAGTTTTACAGGAACGTCTATATGCTTTTGACCGAACCAAAACGCCTCGAGCACAACATCCTCCGGTGCTTCTTTTCCACCCGCTTCAACCATGATGATTTTTTTTCTTGTTCCCGCAAAGCTCAGATCAAGGATCGAGGTCTCACGCTGTTTATAGTCAGGGTTCAAGAGCATTTCACCGTTCTCGTGACCAACACGCACACAGCCGATAGGACCATCCCATGGGATATCGCTGATGTGCAGGGCGCAGGAGGCGGCGATAAGTCCGAGCACGTCCGGATCGTTTTCTCCATCAAATGCCAGTGCCGTCACAATGACCTGCACTTCATTTCGGAGTTTCTGATTAAACAGTGGGCGCAGAGCACGATCAATAAATCGAGAGATCAAGACTGCCTCATCTGTTGGGCGACCCTCTTTTTTCATGAATCGGCTGCCCTTAATGCGGCCAGCTGCATAGAGCTTTTCTTCGTAGTCGACCATGAGTGGAAAAAAGTCCATGCCTCCTCGAGATTCTGCACTCATGGTTGCGGTAGCCAATACGACGGTATCGCCATATTGAATCACGCAGGATCCTCCCGCTTGTTGAGCATACTTACCAACCTCAATCGAGAGAGTCTTCCCTCCCCACTGTGTCTCAAATCGTTTCGCTTCGTTCATAGGTGATGATTAGAATTCTAGTCTTCGTGTTCTTGATTCCTCCTGATCGGTTACACCTTCGTCGAGTTTCATGAAGAAACTATCTGAGGTGTCCATGTCTTGCGCCTCCTCCGTCGCTGTTTCAATGGGAGCATCTGTTGCTTTTTTCTCCCCTCGAGCAGCGAGTTTGGGGCCGATGAGATATCTGCGTTGATTATCTCCCAAGTCCGTGAAGTCGTGGACCATGCCGATGAGTTTTCCGCTCGTGGTTTTATCAAAGGCCATGACTTCGGCCATGCGACCTCGACTTTGGATGTAATTCACGAGTGGCTGGAAGTCCCCATCGCCCGAGACGATCACGACGACGTCGAGTGTGTCGAGTGTTTGCACGACGTCGATGGCTAATCCTACATCCCAGTCTGCTTTTTTCTGACCCGAGGAGTATTCCATCAGGGCTTTTTTGCGTGTTTCGATGCCTGCATTCTGGAGGGCTTCAAAGAACGGTTCGTTTTCGCCTCCCTCGGTGGAGACGACATAGGCGATCGCGCGGATGAGCTTGCGTCCAGCCACGGCGTCCTCGACGATGTTCTTGAAATTGACCTTGCGTTTAAAGAGATTTCGAGCGGAGTAGTACATGTTCTGCGTGTCGATGAATACACCGACGCGCTGGTCTTTGTGCTTAAACATAGATTGGAAGACCCGTAAAAAAGGCGGGTCCGGGTTAAAAAGCGAAGACCCCGCGAAATCCGCGGGGTTTCAAAATTATCGCAATTTGAGTTCGTCCTTGATTTTTTCAAGGGCCGAGGCATCTTCACGCTCCAGGTACTTCATGAGACGTCGTCGTTCGTTGACTTTGTTGATGAGTCCACGACGGCTGGAATTGTCTTTCTTGTGATCGCGCAAGTGCTTGGTGAGATCTTCGATCTCGGCCGTCAAAATGGCGATCTGGACCTGGGGGGAACCGGTGTCGGAATCGTGTGTGCGGAACTTCTTGATGAGGTTCTGCTTCTTGGATGCGCTGAGCATAGAGATGTGTATTTCATGGCGTTGACACAGTCATGGGAGCTCGCCCCAAAACCACGTCGACGTCCTGTTAATGAATGACCCCTGAAGATTACGAGAAAGGCCTTAGAAAGTCAAGGAAATGCGTTGTACGGTATACTAGAGCGACTATGCCCATCGCTCATCCCAATCAAACGTATCCTTTTCGCAGTCATCGCCACAGTTTGGTACATGTCGCAGCCGTTCCAGCGCTGGCGAGTAACCGGTTGCTTTCCTTTACAGCTTCATCGATCGTCGGCGTATTCTTGCCGATTTTTTTGTACGAGTTTTTCGACCTCTCGATTGTTGCGGTGCTTCTCTGGTATGCGATTAATTTTGTCGTGAAGCTCCCCTTCCAGGTGTGGGCGGCGCAGATTTTTTCGCGCACTGGGCTCATCGTTAGTATGGTATTTGGTACGTTCGGGATCATGCTCTTTTGCTGGGCGTTCTATGTGCTCGATACAGGAAGTCGGTTTGATCCGTATCTACTGATGACAATTGGAATCATGGGCCTGACGATCGTCTCGTGTTTTTACTGGTCTCCGTTCCACATCGATTACGCTCAGTTGGGACCCAAACAAGCGCGCGGGGCCTATTTGGGGAGGCTCTACGCCACACAACAGCTCATTCAAGTCGTGGCGCCCGTGCTTGCTGGTTGGGTCATCGTCACATATGGATTCCATCTCAACTTTTTTCTCGGACTTGTGATTGCGGGCGTATCAATCGTGCCGCTTTTATTCCTGCCGCCGGTCCGCGTGAAGTATGAGTTCGGTTTTTGGGAGAGCTTCAGACGACTGTTTGATAAAAAGTTTCGTCCCATGTCGCTCTCGATGATGGCGTTTGGAGCAGAGAATATTGTCGGTGTTGTTGTCTGGCCTATTTTTCTCTATGCGATTTTTCATGGGGAGTACCTTGAGATCGGAGCGTTTGCCGGGATTATCGTGGTGATCGGGCTTGCACTTGAGCTGCTGGTTGGTCGAGAAACAGATCGATTCTCACCAGCAAGACTCATCAAGTATGGGACAGGGATCTACGCGCTTGGGTGGGTTTGGAAAGGTCTTGTCGAGACGGTCGTCGGTGTATTTGCCGCGTCCACATTTCACAGCGTCGGCGCCATCATGCTGCGCACACCAATGGACACACTGATGTACGAACAAGCTGCCGACTCGGGTCACTACATCGACGAGTATACGGTGTTGCGCGAGATTGCTTTGGGAATCGGACGTGTGTTGATGCTGCTCTTCTTGGTCGCTGTCACGAGTATTTTTTCCATCGGCGCCTCTTTCTTCGTCGCGGCGGTTGTGTCTCTTGGAATCAATTGGTTGGTGGATTATCAGGCGGGTGAATAAAAGAAAAGCCCCGGCAGACCGTGGGTCTTGTCGGGACGTGCGCGCTCGCGAGGGCGCGAGCTAGCCCTTGCGGACGGGGATCGGCGGTGTCTTGTGATCCGACTGCCGGATCCAGTGGAACGGGGTGTGGCGGCCGAAGCAAGCCTTCATCGGGCGACCGTTCTCGTCGAGCGGCGGGTAGGGTGCATTGTCCGAGCTGTTGAGCAGAATGTACATCCCGATGCTGATGAGACAGGTGTAGATGATGAAGACGATGAGGAACGGGACGAGGGTGAAGATCGGGATGACCTGCCAGCTCGACCCGAGCGTGCGATCCATCAGGAAACCGATCGCACCGGCGTTGGCACCGGTCATCGGCGCCGTGGCGATCATGAGGAGAGCGGCGAGTCCGCAGGCCACGCCCGCGAAAGCCACTCTGGTGAGACTGTTCATGGTTCTCTCCGGTCGACTGGTTGAAGTGTCGACTCCAAAAGCTACCAGTTTTGGTGAAAATGTCAATTACCGGCCTAGGCTTTAAATTTTTTATGGAGAACCAATACATGATTTTCACAGAGCGAAGCTTGGGTAGGGTTTAGAGAGAGTTGACATGACGTGAATTCAGAGATAGTTTTTGAGTGCAATCGATTCGGTTGCAGCCCCAAACTCGGAGTCAGCCATGCTGGACCTCTACATGCGAGTGAAACCGTACCTGCTCATCATCATCGCCTGCTTCTCTCTGAGCGCCTGGTGGACCGGGATCGTCAACCCACCTCTGTGGGCGTTGGGGGTCATGGTCGGCTTGCTGATGGGGAACACCGGCATCCTGATCTGGCGACAGTTCAGGTCTTGGCCTGCGCTGGCCAGTCGGACCTGACGCAGCTCCCTTACCCGCCCACCTCAATCACCTCCTCAGAGGTGATTTTTCATTCAGCAAGCAAATGATAAACATGCGATTGTAGAGGAAACAAAACAGACCCCGTGTGAGGTCTGTTTTCAAATCCTTCTTTAGAGCACGGAATCGATCGCGGCGGCGACAGAAGAGAATGGAAGGGCTCCTTTGATTGGGATGGCGTTTCCATTTTGGTCGATCACGAAGGATCCTGGTGTTCCCGAGACTCCGGCGGCACCACCGGCTTGTGCTTGGGCCTCAATCTTATCCATGTACTCCTCGTTCTCCATACAGTCGTTGAAGTCCGTGGTGTTGAGTCCAATGTCACTGGCGATTTGTGCGTAGAGTTCCGAGCCTAAGGTTGCGCGGTTATCAAAGAGGGCATCGCCCATTTCCCAGAAGTAGTCGTTTCCCTGCTCACCCGCACACTCCGTTGCCAAAGCTGCGGAATTCGCGTTTGCGTGGAATGAGAGTGGGAAGTGTCGGAGGACCCAGCGTACCTGGCCATCGTACTCTTCCATGACTTGTTCCATGGTCGGGTGGAAGCGCTCACAGTAAGGACACTCAAAGTCGGTGTACTCAATGATGGTAATTGGGGCGTTGATGTCTCCGCGGATGTAGTCAGCCTCCGTTACGGCTGGAATACCAGTGGCGGTTGGGGTGGGAACGGCAGCGACTTGCGCATCAGCAACTTCTTCTGCGTCTGCGGAAGAGCCAAGAGCAAGGCCATCAACGGCACAGTCATCGCCCAAGACACAGCTTCCAAGGAGGATGAATCCGAGGGTTCCCATTGCGAGGATGGCGGTCACGAACCCGAGCCAGAAGGATTGTTTAGAAGGGAGAGCGTCAAAAAAACTTTTTTGGGTTTCCATAGGGTTGCACAAAGATTGTGAGGTTAGGAGTTGAAAGCGGCGCAAGGCGCTTACCACCCGTGCGTTGCATGGAGATACGGCAGAAAAACATGGTTGGGCGATGGACCGCCTCGAACCAGGTTTTGTCTTTGATTGAACCAGGTGAATCCCTTTCCTTCTCCTGTTGTTCGGGTGAAGAGAACAAGCAGAATGACAGCGAGAGGGATGAGCAAGAAGAGTATTTTCTGAATTGGTCTTGCAACGAGTGTTTCAGATAGGATCGACAAACTCGGGATTGAGATCATTTCAGCGGTGCAAACGTCACCAACAAGGAAATCACTTTGTGGTCCTGCCCCACATACGGAATTAGACATCGATACAAGAGAACTTCCCACCAAGCACAGCAGGGTGAGTGATCCCATTGAAATGTTCCACAGATGTTTCATAGAGCGACTCCATCCTATCATAGAGAACAGGCTCCCGCGATGCTATACTTGTGGAAGATATGGGAACAAAGATCGACAAACTGATCACAGACTTTTTAGAGTATCTTGAAGTCGAGCGCGGCCGCAGTGAGCGGACGATCAAGAACTACGATTTTTATTTGCGTCGATTTGCGCAGTGGGCTAAGCATCCCGATCCCGCAAAGATCACCGATGATCTCGTTCACAAGTTTCGTCTGTGGCTCAATCGTTCGGTTGAGGGACGCGAGGCAGCGACGCTCAAGAAGTCGACGCAGAACTACCACCTCATCGCTCTGCGGAGCTTTCTCAAGTACCTTGCGCGCAAGGATATTGGTTCGCTCGCGCCGGAGAAGATTGAACTTGCCAGGCAGGAAATGCGCCAGGTCGAGTTTCTTGAGGCAGATGAACTTGATCGTTTACTTGTGCAACCTATGAAACTTGGCGTCGGACTCGTCGCGTTGCGCGACAAGGCGATTCTGGAGCTTCTGTTTTCAACGGGGATGCGTGTGAGCGAACTTTCTAAACTCAAGATCGAGAGTATCAATCTTTCACGCGATGAATTTACTGTGCGTGGAAAAGGAGGAAAGCTCCGCGCGGTGTATCTCTCTTCAAGTGCGAAGGACACGCTTAAAGAGTACCTAGGCAAACGCCGCGATCCGTCGCCATTCCTTTTTGTGGGTCATGATCGTGCCAAGAGTGGGCGTGGACAGACCGGCGGCCTTACCCCTCGTTCTATTCAGCGCTTAGTCGAGCGGTATTCAATCGCGGCGGGCATCACCAAACACATTACACCCCATACGCTGCGTCACACATTTGCTACGGATCTACTCCTGGGAGGTGCGGACATTCGCAGCGTTCAGTCGCTCTTGGGACACGCCTCGATTACGACGACACAAATTTATACACACATCACCAATAAGCAGATGAAAGAGGTGCATAAGAAATTTCATGGAAAGATGAGGGGAGCTTGACCTAGGCTCTCTTTTGCTTTAGAATCGGGTCGTTCAGTTGGGCTCTTGTCCTTCGAACGTTCACCCTAAAGGAGACCCCCGTGCCTGCTGTCGCTCCCTCCGAAGCTCATTCCCTTCAACCCATCCGCGTCTTTGTCTACCCGCCCACGCCCGCCGGAATCACGCCAAATCTACCCGACGCACTCGTCGAGGTGTTCTTGCACGAGCTCTCGCAGGAGCCACATCACAACCGCATCGTCTGCAACATCTGTGGAAAGGAGCAAACGCTCGCTTTACATGGCGAGGGCACATCGTGCACTCAACGTTCCCAAGGTCGGGCCTGTCAGGGGGTGATCATCCGAGACTGGACTCCGCAGAAGGCTCATCACGAACTCCTGCGTCTCCTGGCCCAGGGAGGGGTCTCTCTCGCCTGGCAGCTCACGGATCCTTCTGTTCCGGTGGCGCTGGCCGTCTGCGAGGCGCACCATTCCAACTCGGTGATCCGAGCGATCGACTTCCCCATGTCGGTGCTCAGCACCATCTACAGTCGATTTGATCGGGGCGAGCCATTTCTTGCTTTCACGCACCTGAGTGTGGCAGGTGTCTCCGACGCCCAGCGGGTGATGGTGCTCGAGAAGATGATCAAGGACGCATCGGAGATGTTGATGCGTCGGCATAACCTCACCCAGGCCACTGTTCTTGTGCCCGTCAGCACAAAGGATGACTCCATCGAGCGGCGCGCCCTGCAAGCAATGCTCGATGGCAAGCAGACCATCATCGCCCACGATGAGCGGCCCGGTCGCCATCGCGAACTCTGGGGCTTCAAGTTTCGTACTCGCTAGACTTCTTCGCGACCACACGCCCCGGTCGCATTTTCTTTTCAGATTCGCTATCATCTCGTCATGCCCCCGTAGCTTAATGGATAAAGCAGGGCTCTTCTAAGGCCTTGATGTAGGTTCGATTCCTCCCGGGGGCACCAGGCTCATCCACAGGTTCTCTTGCCAAGCAAGCCGATTATCTTTACCTTGTCATTTAGTTATGTCGATACAGTTTTCCATCTCCAAGATGACAACGACGCCTTAGGCGGTGTCTTTTTCTTGGTTTGGAAAGAAGAAGACGCCATTAAATGGCGTCGTTTTATTTTAACTCTATGTATAAACAAATTTTCTTTGACTTTGATAGCACGCTTGTTGCGGCCGAGACGCTTGATCTCTTGGCTGATTTGGCAGGCGTGGGTCCACAGGTGCGTCGACTTACCGAGGCGTCTATGAACGGGGAGCTTCCCATTGAAGAAGTGTTTGAAAAAAAGATGGACATGATCGCTCCAAGTCTTGAGATGATCGAGCTTCTTCATGCTCGACCTTCGCTGTTTGTTAAGGGGGTACGCGAAGTTGTTGAGGTCCTTCATCGACTTGATAAAGAAGTGTTTATTCTCACGTCGAATTTCACGCGTGTGGTCGCTCCGTATGCCCAAACGCTTGGGATTCCAGAGACTCATATGATCGCCAATGAACTCTTTCACGATGAGCAGGGATACTACATCGGCATGGACGCTTCGAGTGCTTTGGCTCACACCGGCGGGAAGCGCATCATGATCGATCGATTTATTCATCGAAAAGAAGAGGCGGTCATGATCGGCGACTCCGTCACAGATTTGGCCTGTCAGCCTTCCGTTCATCGATTCATTGGGTTTGGTGGGGTGGTTGCTCGCGATGCCGTACGCGCCAAAGCAGATATCTTCGTCGAAAGTGCGGATGCACGCGCATTGCTGGCTCACTTGTTAACACCGGAGGAGATTCGATCCATCTCGTAAGTGGTTTCTAGTAGAGGTGCCTGCCCCGATCATGTTGATCGAGGTGGACACTCTCTGCTAGGAGACCAGATGCAATTCCAGACATGTCTTCCCCACCGTGAACCTGACGGCGATTACTACGCCGACCTGAAGAAGATTCAGGTGGTCGATCACCAACCGGGTGAGCCGCTCGGATCTGACGATACAAGCAAACCGTTTACCGTGCTGCGTGAGATTGTGGGCGTTGATGCCTACGACACGTTCTATGGACCACGTCTGCAACGGGCAGCAGAGGGAACGCTGGGCCACGACTTCATTGCCTGCTTCCCCGGCACACACGTGCCGGATCTGGGGAACGCGGGACGGCTTCATTCCGTTGGGAGCCTTGCGCTTGACCGCTTCATGCGGGCCGCGCTCTGGCAGGGTGGTGTGCTCGATGATGGTGATCAACCGGTCCACTCGATCGAGGCGACTCCCAGGGCCACGCACTGGCCGTGGAGCGTGCCTGAGCCCGAGCTCGTGACCATCATCCCCGCGCCAATTCGTCCCGTGGCGGATGAGGCGCGTCTGCGGGAGTTCGGCGACGCTCTTGTGCGTTCAGACGATCCCCTACGCGACATCGAATTCGCCTGGAGTCCGCGTACGGATAACCTCCTAGATGAGGAATCGCGAACGATCGCGACCGCATGCCTGCGGGGGTGTGAACCGGGCCTGACCCATCTGTTCGAACTCGAGGACGTAATCGCGCATGTTCAGTGGGCGCGTGACCAGATCTGCGTTGGTCGCGGAGTCTACCGCGGCTGCTACCTGGAGGTGTACCTGCAGGATCTCGCCGCAATTCGCAACACCGAGATTGCGCAGACGGCGCGGGTTTTGCAGGAACTGCGCTCGCTGGTCGAACGTGGATTCGCCCCGATCGTCGTCAACGAGTACAGAGCGAACGTCGACGGTACACATCGTCAGACGGCCTCATGGTTGTGGAATCTGATCCACCGCCTGGATGCGTCGGCCCTTGCTCTGAGTGCTGATCGACTTCACTCCCATGTTGCCACATTCATGGGTCATTTCGCCGATCGCATGGGGCCTGTCACCATGCGCGAAGTTCTCCGTATTCTCACCGAACTCATCATCGATCCGTCCTCGCGACGGGTTCTTGTTCAGGAGATTCTCCCAGCGACCTTCCGTCACCCTCAGGTGTGGCAACTTCCAGTGCTGTTTCTGCGAGAGAAGTCCTGGCCAACGGTGCGCTACCGTGAGTACCTGGGTGGCGATCGTGCGGTCCGAGTCGATCCCCTGGTCTACCAGATGATGGACAGGGATCCCTCGCTGGTTCTGCCTGCTCACGGACAGGGCCCCTACCATCTCACCGACCGAGAACTCGTCTACTGGTTCGACGTTCTGGCACTCAATTCCCGCTGAGAACGGCAACGACCTGCTCATCCGAGCAGGTTTTCTATATGTGCTGACTCTTGCAAAAACATTTCAGTCAAGCTACACTCGCCTTCGTTAAGAATTGCTCATTTGATTTCTAAAACGTTCAAAATGAGATGAGATATTGGTGAAGTTCGAGCACGCGACTGAAGCGTACTGAAATGTACGATGAGGAAGCGTGCGCAGAACTGAACCAAGAGATCGTTCATTTTGGACGTTTTAACTCATGGTGCCCGTGGTGAAACGGTTATCACAGGGGTTTGTGGTACCTCTATTACGGGTTCGATTCCCGTCGGGCACCCCACACAAAATCCTCCAGCAGCAACTGGGGGATTTTGTGTGGAATAAAAATCTCTCGCCAACGTGTGGGCGAGAGTAATAGGAAGCTAGAGTTGCGTTTGCCACCAGGTTTCAAGCTGACGGGTG
>SXGT01018906.1_pt1 | contig 22818 bp, 34 predicted proteins | sample 3176221 | NCBI WGS metagenome assembly SXGT01 (sample SAMN11356862, study PRJNA531348) | freshwater metagenome | isolation source: freshwater sample F1-120 | place: China: Fuxian Lake, Yuxi | collected 2017-12-25
ATTTTAATTCCGTATTATAATTTTGAAGTTTTATTCAAAAACTATAATATCTTCAGAATTGTTTTGATGTCGTATGATGTTCTTTATGATAAATTTAATTTTCCTAATTGTGATTTATGTAAGAAATCTTTAAATGAAATAATTCTTTGTAATGGTAATCATCTTGTATGTCGTGATTGTGGCGCTTCTTGCGAGGATTGTGGTAATATCTCTTGCAATCAATGTTTGAAGCAAGAATGTGCTGTTACTCATCGTAAGATTTGTAAGCAATGTGGTGCTAATTGTTCTAAATGTAAATTGTTCAAAAATAAAAGATTTATGGTCAAAGATAGTTTGGGAAGATATGTTGCTTGTAGAAATTGCGATTAGAAATCTTTAAATTAAATAGTTAAATACCTATATTTGTATAATGACTGGGGTTAAAATGCACAATAAAAATATCATTGAAGTTAATAATCTTAGTAAAGAATTTATTCTAAAAACCAAAAAACCAGGTTTTCTAAACGGAATTAAATCTATTTTCTCAACTGAAAATAAAAAGTTGAAAGCAGTAGATTCTATTAATTTTACAATAAAAAAAGGTGAAATCATTGGTTTTATTGGACCAAATGGTGCTGGAAAATCTACTACTATTAAGATGATGACGGGAATACTTTTTCCAACAAAAGGAAAAATAAGTGTTTTAGATTTTAATCCTCAAAAACAGAGAAAAGATTTAGCTTATCATATAGGTACAGTTTTTGGGCAGAAACCTCAATTATGGCACCATTTGCCTCCGATAGATACATTCAATTTATTTTCAAAAATTTATGAAATAGACAAAAGAGAATTTCATGCTCGATTGAATAAGTTAGTGAATCTTTTTGACATTAAAACATATCTTCATACACCAGTAAGAAAACTTTCATTGGGGCAACGAATGAGATGTGAACTCGTTGCAGCTATGCTACATAATCCAGAAGTTATTTTCTTAGATGAACCGACAATCGGTTTGGATATAATTGCTAAGAAAAAGATTAGGGAGTTACTTAAACGACTTAATGAAGAAGAAGGTACAACAATAATTCTTACCTCTCACGATATGGAAGACATAGAAAAAATATGCAAGCGAATAATTATCATAAATAAAGGCAAAATTGTTTTTGATGGGGCTATTGAGAAAATTAAGAAAATTATGAAAAATAAGATGGTGGAATTTTACTTTGATGAAAAAGTGCAGGAGATCATAGTTCCAAAAGGAACGAAGATTATTGAACAGAATACATTCAAAGTGATTTTAGAAGTAAATACCTCAGTCATTAGTCTTACAAATCTTCTAAATTATTTTTTTGAAAAATATGAAATTGCTGATTTAATTATTAAAGAGATTCCTATTGAGGAAATCATAGAAGATATTTATAGAAAATGAAACCTTCTATCTTATCAAAATATTATTGGATATTTAAGTTAGACTTAAAACAACGAGTAAACTATCTTTTAGATTATGCTCTATCTGCTTTATTTATTGTAATTATTCTTTTCGTGTTTACAAATTTGTGGCAAGTAATCTTTGCAGGAAAATCTACAATTGAAGGATTAAGTATTGCTCAACTTGTTTGGTATTTAGTACTTACGGAAGCTATCACAATGGGGTGCGGATGGAACAGTATGTTTGAAAATGTATCTGACGAAATAAAATCTGGAGCAATTGTAAATTATTTAACAAAGCCATTATCTTATATTGGATGGTATTTTTCAACAACTTTTAGTAGATTTTTTAATTATACCGGAACTGTTTTTGTGTTAGGAGCATTAGTTACTTATTTTTTAGTGGGACCAATCCAATTTTCTATAACTACAATAGCTCCATTAATATTAATCGTGATTATATCTTTCATACTTAGTTTTTTTGTGGGAATGGCTTTCGTTTCTTTAGCTTTCTGGCTTGAAGATGTAACTGCTTTTTATTGGATACTTCAGAAAGTATTATTTATTTTTGGAGGAATGCTCGTCCCTATAGAAATGTATCCGGAGTTTATTAGACAATATTTATATTATTTACCAGTAAGTTTCATAACATATTGGCCAGGTAAATATTTTATCACAGGAGATTCAGGAATATTAGCTACAACTCTTATCGGGCAGTTAATTTGGACGACTATATTTTTCTTAATCACAACAATACTATATAAAATTGGAACAAGGAAGTTAAACATTCATGGTGGCTAAGAGAAATAATTTGTTAGGACATATAGGTTTGTTTATTGAGAATACTAAACTTTCAGTTCTCTCTGCGATGGAGTATAAATTTAACTTTATTTTACAAACTGTCGGAATGATAGTCAATGATATTTTTTGGATAGCGCTATGGTGGTTTTTATTTACCAGATTTGGAGATATCAATGGATGGGTATTCAAAGATATGATTTTATTATATTCAATCCTGTCTGTTTCATTTGGATTGGCTAATTCATTTTTCAATGGGGCAAGAAAACTTCAGAAAACAATTACTGATGGCAGATTAGATTATTATTTAGTTTTGCCTAAAAATATTTTATTCCATGCTTCTCTTAAAACTTCTTACGGCGCTGTTGGAGATTTGGTGTTTGGATTGATACTTTTACCTTTTTCCATAAATTTATTTCAACTTCCGCTATATATTTATTTTGTAATATGCGCAACAATTTTATTTATAGCTATTACAATTATATTTAATTCTCTTGCTTTCTTTATAGGTAATTCTGAAAAAATAAGACAAACAGCTGACGAAGGGTTCCTTACTTTTGCAGGATATCCTTTATCAGTATATAGTGGTTCAACGAAGTTTATCCTGCTCACGATATTCCCGGCTGCGTTTATCACAGGTATTCCTGTAGAAACAATAAACTCATTTAACTGGACATGGTTTGCATTGACTGGAGTAGTCTCTGTTGTGTTTTTAGCAATTGCTATAATTGTATTTTACTTAGGACTAAGAAAATATGAATCTGGTAATCTGTTGTATTCTAAAGATTAAGTTTTTTAAGATTAGAAATCTTTTTTCTTTTTAATATAATTTATTAATTTTTTACTTATTCTCGGTTTTTCATCAATTAGAGGATAATAATATGGCAAGTCTACGGATTCAATATTGTTTATTTTTATTGTGATTTTGTTTTTAAATTTCATTTTTTCTAATGATTTACCTTCAATTATTTGTTTCAATACATATACTGCGTTGTCTGTGCTGAATTGTTTTTTTCCGAGATTTCTTGTTTCCATTCCTCTTATTTTATCAGTCAATTCTTCTTTTGTTCTTTTTTTTGGAGGATAATCTCCTAAAATTCCTCCGATTATAAAATAATCAAACTTTTTTGAGTCTTTAGGCGTTAAAGTTTTTCTTGCATTTGGATCAAGAATACATGCGTTTTTTAACGAAATATTTTTTATTGATTTTTTAGAAATCTTACCAAATTTTTTTAGAGATGGATTATTTGTATTGGTGAACCAAAGATTTTTTTTAGGTATCATTTTTGAGATACTTTCGTATTCTATTTTGCACCAAGGCCAAAGTTTCGGTTCTAAATGTTCTATGATTATTATCGGTCTCATTTTATTTGAAGTCATAAAATCATTTATATATTACATTATTTATAATATCTTATGAAGAATAAACAAATAATCATAATTATCATTGTTTTAGTATTATTAGTAGGAACTTTTTTTGTTTTTAAGAATGTGCGTGAAGATACAACGCCTGTTTCTGTTAAAAGAACTTTTTATGATTCTGTAACTGGAGAGTCTACTAAAATAATTTATGAGACTACGGGCGATGGAGATTTAAGTGCTTACGAAAATGATTGTGCTAACCGCGACGGATTTTTTGAGGCATGCGGAAATATTTGTGAACCTGGAGCTGCTGCTTGTGTCGAAGTATGTGGAGTAACTTGCACTTTTTAGAATATCTTTAAATAATCGCGAAATTATCTTTTTGAATGAGGAAATCTTTCTGGATTGGACTGATATTTATTTTAGCCGTTGTAGTAATTTGGTATTTCGTTTCGACACCTGGAAAATATGATGATTTTGCTAAATGTTTGACTGAAAAAAACGTGAAGATGTATGGTGCGTATTGGTGTCCGCATTGTCAGGCGCAGAAGAAAATGTTTGGTAAGAGTTGGGAGTTTGTTGATTATGTTGAGTGCGCGACTCCTGGAAGCAAGGCTCCGAAAGCTGAATGTGTTGCCGCTGGAGTTAAGGGTTATCCGATGTGGTCGTTTGGAGAGGATAGAAAAGTTTCTGGGGAATTGGCGTTTGAGCAGTTGGCATCTTTTAGTGAGTGCGAGCTTCCGCAAGATTAAATTTATAAGTATTTCATTTTTTCAAATTAAAGGGCCCATGGTTCAATGGTAGAATGTTCGGCTGGCAGTCGAAAGATTCGAGTTCGATTCTCGATAGGTCCATTCTACAACTCTCTTTAGAAAAGAGAGTTCTAGGAGTCAGAGAAACTAATTTGATGTAGGTGGTAAATTAAATTTTCGCTTCGCTCAAATTGAAGTGCTCGTCGAGTAAAGTTTAATTAATTTGAGTTTTTATTGATTGGCTCGAATGATAACCGAAAGTTTTATATTCCTTAATTTTATGGATTTTTTATGAGTAAAATTCTTCGGTATGGTATACCTGCTTTAATTTTAGCCGGGGCTGTTGGAGCATATTCGCTGTTACATCGTGAATCTGAAAATCATGATGTTAATCCTCCTATAAATCTCCCTTATGTTAGTGAGAATTTTGATTCGGATGTTGCTAATCCGCGAAGATATGCTCTAAGACCCCTTAGAGCGACTCCCTATTCTGAAAACTCTATTTCACTTGAAACACGAGCGAACGAAGATCCTGCGGTTAAAGTAGTTGTGGGAGATTTAGAAAATTTTTTTAAGAATTACGGCGGCGCAAATTTTACTTCGACTAATTATCAACAGTTGGATTCTCTTTTGAAATTAATTCCAGAAGTTCGTAAACATGGATTAGTATCGCTCTTAGAAAAAAGTGGAGACCATCGACTTGCGCGGTATAGTTGCGGAGATTTTGAGATTGAAGAAGAGGAGAACAGATTTAATTTTAGCGAGAAGGTTCGTGAAAATCCAGATTACACTATTGTTTTTTCTAAAGGTTCTGAAGCTAATGCGCCAAGTTTTGTTTACACATTTATTGCTTCTGGAAAATTCGAAGATTCTTTTCACGAATTTAATGGAGAACACAATGTCGTGCCGGGCAAAGAAAATTCTTATTTCAGGACCGTTGGTAGGAGGAACGCGTCTTCGAATATAGACTTGTCTTCTCAAGCTTTTTTAGTTGTGGGAGAGAATGAAAATTCTTTAGACTGGCCTAATTTAGCTGGAATGATGGATGTGCGATTCATGCCAGAATTTCGTACACTTTGCAACGGATTTATGAGTTTGGTAGATTCACGATATAAGTAAATTATTGCCACAATATTTTTATATCATATTCTTATTAATTTCACATGAGCATCTTGGGGAAAATATTTTTTGTAAGTATTATTTGTTTATTGTTGTTAGTTAGTTTTGAATTAGTTTCTGCTCAGTCTCCAACGAGGCCAATTAGTTTTTCTTTTGGAGTTACCCAATGCGGGACGGATTGTGGAGAAGCTGTTGCTGCAACACTCGTGCATCATTTTGGTGTCACGACGGATAATTTAGATCAAATATATGCTCAGTCTTTGCTTTTTAGTCGAGCGATGACGGGCAATAATCCTCGAAGAGGTTTGACGACACAACAGGTTCTTAACTTAGTTTATCGACTTTTTGATCATTATAATTCTACTGGAGGAGATACTGGTGGTTTAACTTCTACTGGACATGGAAGCACATCAGATCCTGCGGGTTTACCTACTCCTATTCCTGGTGGAGGAACTACTTGGAAAGGTTCGAAGAGGTGGGGTGGTGGAAATCCTGTCGGGACTGGTCTTGGTGGTTGCCCTGAATCTGGAACCGGAACATTCACAGTTTTTCAAATTGGTAGGTCTGGGGCGAGCGTAGGGCATTTCGTTTCAGTTCTTGCCGTTATTGAATCAAATTATGTTGAAAATAGATCGTTGGCCCCACCTTATAAGGGATTGGGTAACGGTGCTGGTTGGGTTCATACAGTTCTTTATTACGATCCGGTTAAAGGAACTGCTCAAGAAGGAGAAGTGTTTGAATGGACTTTGAACGGCAGAGAAGGAGTAGATTTCAAAGGTTCGGGTGGGAAAAATGTTAACGTTGGTCGCGGTGGATTTAGCATCAGTCGTTGATTGCTAAAGTTTAAGAATTAATTATTCTGGTTTGGTTTGTGGGCCTGTCGTTCAATGGTAGGACAAACCGTTCGCGTCGGTTAAATCCGGGTTCGATTCCCGGTGGGTCCATTCTACAATTTTTTAAAAAAAGTTCTATTGGTCAAAAAAAATTGAGTATTGTTCATTTTAAGAAATCGGAGGGAATCGAAGCACTCATCACGAGCAAGTCGTGATGATGACTTCAAATTTACATTTTTTGGCGAGTCTGTTTTTGCGTAGATATTAAAAAGGAGTTATTCTAAATTTGAATATGGTTACTGAACTATTTTCGATGATGATTGATTTTATCCTCAATATAGATTCGCATTTGGAATTTATTGTTCAACAATATGGTTTTGCATCTTATCTTATTCTCTTTCTAATTGTTTTTTTTGAAACTGGTGTTGTCATAACTCCTTTTTTGCCAGGCGATTCTCTTTTGTTTGTTGCTGGTGCCATTGCCTCAAGAGGCGCGTTGAATATATTCTTGCTCTTTTTACTTTTATCTTTCGCGGCGATTCTTGGAGACACAGTTAATTATTGGATTGGTTCTATCGTCGGGAAAAAAGCGTATCAGCGCGATTTTTTGGTGAAGCGAGAGTATATTGAAAAGACGCAAGCGTTTTATCAGAAACATGGCGGAAAGGCGATAGTCTTGGCGAGGTTTGTGCCTATTATAAGAACGGTTGCGCCATTTGTTGCGGGCGTCGGAAAAATGAAATATTCTCGGTTTTTTGCGTTTAATGTCATCGGGGGTATTTTATGGGTGGCTTTGTTTGGTTTTGGTGGATATTTTTTCGGAAACATCCCATTTGTTGAACGTAACTTGAGTGCAGTTATTTTAGTTATAATTTTTATTTCAATAATTCCTCCAGTTTATATTTGGATTAGAGAGAAAATTAAAAAAAATGGCTAAAAAGAAAATTCAGAAGATTCCTAAAAATGTTTTGCTCGTGTGTCCTTCTTGTTCTGCTAAAAGTAAAGCAATAGTTTCTATTGAGAATAGCCCTCAAAATTATACTTGTCCAAAATGCGACGCGGATGTGCGGACGCCATTGACGCAGTGTTGTGTTATCTGTGCTTTTTCTGACAAAAAATGTCCTCGCACCCTTTTTATGGCTGCGAAAGTTAGGGGATTAGAAATAAGATAAAATTTAGTTAGCTTTTTAAATGATTTTTTACTGGATAGATTTCTATGATAAAACATCCGTGGCACGAAATATCTTTCGGAGAGAATGCTCCTGAATTAGTGAACGCCGTAATTGAAATTCCAAAAGATTGTCAGTTGAAATATGAACTGGATAAAGATACGGGGATGCTTAAATTAGACAGAGTTTTATATTCGGCAGTTCATTATCCGGGAGATTACGGGTTTGTTCCTCGAACTCTTTGGAGCGATGGCGATCCGTTAGATATTATTATTCTCACGGGCAGACCAGTTGTGCCGATGACTCTTGCCGAAACTCGTCCAATTGGTGTTTTCAAAATGATTGACGGAAATGAAGAAGATGATAAAATACTTGCAGTTTATGAGTGCGACCCTCGTTTTAAAGAATTTAGAGATATCTCTGATGTTCCTAAACATATTATTGAAGAGATAAAACATTTCTTTGAAAGTTACAAACATTTGCAAGGAAAAACTTGCAAGATTTTAGATATGCAAGGAGTTGCTTCGGCAAAAAAAGTTATTGAGCAAGCGATTGAAATGTATAAAGAATATAGGAAGAAATAATTTTTATACTCCGTTCTTTAGTTTAGTTGATGTTTATTGATGTTCATTGTCATCTTGATATGCTCGACAAAGAGGGCGTTCCTGTCGGTGAGGCTGTTCTTCGGGCTCGCAGGGCTGGCGTAGGTGTTATGGTTGTTAACGGCGTAAATCCGCGACACAATCGCGCGATTTTGGCGCTCGCGGTAAACTATCCTGAAGTGCAGGCCGCTCTCGGAATGTATCCACTTGATGCTTTGGCTTTGACTGATGCTGAAATAGATGATGAACTTAATTTTTTACGTCGGAGAGAAAAAGATTTTGTTGCTATTGGAGAAATTGGTTTGGATTTGAAAGAAGAAGCTTTGCTTGAAAATTTTTCTAAACAAAAAGAAATTTTTGAGAAATTTGTTAAACTCGCTATTGAAATGAATAAACCTGTTATTGTTCATTCGCGTAAAGCCGAACTACAAACGATTGATTTGCTTGAAGAGTTGGGTGCTAAAAAAGTGATAATGCATTGTTTCTCTGGAAAAATGAAACTCGTCGATAGAATCGTTAAAAATAATTGGTGTTTGTCTATTCCTGCGAATGTTTCTTACTCGCAACAATTTCAAGACGTCGTGAAGCGCGTCCCGATTCATAATTTATTATGCGAGACAGACTCTCCATATTTACATCCTAACAAAGAATGGCCAAACGAGCCTGCAAATGTTTTAGAGAGTTATAAAAAAATTGCCGAGATTAAGAAAATTGAATTGAAGGAAGTTGCTAAAATTATTTCAGATAATTATGCGCGCGTTTTCAATAATTAGATTTATTAATATCTGAATTTTTATGGTATTATGGATGTGATGGATATTATTGGATGGCTCGGTGCCGGGCTTTTGCTTGTTGCGTATTTTTTATTGATTCATAAAGACTTAACTTCGCGTTCGAGATTTTATCAGTGGATGAATATTTTAGGTTCTTTACTTTTGGCGTTCCATACACTTAGTGCTAAAGTATATCCGTCTTTTGTGACAAATGCTCTTTGGTTTTTGGTTGGACTTTACGGAATGTTTCACGCTGTTAAACATTTTAGGAAGATGAATAATTCTGGGAATAAAAGAAGATAATTATTATCTTTTGACGCAGAAGGTTTATAATCTCTTAAAGATTGATTGACTCGAGGAAAGATGGTAAATTCACTTATTGGTATTCACGCTATTCTTGGTGAGCTTGGAATTGTCGCGTTTCTTTGGGTTTTTGTTGAGATGTTGAACTCCACGCCTTCGTGTTTACGGCGGGCGAAGTTGGCTGCGTTTTTAGGAGTAATTTTCTTTTTTGCTTCTTGGATTGTTGGAGGATATTATTATTCTACTGATTATGGCTCAATTGTCAAACCTGTAATCAAGGAAGGCCCTCAACCTTGGGCGCATCTCGTATTTACCGAAGCTAAAGAACATATATTTTTATTTTTACCATTTTTATCTATATTTGCTTATGCTCTTATTAGGAAATATCAATCTTCATTAAGTGGAGATAAAAATCCCTCTGTTAAAAAAGCGATTTTAATTTTGTGCATTGCAATTTTAATTATTGGAGCGATGATGGCTGTGATGGGTTATCTGATTTCAAGTGGATATAGAGTAGCTTTGGAGGCAAAAATATGAACAAAATAAGATCTATAGGTTTCGCAACTATTTTCACAATAGTTTGCGTTACAGCAATTACGTTATATGCCGAACTTTCTGAAAGTTTCAAAAATATTCTAAAATCGATTACCGGACATCATTGGATTACTAAGAGTATTTTTTCAGTGGTTCTATTTTTCGGGATTTATTTTTTCTCTAAAATTTCTGATGAGAAAATAGATATTTTGAGAGAAGTTAAAAAAATAATTTGGATTACATTATTCTGTTCTTTGGCTCTTTTCTTTTTCTTTTTATGGCATTATCTTAATAGATAATTTCGAGAATAGTTATCTTTTTATAGTGGGTTTTTGACAACTCTCCACATGAATCGCGCTTTTCCATTAGAAGGGAGAATTATATCTGGAGCCACTAACTGGGTTGAAGATGATGGACATTGTATCGTGCGGTCAGATTTATACGAACGTAAAAATTCAATACAAGTTTATGGTGTGCCTTCAAATGTCAAAAATTGTTTGCAACAACATGCTCCATTTTACATGTATGTTCGTCCTGATTCTGGAAGAAACCGCTCGGGAAATGAATCGCTGAAAGTTGATTCTTATGTTGCTTCTTTTCTGGCTATGTCTCAGATGAGAGATTTTGATTTCGCTGCGAAAGATGTTGTTTTATACAGCCAATTTGATTTGAAACAGGATCCTGACGTCAAAGATGTCGTTTTTAATTTGCCGTCCAAATCTGAAATTAGAGATTCATTTAATATTAGATTTTCAAGATTATTGTCTTTATCCCATTCAGAAAAAGATAATCGTTTTGTAGGTATCGAGACACTTGTTCCCCCAAATGATAATTATCTTGAAGCAAATAGTTATTTTTCCAGTGAACATGTTCACGATATTGTTTGGTCATTCTTTGAAACTTATTCATCAAAAAAACGCCCTGAACTGATTTTGTTTTCTTCAGATGTCGATAGAGCAGATATAATTGGAGCTATCAGTTGTACCGAAAGACAGCCTATTAAAATTATGAAATTTGGACAATCTCCATCTACTGATGGAAATGTTATTCCGTCCAAATTATAAACTCTAATTACTTTTGTAGTTTATGAAATTTGATATTGTCTTTTTTATTGGTTTGATATTTTTGATATTTGGCGTTGCTGCGATTACTAATACTCTATTTTATCTAAATGAAGGACTTGCTCCAATTTTGTGGTTTAGTTATATTGGATTGATTGTTCTCGCTATTGGTTGTTTTTGTCGTAACGGAGAACTTATTGCTTCTCAACTTTGTATCTTAACAATTCCTTATATTTTTTGGAATATTGATTTTTTCATTTATTTATTTTCAGGAGCAAGCATCTGGGGAACAGCAGATTATATCTTTTTAGAAGGGTCTTTAGTTGGTAAACTAATTAGTTTGCAACATATTTTTAATATTCCTCTTTCTTTTTTGGCTTTGAGTTTGATTGGTTTGAAGCGCTGCGATTTTTGGAAAATTAGTTTTTTCGAAATATTTATTTTATTTTTTGTTTCGCGATGGCTTACTAATCCATTGCAAAATGTTAATTGCGTTTATCACAACTGCGCTACTTTTGATTTAGGATTATGGTATCCCTTGCAGTGGTTTTTAGTTTATGGATTTACAATTCTTCTTACTTTTTTGGTTTTGACTAAAATATTTTGCAGAAATAATAAATTGTGATGATTCTATTTATTTGTCGTATGTTCTAGTATTTAAAAAAAATAAAAAAATAAAATTAAATTTAAAGTTTAACGAAATTGCAATTTGATACTGCCCAATCGTCGTTAGAGAGTTCTGCTTCTATCGCTTGTTTGAATGTTGAATCAGGACATGCGCCACTGATTATTCTTCCATTAACGAAGAACGCAGGTGTTCCTTGAACGCCAATTGTTGAACCATATTGCAAGTCAGCTTTGACTTCGTCTTCAAATTCTCCAGAATCCAAACAGCTGTTGAATTGAACGGTATTCAATCCGAGTTGCTGTGCGTATTCTTTGAATGCTGTGACTCCGCCTTCAACTCCGCTTGTGAATAACAAGTCGTGCATTGTCCAGTATTTCGCATCGCCGCCCTGTTTTCGTGCGCAACGAGCTGCTTCAGCAGCTTTTTGTGCTTGAGGGTGGAATGGCAAAGGATAATCTTTGAATGCGACTTGAACTTTTCCACTTTCAATGTAAGAATTTACTGATTTCATTGATTGAGCAAATGCTCTTGCGCAGAACGGACATTCGTAATCTGAAAATTCAACTATCGTGACTTTCGCGTCGGCGTCACCTTTTTTAGGCGCGTCTTTAATATCAACTTTGACTTTCTCTGTTGGCTCCGATGGCAGAGCTTGTCCTGGTTGTTGAACTACATTTCCTGTAGGACTTTTGTCCCCAAGAACGAATACAAATCCGAGGACAATTATTCCGAGCAAAACGAACGTCGAGTATTTCCAAAGCGAGTTCTTGCTTATTGTAATAGTATCGTTTTTTTCTGTTTCCATATTAGAACCTCCTTTCATTTGTGTTTCCATGTTTTTGGATATTTTTTCGGTTAATAAATATTCTGTTGTTAAATTAATTTTATACGTTTGAAACTTGTTATGATTAATATTGCTAAAATTAGCGCGTAGATTCCAAGCACGAAAGGGTTGTGGAATATCAGGATGCCCAATAATCTATCTCTATCTTCGTAATTTGAGCCACTTTCGATTAATATTTTTATGAAATAGCTTGTCGTTAAGAAAATTATTATTATTATTCCCGTGAAGAATTTAGGTCTTGAAATTATTTTCATAAACTTTTATGTTTGCGTCGTTTTTAAGGATTACCAGCCCCAATGATAATTTCGATATCCGTAGCCGTGACCGCCGTAGTTATATCTTGAATTTGATTTTTTCGACTCTAATTGGAATTGTTGTCTTGAACTTTGTTGATATGTTCTGAACGCTTCACTGATTGTTTTGTCCATGTTGTAAGATTTTTTGGTGTTGCTTTCGACGTATCCGTTGTATTTCGCTGTTTGTTTGCACTTTCTGAAATTTGATGTCCAGTCGTAATAGTCGCATCCTTTGATTAGTTCATTTCTTGGAATTGTCGAAGTGTGTTTTATGTTAAATCCTCTATTTTCCCCAATTACATCTTCGTTATAAGAAAATGTATCTGATATGTCCGTGTATGAACTTGATGCCGGAGTGTAAGCGATTGTTTGTGACGTGAGGAAAATTGTTAATAACATTAAGGTTGAAAATAAAATTATTTTTAGGCGATTTTTCATGTTTTATGAAGTTCGCATTAATATTTAAATTTTTTGATTTTCAATAGATTTATAATCCTTTATTTTTCTTGTTTTTTATGGATAGAGAAACTTTCGTCATTCAGGGATTGCCTTGTTATGTTAGATTTACTGGTAGTTCTAATGACTACGTGAGTTATATTGTCGGAACTTATAGTTCTCCGGAAAGTCCGGTTTCAGTTAAATTGAAAGGACAAGATTCTTTGAACTTAAGAATGAAAGCAGTTGAAAAAGGACTTTCTGAAATTTTATCCGGTGAGACATATTATTAGTTTTTTGTATTAACTCTTGCGTTGAGATTAAAATATAAAAAGAAAAGTATTAAAACTAACAGATTGGGATGATAATATGACAATTAAAGATTTTGTTAAGGAACTGAATAGCTCTGAAAGTGTTGAGGGAGAATTGATTAGAACGATTTTTTACTCTTTGATTACTTCATTTGTTGTTCTCGGAATTTTGTATTTTTTCAAGTTCAAGAATATTGATAATTTTGTTTCTGAAAAAGGTTTCTTTTTGTTTTTGGCGGCGTTGAGTTACGCATTGATTGCGGCGTCGGTTCGGCAAGTTCGAGCGTATGGGCAATTTCAGTGTATGTCTGGAATGATGATTGGAATGACGACGGGAATGATTGCAGGATTTTTGCCAGGATTTTATGTTGCTTCGACAAACGGGATGTTTGTCGGTAGCGTTTTTGGAATGCTGATTGGAATCGGGCTTGGAATTTATACTGGAAAATGTTGCGGAGTTATGGGTTTTATGGAAGGAGTCATGGCTGGATTTATGGGTGGTTTGATGGGCGCGATGACTGCGTTTATGCTTTTAAATGATAATTTGAAACCAGCTACAATTATTGTGTTTTTGGTTTCTGCATTGATACTTTTGGCGATGAATTATATGATTTACGGCGAGACGCGTGAACGCGCTCGTGAGAAACGCGAAGATCATTTATTTACCGTCGTGTTTAGCTTTGTTTTGATTGTTGCTACGACGTGGTTGATGGTTTTTGGACCGAGAACGGGTGTTTACGGATAAGATTATAGTTTAAAATGAAATTAGAAAAATTAGACAAATTTTATTATTGGCAAGCACCGATTTATAATTTCAGTAGAAAATTTTTTCTTTTCGACAGACGAAAAGCTTTGAATTTTTTAAATATAAAATCCTCGGATAAAGTTCTTGATTTTGCGTGTGGAACTGGTTTGAATATAAATTATTTTATTAAAAAAGTGCCTGCCGGAAATATTACTGGAATCGATTATTCTAATTCTATGTTGAAAATTGCGAAGAATAAATTTCCAGATGTTGAATTTGTTCAGGCAGATGTTTCAAAACATAAATTCGGAAAAAAGTTCGATAAGATAGTCTCTACTTATTCTATTTCTATGATAAATAACTGGGAAAAATCGATTATCAACGCTAAAAACTCGTTAAAGAAAAATGGCACTTTGCTTATCTTGGATTTTTATCGTTGGCACGGATTCATTAAGATTTTTTATCCATTTTTTAAATGGTGGTTATCTCGACATGGCGTCGATTCCGAAAAAAAGATTATTTCTTTTTTGAAAAAGCATTTTAAAAAAGTAGAGATAAACGTGCTAAAATCAGGATATGATTTTATGGCTACCGCGCGCGGGCCGAAAAGTTAGTGGTTGTCTTTATGAACTGTTAAAGTTTAAAAACTCTGAAAACTCCGTAAAAATATGAAAAACACAACGATGTTTATCGGAATTATAGTTTTGGTTAGTTTAGCTGGTGCGTTCATTTTTGCCGGTGGTGACAAAGGCGTTACTGGAAATGTCATTGCTGAAGACCCGCAGGCTTTGCCCGGCGAAATGCAGAAAGTTGTGATAAGTCAGAAAGATTTCAATTATTTTCCTGCTGAAATAACGGTCAAAGTAAATCAACCTGTTGAAATTAGATTGGATAAAAGTGTAGGTGGATGTTTGCGTTCTTTTACAATAAAAGAATTGGGCGTTTCCAAACATTTGAAGTCTGAAAGCGACAAACTTGTTTTCACACCGACGAAAAAAGGAACTTATACTTTCTCGTGCTCAATGGGAATGGGATACGGAAAGTTCGTTGTTGAGTGAAAGTTTATAAATCCTTAAGATAATTAGTTTATATGAAAAAGAGTTTGGGTAGAGGTAAGATGTTTATGTTTGTTTTTGGAGTTGCAGTGTTAGGCTTATTGGCTTATATGTTTTATCTTAATTTTTCGGTCAGATTAGCTCCGTCTCCAACAAGTGGTTCGCAAACATCCGGATTAGGTGTAACTTTCGACATGGACCTAACGCGCGCATCGGGTTGTGGAGAGGTTCGTGCGAAATGCACAGATAATATTATTCGACATTCTTCAGCTGACTCGATTCTGGTGCCGTCTCCTGATGGTGTGACATATTGTGTAGTTCAGCAAGATACAGAGTATTGTGATGGAAGTTCCGCTAGTAGATTTGATATATATCGATGGGGTGTGGGAGGATGGGCTTCAGTTGTTGGCGCTTCTGGTGATTCAGTGCCATCTTTTGGAGGTTGGGGAACTTGTAAATATAATTCTATTTCAGAAAATTTAATTTGTAATTCTATTCCTCCCGGTCGGGAGCAGTGGTTTGAAGATATAAATTTGTTAGATGGTACTTCTTGTGAGTGTTTGGAAAATCCTCGTAGTAAAGATTAGAATTGAAGGTCTTTAAATCATAAATTTTTTTGATAAAGTAGTTAAACTTGAATATTTCCTAAACTTGATGAGAAGAGTGTTTCAAAAACCGCGAGTATATTGGTTTGTTGGGATTTTCGTTCTGTATTTGATTTTGAATGTGGTTTTTAGCGGGTTTTACAAAACAATTCCTCTCGTTATGTCGTATGCTGGCACCGTTGATTGGTTTAAACTCGGAGTTTCTTTGTTCATGACTTTAGTTATTAGTTTTTTAATCGGAGTTGTTTCCGTTTTGGCTTATACGCGATATCGTGAGAGGCAAAATTGTAAAAATGCGGGAATTGTTGCAGGGGCCGCAGGAGTTGGTGGATTAATTGTCGGAGTTTGTCCTCTTTGTGTAAGTGGGATTTTTCCATTAGTGCTTGGATTTTTTGGAGTTTCTTTTGGTTTTGCTTCTCTACCATTTCAAGGTTTGGAAATTCAGGTTTTGATTATTGTTCTACTTTTAGTTAGTTTGAAAATTGTGCGGAAAAAGTGAAAGTTTATAAAACTCGGACTCTTTTAGAAGGCATGAAAACTTGGGTGATTGTTGTAACCTTCGCAGTTGTCGTTGGAATTTTAGCTTTTTTTATTTTGAGAGAGAATGCTTTTTTGAGTCCGGCGTTAGCTGCTGATTGTGAAAGTCAATTTTTTAGCGTTGATCAAAGCGATATTGAGTTTTTTGGATGGGGCGAGAATGGCGAACCTCAAATGGGAGATTTTATTTCCGGAAGAGATTGTAACACTCCAAATGCTCAATGCTTGGTGAAACATGGAATTAATCCAAGAGATAATTCTATTTATAGTGTAAAACCCTATGGGAAATTCACGACTTCAGATGGTAAAGTGGTTCCTCAATGGAGAATGGGTTGTTCAATTTGCAAAAAGTCTCTTGGAATTGTCTGCGAATGTAAATAATTGTCTGTTTAAAGATAGATTATTCATTTTTTAGTTGATTTTAAGAAAGTTTTATAAATGTGGTTTTCAAATAAAATTTATGGATGAAGTTAAAAAAGAACATTCTGTTTCCAAGATAATTATAAGAAAAGTTCAGCGCGGGAATGTTTTCAAATATACTACGATTGCGTTGTTTGTTGTTTTGATTCTCGGTGCAAGTTATATTTTTTTCGGAGATAATCTTTCTTTTGGTGGTGATGTTGTCGCTAAAGTAAATGGTGAAAAGATAAGAGTTTCTGAATTGAACCGGATTTATGATTCATTACCTGCGGAACAGAAGGCATTGATGACTAAAGAAGTCATTTTGGAACAGCTCGTGCAGTTGAAAGTTATTTATCAGGAAGCGGAGAAGGAAGGATTTGTCGTCAGTGAAGCAGAGGCGAATAGCAAATTAGACGAGCTATTTGTTTCAGCAGGTATCACACGTGAGCAGTTTGTTTTGAGTCTTGATCAACAAGGATTGGATGAAAAGGATTTCATAAAAAGCTTTATTGAACAGATGACTGCTGAAAAACTAATCAATAGAAGTATTTTACAAAATATTGAAGTTTCCGATAATGATGCCAGCGATTATTATTTGAAGAATGTTGCAAAATTTCAGACTGGAGAACGCGTTAAAGTCAAACACGTTTTGATTGGAGATGCTAATTTGAGCACTGTTGAAAAAGAAGTAAAGGCAAAAGATTTGCTTAAGAAAATAAATAAAGATAATTTCTGCGAGTATGTAACAAAGCATTCAACTGACGTCGCAAGCGTGCCGACGTGCGGAGAATATACTTTTGGCAAAGATGATCCGTATGTTGAGGACTTCAAGAATCTCTCTTTCTCGCAAAGCGAGGGCGAGATTGGAACGACAAATACGCAGTTCGGAACACATATAATATTAACTATAAAGAAAATTCCGGCGGGAGTTACTCCATTTGTTGAGGTTTCCGCACAGATAAAAGATTTTTTGAAATCCGATATCGCTAAAAACGAATACGAAACATATTATCAATCGCTTAAATCCAAGAGCGACATAAAAATATACGATAATGTTCTGTCGTGATTAAATTTATAATTTTTTAGACTTGTTATTTATCTATCTATTATTAATTGTATTTTGGAAAAGTTTAAATAGTGCATATGTGTTTGATAATCATATGATAAATAAAAGCATATTGAACTCTTGTCATGCGAAGGGATTTGATGAGGGAGAACTTTACGGCGCATATAAAATCTTTTTTGGGACTTTGGTATCAGAATCTCGTCTTAAAATAATTAATTTACTAAGGTCTGGAAAGAAGAATGTTTCAGAGATGATGAGCTGTCTGAAAATTGAGCAGACGCAAATATCTCACGATCTTGCTCGTTTGAAGCAGTGCGGATTTGTCAGCTCGGAAATAGATGGAAAGTTTAGATATTACAAACTTAATAACGAAACTATAGGGCCATTGATGTCGATGATTGAAAAGCATATGTCTAAATATTGTATTCACATTCTTTATGACATAAAAGGAGGTAAGAATGGAAAAAAGAACTAATTGGTGGATGGTTATTGCTATAGTCTCAATCACACTTTTACTATTCAAAGGAATTGGTTATGGTTGGAGAGGGTGTGGTAGCTATAGTGGTTACGGAGGTATGATGTCTTGGATGTGGGGCAATCCATTCGGATGGTTTTTGGGTTTTGCCGCAATGATTGCTATTTGGGCATTAGCTATAATTATATTGATTTACTTCATAAGAAAGATTGGTGGTTCGTTGAATCAGCAGAAATCATCTGGAGGAAAGAATGCCAAAGGCAAAAATCGTTGACGGACGCAAGAGTTATTTTTGCGAAGAATGTCATATGATTTATAATGACCATAAAATTGCAGACGAATGCGAGAGTTGGTGCAAAAAGCACAAAAGTTGTAATCTTGAAATTATTAAAAGTGCTTTGAAAATTAGGAGTGTGAAATGAAACGAGTCAAGTTAACTATTTTAGGAATGCATTGTGGAAGTTGTGCTGGAAACATTGAACGCAGTATTGGAAAAGTTTCTGGTGTGAAAAGTGTTTCTGTTAGAATGATGACGAATTCTGGAGTTGTTGAAACCGAAGATAATGTTTCTGATTCAGATTTGGAAAAAGCTGTTGTTCGTGTTGGATATAAAGTGTTGAAAGTGGAGAAAATATGAAAGAACATCAACATGAAGCGATTATGACTGAAGTGCAAATGTCTGTTGAAGAAATGGAATTATCTTCTTGGAAAAATAAAATGCTTTGGAGTTGGATATTCACTATCCCTATCGCTTTTCTTATGTTGTCTGAAAGATTATTTGAATTTGAAATTTTGCCGGAAGAATTTATGATACCTGCGATTTTAATTTTGGGGTTTCCAGTTGTTTTTATTTTTGGATTTGAGACGATAAAAAATGGAATGCGTGGATTTTACACTTTTTATTTTTCTATGGATTCTCTTATCGCTTTAGGAACAGTTATTGCTTATTTAACCGGGATTTTCAGTTATTTTGAATTTATTGCCGATTATTCTGGAGTTTCTGCGATGATTATGGCTATTTTTACGACGGGTAAATTTATTGAATCCAAGGCAAAGGGCAAAGCGTCTCAAGAAATTAGAAAATTGTTGGAATTGGGAGTTAAGAAAGCCTTGGTAATTAGAAATAAAAAAGAAATTGAAATTGATATTTCTGAAGTTCAAATTGGCGATGTGATGATTGTCAAACCTGGTGAAAAAATTCCTACGGATGGAGTTGTTGTAAAAGGAGAGAGTGCTGTTGATGAAAGTATGGTCACTGGAGAGAGTTTGCCTGTTGAAAAGAAAATCAAAGATTTAGTGATTGGTGCTACGATAAATCAAGATGGAATTTTGTATGTTAAGGCGACAAAAGTTGGAAAAGATACTTTTCTTGCTCATATTATTCAGCTGGTTGAGGAAGCACAAGGAACGAAAGTGCCTATTCAAAAATTAGCTGATAAAATTACTGGTGTTTTTGTTCCAGTGATTTTATTTTTGACTCTTTTGACTTTTGCTAATTGGTGGATTTTTACTGGAGAATTGAGCAGAGCTTTGGGAGTCTCAATTTCTGTTTTGGTTATCGCTTGTCCTTGCTCTCTTGGATTGGCCGTTCCTATTTCTCTGATGGTTGGTTCTGGTCTTGGAGCGAAAAAGGGAATTTTGATTCGCAAAGGAGAAGCAATACAAACGATGAAGCAAGTGAAAATTGTCGTTTTTGACAAAACTGGAACTATTACAAAGGGGAAACCTGAAGTAACTAATTTTTATTCTAAGGTAGATGAAAAATATGTTTGGGAAATTGCGGCGTCTGTTGAAAAGTTGAGCGAACACCCGCTTTCAAAGGCGATAGTTTCTTACGCAAATTTGAAAAAATATAAATCTGTAAAAAATTTCAAGATTTTAAGAGGTAGAGGAGTTGAGGGAAATATTGGAAGTAAAAAAGTCGTTATTGGAAATAGGACTTTGATGAATGAGCGAAAAATAAAATTAAATATCTATACAAATAAAATTGAAGAGTTTGAAAATCAGGGTAAGACGACGATGATTGTTGCTGAAAATTCCAAAATCATCGGAGTCATTGCCGTTGCCGATGCGGTGAAGGAAGATTCTATTGATGCTCTTCGGATTTTGAAAGAGAGGGGATTTAGAACTATAATGATAACTGGAGACAATGAGAGGACAGCTTCAGCGATTGCTAAACAAGTTGGAATTTCTGAAATTATTGCTAATGTTCTGCCCGAGGACAAAGCTCGTAGAGTTGAGGAATTGCAAAAATCTGGATTTGTTGCCTTTGTTGGTGATGGGATTAATGACGCTCCAGCTTTGAAACAGGCGAATGTTGCAATTGCGATGGGTTCTGGGACTGACATTGCTATTGAAGCAGGCGATTTGGTTTTAGCTAAGAGTTCTTTGATTGGAGTTGTGCAAGCGATTAATTTATCGCGTGCGACTTTTAGCAAAATCAAGCAGAATTTATTTTGGGCGTTTGCCTATAATGTTATCGCGATTCCTTTGGCTGTCGCTGGTGTTTTGCATCCCGTAGTCGCTGAATTGGCTATGGCTCTTTCTTCAATTACCGTCGTGACGAATGCGAATTTGTTGAGACGTAAGAGGATTTAGTTTATCTGGTTTATAAATAGACACTTATTAGTGGTAACAGATAGAAAGGTTTAAAAGTCCTGTTTTCTGACAGATATTATGACAAACACTGAATATAATGGTGAAAACGGTTTGGAAGAATATGTGTCAATTTTTGACCGTAAACCTACAAACTTGGAGTGGGTATTGCAAGATTTAGATTATAGTTCGTGGCGAGCACAACGTATAGATAAAAATGAGGAAGAACCAGAAAGATTTAGTAAAAGGATTAAACCAGAGGTAACTCCGGAAAGATTTGGCGAAAGGATGAATGTAGAGGATTTAGTGGCAGTTCATCTTACTAAATATTTTCCTGAAAAGGGGACTTTGAAATCTCTTAATACTGTGTTTCCAGAAGATCATCTAAGAAACACAGTTCATTTTTCCATAAATCATCCTGTTGAAGATATTGCTTGCTTTGGAAATTGGAAAGATACGAAATATGCGATTGTTACACCCCTTGAGAAATTATGTAGAGAAGAAAATAACCAAGTGAATAATTTTAATGTTGTAGATACTTATTTTGTAGGAGATGTTAAGCTTCCTACTGAAGCGACAGTTCTTGTTTCTCCAAACGCATACGAAGATGCGATTGAACGAAATATAATTAGTCGCGATTTACTTATGACCCATATTTATTCAACTATTGATCCATTTACTCAATTAGCTATAGAAAAAGATAATCTTCGATATGTTATTTTAGGTCCTAATTCTAATTTAAGAGGGGAAACTTATAAGGAAATTGCTCGACAAGGTTATTTGTGTATGGGTGGCGGTTCGTGGAATTGGGGTGGAATCGGTTCTAGAGATGGAGCGGATATGAAAGACCAAAGAAGAATAGCTAACCAGATTGGAGCTGAAAACGTTGGTCCGCATTCTGGAGGTAACATGTATGAGTTGGAGAGTATTGGAATGAATATACTCGCAGATAGAGCTACTGAAGAAGGAGCTTTAGATTTGCTATTGCCAAGATCTCGTGATTACTCTGACGAACGTATTAGTGCGTTTGAATATCTTGAAAGACATAAAGCAGAGGTGCCAGTTAGTTGTCATCCAAGAATAGACAGATTTATTGCTACAAATCTTGAAATCGTAAAGAAACAATTGTCTCCACAGACAATCCATGATTATGATTTAGGTTATCTTTTTGAAAACGATTTACAAAAATTTGGAAATTCTCAATAATTAGATTAGTTGCGTTGGCGAAAAGTTTTTATAGAACTTTATCTTGATTTTTAAATGAGAAGAGGATTTGTGACTATCTTTGTGCTTGTGGCTATTGTCATTGTTGCAGGAATTTTGATATTATTTAAATCTGGGAAAAAAGTTGATTTAGATTCTGGAGTTGATAATTTGGATGTTGTTTCAAGAATTAAAGCACAACAGACGTTCACAATAATAATTACTGATGAAGGATATTCTCCCCAGACTTTGAATATTGGAGAAGGAGATAAAGTTGTTTGGAGACACGAAGGTATTCAACAAAATTGGCCGGCTTCTGCGTCTCATCCAACGCATAAAGTCTATCCTAATTCTGGAATTGAAAAATGTGGAACTGAAGATGATGATGTTATTTTTGATGCCTGTCACGGACTTGAAAATGGAGATGAGTGGACATTTACGTTTGATGAAGTCGGAAGTTGGAATTATCACGACCATTTAAATCCTAATTTATGGGGAACGATTGTCGTTAAATAATTAAAATTATATTTTAATTTTTCTTTTTAATCCTCTCGGGATTTCTAACATTATTCTCTTATTATCTTCTACTATTTTTTCTAGTGGCCTTTTATATAATATATGGGCTCTTTCATCAGAGATATTTACTAATTGGTTTCTTTGATCTAAATGGCTCCCCATAATTAACGTGAAATCTCTTTCTTTTATTCTTCTGTCATTTCTTAATCGTTTATATATTTCTTCTATTTTTTCAGTATTTAGTTTCCCATCTATGAGTAAAGTGAATGGAATCGTCAATTCTTCTTTTTCCGAAGCATAACCTACAAATGAAGAGACTACCGAACCTAAAAGTGCCTCTTCAGATATTAAATCTAATATTGTTTTATCAGCTATAATAAATCTATAATCTC
>SXGT01094847.1_pt1 | contig 22817 bp, 15 predicted proteins | sample 3176221 | NCBI WGS metagenome assembly SXGT01 (sample SAMN11356862, study PRJNA531348) | freshwater metagenome | isolation source: freshwater sample F1-120 | place: China: Fuxian Lake, Yuxi | collected 2017-12-25
ACGCTACGGCGGCGTCTCGCCGAAGCAGCTGGTGCCGCAGCTCGCCGACGCAGGCCTGTACCTCGCGTCGGAGTCGACGATGTACCGGTTGCAGCGGCGTCTCGGCCTGCGTGCGCCCAGCCGCCCCGTGACTCGCAGCCACGTGTCGCGCGCTCGCGTCGTACACACTGCGACCGGCCCCAACCAAGTCTGGAGCTGGGACATCACCTGGCTGCCGACGACGATACGAGGTCGCTACTTGTTACCTGGTGATGGACGTGTGGAGTCGTCGCATCGTCGGCTGGACCGTCGAGGAGAGCGAGAACAGCGACGCTGCGTCGACGCCGCCGGCATCACCTACGCGTACTCCTTCGCGCTGGCCGATCACGGTTCGTTGAGCCCGACGCCAGAATCCATGCCGGTCGAGGGATACAGCAACCCGCTGCTCTTCTTCTTCGTCGCGCTGCCCGGTACCCGGGCATGTTCGATCCGATCACCACGCATTCAGTCATCGAGTGCGTCGCGTTCTGACCGCCCTCACGCGCCCGGAGGCTCCGGTCTACGTGGCAGCGTTCTATGGATCGCTCTTGGCCTTCGGGCGACCCACGGACGGCTCGCACCGAGCCAACCTCGCGCGGGTCGCGGGGGCATGGGCCCTCACCGTTGGCCTCTACCTGGCGTTTCTGGTCTGGCGCCGCATGGCCTACGGCGCATGGTTGCCGAACACGTACTACGCGAAGCTCGATGACGGGCCGAGCCTCACACGCAACGTGGAGTACCTGGTTGGCGCGGTCCTGCCCTACCGGTCCTCGTTCCTCTTCGCGCTCAGCGCCGCCGCCCTGGCCCCGTTTCGATCCCGCCGCCGGCTCGCTGGAATCCTGGCCGTGTTCACGATCGCCTCCCTGGTCAGGTCGATCGTCGGCGGCCGGGACCCCATGGGCAGGCACCGCTTCGCCACTCCGTTCTTCGCGATGGCCCATGTCGGAGTCGCCGTGCTGGTCGCGACCGCGTTGACGTGGCGGGCAACTGGACGAACCCGCGTCGTGCGCAGCGTCCTCGTCGCCATCACTGCCGGGGTCATCGTGGTCTTTCTTCTGTCGCTTCGGCCCCGTGGCAACTCGTCAGGGCTAACCAGCGTCACGATCGCGCGAGTCGCCGAGCTCCACGGCGCGCAGCGGATCGAGCACCAGCGTCGCCTGGGCCTGATCAATCCGGTGGTCACCGAACGGCAGGCGCTCCTCGACCCATCCGGGCCGCCGAGCAACGAGTCATCGAGCAGCAGCGACGCTCGGACGCATGCCCGGCTGGCACGGGCAGCGGTGCCGTTCGCGCGCCGGCGGCGCGCCAGACCCTCGATGTCGTCACGCGCGAGCTCGATCGGCTCGCCACCGACGATCGGCACGTCGCCCTGGTGGGTCTGACCCTGGCGATGCCCGAAAGGGTCGCGCTTCAGCAGCGCCTCCTGCGTGCACGAATGGCCACAGGCCCGGGGTTTCCAGCCCTCGATCCGGCGCCCCGTGAGCGATCGCTAGATCCCGCGCGCCGTCAGCGCCTGCAGCACGATCGCCGGGCGCTGCTCGATGAACTGCTGCGTCGAGGCGTGCTCGCTGGCGAAGCGGGCCGGGTCGAACTCGCGGCCGGGATCGGGGGTCATGAGCGTGTTGACATGGACCTGCAGGTCCTGGCGGCGCGACGGCATGTTGAGCTGGCCGAAGACGTCGAGGGCCTGGCGCACGCGCGTGCCGAAGGCGGCGGCGCAGGCGGGCTCGGCGAGGCAGCGCTGGCCGAGCCGGCCCTGCACGTCGAGCAAGGTGTCGTCGACGTGGCGGAGCTGCATGGTCTGGTCGAGGCCCGACGGGATGATGGTCCAGCGATTGGTCGAGGGGTCGTGGTAGATGCGGTAGTTGTTACGCAGGTTGAACAGGTAGCCATCCCAGTGGGCGAGCACGGTGTCGACCGCCCACATCGACAGGAACGTCTCGAAGTCGAGGTGGTTGCCGATCGCGGGGTAGAAGCCGCCGGCGGGGAGCGCGTCGAGGCTGGCGATCAGCGCGCGGAGCGGTGTGTAGTCGCGCGGATCGTCGCCGGGCTCGGGCGGGCTGTCGCAGGGATCGTCCTCGAAGGTGCGGACCAGGCAGCCGCTGTCGTCGTCGGCCACGTTGCTGGCGATCAGATCGCACCAGTACGTACCCTCGTAGAGCGCGCCGCGGTTGGAGCCGAAGCGACGGGCCAGGAAGCGGCGATCGACGCTCTCCACGTTGAGGTAGAGGCCGTAGTACACGTCGTTGACGTGCAGGCGGGCGAAGGTCGCGCGCGGCACCGGCACGCCCATTCGCTCGTAGAGCGCGTAGGCCATGAGCTCGTGGGCCATGGTCCCGTCCTGGACCATGTTGTTGAAGGTGAAGCGCTCGAGCCCGTCCAGGCGCCGGCTGGCCGGGCAGCCCGCCACCTGCGGCGAGTCCCAGCCCAGGTGGATCTTGAGCGCGGTCTTGCGATCGAGCGTGCGCGCCGACCCGCACCCGCCCTTGGCCTTGACGCCGACCCCGGCGAAGGAGCGGGTGGCGTCGCGGAACGTGCCCTCGTAGTAGTTGCGCTGATACGGCACGCAGCCGGGTGGGATGGCCTCCGCGTTGATCGAGCTCACGCTCGCCGGCGGCAGGTCGACGTGGTAGTCGCGCACCAGCCCCGGCGCGAAGATCGCGCTCGAGCCGTCGTCGGTGGTGAAGTCGAGCTTGGCGCTCCACGCCCCCGCGCTCACGCAGTCGCTGCCGGGCGGCTGCACCAGGTAGCGGGCACGCACCAGGTGCTCGCGCCAGTCCTCGAGCCCGCCCAGGAACGCGGCGATGTTCTCGTACCTACCGTCGGCGAGACGCACGTTGCGCCGCGACGGACCGCTGACCGCACCGAACCAGACCCGCTCGCGCGCGGTGCCGTCGGGGTTGCGGGTCCAGATCTCGACCTCGAGGCCGACCTGGGGATCGCCGTCGGCGTCGACCAGCGCGGAGACGCCGATATCGAGCTCGTCCGGCACCACGAAGTCGGGACGCGGCCCGAGCCCGATGATCGCCGGCGCCGCCGGCGGCGACTCGTCGTCGCACACGTCGGGGTCGACGATGTCGCCCTCGCACCCGGTCAGTGTCGCGCTTGCGGCGGGCATCGCGATCGACAGGATCGCGAGCGACCGACGCAGGGCACCCATGCTTCGATTCTAGCGCAGAAGCAGTAGCGCGCGTGCGCCTCTGCATCAGCGCGCTGCATGTAGGATATGTACCGAATCGCCGATCACGTGGTCGCTCGTGGTTCAATCCTGGGTCCATGGGGGCCGCCTCCGACTGGATCCCACCCGAGAACTTCGACGAGTACCGGCTGGTCAAGTCCCTGGGGCGCGGCGGAATGGGGCAGGTGTGGCTGGCCCATGACTCGCTCCTCGACCGCATGGTCGCGATCAAGTTCATCTCGGGTTTCGTCGACAGCGCGGTGGCCCGACAGCGATTCCTGACCGAGGCGCGCGCGGCGGCGCGGATCCAGCACCCGAACATCATCACCGTCTACCGGGTCGGCGAGCTGGGGCCACGGCCGTACCTGATCTCGGAGTTCGTGCTCGGTGACAGCCTCGACAAGCTCGAGCGTCCGGTACCGTGGCCGCAGCTCCTCGACATCGCCCTCGGGCTGTCGCGGGGGCTGGCAGCCGCGCACCGCCGCGGCGTGCTGCACCGGGACGTCAAGCCTGCCAACGCCATCCTCTCCGACGCCGGCGAGGTCAAGCTGCTCGACTTCGGACTGGCCAAGCTGCTCGAACCCACGGATCGCCACCTCCACGTCCCGCTACCGCGACCCGTGACGCCGCGGCCGGTGTCGCCCCGCCCGCTGACGCCCGCACCAGCGCTGGGGCTGGGCATCGATGACACCGTCGTCCCCGATGGCCAGGGGGCGGGCCAGCCAACGCCATTGCCGGCATCGCGCGGCGGGGCAGCGGCCTCGTCGATCGCGTCCGGCACGCCACCCGTCGCCGACGTCACGATCGCCGGCGCGGTGATGGGCACCCCGGCGTACATGTCCCCCGAGGCATGGTGCGGCGAGCCGGCGACGGCGCGCTCGGACATCTACTCGGTGGGCGCGCTGCTCTACGACCTGTGCACAGGCACGCCGCCGCACCGCGCTGGTGACGGCCAGTCGCTGCGCGCCCTGGCGATCGAGTCCGACGCCGTGCCGTTGCTGGTGCGGGCGCCCGGCCTCGACGCACGCTTCGCCGAGATCGTCGATCGATGCCTGCGCCGCGATCCCGGCGAGCGGTTCGCGTCAGGCGAGGAGCTGCGTGACGCGCTCGAGGCCGCCGCAACAGCGCGAACCGCGGGCGAGCTGCCTGCCGGCAACCCGTACCGCGGCCTGTCGGCGTTCGAGGCCGAGCATCGCCGCCTGTTCTTCGGCCGCGATGGCGCGATCCGGACCGTGCTCGAGCGGCTCGCGGTCGATCCGTTCGTCCTCGTCGCGGGCGACTCGGGCGTGGGCAAGTCGTCGCTGTGCCGGGCCGGTGTGCTGCCGCGGATCGCCGAGAGTGGGCTGGGCGATCGTCGGTTTCAGGTCATCCGGATCGTGCCGGGACGGTCGCCCAGGACGGTCCTCACAGCCGCGCTGGCGCCGCTGCTCGGTGCCGGGGAGGCCGAGCTGTCGGGAATCGTCAGCGGCGACCCCGCGGAGCTGGCGCGGCGGTTGCGCGGCCGGATGGGCGCCGACGGTGGGCTGCTGCTGTTCATCGATCAGCTCGAGGAGCTGATCACGCTGGCCGATCCGCACGAGGCCGAGCAGGCGGCGCGGCTGATCGCGGCGCTCGTGGTGCGCAGCCCGCAGCTCCGCGTCCTCGCCACGGTGCGTGGCGACTACCTCACCCGGGTCGCCAGCCTCGCGCCCATCGCCGGCGAGCTCGAGCGCGCGCTCCTGCTGCTCACGCCGCTCGGCCCCGATGCGGTCCGTCAGGCGGTGACGGGGCCGGCCGTCGCGACCGGCGTCCGGTTCGAGAGCGACGCCCTGGTCGAGGAGCTGGTCACGGCGGCGACCGCGGGCAACCTGCCGCTGCTGCAGTTCGCGCTCGGCGAGCTGTGGGAGGTGCGCGATCGCGAGACCGAGACCATCACGGCGGCGTCACTCGAGGCCCTGGGCGGTGTCGCCGGCGCGCTCAGTCGGCACGCCGATGCCGCGCTGGCGGCGATGCTGCCCGCCGTCCGCGCGGCTGCGCGCGGCGTGCTGCTCGGCCTCATCACGGCTGATGGTACGCGGGCCCGCCGCAGCGAGGCCGAGATCGCCGCCGATGCCCAGACCCGGGCCGCGGTCGAGGCGCTGGTGCGGGCCCGCCTGGTGATCGCGCGCGAGGGCGAGGACGGCACCGCCTACGAGATCGCACACGAGACGTTGATCGCGAGCTGGCCGGCGCTGCGCGGCTGGCTGCACCAGGACGCCGACCGCCGGGTCGTCGAGGAGCGCCTGACCCGGGCCGCCGCGGAGTGGGACCGGCTCGGTCGCCCGCGCGACACCCTGTGGGGCACCCGACAGCTCGACGAGGCGCGCGCGGTGCCGGTCGGTGAGCTGACGCCGACGACGCGGGCCTTCGTGGGCCGCTCGAAGGCCGCCGTGCGGCGGCGACGCTGGTTGATGGCCGGTGCTCCGGCGGTGGTCGTGCTGGCGGCGATCAGCGGTTACGTCGTGGTCCGCGCCGACCAGCAACGCACCCAGGATCGCCGCGTCGCCGCCCACGTGACAGCGGCTGAACGCGACATCGCCCGCGCCAGGGACGTCGCGGTGAAGGTCGAGGCGCTGCGCACGTCGGCGTTCGCGCGTTTCGATCGCAGCGACACCGCCACCGCCGAGGAAGAGTGGGCCGAGGCGATCCGGCTGCAGGCCGAGGTCGACCAGGCCCGCAGCGAGGCCAGCCAGGCGCTCGAGGCCGCCCTGATCGTCGACGCCAGCCGCGGCGACGTCCGCGACCGACTCGGCGAGATGCTCTACCTGAGGGCGCTCGACGCCGAACGATGGCACCGCCCCACCGACGAGCTCATCCAGCGCCTGCGCTTGCATGATCGCAGTGGAGCGCACATGCGCTCGTGGGATGCGCCCGCGCGGCTCAGCGTGGGCACCCTGCCGCCGTCGAATGCTCGCGTCGAGCTCCTTCGTTATGACAGCGATCAGCGCGGCGTGCGCCACGCCGTGCCGGTGCGCGACCTCGGGCGGGTGCCCATCGCCCCGGTCGAGCTGCCCGGCGGATCGTACCTGCTTCGCCTCACGCTGGAGGATGGTCGCGTCCAGCCGTACCCGGTGCTCCTGGGTCGCGGCCAACCGGCCGCGATCGAGGTGCGACTTGCGCCGAGCGCGATCCCGCAGGGCTTCGCCTTCGTCGCGGCGGGGCAGGTGCTCTTTGGCAGCAGTGCGCACGAGGACGTCCGGAAGAACTTCTTCTCGGCACAGCCGCAGCATTCGCGGGCGGTGGGATCGTTCCTTGTCGCCCGCCACGAGACGACGTATGCGGAGTGGATCGCGTTTCTCGATGCGATACCGGCGGAGGAACGTGAGCGCCGCCGACCGCACGGCGGGACCTTCGCGCGCGGCACGGTTGACCTCCGCGAGCAACGGGACGGATGGACGCTGGTGCTGCAGCCGACGTCGCAGGCGTACACGGCGCGCGCCGGCGAAGCATTCACGTACCTGGGGCGTACGACGCGCGCCACACAGGACTGGTTGGAGATGCCGGTCTCCGGAGTCTCGCTGGACGACGCGCGGGCCTACGCGTTGTGGTTGGGGCGATCGGGACGCGTGCCGAGCGCGCGACTGTGCTCGGAGGTCGAGTGGGAGCGCGTCGCGCGTGGTGCCGACGATCGACAGTTTCCGCACGGGGACGTGCTGCTCCCGACCGATGCGAACGTCGACGAAACGTACGGTCGACGTCCGGAGTCCTATGGGCCAGACTCCGTCGGCAGCTTCCCCGGTTCCTCGTCGGTCTTCGGCGTGAACGATCTCGCGGGCAACGTCTTCGAGTGGGTCGAGTCCCCAGAAGGACTTCACCTTCGAGGCGGCGCCTACTACTTCGACGCCGCGATGACCGCGCGATCGGTCAACCGGTCGGCTGGCGAGGCAACCATGCGAGATCTCACGCTGGGCTTGCGCATCTGCGCAGATCTGCCCGCTCCGGAACAGCGCTGAATCTGCGGTGTTGCCACGTTGCCTCGAGGCCGCAGATTCGGCGTGACTCGATGCAAGTAGCTAGAAAAAAAGCGTCGGGAACGTGGCACACAAGCTGCTCAACGACCGGTCATGAGAACACTGCTGGTCCTCGGTGCTGTTGCGGTCCCCCTCTCGGCCCAGGCGTCCTGGAATGTCGAGGGAGTTCGGTACGGCCAGAACGGCGTGAAGATGCAGGGCGTGAAGATGCAGGGCGTGAAGATGCAGGGCGTGAAGATGCAGGGCGTGAAGATGCAGGGCGTGAAGATGCAGGGCGTGAAGATGCAGGGCGTCAGCCTGCTCGGCGCCAGCTCCGCCGGTGCGACCCTCGACGGCACCAACTTCGTCGGCTCGCTGCTCGACGCCCAGCCGTCGACCTGCTCGCACTCGCAGCAGGGCCCCGGCGCGCCGCTGCCGGCCTCCTGCAACAAGTGCGCGGAGATCGTCGGCAAGTACGACTCGTACTGCAGCAACGTCTACTGGGACAGCATCTGCGTCGCCGAGGCCAAGGACTGGTGCGCGTTCGAGAGCGCGGATCTGGTCGGCGCCGAGTTCATCGCCAATCTCGACAACAACACCACGGTCCCGGTCCGCTTGGACCGCGTCGCCGTCGTCCCCGACCCGACGCCGACCTGGGTCCAGCAGTGGACCGGCTCGACGTGGACGTGGGTGAACACGTCGGTCAACGAGAACGCCGACGTCCTGGCCTACGAGTTCAGCGTCAACCTCCCGGCCGAGCGCGAGTGCGGCAACGTCACCGAGTGCGAGGATCCGTACGGCTGCTGGACCTACTACACGTGCTGGGAGTCGCAGGCCGCCGAGAGCTTCCCGCTCTGTAACAGCAGCGACGACGACGGCCTGTACAACCAGGCCATCCCCGTGGCCGGCAAGTGGAACGACTGCGTCGGGCCCGGCTGCGGTGGCAAGACCCCGGGCACCGAGTCCACCAACTTCTCGCTGGCCTGCCGCGACGACGGCGCACTCGCCAAGTGCACCGAGCGCTTCGGCTACAAGCCGTGGGAGGACCCGTTCGATCCGGTCGCGGCGCCGCTCCACGAGTCGTGTGTCCGCATGGTGCGCGCCGACTACTGCGGCGATGGCCAGGCCCACACCTACACCGGCACGTGGATCGACGCCTACGACCAGGCGGGCGTGCAGCAGTCGACGACGAGCTGGGGCAACGAGGGCGTGTGGAACCCCGACGGCGCGTTCTGCGTGATCAACGGTCGTTACGAGATGGAAGAACCCGAGACCAGCTACGCCACGCTGGGCGACTACATCGAGAACGAGTGCCCCGGCAAGTTCTTCCCCGCGGGCGGCCAGTACGCCGACCGCTGGCGCTGCGGCGTCGACCTCACCACCGAGTTCCCCGGGACGCCGGTGGTCGACGCCAACGCCGACGCCTGCTCCACGCCGACTCCGGGCTGGACCCTCTACGAGGGGAACTGGTGCGCGGGCGTGGCTGCGAACCCCGCCGGAGCGCGGAACTGGGTCGAGAAGTACTTCAACGGCTACATCGGCAACAAGTCGAGGTCGCTGCCCTGGCCGGGCCAGTGACCATGCGCAAGGGTCTCGCGCTGGTCGCCGCCATCGCGATCGGAATCGGGGCCTACGTCGCGCTGCGCGGCGGCCCGGCCGCGAAGCCCACCGACGCCGACCCGGCCGACCCGGCCGCCGCGACCAGCCGCGCGCCCTCCACGCCATCGCTTCCCGCCGCCCGGGTGGTGCCCGCCGAGCTCCCCCCGGGCGTGCCGACCCGAGCCGAGGCCAACGCGATCCGCACCGAGCCTCCGCCCCGCCCCGTGCCGGAGTCGACCAACCTGGCCACCCCCGTCGTCGCCGCGGAGCTCGACGCCACCCACGCCGCCCTCGAGGAGCGGGCCCGGACCTGCGCGGCGGGCACCGCGGTGGACGTCGCGGTCAAGGTGGTGTTCCGGGACGGCGAAGCTCACGTCCGTGAAGCCCAGGCGACAGCGGCCGCGCTCGCCGCGAGCACGAAGCAGTGCATCCAGGACCGCCTGGTCGGACACCGCTGGACGGTTTCGTCCCCCGACAAGGTGTTCAGCATGAACGTCGCGCTGCGGCCGTGAAGCCGGTCAACGCCGATACCAGGCTCAGTCGCGATCCTTGCGCCGCAGGCCGTAGGCCTTGGCCTTGGCCTGGAACGTCCGCAGCGCCATCTTGAGTAGCTCGGCGGCGGCTGTCTGGTTGCCCTTGGCCGCTTCGAGGGCCTGACCCATGCGCAGCTTCTCGAGCTCGCGGACCTCTTCCTCGAGCGCCACGAAGCCCTCGCCGCCGCGCACGGGTGCGTCGAGGGTCTCGAGCAACGGGTGGCTTCCCGACGACGAGGCGCCGGCGTGAGGCGGCGGGCGCGTGCGCCCGCTGCGGCCCTCGCCGCCGAGCCGCTCGACCAGGTGCCACGCGGCCACCACCGGGTCGTCGTGGGCCGCGACCACGTAGTCGATGACGTTGCGCAGCTCGCGCACGGTGCCGGGCCAGGCGTAGTCGAGCAGGAGCTGCATCGCCTCGGGCGCGATGGTCATGGCCTCGCGGCCGGCGCGAACGCAGGCGTCGGCGACGAAGCGCTGGGCCAGCGGCGGGATCTCACGGCGGCGGTCGCGCAGCGGCGGCAGCCAGACCGTGGCGCCGCCGAGCCGGAACAGCAGATCCTGGCGAAAGCGACCCGCCTTGACCTCGGCGTCGAGATCGCGATTGGTAGCGGCGACGATGCGGATGTCGACCGCGACCTCGCCTTGGCCGCCGACCCGGGTGATGCGCTTGGTCTCGAGCGCGCGCAGCAGCTTGGCCTGGACCGCCAGCGACAGCTCGCCGAGCTCGTCGAGGAACACGGTGCCGCCGTCGGCGGCCTCGAGCGCGCCGGTCTTCTGCGTCACCGCGCCCGTGAAGGCGCCCTTCTCGGGGCCGAACCGCTCGCTCTCGGCCAGGGCCTCGGGCAACGCCGCGCAGTTGAGGACCACCAGCGGACGTGCCGCTCGATTCGACCATCGGTGCAACACCGTGGCGGCGAGCTCCTTGCCGGTCCCGGTCTCGCCGCACACCAGCACCGGCAGGTCGGCCTTGGCCAGGCGCTCGAGCAGTGCGATCAGGCGCAACATCGCCGGGTCGGCGACCAGGAGGTTGCGGCCATCGAGCTCGATGGTGCGATAGGTGTCGGCGGCGAGCGCGAGCTCGCCACGCGCGGTGGGCTCGGCTGCCGCGCGGGCGCCGATCATCAACACGTCGACGTCGTTGCCGTCGGCCGGTCCCACCGCGATGCCGGCGCGCGCGGACGGCACCGGGCCGCGCAGCGCCTTGAGCACGCGCTGAACGACGTCGCGAGCACCCGCGGTGTCGACCTCGGGCAGGAGCAGGAGCAACTCGCTGCCGGTGAGGGCCACGGCGTCGATGCGGCGCAGCTGCGAGTCGACCGCGAGCAAGAGCGCGAGGTGGTCGAACAGCCGGCGGCCACCGCCGGCTTCGCGATCGGCGAGCGCCACCACGACCAGCGCGAACGAGCGCCGGCTACGCGCCACCCGATCGATCTCCTCCTCGACCCGGATGCGGAACGCAGCCGCCGGCAGCATCTGGCGCGCGGCCCGCTGCCGCACCGACGAGTGGAACACCATCGTCGTGGTCAGCACCGTGATCACGTCCCCCGAGGACAGGACGCGAGTGCCAGCGATGGTCTCGCCGTTGACCTTGGTGCCGTTCTGGCTGCCGAGGTCGGCGATCTGCGCTGCGCCGCCGGTCATGGTGATACGAGCGTGGCTGCGTGACACCGACCCATCGCGCAGCCGGACCTGGGCACCTTCGCCGCGGCCGACCACCACCTCGCCGTCCTGCGGCAAGTTCACCACCGACGACGACGGACCTTCGAAGAGCAGCAGATACGCATCGACGTTGCCGGCCCGCATCGGCAGGATCGTGTCTTGCTGAGCCGTGCCGCCGTCATCGGCGCTGCGGGTCGACTCGTTCCAGGTGTCGGGTTTCGGCGGCAGTCTGATCGCCACGACGCGGTCTCCGGATGCTCCCGCGTCCATCGTATCGCGATCAGGCGATCCGCTACCATCGCACCGCTGACGCAATGGCGCCGGCGATCGCCGGCGCAAACGTCTTCGGTGGTGATGCCTGGCGCTGCGGGCGCCGTGCTTCAGAAGCAGCAGGAATCGCGGTAGCCGCAGCGGGGGCACTTGTAGTGCGCGTGCTCCGGCTGCATCAACGTGCTGCAGGTGGGACATGTGATCGACAGGTCGGCCTTGGTCATCGGGGCGAGGGTGCCGCGGGCGCGGACGCCGCGACCGAGGTCGCCGATCGAAGCAGCTCGATCACGAGGTGTGCTCATGGGCTCACTCCGGTTGTGACCGCCGTGACCGTCGGGCCTTTGCCCGGCGCCGGGGTCGGACCCGGCCCGCCGTACTCGCCCTTCACCCAGCCGAGGAACTCGTCGGTGTGCAGGTCGAGGGCGCGCTTGCAGACCTCGCGCACATGAAGAGGAAAGTCGCGATCACAGACCCAGCGCAGGTAGTCGCGGAACTCGCCGCGGGCCAGCTCGTGGACCTGGGCCCCAGCGTGTTTGCCGAAGGTGATGACGATGGCGGGGCCATCCCACTGCAGGTGGCGGGTGGGACCGACCCAGCTCGGCCGTTGCGGATCACACACGCCGGCGATGCCGCTCCAGTCGTGGGTGTCGAGGCCGAAGGTCTTGAGCATCCCGGCCAGCACGCGGCCGGTGGCGGCGACGTCGGCCGACGCCGAGTGCGCCGCCTCGAAGGCCTGGCCGACGAAGCGCTGGTGGGCGTGCTGCAGGCTGCGCGGCTCGCACTGCTGCCACAGCCGGTACGGATCGACGATGGTCTTGCCGCGGGTGTCGAGCTGCGCCACCGGCAGGCTGCCGCGCTCGGCGGCGGCGACCCGCAGCCGCTCGTACTCGGCGTTGAGCATGTCGATGTCGAAGGTCAGGTTGTAGCCGACGATGACCTGGGCCTCGGCGAAGATCGCGGCGATCTCCTCGGCGCTCTCGGCGAACACCGGCGCATCGACCAGCTCGTCGAGCGAGATGCCGTGCACCGCCTGGGCGCCCGGCGAGATCGGGCAGGTCGGCCGGAACCGCCAGGTGCGGCTGGGCCCGTCGAGGCCGAACTGGATGCACAGCTCGATCACCTGGTCCCGCCGCTTGTCCGTCCCCGTGGTCTCGACATCGAACACCAGAAGCTTCTCGTCCGCCACCAGCCGCGCGGGGGTGGGCGTGGGGTTGGACCTGGTCGCCGCCGGCTCGGCCGTTGCCTCCGGCTCGGCCGGTACCGCCTTCAGCTTCCGTGGCTTCTTCCGCTCGACCGCCTTCTCGCCGGTCGCGGGCGTCGGCGCCGCAGGCGGGACGTACGCGGGCCCGAAATCGAACTGGAGAGTGGCCGGATCGGTCCGCAACGCGAGGCCCAGGTTAGACGCCCGCTCTGACAACAAATCCGCTGGTGTGGGCGATCTCTCCACCCGCTCCCGCCCAAACCCCAATGGTTCCGATCAGGTGGATCCACGCGAAGTTGCGCGCCATAGTGCGCGCCATGCGGCTGGCCGCCCTCGCCCTCGTCTCCCTCGCCCTCTCGCTCCCGGCCTGCAAGGTTCGCGAGCCTCCGCCCATCGACAAGAGCTACGTCGACGACTTCAACCAGGGCGGCATCCGGCCCGACTACAACCGCACCGGCGGCGGCTACCGCATCAAGGACGGCGCCCTCAACGCCAAGGGGGCCCACAACCACCCCATGTGGCTGGCCAAGAAGCTGCCGCCCGGCGACCTCCAGATCGATCTCGACGCCTGGTCGACGTCGCCCGACGGCGACATCAAGATCGAGATCTTCGGCGACGGTCGCTCCTATGACCCCGACGGCAACCGCTACACCGCCACCGGCTACGTGCTCGTGTTCGGCGGCTGGAAGAACTCCAAGTCGATCATCACCCGCCTGGACGAACACGGCGACGCGATGGCGTCGCGCTCGACGCCGCGGGTGGTCGCCAACCAGAAGTACCACTGGCGCATCATCCGGCGCCGCGACACCGTCGAATGGTTCATCGACGACATGACCACGCCGTTCCTGCGCTACCAGGACCCGATGCCGCTCGCCGGCCAGGGTCACGAGTACTTCGCGTTCAACAACTGGGAGACCGATACCTGGTTCGACAACCTCGTGATCAAGCGGCTCTGATCACCAAGGATCGAGCACGCGTCAGGGGGCGTCGCGGCGACCTTCCGCTACAATGGCCGACGCGTCGATCGGGTGCTGATGGAACAGTTCGGAAAATACTCGCTCGTCCGCAAGATCGGCGTCGGTGGCATGGCCGAGGTCTATCTGGCGCGGACCACTGTCGCCCAGGGCCTGGCCAAGACCCTGGTGATCAAGAAGATCCATCCGGCCTACGCCCGCTCGCGCCAGTTCGTGGCCATGTTCGTGGACGAAGCCAAGATCGCGCTCGGCCTCAACCACCCCAACATCGTCCAGGTCTTCGACTTCGGCTCGGTGGGCGACACCTACTTCCTGGCCATGGAGAACATCGAGGGGCTCGATCTCCTGCGCCTCCTCCAGGACTGCGCCCGCGACAAGCGCCGCATCCCCTACGGGCTCGGCGCTTACGTGGTGCAGCAGATCGCCAAGGGGCTCGACTACGCTCACCGCAAGGCCGACGAGTTCGGTGAGCCGCTCGGCATCGTCCACCGCGACATCTCCCCGCAGAACGTGCTGGTGTCGTGGGACGGCGCGGTGAAGATCGTCGACTTCGGCATCGCCCGGGCCCGTCACGTCCACGAGGAAGAGGGCGTGGTGAAGGGCAAGTTCGCGTACATGTCGCCCGAGCAAGGGCGCGGCGAGCCGGTCGACTGCCGCTCCGACGTGTTCAGCGCCGGCATCGTGCTCTACGAGCTGGCCTGCGCGCGCCCGCTGTTCGCCGGCCGCGGCAAGGAGGCGCTCGATCAGGTCAAGGCCGGCGCCATCCCGCCGCCGCGCGAGCACGCGCCTGATCTACCCGAATCACTCGAGCGCATCATCCTGCGCGCCCTCGCTTTCCACCGCGACGATCGTTACCAGACCGCGCGCGATCTGCAGACCGACCTCGGCCGCTTCCAGCTCGAATGGGGCCACCGCAGCGGCGAGCTGGTCGACTCGTCACTGCTCGCGCAGTTCTTGTCCGCGGTCGTGCCGGCCGATCGCCGCACCACCCGCGCTCGCCCGCCGGTCATGCCCCTCGGCACCGACGATCGTCGCAACGCCAGCAGCACGCCGGCCGCGCCCACCACCGGCTCGCTGGGCTCGCTCGGCCCGATGGGCGCCGGCGACGGCGACGTCGCTCGCCCGCGCGCGGAGCACCGGGAGCGCAAGTACGTCTACGTGGTGGAGGGCGTGGTCCGCGGCGTGACCGCGCTCGAGCGCCGCCTGGGCGCGGCCGGCGCCACCAAGCTGGTCGAGGAGTTCCGCCGCGTCGCCCGCGACATCGCGTTCAAGCACGACGCGCTCGAGGATCGCAGCGACCGCGATCTCGACGCCATCCGCCTGGTGGTCGGCCTGCCGCTGGCCGGCGAAGACGACGCCGGCCGCACCATCCGCCTGGCGCTGGCGCTGGTCGACGCCCTCGACGGCATCGGCTCCGACGTCGAGCCCGAGCTACGCCTCGCCATCGGCATCCAGCGCGGCGCAGCCACCGTGATCCGCAAGGGCTCGGCCCAGACCTTCGAGCTCGAGGCCATGACCGCGGGCTTCGCCTCGCACCTGGCCCGGGCCGCGCAGTCAGCCGAGATCCTGGTCGGCGGCCGCGTCTTCCGCAGCGCCCGCGCGGAGTGGAACTTCGAGGCGCTGGCTGCGATCGATCTGCCGGCCACCACCGATCCCGGCGCCGACGGCTCCCTCGCCAAGGTCGACGAGGACACCGAGCCCGGCGTCAAGCGGGCGCGGGTCTACCGCCTGCGCGGCCCCAAGGAGCGGGCCCAGCGCTTGCGCGATCGCAAGCTGGGCGTGCTGGTCGGCCGCGACCTCGAGCTCAAGGCGCTGCGCGACGCCTATCGCGACGTCCTGGTCGCGCGCAAGAAGCGCTTGCTCGGCGTGGTCGGCGATCACGGCGTCGGCAAGCGCTCGCTGGTGTCGGCGTTCCTGGCCGGCATCCCGGCCGGCGAGGCCTACGTGCTGCGCACCACCACCCGGGTCGCCACCGCGCTCACCCCGTACGGCGTGATCGCCGATCTGGCCCGGGAGATCCTGGGCCTCGCCGACGGCGCCGAGCCACACGAGATCCAGCGCCGCATCGAGCGCGCCATGCCGCTGGTCTTCCCGCCCGGCGACAGCGACACCGAGGGCCGCGAGGCCAAGGGCGCGGCCCAGGTGGTCGGCCTCCTGCTCGGCGTTCGGCCGGCCGCCGGCGCCGAGATCATCGATCCCGACGAACGACGCCAGCGCCTCCTCCAGATCATGACCCGGGTCGAACAACGCCTCGACCCCGAGCGACCGCTGGTGATCGTCGGCGAGGACGTTCACTGGTGTGACCAGGAGTCGCTCGAGCTGTTCAGCGCCCTGCTCAAGGTGCCGTCGTCGCGCCCCATCCTCGGCATCGTCACCACTCGGCCCGACAAGCGCATCCTCGACGTGGGGCCGTCGATCGGCGCCGAGATGGTCACGCTCGACGAGCTCGACGTCGACGCCCGCCGCCGCCTCATCGCCGCACGCTTCGCCCCTGCCGCCGACATCGGCGATCTCTCCGACCAGATCATCGCCCGCGCCGGCGGCAACCCCTACTTCATCCTCGAGCTCCTCGACACGCTCGCCGAGCGCGGCGTGATCACCGAGAGCCCCGAGCACCCGGGCCTCTACACGTGGACCAAGGTCGACGCGGCGCTACAGGTGCCGACCTCGGTCGAGGATCTGCTGGTCACCCGCATCGATCGCCTGCCCGAGCGCGAGAAGCAGGTCTTGCTCGCCGCCAGCGTGCTCGGCCGGCTGGTGTCACCGCCGGCGGTGGCGGCGATGCTCGGCCGCCAGGTCAAGCCCGAGCTCGACGAGCTGATGCGGCGCGGCCTGCTCGGCACGCCCGAGGACAAGCTCGGCGGCGAGTACCGCTTCCGCAACGACATGATCATGACGGTGGCCTACAGCATGGTGCCGGCCGAGGACCGGACCCGCCTGCACCGCGTGGTCGCCGAGCGCATCGCCACCTCGCCGTCGTACCGCCCCGGCCAGGACGACGCCCACGTCGCCCGTCACCTCGAGCTGGCCGGCGACGGCGTGAGCTCGGCCGAGCGTTACCTGCGCGCCGCCGCCCACGCCATCGACGTCGGCGGCAACGCCGACGCCTTTCGCCAGCTCTCACGCGCGCTCAAGCTCTTGCCGCCCGGCGATCACCTGCGCCGCTTCCAGGCCCGCCGCCAGCGCGAGGAGATCCTGCGCCGCCTGGCCCGCCGGCCCCAGCAGCTGCGCGAGCTGGCCGCGCTGCGCAAGGAAGCCGAGGCACTCGGCGATCCGCAGAAGCTGGCCCTGGCCCACGCCCTGACCGCGCAGTTCTACATCGACGTCGGCAAGGCTCCGGCGGCGTCGCGCGCGGTGGCGCCGGCCATGCAGTACGCCCGCGAGGCCGGGGACAAGCTGGCCGAGGCCGACGCGCTCCGTCTGCGCTCGGCGATCGCCCGCCTGGTCGGCAACAACGACGAGTCGCTGCGCCTGTGCGAGCAAGCGCTGGCCATGTGCGCCGCTGGTTCCGGCGGCGCCGGCAGCGACAGCACGGCCAGCCTGCTCACCCGCGCCACCATCCTCAACAACCAGGGCACCACGCTGTGGAACATGGGCCGGCTCGAGCTGGCCATCGAGGCCTACGCCGAGGCGCTCGTCATCTACCGCGCGCTCCAGTTGCCGCGCCAGGAGGCGCGCGCGCTCAACAACATGGGCATCGTGTTCTCGTCGCTGGGCGAGTACGAGGAGGCCCTGGCCCACTACAAGTCGAGCCTCAAGATCGATCAGGCGCTGGGCGATCGCTCGGGCATCGCGCTCAAGCTCGGCAACATCGGCCAGGCCTACGCCGATCTCGGCGACACCGAGCGCGCCGAGGCCTACCTGTCCAAGGCCCTCAAGCTGGGCGAACAGACCGGCGATCCATCGAGCATGGCCGACGCCGCCATCTCGTGGGGCCAGGCCAAGCTGGCCCGCGGCGACGCCGCGGCGGCGCTCGAACTGCTCGAACGCGGGCGCGAGCTGGCCACCGAGAATCGCGAGCGCTTCCAGGAGATCCGCGGCCTCGAGTACATCGCGCTGGCCCACCTCGAGGGCGGCCACCCCGAGTGGTCGCTCGAGTTGGCCCGCTCGGCGACCGAGCTGGCGCGCAAGATGCCGATGATGGTCGGCATCATCTACGGCCTCGCCATCGCCGGCCGCGCGCTGTCGCGGATGGCCCGCCACGAGGAGGCCGTCGCCGCCACCACCGAGGCGGTGACGATCCAGGATCAGCAGCCGCGCCCCGAGGGCGCCGAGCACGTCTGTTACTGGCACGGCTGCGTGCTGGCCGCGGCCGGACAGACCGCGGCGGCACAAGCCGCGTTCGCGCGCGCCGACAAGGAGATCGAGCTCAAGGCGTCGCGGCTGCGCGACCCCGATCTGCGCGCGATCTACCTCGGATCGAAGACGCCCAAGGCGGTGCGAGCGGCGCTCGGCCGCGACTGACGGCACGCGCCGGTCCAGCCGGTTATCCTCTGATGCCGGCGATCGACGCCGGGCTCGGCGCCGGCGCCCGCGCGATCAGGCTCGAGACCTGGTTCGATCGGTCGGCGCCGGGGACCGGCTGGGGCCTCCGGGGACGGGAGCGGCATCGGCACCGGCGCCGGCTTCAGCGTCGGAACCGAACGCGGCCGCTCGGCGGCGCTGCCGTCGGTGTCGATCGGCTCGCCGAGCGCGAGCGGCGATCTCGACAAGGCGACCATCCGCCGCGACATCTCGAGCGGCGGCTGATCAGCTACGGCATCGTGAAGGAGTAGGACACCGCGTGGCCCGCGGTACCCGACGCATCGACTCCATACACCCGGAAGACCTGGCTACTGCCCGAGGGCAGGCCGGTATAGGCGACCGGGCTCGAGCACGGCGTGAACACGCCGAGCCCGACGCGGCACCTGAAGGTCACGCCCGGCTTGAACGCGCTCAGCCAGAAGGTGGCCCGGGTCGTCGTCACCGACGCACTGGTGACGGCGACATCCGGTCCCCAGTCGGCGACGGCGAAGACCCACCGAGCTGGCGTCAGATCGAAGGCGAGGCCGTTGGTCGCGTACACCTCGAACGCGTGCTGGCCATGCGGGAGGTCGGAGTACGCGAGTCGACCGGACGTGCACTCCGCCCACGGGTTGCGGTCCAGGCGGCAGTACAGCCGCGAGCCCGCGATCGACGAAGAGAACTGGAACGTCGCGGCGCGTCTATCGATCACGCTCGAGGGGTAACCTCGGATGAACGTGTCGGGCGCGGACAGCGCCGCTTCGTCGACGCCGAGCTCTTCCACGTCCTCGACGTCGACGCACGCCGCGGGGAGGAGCAGGATCAGGAGGGGAAGAACGTTCGATTTGCGCATGGCTCGGCCCTTCGCAACCGGGATGCCAGCGTCAACGCACCGGAATCGCGAGACCGGTCACGGACGCGCCGGTCACAGCGAGACCGCAGCGTCACGTGACAGCGGGACACGTGACGGCCGGGCGCGGCGGATCTCGTCGAGGAAGTCGCCGGCGCTGGCCGACCTGACGACGGCCAGCGTAGACTGCGCGGGTGAACGGTCCGATGATCGTCGGCGCGGTGCTGTTCTTCGGCGGCATGATCGTGTTCATGGCTGTCACCTTCGGAAGCGGCGGCTGGAGCAAGAGCCGGCAGTTCCGGGTCATCGGCGAGGTGATGGGCGGCAAGCACGGCCGCACGCGCAAGCACGCCGCCACCGGTGCGCTGGTCGCGCTCGGGGTCTCCGTCGTCACGCTGTTCGCCGGCGTGGCCATGAAGGATCGCGCTCGAGCCGACCGCTGCCGAGCGCACTGTCGCGCGGCCGGCTACGACAGCGGCACGATCGGTCCGTCGAAGGCGCGCCGGCCGGGCAACGAAAAGGCCGCCGCGTTCGTCGCATGCACCTGCGCCGCCGCCGGCAAACCACCGCTCGAGCTGAGCGCCGACACGCTCGAAGCGCCGTGACCCGTCCCGGCCGGGCACCGCGAGCGGGGCTAGAAGTAGACGCGCAGGCCGACGCCGCCGTCGGCGTCGACGGGATCGTCGTTGTCACCGTCGTCGAGCAGCGTCAGCTTGAGGGCGATCTCGCCGTAGATCTCGAGGGGCGTCCGGCGAAAGCGCAGGCCGATCTCGAAGGGCGCGCGCACGCCGACGTTGACCTCGTCACCGAAATCGCCGGCGCCGCCGTAGACCACGCCGCCCACGCCCAGCCGGAACGGCACGAACACCGAGCGGCCGCGCGCCGCACCCAGGCCGACCAGGTAGGTGACATGGGCGTAGCCGTCGCGGCCGTCGTCATCGAAGTCTTCCCAGCCGATCACGATGTCGAGCGCGGCGCGCCGGGCCAGATCGAGCTTGATGTCGAGGCCGGTGGGCTGGCCGAGGAACACCCCGACGCCGACCTCGGCCTGCGCCGGGCGGGCCGTCGCCATGACCGCCACGATCACCGCCGCGAGGATCGGGAGCGAGAGGGTGGGCTTCATCGCGCGATGATATCTCCCGCGACACCATGACGCTCGCCGACGCCGCCCGGAGTGGTACACGTCCGGGCATGCCCGACACCGCCGTTCCTGCATCACGCACGCGCCGCCTGCGTGGGCCCGTGGTGTTCGCGGCGCTGGTCGGCCTGATCCTGCTGCTGGTCGTACCGACCGTGTTCCTGCCTACCGTCCTGTTCCCGCCTGACGATCCGAAGCTCGACGACAAGGGCGCGATCCCGGACTTCACGTTCACCGATCACACCGGCGCGGTCATGACCCGCGCCTCGCTGGAGGGGCACGTCACGATCGTCAACTTCATCTTCACCCGCTGCGACACGGTGTGCCCGGTGACGTCGATGAAGATGAAGACGGTGCAAGAGAAGACCTTCGACGTGCCCGACATCAAGCTGATGTCGATCAGCGTCGACCCCGGGCACGACACGGTCGAACGCCTGGCCGCGTACGCCGAGAAGTACGCCGCCGATCCGAGGCGGTGGCGCTTCGCCCGCGGCGAGATCGCGGGTGTGCGCGACCTGGTCGAGAAGGGCATGGAGCTCGGCTACGACGACCTGGGCGGCACGTCACCCTCGGGGGCGCCCAACATCACCCACAGCGGTCACTTCGTCCTCCTCGATCAGCGGGCCCACATCCGCGGCTACTACGACTCCGACGACTGGCCCCTCATCGAGAAGCTGATGAAACACGCCCGCTTCCTGCGCCGCAAGCCGCCGCGCTGACCGCTCAGGCGTGATACCAAGGGGCGCATGGGCCTCGACACGCCGGTCGCGATCGCGCGCCTCGTGATCGGCCTCTTGCTCCTGTTCGTGGGCGGCCTGTCGCTGCTGCGCGGATCGACGACGCTGGCCCGCACGCTCGGCATCCGGCCCCTGGTGGTCGGCCTCACCGTCATGGCCTACGGTACGTCCGCGCCGGAGCTGGCGGTGTCGACCGAGGCTGCGGTCGGCCACCTCACCCCGGTCGCGCTCGGCAACGTGATCGGCTCGTGCGCCGCCAACATCTCGCTCATCCTCGGTATCACGGCGCTGATCACGCCTCAGGTGGTCGAGGCCCGCATCATCCGGCGCGAGGCGCCGGCCCTCCTCCTCTCCGTCGTCGCCATCCCGCTCACGCTCTACGACGGCGTCATCACCCGCACCGAGGGCCTGATCATGGTCGGCTGCGCGGTCGTGTTCACCATCGTCACGCTCACCGTCAGCGCCTTCTCGATCAGTGACGAGGATCCCCGGGTGACCGGTGAGTTCCGCGCCATCACCGGTTCGCATCCCGCCACCACCGGCGCTCACGCCGCGGTCGGCGATCGCCGCAGCGAGGGCTCGCGCATCGTGGCCCTGGTGCTGTCGGCGCTGGGCGTGTTCCTGATCGTCGCCGGCAGCGAGCAGTTCGTCGGCGGCGCCCGCCGCCTGGCCGGCGAATGGGGAATCTCCGAGCGCATGCTGGGCATGACCATCGTCGCGCTCGGCACGTCCATGCCCGAGCTGCTCACCTCCGTCGTTTCGGCGTGGAAGGGCGAGCAGCGCCTGACCGCCGGCACGGTGATCGGCTCCAACCTGCTCAACGTCTTCCTGGTGCTTGGCCTGGTCGCCTACCTCAACCCGGTCCGGGTCGGCGAACGCATGCACCCGGTCGACGCCGCCGGCCTGGCCGCCGTCACCTTGCTCGCGGTGGTGTTCATGCGCGGCAACCGCAAGGTCACCCGCATCGAGGGCGCGATCCTGGTCGCCGCCTACGTCGGGTTCATCGTCGCCGCGGCGCTCCTGTAACCAGCACACTCGAACCTCGCATTGGATCGCCGAGGGAAGTCCGTACCGTCGAAACAGCTTCGTCATCACGTCACGCACAAGGTCGCCTGTGCACGTCTCGACGAGCTCGAGCGCCAGCACGAAGCGGCTGTGCGCGTCGCGGATCGTGAGGGGATTGCAGCGCTCGCCGTCCCTGGTCCGCCACCAGCCCTTGCAGTCGATGGTCCAGAGCTCGTTCGGTTCGTGGACGACGACCCGCGGGGCGCTCTCGACGACACTCAGGACGGGCCTGGGCCGACGAGGCCTGATCCTGTCGAATCGCTTCAAGAGCCGGTGGAGTGTCCGCGCACTGGGCGTCACCTCCCCGAGTGTTCTTCGCAGAACGACCATCAGCTTCTTCGCCCCCCACCGCGGATGCCGTTTCCGAACGGCAAGCACAGCCAGGACGATGTCCTCGGCGGTAATGTTGGCCTTCGGCTTCGCGGCCTGCTCGACGAACTCGATTTTCGAACTCATGACCCGGTGCTCCTTCCAGGGCATCCCCCAGCAAGCCACCTGTCAGCGATGTGTTGGCAACGAAAGTGTCAGCGATGTCCTGGCATTGCACCGGTTCTAGAAGCTCGCGCCGACCTCGACCGCCGTCGGGAACGACCAGCGCGGCAGCACGTCGTCATCGGTGTCGTTGCCGGTGAAGGTCGGCGCCAGCGGGTAGACGCCGACGAACCAGGCGTCGTCGACGCGCACGCGCAGGCCGGCGCGCAGGCGCGCGTAGCCGCCCGCGCTCGAGCCGCCGAGCTCGACGCCCAGCGGGATGGCGAAGCGCTGGTAGGCGTCGAGGAAGAAGTGTCCACCCACGTAGAACGCGCCGGCCGGCGCCGAGCTCCAGACGCCCTCGCGCTCGAGGCCGCGACCGGCGACGTGGCGGACGCTGCCGCCGAGCTCCAGCAGCTCGCCGAACCGCGCCGCCACCGTCACGCCGTCGATCAGCCGGTCGACGTCGCCCAGCCCGATCGGCATCGCCACGTCGGCGGCGACGACCAGGCGGGCCACGGCGCGACGGCGCGCCCCGTCGCCGAACAGCGGCCGGGCCACGATCGCGTCGCCGCCGATCACCTCGGGGCGCCAGGTGCCCGGCGCACCCTCACGCGTCCGCGGCATCACCGCGCGCATGAGCTGGCTGCCGC
>SXGT01002215.1_pt1 | contig 22809 bp, 19 predicted proteins | sample 3176221 | NCBI WGS metagenome assembly SXGT01 (sample SAMN11356862, study PRJNA531348) | freshwater metagenome | isolation source: freshwater sample F1-120 | place: China: Fuxian Lake, Yuxi | collected 2017-12-25
CGCTCCCGCAGGGCGATCTCCTCGGGCTCGTGCGTGCGATCCGGCTCGGTCGCGCCACGACGCGGAACATCCGGCAGAACCTCCTGCTCGCGGTCGGCTACAACGCGCTCGCGATCCCCGTCGCGGCCGGCGCGCTCTACCCTGCGTTCCACGTGACGCTCGGACCGATGATGGCGGCGGCGGCCATGAGCCTGAGCTCGGTGTCGGTGATCGGCAACGCGCTCAGGCTGCGTGGCGCGCTGCGCTGAGGCCCGCCGTCGACCCCCGGGAGGGCCTGTACGCGTGCACCGCGTCGCGGCCCGGGTGGGGGCGCGTCAGTACCGCGGGAGCTGCGGGTCGAAGGCGTCGATCCACGCGAGGATGCCGCCGTCCAGGCTTCGCGCGTCGAGACCGCGATCGCGCAGCCATCGCGTCGCGCGCGCGCTCCGCGCTCCCGACTTGCAGTACACGACGATGGGGCGATCACGCGGGAGGTCATGTGCGCGCGCGTCGACCTCCGCCATGGGGATGTTCGTGCTGCCCGAGATGCTCGCGATCGCGGCCTCGTTCGGCGTGCGAACGTCGACGAGCCCATGCGGCGTGCCCTCCATGCGCCACGCGTGGAGCTGCCGAGCGTCCACGCGCGGAACGGAAGGCGGGGGCCCGGAGTCGCACCCCGCTCCGATCGGGCGAGCCTCGGTGATCGTCGCTGCGTCGCCGCACAGCGCACACGCCGGATTGCGCTCGACCCTCAGCTCCAGGAAGCGCATCGCGAGCGCGTCGATCACGAGCAGCCGGTCGAGCAGCACGTGGCCACGCCCGAGCAGGAGCTTCAGCGTCTCGGTCGCCTGGATCGTGCCCACCAGGCCGGGGAGCACGCCGAGCACGCCTGCCTCCGCGCAGCTCGGCGCGTCCTCGGGCGCAGGCGGCGTGGGGAAGAGGCAGCGGTAGCACGGTCCGTGCGGCGGATAGAACACCGCGGCTTGCCCGTCGAAGCGATGGATCGCGCCGTACACATACGGCTTGTGCGCGAGCGCGCACGCGTCGCTCAGGAGGTAGCGCGTGTCGAAGCTGTCCGTTCCGTCGACGATGACGTCGTACGCGTCGACGAGCGCGCGCACGTTGCCGGCGTCGACGCGGGCATCGTGGAGGTCGAGCACCAGCGACGGCGCGAGCGCGCGAAGGCGCTCCGAGGCGCACACGACCTTCGACCTTCCGCGGTCCGCGTCGACGTATAGGACCTGCCGCTGAAGGTTCGTCGTGTCGACCACGTCGGCGTCGACGAGCCCGAGCGTGCCCACGCCCGCGGCCGCGAGGTAGAGCGCGATCGGGCAACCCAGGCCGCCCGCGCCGACGACGAGCACGCGCGACGCGGAGAGGCGCGCCTGTCCGACGACGCCCACCTCGGGGAGCAGCAGGTGTCGACTGAAGCGGCTCTTCGCGGCGTCGTCGAGCACGATCCCCTCGGCGCGCGCGCGCAGCGTCTCGTCCAGCGGAGGTGGGGCCACGGGCATCGTCAGCTCCGCCGATCCTGCGATCGTTCCATGCGTCGAGGGTACGATACTACGGTCGCGGAACCCCCTTCCCGGTCCGCGCGCTCCTTTTTTCTCCACGCGGTGATCGATCCCCGCGTCTCCCCTCTACAGGGGGATCGAGTGGCTTCGGTCGCTCCCATCCACCTGCAAGGAGACACCTTTCCATGATCCATCTCCGTCACCTCCTGCTCACGATCGGCGGCCTCGCCGGGACCGTCGCGTGCTCGATCTCGACCCCGTCCACGGATTCCATCGCGACGGCGACGTACGATCTCAAGGCGGCGCAGTGCAACTTCGAGGAGTTCCACGCGAAGGCGAAGGCCTGCTTCGAGGCGTACCACTCGTGCGCGATCGCGGAGGATGCGGCGCTCGACGCGTGCCGCTCCACGCTGAAGACGTGCCTGCCGCCGCCCCCCCACAAGGGGGACGGTGCCGCGCCGGCGGGGTCGGCGGCAGGGCCCGGTGGCAAGGGCGGTCCTCCGCCGGCGGGTTCGGGGAGCGCGGGCGGTCCTCCTCCGGGTGGGCCCGGTGGTGCGGGCGGTCCTCCTCCGGCAGGCTCGGCAGGCGGGCCCGGTGGTGCGGGCGGTCCTCCGCCGGCGGGTTCGGGAAGTGCGGGCGGCCCTCCTCCGGGGGGTCCGGGCGGCATGGGCGGGCCGGGCGGCGGGCACGAGGGCGGCCGGCCGAGGCCGGACCAGGCGGCGATCCACGCCTGTCACCAGGCGCTCCTCTCCTCGCTCGCCGAGGCCTCCGTCGACGTGTCCGAGGCGATGGCCACGCAGCGCGCCTGCGTGAGGGCCGCGTTCCAGGCCGCGTTCCAGGCGCGCTGCGACGAGATCACGGCCCGGTGCGCGAAGGGCGAGGGCGACGCGACGCGGTGCGCCGAGATCGCCGAGCGCTGCGCCTCGAGCGTCGATGGCCCGCCCGAGCGGCCGGGTGACAAGGAGACGTGCGCGAAGGCGCTGGCGGCCTCTCCGTAGCGACGACGTCGATCTACCCCTCGGTCGCCCCCGCTGACGGCAGCGCGGGCGCCGAGGGGTCCTCCACCTCGGGCAGCCCCGGCGTCGATTCTTGCGCCATGCGCATCGCCGTCGCCATCGCGGCCTCCGCGTACTCGGGGTGCCTGGCGACGAACTCCCCGAGGATCGGGACGAGCACCGGGATCGCGATGTGGCTCACCGGGACCTCGGGCACGACCTCCTTGCTGACGTCGATCAGGATCCCGAGCGCGCGCATGAACATGAGGTTGTCCTGCGGCGTCTCGAACGTCTCGAGGCCGTCGACCATCCCGTAGAGCGATCCGAACAGGTCCGTCATGTCCGATCCGTCGGACACCTTGTGGTCGAAGATCATCCCGCGCATCCGCGTGTCCGAGAACACCCTCGTCGCCCACGCCTCGACGTAAGCCCGGTCGGGCTCCTTCATCGCGCCCTTCTGGATGAGGCCGTCCACGTAGAGCTTTGGCTGGTTGAAGAGCCCGCCGAAGAGCTCCTTCTGCAGGCCCTCCCGCACGTGTTCCGGCAGGCGCTTGACCATCCCGAAGTCGAGCATGGCGAGCTTGCCGTCGCGCGTGCAGAACACGTTCCCCGGGTGCGGATCCGCGTGGAACAACCCGCCCGAGAACGCCTGGTGCCAGAACTGGCGCAGGAACGTCTCCATGAGCGCGCGCCGGTCCACGCCCCACGCCCGGATCTGCGCGACGTCGTCGACGTTGACACCGTCGATGAACTCGAGCGTGATGACCCGCCGCCGTGTGTACTCCCAGTGCACGCGCGGCACGACGACCCCGAGAGGCCGGATCTCCGCACCGACGGCCTCGGTCGCCTCGCCCTCGAGGTGCAGGTCGAGCTCGCGACGCAGGGGCTCCTCGGCCTCGCGGAGGGCCTGGCGGAAGTCGATGATCTTCACGAAGCGCCCGATCAGCCAGAAGAGCACCTTCAGCAGCGCGAGGTCGATCGCGACGCTGCGCTCGAGGCCGGGGTGCTGCACCTTGACGACGACCTTCTCGCCGCTCTTCAGCCTCGCCAGGTGGACCTGGGCCATGGACGCGGCCGCGATGGGCGTCTCGTCGAGCTCCGCGAAGATCTCCTTCGGCGGCTTGCCGAGCTCCTGCTCGATGACACGCGCGATCTTCGTGTACTCGGTCGCCGTGACCGCGTCGCGCAGGCCTCGGAGCTCCTCGATGGTCTCGCGCGGGAGCACGTGGGCCTGCATGCTCAGGATCTGCCCGACCTTCACGTTGGCGCCCTTCAGGCGCCCGGCCGTCTCCCTGAAGCGGCGGGCGTTCTTGCGGTGGACGCGCGCCATCGCCTCCTTGGAGAGCGGCAGCCGGAGCACGCGCGTCCGGAAGAGGACCCAAAGGTACGACCCGACGACCAGCATCTGCATCCACGCCAGCGCCCAGAGGTGCGCCAGGGCCGCGAGCCGCTCGGACATCCCCTCACGGTACCACCTCGCGGGGGATCCCCGCGACTGCGGGGTCTAACCGGGTCTAACCGGCCATCAGCGAGCGAACGTCGTCGTCGAGCGTCGCGAGGATGTGGGCGATGGTCCGCTGCCGCAGTCGCGTCTTCGTGGCGACGTAGGCCGTCCGTGCAAGCGCCGAGAGACGCGCCGCCTCCTCCATCGCGCGCGGCAGGACGCGCTCCTGGGGGACGACCTCGTCGAGGTAGCCTGCGAACATCGCGCCGGTCGGATCGTAGATGCGCGCTTCCAGGGTCGCGTGGAGCAGCTCGCCCGGCGCGAGGCGTTCGCGCGCGAGCTCCATCGCGAGGACAGGGACCGGCATCCCGATCGACACCTCGTTGAGCCCGATCTTGTAGGGCCCCTCGGCGCCGATGCGGGCGTCGCCCGTGAGCAGGACCAGCGCGCCGCCCGCGAGCGCGTGGCCCGTCGCGGCCATCACCACGGGGAGCTTCGCGCCGTACAGACGCATCAAGAGCGCCGCGCCGCGGCCGAGCAGCGCCGAGGCCGCGTCCGGCCCGCTCATCATCACCTTCAGATCGAACCCGGCGCAGAAGCGATCGGATCGTCCGACCACGACCGCGGCGGCCGCCTCCTTCTCGGCGCGTGAGAGGGCCTCGTCGAGGGCCTCGATCATGGGCACGGAAAGGGCGTTCGCCTTCCCGTCGTCCATGCGCAGCACGGCGGTGGTTCCTTCGAGCGTGTAGCTGAGCGGGGTCGTCATGGGCCGATGGTAGCCGACCCCGCGCTCGAGCCGGCAGCTCTCGTCCTCTCGCAGCTCTCGTCCTCTCGAGGGTCCAAGCGGTCCCGTCGCGTCTCTCGCCGGGACCGTCCGCTCTCCACATCGGCTGCGCGGTCGCTGAGAGGAAGGAGGAACGGGAGAGCAGAAATGAAATCGTGAAGGGAGGTTCTCGCCCCCTTGAAGCGTAAACCCCGGTGCACGTCCAAGGTGTGCACCGGCCGCTTGCCTCTCGGGTGTCTCGTGTTACGTGAGTTCACACCCGGGCGCGCCTGTCCTTCTTCCAGGCCCTCCTTCCGCAACACTCCTCGTGTTTCTTCCCGGCACGAAACCTGCTCTCCCCCTCTCCAGACTTCCCATGCGATCCACCCTTCAGGCCCTGCTCGTTCTCACCACCCTGACCATCCCTGCAGTGGTCCACGCCGACGCGGCGGACCCCCAGGTGACCCGACTCCTGTCGGCGAAGTCCACGCTCAAGTGGAACCACAGCCCGTTTGGCCAGGACCGGTACGGCCACGCCGAGGCCCTCGTGAACGCGCCGGCCGACAAGGTGGCGAAGACCGCCACCGACTTCGCCCACTACCGTGACTTGCACCGGAAGTTCGCGACGGCTCGCGTCGTGGCCAGGGAGGGGGACAAGACGGACGTGTTCATGAAGTACCCCGTCCAGATCGGTCGCCTCAAGCTCGAGCTGCAGGAGACGATGCGCTTCAGCGGCATCCGGGAGAGCGGTGGCAAGCAGATCATCGAGGCCACGGGCCTCCGTGGCGACATGAAGAAGGGCCACACCATCATCACCGTGAAGCCCGTGGACGAGAAGCACTCGCTCCTCCAGCTCGACGTGCTCCTCGTGCCCTCGTTCCCCGCGCCCCAGTCGTTCATCGACGAGGAGCTCCGCGACGGCGCGGAGGACTTCGTGAACGGCGTGAAGGACCGCGCCCAGGGGCGCCCCGGCCCGGTCACGAGTCTCTAGCCTCGCAGCAGGCGGGTTCCCTCGCGCTCCCCTCGGGCGTGCGCGCCGGCAAGTTGGCCCGGCGGTCGTGTAGGTAGGATGTTATCCTACATGACACGCAGGCTCCTCCCGGTGGCGTGTCTCCTCGCGGCCTGCAAGTCCGCAGACTCCCCGCCGAGGCGGCCCGAGCCGGTGGCCTTCGAGATCCCCGCCGCCCACCTGTCCGCGCCCGCGCCCGCGAAGGTGGCGACCCCGGTGAGCATCACGGTCCTCGTCGGGGGAGACGTGCTCCCTCACCGGCCGATGCTGGACGAGGCGGGGGTCGAGATGGCGCTCGCCCCGCTCTCGCCCATCTTCAAGTCGGCCGATCGCACGATCGTGAACTACGAGGCCGCCACCGGCGATCCGGCGCGCGCGCGGGGCATGACGTACGTCGCGAAGCCCGACTGGCTGGGCGCCCTCTCGCGATCGGGCATCGCGGCGATCACCGGCGCGAACAACCACGCGTGCGATGCGGGCCTGCCGGGCCTGCGCAAGACGCTCGAGGCCGCGCAGGGGGCGAACCTCGGCGTGTACGGCATCGACGAGGCCGATCCCTGGCGGCCCCACACGCTGGTGGAGAAGGACGGACGGCGCGTGTGCGTCGTCGCGTGGACCACCCTCGTGAACACCACCTCGGCGTGCTCGAGGAGTTACGCGCTCGCGACGGCGCCGCTCGACCGGACGGGACTCGGGCGTGTCGCGACGGCGATCGGTCGCGCCTCGCGCGAGCGCTGCGACGCGACGATCGCGGTCTTCCACGGCGGCGACGAGTACAAGCAGCAGAACGCGGCGGTCCTCGCCATGGCGCGGCAGGCTGCGGAGGCCGGCGCGGCGGCGGTCGTCGTCCACCATCCCCACGTGGTGTCGCCCGTCCTCGAGCACGAGACGAAGGACGGGCGGAAAGTGCCCATCTTCCCGTCGGTGGGCAACCTGGTGTCGAACCAGGGGGAGTCGTACAAGCCGTCGATGCCGCCGTCCTACACGGCGAACCGGCGGCTGGTGTGCGTGAACGGGTGGACGCGCCTCGGCATGCTGGCGCGGCTCGCGCTGCGGTTCGAGGAGAACAAGGGCAAGCCCGCGCTCACGTGGGGCTACCACCTCCTGTGGGGCGAGAACGAGCATGCGGATCGGCGCGAGAGGCTCCGGCCCGGGATCCGCGTGCGGCTCCTCGACCGCGAGCGCGACCGCGAGATCGTCGGGCGCTTCTCCGCGGACATGAAGGGCGCGCCCGAGGTGTTCAGGGATCCGCGGTGGCTGTGATATGAAGCGACCATGTCCGCGAGCCCCGCACGCAAGGTCCGCATCCTCGTCGCCAAGCCCGGCCTCGACGGGCACGACCGAGGCGCGAAGGTCGTCGCTCGCGCGCTCCGCGACGCGGGGTTCGAGGTCGTCTACACCGGCCTGCACCAGACGCCGGAGATGATCGCCAGCGCGGCGGTCCAGGAGGACGTGGACGCGGTGGGGCTCTCGATCATGAGCGGCGCGCACAACACGCTGTTCCCGGCGGTGATCGAGGCGCTGCGCGCGAAGGGGGCGAACGACGTGGTCGTCTTCGGCGGCGGCATCATCCCGGACGACGACATGGATCGCCTCCGCGCGGCCGGCGTGAAGGGGGTGTTCACGCCGGGTACGCGGCTGGACGAGATCATCGGGTGGGTGACCGAGAACGTGACCGCGCGCGGGTGACGCGACGGCGGCCCCTGGGAGCCGTTTTAGCCTCGACGACGCGGCCGCTTCGCGCTACCTCCGTCCACATGACGACACCCAACCCGAACAAAGGCCGCTTCACCTGGCACGAGCTCCTCACCACCGATCCGGCGAAGGCCGCGGTCTTCTACTCCGAGCTGATGGGCTGGAGCCGGAGCGAGATGCCCATGGGGGAGATGGGCACGTACACCCTGTTCAAGCAGGGCGACGCGATGGTCGCCGGCATGATGAAGTCGCCGATGCCTGGCATCCCGTCGCACTGGCTGGCGTACGTGGGCGTGGATGACGTCGACGCGACCGCCCGCGACATCGCGGCGAACGGCGGCAAGGTCGTCGCGCCCCCGATGGACGTCCCCGGCATGGTGCGCTTCGCCGTCGCGATGGACCGCGAAGGGGCCGCCTTCGGCATCGTCCGCGGCATCGGCGCCGGTCCCGAGCAGCCGCTCCCGGACGGTCCGCCGCGCGCCGGCACCTTCTGCTGGGACGAGCTCCACACGAAGGATCAGGAGTCCGCGAAGGCCTTCTACGGCGCCATCCTCGGCTGGACGGGCTACGCGGGCGAGGGTCCGATGGCGTACTGGCACTGGAAGAACGGCGACAAGGAGATCGGCGGCATGATGACGCTGCAGATGCCGAACGTGCCGCCGAACTGGCTGCCCTACCTCGCGGTCGACGACGTCGACGCGACGGCGGCGCGCGGCGCGAGCCTCGGCGGCAAGATCGCGATGCCCGCGATGGATCTCGACAAGGTCGGGAAGTTCGCGGTGCTGCTCGACTCGACGGGCGCCGCGTTCGCCCTCTTCAAGTCGGCGCGCGCGTAACGCGCGTGCGCGGCTCGATCCTCGTCCTCGCCGCGCTCCTCCTCGCCTGCAGCCGCGAGGCGAGCACGGCGCACCCGGGCCTCCCGCTCCAGCCCGCGGTCCTTCCGTCCGCTTTGCCCACGGAGGCCGGCGCCGCCGTGCACGCGGTGGCGGACGCGGCTCCCACGCTCGCGGCCGTGGACCTCTCACGCCCGCGGAGGGACCTCGCCGAACCGGCGCAGGCCGTGCGTGACGCCGCCGCGGCGGAGATCAGGAAGGCCCTCGCCACGAACCCCGGCGCTGGCGAACGGCCCGAGGCGTACTGGCGCGAGAAGATCGCGGGCATCAAGCCGGGCCTCACGCCCGATCAGCTGAAGGAGCAGCTCGGCGCCACGGCCGAGGGCGGCGGCGCGGGCGGCGGCGGTGCCACGCAGTCCTACCGCCTCGACGACCACTGGATCGTGACCGCGCTCTTCACCACGCGGCCCGCCTGGGTTCTCCGCGAGATGGGCAAGCTCGTGCGCGTGCCGCGTGCGGTATGGGTCGAGCCCCCGAAGGGCCACACGGGCGCCTGGAAGACGTACGACGTGCAGGGCGTCGTGCGGCACGAGATCGACTACGAGAAGGGCGCGTACACGCGCTTCCGCGCCTTCCACGACAACGGCCAGCTCTCGTACGAGCAGCAGTACGCGGGCGGCAAGATCGACGGCGACGAGACGGGCTTCCACCCGAACGGCGCGAAGGCCTACGAGATCCACCACAAGGCCGGCAAGAACGTCGGCAAGTGGGTGCACTGGTTCGCGAACGGCAAGCTCGAGAGCGAGCAGACGTATGTCGACGGTCTGCTCGACGGGTCGACGATGAACTGGCGGGAGGACGGCACGAGGTCGTCCCGCATCGACTACCGGAAGGGTGAGGAGACGGGGCAGGCCGCGTGGGACGAGAAGGGGAAGCTCCTGTACGCGCGCGGTACGGCGGAGAAGCCCTGAGCCGCGGGTGTCTCCCCGTTCAGTGGTGTCCAAGCGCGACAGCGCTTCGCGCGCGGAGCCGCCGTCACGCTCTCGGGCATGCCGCGCATCGACACCTCTCGCCTCGACCGCACGTACCCCACGTTCGCCGCGATCGACTTCGAGACCGCCAACACGTTCCCCGACAGCGCGTGCGCGGTCGCCGTCGTCCGCTCCGAGGGGGGGCGCATCGTGCGGCGCCTCTTCCGCCTGATCCGCCCGCCCTCGCGGCGCTTCGACTTCACCCACATCCATGGCCTCTCGTGGCACGACGTCGAGGACGCGCCCCGGTTCGAGGGCGTGTGGCACGGGATCTGGCGGCTGTGCCATGGCGTCGAGTTCATCGCGGCGCACAACGCGCCGTTCGACGCGGGCGTCCTCCGCTCGTGCTGCGCGCGCGCCGGGCTCGCGATGCCGGAGGCGCCCTTCGCGTGTACCGTCGCCCTCGCGCGGCGCGCGTGGGGCATCTACCCCACGCGCCTCGACTGCGTCGCGGAGCGTCTCGGCATCCCGCTCCACCACCACGACGCGGCGTCCGACGCGGAGTGCTGCGCGAGGATCGTCCTCCTGGCGCACGAGGCCGGCCACCGGTGGGTGTCGGCGGCGTGAGGCGGCGCGTCGGGAGTCGGCGTCCGCGGCCCGCCCCTACTTCAGCGGCGGCAGCGGCGGCGGGACGTAGATCTTCTTCACGTTCGATCCCCCCACGAACGCGTACGATCCCGCCTGTCCATACCCGTACGCCGCCACCAGGAACGGCTTGTCGCCCGTCACGTTGTGCACGCCCTCGGCGATGGGGCAGCGCTTCGACACGTACGTCACCCCGTCGAGCGTCCCGATGTTCGCGCCGTCGCACGCGATGGCCGCGCCGTCGATCTTCACGGTCGCGCCCTGCGGCATCGCGATCACGACGTGGTTCTTCTTCCACGAGCCCGGCACCAGGAAGAGGTAGTCCTGGCGGAGCTGGTCCACCGCCGGGAACGTCGTCAGCGACGGGTCACCGATGAAGTCCTCGGTGTACTCCATGCTCACGAGGACCTGGCCGATCGCGATGGGCTCGTTGGCCTCGACGACGAAGTCGGTCTTCGTGAGGATGTCGCGGGTCTGGCCGGGCGCGAGGGTGAACTTGTCGTTCGGTGCGGGGAGGTTCGTCTTCACGTCGACGTTCACGGCGACGCCCATGAAGCGGATGTAGTCCGGCTCGACGTTCGCGCCCTTGCCGCGCGGCGGCGAGCGAGGGATCAGGAACTTCTTGCCGTAGGACTCCACCGGGAGGAGCTGCTCCTCGACGTGGTCGAGGCAGCAGGACTTGCCCTCCTGGCCAGGCTGCTGCGGGGGCGTCGGGTTCGTGATGCCGCCCGATAGCTCGGTGCCCACGAACACCGCGACGGGCGCGCTCGACGTCACGATGGTGCCGGTCATGTCCCCGGGCATGCCGTCCGTCTCGAGGTTGAGCACGTCGAACGGGCCGAGGGTCGCCGTCACGACGCCGCCCTTCTGCGTGGCAGGGATGCCGCCGCCGCCGAGCACCGCCTGCGAGACGTTCACCGAGACGGTCGTCTTCTCCTGCGTGCCCAGGATGGTGATGTAGCCACGATCGATCGGCGTCGTGATGCCGCCGATCGTGAACGACACGGGCTTGCCGGAGGGCCACGAGAGGGCGCGGTAGGTCGAGCCGAGCGCGGGGGTAGGCAGGAGCAGCGACGCGTCGTTGGAGTACTGCGACCTGAGGGCGTTGAACTGGTAGACGACGATGGGCGCGGTCGAGGTGACGCGGAACGCGCGCGACGAGAGCATCGTGCCCGGGCCCTCGTTGTTGCCCGCGAGGCTGCCATCGACCTCGCGCGTCGGCATCTCCAGCACCTGGAGCGCGTTCGGCGCGACGGCGATCTTCTTCCAGGTGGTGATCTTCTGCGGGGCGCCCGGATCGGCGTCGTTCTGGTCGATCGTCACCTCGGCGGGCGCGTTCCCGCCGTTCGCGAGGACGAGCCCCCAGGGGGCGCCGGCCGCGTCGTTGAAACCGTCCTTGTTGTTGTCGAGGTCGACCGCCCAGAACTCGCAGCCGAGGTTCGAGGTGACGACCTTCGTCGCCTCGCAGCCGCTCTTGCACTCTCCGTTGAAGCAGACCTCGCCGACCGCGTTGCACTCGCCGAGCTTCGCGCCGGGCTTGTTGTCGTCCGAGCAGGCGTGGATCTCGAGGCCGACACAGAGCTTCCCACCCTGGCACTTCCCGATGTCGGCGGTGCCGCCGATGCCGCCGTCCTTCGATGCCGCGGGGTCGTCGAAGTTCCCGCCGCGCTTGCTGCCGCAGGCGCCGAGGACGAGGACGGTGGTCGAGAGCGCGAGGACGGAGCCGAGCAGCCGGGTTTTCACGGGCCGGGAAGGTAGCAAAGTTGGGCCGCCCGTCGAGCGGCGTGCCGAAATGGCACCAGATAACATTTGACACCGAGTGTCATCATGCTAGCGTGCGCGTGTCCGAGGAAGAAGAGGAAGGAGTCCGTCATGCGCATCCCGTCGCGAGGTCTGTCGAGAGCCGAGGTCACCCGTGCGCTGGAGGGCGCTCGCGAGGCGGACTGGCCGTGGCGCGAGGGCAAGCTCTTCGCGTACACGTTCGCGGCCGGCGAGGAGATCGAGGAGGTCGGCAAGGCCGCGTACATGGCCTACCTCACCGAGAACGGGCTCGATCCGACCACGTTCCCGAGCCTCCGCACCTTCGAGAACGAAGTGGTGGACATGGCGCGGCGCCACCTCGGCGGCGACGAGCGCGTCGTCGGCAACTTCACGAGCGGCGGCACGGAGTCGATCCTCCTCGCCGTGAAGACCGCGCGCGACCACGCGCGTGCCACGCGCCCCCACGTGAAGACCCCGAAGATGCTCGTGCCCGAGACCGCGCACGCGGCGTTCCACAAGGCCGCCCACTACCTCGGGGTCGAGGCCGTGATCACGCGCGTGTCCCCCGAGACGTTCCGCGCGGACGTGGCCGACATCGCGAGCAAGCTCGACGACGACGTGGTCCTCGTCGTCGCCTCCGCGTGCTCGTACGCCCACGGCGTGGTCGACCCGGTGCGCGAGATCGCCGCGGTCGCGGCCGCGCGGGGCGTCCTGTGCCACGTCGACGGGTGCATGGGCGCGTTCCTGCTCCCGTACTTTCGCCGCCTCGGCGCCGACGTGCCCGACTTCGACTTCTCCGTCCCGGGCGTGACGAGCATGTCGATGGACCTCCACAAGTACGGGCTGTGCCCGAAGGGTGCGTCCGTCGTCCTGTACCGGGACGAGTCGCTGCGAAGGCACCAGATCTTCGCGTGCTCGGCGTGGACGGGTTACACGATGGTCAACACCACCGTGCAGAGCTCGAAGTCGGGCGGGCCGCTCGCCGCCGCGTGGGCGGTCCTCCAGTTCATCGGCGAGGACGGGTACCTTCGCATCGCGAAGGATCTCCTCGAGGCGCGGGACCAGCTCGTCGCGGGCGTGCGCGCCATCGCCGGCCTCCGGGTCATGGGGAGCCCAGACATGAGCCTCGTGGCGTTCACGTCGGACGACCTCGGCGTGTTCCACCTCGTCGACGCCCTCAAGGTACGTGGGTGGGGCGTGCAGGCTCAGCTTGGCAGCGGGCCCTCGCGCGCGAACATCCACATGACGATCAACCCCGGTAACACCCGCTGGATCGGCCCGTTCCTGGAGGCGCTCGCGGAGGCGGCCGCAGAGGTGCGGGCGCTCCCGGCCGCCGCGCCGCCACGCGAGATGGCCGACGAGCTGTCTCGGATGATCGACGCGGACACCACGGGGGAGGGCCTCATTCGCATGCTCGAGGCGCTCGGCGTCGGATCGGGCACGGCGCCGACGCGCATGGCGGACATGAACGCGCTGATGAACGAGCTCGGGCCCGAGGTGCGGGAGAAGCTCCTCGTGGCCTTCGTGGGGCGGATGTTCACGCCGCCGGCTGGGTGATGCGGTCCGCGGATCCGCCGAAGGCGCGCGCCGTGGCCGAGGTCGGTCTCGGCCTGCGCGATCGCAAGAAGCTGGAGGCGGCGGCGACGCTCGCGCAGGTCGCGAAGCGCCTGTTCGCGGCCCGCGGGTTCGCGGAGGTCACCGTCGACGAGATCGCCGCGGCCGCGAACGTGTCGCGGCGCACGTTCTTTCGCTACTTCCCGCAGAAGGAGGATGTGTTCTTCGGACGTCGCGCCGCGCAGCTCGCGGAGCTCGAGGCGTTGCTCGACGCGCCCGATCGCGAGGAGGCGCCGTTCGCGACGGTGCGTCGCGCGCTCCTCTCGCTGGCGGATCTCCACGTGGAGTCGCGGGGCGAGATCCTCACGGAGCACAGGGTCCTCGCGGGGTCGCCCGAGCTCCTCGCGCGCGACCTCGAGTGGGACCGACGCGTGCTCGACATCCTGGCGGTGGTGCTGGGTCGGGGGGGGGGCGATCCACGGAGGGCGCGGCTCGCCGCGGCGGCGATCGTGGGCGTGCTGCGCGTCGTGATCGAGCGGTGGGTCGACAGCGGCGGCCGCACGGACCTGCGGGCGGAGGGCGACGAGGCGCTCATGCTCCTCGCGCCGATGGCGCCGCCCCGGGGGCGGAGGGGTCGCCGATCGTTCGACGTGGGCCATTCCGGGCTGAAGCCCGGGGCGGCGAGACCTACCTGAGCACCCGCATCACTCCCGCGCGTCCGGTGCGTCCCCGACCTTGCCCGCGCCGAGCTTGCCGTCCTCCTCGAGGAACTCGGCGCGGATCCGGCCGGCGACGAACAGCACCGGGAACGACACGAAGAGCCCCGCGAATCCGAGCAGGTGCTCCCACGCGATCAGGCTCACGATCAGCAGGAATCCAGGAAGACGGACGTGGCGCGCCGTGAGGCGCGGGTTCAGGTAGTAGCTCTCGACCTTGTGCAGGAGGAACGTGAGCCCGATGAAGACAGCGACGCCGACGGGCCCCTTCGCCTCGTAGGCCATGAGCGACAGGACGGCTCCCGACACGAGGTTGCCGACGACCGGGACGAGCGCCGAGACGAAGATGAGGACCATGAGCGGCCCGACGTGCTTCACGCCGAGGAAGAGCAGGACGGGAAGGGTGAACACCGCGTTGCAGGCGGCCACGATGAGCTGGAGCTGCACCGTCACCGCGGTCGCGTCGGACAGGTGGCCCATCCAGCGGAAGAGCGTGCCCTTGAGCGATCGGGGCGCCAGCTTGTCGTAGAACTCCTGGATCTCGTGCCGCTCGAGCACGAACACCACCGCGAGGATGAGGCCGATGAGCGCGTGGATGAGGAAGTGGCCGATGGTGGACGCCGCCGCCATCGCGCTGCCCGCGTAGTGCTTCGCGTGCTCGAGGACCTTGTCGTTGTCCCCCGCGTGCTCGCGGAACTTCTCGTACAGGGGGTGCTCGCGGAGGTGCGCGATGCGGTCCGGGAACGTCGCGTGCAGGCGCGTGTACTCGTGGACGGCCTTGCCCACGCCCATCGCCGCCGAGGCGCCCACCAGCACGAGGCCGACGAGGAGCACGAGGAGGAGCGCCGCCTTCGCGGAGAGCTTCGTCTTCTTGCACAGGAAGTCGGTGAGGAAAAGCAGCGTCCGCTGGAACACGAGGAACGACACGAGCAACGGAGCCAGGTGCCGGAACAGCACGATGAGGCCCACGAAGAAGAGGAGCGCGATCGCGCGACGCGGCGTCTTCTCGGACAGGAACGTCGCGACGCGATCCATGTGCCCATGATCGCACGATCCCGCCGCCGGCGGCTACTTCCCGAGCTGGCCCAGGAGCGCGAGCAGGTTCTCGCCGCTCGCGACCATGTCCTCCGGCGCCATCGTGGTGATTTCCTTGATGTCCACCTCGTCGACCAGCTCGGGCGGCAGGTCGACGACGAAGCGGCTCGGCGTGCGCGGCACCGGCTTGCCTCGGACGACGCGGTGCCTCGTCTTCGAGAGGAACAGCCGCTGCCGGGCGCGCGTCACGCCCACGTAGAAGAGGCGGCGCTCCTCCTCGACGTCCTGCACGGTGGCGTCGGTGGCGCGCGCGTCGAGCGTGCGTGCGTGCGGCAACAGGCCCTCCTCGCAGCCGACCAGGTACACCACGTCGAACTCGAGGCCCTTCGAGCCGTGCAAGGTCGATAGCGTCACGACGTCCGAGGCGTCGTCCGCCTCGGCGTCGTCGTGGGTCAGGGTCAGGGCGTGGAGGAACGCGGCGAGCGACCGCCGGTCCGACTTGCCGTCGCGCGCCTCCTTGTTCGCGAACGTCCGGAGCAGGCCCTCGACGTTGGCCCAGCGGCGGGCCGCCGCCTGCGTGCTCCCGCTGTTTGCGTCGAGATCGCGCTTGATCCCCGCGCGCTCGCACAGGTCGCGGGCGACCACGCTCGCGGGATCGCCGTCCACGAGGAGGCGCTTCTTGAGCTCCCCGACCACGCCCTCGAGGGCCTTGCAGCCTTCCCGCGCGACGGGCGGGATGTCGTCGAGGGCGTCGACGCGTTCGATCGTCTTCCAGAGGGTCCAGCCCTTCGCGAGCGCGTGCAGGCCGAGGCGCTCGACGCTCGTCTCGCCGATGCCGCGTGGCGGGTAGTTGAGCACGCGGCGGAGCGCGATCTCGTCCTGCTCGTTGAGCGCGAGCTTCAGGTACGAGAGGAGGTCCTTGACCTCCTTGCGCTCGAAGAACGTCTGCCCGCCGACCACGCGGTACGGGACGCCTTGCTCGCGCAGGGCGTCCTCGATCATCTTCGCCTGGCCGTTCGAGCGGTAGAGGACGGCGAGATCGCGGGGGCGGCGGCGTTCGTCCTTGATCCGCGCGCGCAGGCCGTGCGCGACCCACATGGCCTCGGCCTCGGGGGAGGGGGCCGTCGCGACGACGACCTTGTCCCCCCCCTTCTTCTCGGTGAAGAGCACCTTCCTGTGGCGGCCCGGCTCGTCGGGGCGCTTCTCGAGCACGGCGTTGGCCACGGCCAGGATGGGCCCGAACGAGCGGTAGTTCTGCTCGAGCTTGACGACGACCGCGCCGGGGAACTGCGCCTCGAACATCAGGATGTTCCGAAGATCGGCGCCGCGCCACGCGTAGATGGACTGGTCGTCGTCGCCGACGACGCACAGGTTCCGGTGCTGCTTCGCGAGGAGTGTCAGGAGCGCGAGCTGCGCGCCGTTCGTGTCCTGGTACTCGTCGACGAGGACGTAGCGGAAGCGCTCCTGCCACCGCGCGAGCACGTCGGCCTTGTCCCGCCACATACGCGCGACCTCGCACACGAGGTCGTCGAAGTCGAACGCCCGGAAGTTGCGGAGGGCGGCCTGGTAGCGCGGGTACACCAGCTTCGTGATCTCGTCGTAGTCGTCGCACTCCTTGACGGCGAGATCCTCGGCGGAGAGGAACGCGTTCTTCGCGTTCGAGATGCGCGCGACGATGGCGGAGGCGTCGAACGCGCGGCCGGCATCCATGCGACCGAGGATGTCCTTCACGGCGGCGAGCTGGTCGCCCTGGTCGAAGATGGTGAACGTCCCGCCGAGCTGCTTCTTCTCGCGCGTCAGCACCATCAGGCCGAACGAGTGGAACGTCGACACGGTGAGCCCCTCGGCCCCCCTCGCGTGGCCCCGCTCCTTCATGAGGCGACCGACGCGCTCGGCCATCTCGCCCGCGGCCTTGTTCGTGAACGTGAGCGCGAGGATCGCGTTGGCGGGAACGCCGCGCTCCACGAGCCGTGCGATGCGCTGGGTGATGACGCGCGTCTTGCCGGAGCCCGCGCCGGCCAGCACGAGGAGCGGCCCTTCGTGGTGCTCCACGGCCTGCCGCTGCGCCGGGTTGAGGGGGATCGCCATGCGCGCCACCGTTGTACCCTCGCGTGTGGCCTGGCCTCTAGCTTGAAACGCGGGTTCGGGTATGCTCACGGCCTCCATGTTCCCCATCACGCGCGCTCGCGCCGGGTCCCCCCTCCTCCTCCTCCTCCTCGCCGCCTGCGGAAGCCCGAAGCCAGCCGAGGCGCCCGTCACGAAGGCCCCGGAGGTGCCCGCCGAGCGGCCCGTCGCGGTGGCCGTCGACGCGCCGCCGGATCTGACGCCGGCGCCGGCGCCGACGAACATGATCGTCGTCGGTCGCATCGCCAAGCCGTCCGACATCATCGGGACGGTGACGGACTGGGCGTCGCTGCCGCCCTTCTCGTCCGCGGAGCTGACCGAGGTGCTCACCGGCGAGAACACGGGGCCGCTCATCGACCTCGACAAGCCCGTCGACGGCGCCGTCGTCTCCACGGGATCGGGCCGCCACGCCACGCCCGGATGGGCGGTCAGCGCCGCCCTCGTCTCGTTCGACGAGGGCAAGAAGTCCATCGGGGGCCGCTTCAAGCTCGCCAAGGCGGGCAACGGCGTCCTGCGCATCGAGGGCCTGAAGGGCACCGAGGACGACGACGGACGCCAGTGCGTGCTCGCGCCCGCCGTCGGCCCGACCAACGGTCGCCTCATCTGCGGCGACAAGGCCGGCCTCGAGGCGCTGGTGCCCTGGCTCTCGCGTACCGCGCCCAAGGCGCCGTCCGTGGGATCCGACATCCACGTCGAGCTCCGTACGAGCGCGATGAAGAACGAGATGAAGATGGTGCGCGCCCTCGTCGAGCACGAGGCGGGCAAGGTGGGCCGCGGCGGGAACGCGGCGGCTGGCAACCTCGCGCAGGCGCTGGTCGCGGACGTCGGTGACCTGCTCGGCGATGTCGAGAAGCTGACCCTCGACGGGGACATGAAGCCCGCCGGGATGACGTTCAGGCTGACGACGTCGTACCAGTCGCAGACGTCGCTCATCGCCCGGATCGCGACGGCGAGCCCGGAGAAGGCGGGGCCCGCCCCCGCGGCGTTCTGGCACCTCCCCGGGGACACCGACATGGCCGTGTTCGGCCGCGGCATCGATCCCAAGCTCACCGAGCATCCCCGCGAGCTCCTCCTCGCGGCGCTCCAGGAGGAGCTGCGCGACTCGCCGCTCCCGGACGCGGAGCGGAAGGTGCTCTCGGACGTGATCGCGAGGTCGATGACCCTCGTGAACGCGCCCACGATGTACGCGCGAGGTTACGATCTCGCGGCCGTGCAGAAGGGCCTCGACGGGCCCAAGGAGGACCGCAAGGACGCCGTGATGCAGGCCGCCATCGGGTGGCACCTCCTCGAGACGGACGAGAGCCCGCAGAAGGTGGGGGGCATCGTCAAGGACTGGGTCGGGTTCGCCAACCGCGCCGAGATCCAGAAGCTCATGTCGCGCACGCCGGAGAAGGCCGCGAAGAAGCCAAAGGTGGCCCTCGTGGCCGCGCCGAAGGGGGCGCCGAAGGACACCGTCCACGTCGAGATCACGGTCCCGCGTTCGGATCTCGACGTCACCGCGCCTCCAACCCCGCCGCCGCCGCCGCCCGGGGCAAGGAAGGGCGCACCGCCGGTTCCGCCGCCTCCACCCCCTGCGAAGCGCACGCCGCGCAAGCCGCTCGTGTTCCACATCCTCTCGATGCCCGATCAGACGCGATCGATCGTGGGCTTCGGGTTCGACGGGGAGCTCCTCTCCAGGAAGATGATCCAGTCGCTCTCGACGTCGCCGGACGCGGACACGCTGAAGGGGCGCGAGGGGCTCGAGGCGCTGAAGAACGGGAAGATGAACGGCGCGATGTTCGTCACGACGCGGACGATCGCGTCGACGATGGCCATGGACGGCAAGGACCCGACGCGGGCGCTCGGGCCCGCCCCGTGGTCACCGGCCGTCGTCATGGTCTCGGCGATCGCGCCCGGAACGGACGCGCGCGGGGGGCAGTCGACCATCACCTACACGATGCAGAAGCCGCTCTTCCAGCAGATGATGCGGATGGGGAAGCACCGCTGATGCCCGGGACTCAGCGGTAGGGCTCCAGCACGCGCGCGAGCTCGGTGGCGAATCGCTCCGGGTGCTCTCTGTGCATGAAGTGGCCGCCGGGCATGCGGACCACCTCGTAGCCGTTCGCGTACCAGCTCCGCGCCTTCTCGTAGGCGTCCGGGTGGATGATGTCGTCGGTGCCGGCGAAGCCCACCGCGGGCACCTTCACGCGGGTCCGCTGGGAGCGCGGGAGCCTCAGCGTGATGCCGCGGTAGTATCCGAGCGCGGCCTCGAGGCAGCCGGGCTGGCGGAACGCGGCCTTGACCGCATCCGTCTCTCCGGGGGGCACGTCCCACGCGGGCGACCAGCGCTTCACGAGCTCGTCGATGTGGGCCATGTCGCCCGCGCGGATCCTCGCGGCCGCGCCCCTCCGGCTGAGCGTGAAGAAGTGCCGGACGGTCCACGCGAGCGAGGGCGTGGGCGTGATGGATGCGGGGTGAGGGATGGCCACCATCGCGAGCAGCCGCACGCGCGCGGGCGCGAGGGTGGCCGCGGAGAGGCACGCGCTCGCTCCCCAGTCGTGGCCCACGAGGATGGCCTCCTCCTCGCCGAGCGCGTCGAGGAGCGCGAGGAGATCCCTCGCGAGCGTCTCGACGCCGAAGTCCTCTTCCCTGGGGATCTCGGTCGGCGCATACCCGCGCGTGAACGGCGTCACGACCCGGAAGCCGAGCGCGGCGATCGTTGGCCGGACCTGGTCCCACGTGTGCGCCGTGTCCGGGAACCCGTGGACCATGACGACGCACTTCGGGCGCTTCCTGTCGCCGGCGGCGGCGGCGGGCGCGTCCTCGATGTACGCGAAGCGGAGGCCGTTGGCCTCGACGAAGCGAGGCTCGAGGGAGCTCATGGAGCGGGAGCCTATCGCATCGGGAAAGTTGCCGTCGCGGACGTGGGTGGGTAGATGTGGGATATGCCGCTGTCCGCGCGGAAACCATGGGCATTTCTGCTGGCTGCCGTGCTGCTCGTGCTGCCGCGGGCGGCGCTCGGCGGGGGGAAGTGGCAGGAGGCGCACGAGACGGCGGACGACGTCCACCTGACGATCGACGCGTCGGGTGGCGCTCGGATCGAGCGCACGATCCGGTGGCGCGTCGTGGCGGGCACGTTCTCGGGCTTCGACGTCCCCTTCGTGGAAGCGGACGCGGTGCTCGTCCCCGAGGTGGAGATCATGTCCGACTCGGGCGTGCGCTACGAGGGGCACGTGGCGCGCGCCGAGGCGCCCTTCGCTCCGAAGAAGGGAGAGCTCATGCCGGTTGCGCCTCCACCCGGCAACACGGTGGCCCTGCACGTCACGGTGGACGAGCCTGCGAACGGGCTCCGGCGCGGCGTCTACGCCTTCAAGCTCGCGTACCGCATCGACCTCGCGGCTGCGAAGCACATGGTCAAGGATGGCCCGATGTGGCTCGTGCGCTGGATCGCGCCGCCTTCGCCGGAGGGGCGCGACGGGGCGCGCGTGACCTTCACGTTGCCCCCCGCCCCCACGGAGCCTCGCGTCGCGGCGTGGCCCGCCGACCCGACCGGGGCGACGGAGGGGACGGTATCGGGGGCGATCCCGGGGACCGGGCTGCCCACGTTGCGGAGGGAGCCGGATAGAGACGAGATCGAGATCGTGCGTCCGCACATCGCGCGCGGTGAGATCGTGGCGTGGACCATCCGCGTCGATCCGAGGGCGCTCGCGGGCGTGCGCGCTCCGGAGCTCGCGGGGGCGCGCGCCGTGCCGCCGCCCTCCACTGTGGGACGCGAGCTCGAGCGCACCAAGGACATCCTGGTCCTCGTGGCGATCACGCTGGCGGCAGGGCTCCTCCACCACCGCAAACGTATCGAGGCGCGCGCGCTGGCGGCGTCGCGCGGGATGCGCGAGAACCCGCTCGTCCCCCGGCTCGCCACGCCGTGGTCATTCGCGGCCGTGCTCGCGACGACGCTCGCGCTCGTCCTCGTCTCGCTCCCTTGGGCCGCTGCGCTCGCGCTCGTCGTGGCGATGGCGCTCGCGACGTTCCGGCCGCCCATCGCGCGGGAGCCACGCGCGGCGGAGGGCGTGAAAGCCCTCACGTGGCTGCCGCTCCGGGAGGCGGAGGTCCTGCCCGAACGTCCGGGTCGCGGGTCGGTGCTCGACGCGAACACGCGCGCGGGGAAGGCCCTCGCTCTCGCCCTCGTGCTCGGGGTTCCGGGTCTGTTCGCCACGATGGGAGGCCGCGAGGTGCGCCCCTGCTGCATGCTCCTCCTGGCCGTGGTCGCCGTGCTGCCGCTCTTCCTCACGGGGACACGCGGGCAGCTCCCGTTCGACCCCGCGCGGCTGTCACCACCGCTCGTGGAGCTCCGCGCGCGCCTCGCGGCGATCGCGGACACGCGCGTGGTCGCGCTCGGCGGCTTCGCGGGGGACGGCGGGGACGCGGCGCCCGTTGGCGTGCGGCTCGGTGTCATCGCGCGTGACGTGATGCCCGGCGTGCGCGCGATCGAGATCGCGCAGGTCGCCGTGGCAGAGCCGAGCGGGTGGTACGCGCGGCCGGAGCTCCTCGTGAGGGTCCTCGAGGGCTCGGACGCGGAGGGCCGGCTGAGGCGGGCGCTCCCCGCGGTGCGCGGAAAGCCGGGGCGGAAGCCAGAGGAGAAGGTGTTTCACGTCGTGCCCGAGGAGGGGACCGTCGCGGCGCTCGCCGAGCTCGTGGGCCGCGTGCGGCAGGCGCTCGACGATCGGCGGTCGCTCGGGGCGGCGCCGGCTCGCGCGACGGAGCGCCGGCGTCGGGGGCCGCCGCCGGTGACGACCGCGGTCGACGCGTCCGCGTTCCTCGCCGTCTGACCTCTGCTACGCTCCCCGGGTGGACGACAGGACCGGCCGCGTCCTCTCCGGACGGTACGCGCTCGAGGGGATCCTCGGCGCGGGTGGCATGGGCGTCGTCTACCGGGCGGCCGACAGGCTGCTCGATCGCATGGTCGCCATCAAGCTGCTCGCCTCCGACGTGGACGGCTCCTTCCGCGAGCGCTTCCTCCGCGAGGCGAAGAGCACGGCCCGCGTCCGCCACCCTGGCGTGGTGCAGGTCTTCGACTTCGGACGGACCGACGACGGCGAGACGTACCTGGTGATGGAGCTCCTCTCGGGTGTGACGCTCCATCGGCGGATGGGCGATGGCCTCCTCTCCATCGGCGAGGTGGTGCGCGTCGCGCGGGAGATCGCCGACGCCCTCTCGGCCGCGCACGCCGCCGGCGTCGTGCATCGCGATCTCAAGCCGGCGAACGTGATCCTCGAGGATCGCAGGGTGGTCGTGCTCGACTTCGGGATCGCCAAGACGCTCGCGGCCGACACGCGCGAGCTCACGAGCCAGGGCGAGATGATCGGGACCGTCGAGTCCATGTCGCCGGAGCAGATCCGCGGCGAAGGGATCGACGGGAAGACCGACGTGTACGCGCTCGGCTGCCTCGTGTACCGGATGATCGCGAGCCGCTTGCCTCACCGGGCGGATACCCTGCCGGAGCTCGTGCACCGGCACCTCACCTCCGAGCCGGAGCCGCTGGCCGCGATCGAGGGAGGCCGCGCCGTGCCGCCCGGGCTCGCCGCGCTCGTCCTGGAGTGTCTCGGAAAGACGCCGGAGGCGCGGCCCACCATGGCCGCGCTGCGCGATCGGCTCGGCGATCCGGCGGGTGCCTCGCGTAGGGACGAGCCGGCGCCCCGGTCCGTGCCGGTGCCCGATCTCCTGCCGCGCATCGTGGGCGCCGCGGCGGTGGCCGCCCTGCCGCCGCGCGCCGCCGAGACCACGGGCCTGCACGC
>SXGT01726443.1_pt1 | contig 22808 bp, 16 predicted proteins | sample 3176221 | NCBI WGS metagenome assembly SXGT01 (sample SAMN11356862, study PRJNA531348) | freshwater metagenome | isolation source: freshwater sample F1-120 | place: China: Fuxian Lake, Yuxi | collected 2017-12-25
GCCGATGATCGCGTCGGTCGCCAGCGTGCCCTTCAACTCCTCGGACTCGACCCAGCGATCGAGGATGGTGCGCGCGGGGCCGGTGAGGACTTCGATCGCCTCGGAGAGCCCGGCGCCGAGTTTGCGGAACGATTGGCCCATCTGGAAAAGAGACCACATGCCGGTAACGCCCGGATTGAGTATGTTGGGGGGCGTCATGTGCATCGTCGGCTCGACGACGGACGCGACGCGTTCGAGCATCCGCTCGTACTTCGGATAGTTCTCCGCGTCCTTCTTCGAGAATTTGGCGATCTGCTCCAAGTTCATCTTTGCGTCCGGACCCATGAACAGATAGCGATTGTCGAGAAACGGCGTGAACGACGATGGATTGCGTTCGAGAAGCGCGAAGCCGTAGTCGGCCATTCTCAGATCCTTGATGATCTGCGGCGCGAAGAGGCTGTTGACGTAGGCGCACGTCGAGACCTTGTAGCCGGGGAAGATGTTTTCCTCGGTGACGCACGCACCGCCGACTAAATAGCGGCGTTCGAGCACGAGGACCTTCCACTTCTGGCGTGCCAGATAGCATGCGGTGACCAGGCCGTTGTGGCCGCCGCTGATGATGATGGCGTCGTATTTTGGCATGAGGGTCCTTATCGTCTAGCGGCCGTTCGCGGAGCGGCTCGTTGCCGGCCCGCCTGTGAAGCGGAGCTAAACGGGATTATGGATTGCGAATGAAAACCTGCCCTGTGTCCACTTCAACGAAATCGAGACTGCGCAGAAAGTTCAAGCCGTACTCGTTCGTATCTTCCAGTTGCAGTTCGGCAAGCGTGAAGAACTGGTCCTGAATGTACTTCATGATGAGCGACAGAAAATACCGGCCGACGCTCTGATTGCGATAGGCTGGGTTGACCTCGAAATCGAAAATGCCGACGGTCGGCCGTTGCCATTGAATCGAGAACGCTTCCATCTCCCACACCAGCGTGCGCGCAACCCAATCGCGCGATTGCCGATCGTGCAGCACGAACTGAAGCGGATCGACGTAGCCGTGCACGCATTCATGCCACCAGTCGATCAATCGCCGTGGCGAGCCGAACGAAAGCTCGAAGCGATTGCGATGCGGCAGAAAGCGCGCATCGAACATTTTCATCGGCTGATCGAGCACGCGCTGCAGCACGACAATTTTTTGATCGATCTTGTAGCCGTGTTTGAGGAAGAATGGTTCGGCCAGAGGATCGCTGTGCAGAAAGCCGGGCGAATCGCAGCCGCCGTAGAGGCCCATGTAGAAGGGATTATTCGGCCAATGCCCGCCGGCTTGCAGAAGTTCGGCGCCCTGCTTGTGCAGGTATTGCTCACAGCGATCAAGCAGCTCGCTGCCGATGCCTTGCCGGCGATGACTCGGGTTGACGCCGACAAGGCAGACGACGCCAACGGGCAGCGTGTTGAACGGGTTCTGCGACAGGGCGGCATGGGCCCAGCCGACGCACTGCCCGTTGACGAGCGCCAGGATTACGCCGTTGGGATCGAAGATGCGTTTGGCGAGCACATAGCGTTCGAGCAAGGTGTTGTTGGCGAGTCGGGGAGCGCCGCGATTGGTGAACGCTTCATTCCAGACGGCCACCAGCCGAGGCGTGTCAGTATTGCGAAAGGTGCGGTATTCAACCACAATGCTGCCCCTGGCGGCCGGTCATGGGACGATGTTGATTGAGTTTTATTATAGTTGTCGCGCGCGCCGCCGGATAGGTTTGGATTCCGTGGCACAGGACTACGCTATCGTCGCGATTCATAAGATAACGAAGCTTCCGTGTTTTCCGTGGCGGTAAGATTTCAATCTTACCGGGTAATTCAATCGGCAAGGTCGGAATCTTGCCGCCATGCAACGAGACCCGACACCGAGGACTCTCATGCGAACCTGCCTCTTCATTCTCTGCCTTTTTTCGACAACGGTCAATCTTGACGCCGGCGACAAGAAAAAGCCGCTGCCCGATCCGACGCCGCGGAAGGACGCCATTCTCAAGTTGTTCGTCGAGGAGTTCGTGGCGATCACGCCGGGGACGGGTAAGTTTCCGGCGAGCTTCAAAAGGGGAACCGAAAAAGGCGGCCGCGACAACGAACGGCCCGTCCATGAGGTTTCGTTCAAATATTCGTTCGCCATCGCAAAGTACGAGGTGACCCAGGAACTGTATCACGTCGTCATGGGCAAGAATCCAGCGAAATGGCAGGGCCTGCGCAACTCCGTCGAGATGTGCAATCTGCACGAGTGCAATGAATTTTGCGACAAGGCCACCAAGCTCTTGCGCGAACGCAAGCTGATCGGCGCCGACGAGCGCATCCGGTTGCCGTCCGAGGCCGAGTGGGAATATTGCTGCCGGGCCGGGACGACGACCGCCTACTCTTGGGGCAACGACGTGAAGGAAATCGACAAGTATTGCTGGTACAAGGTCAACGCGCCGGGCAACGACCCGCCCGTCGGCGTCAAGCTGCCGAACCCGTGGGGCCTGTACGACATGCACGGCTACGTGTGGGAATGGTGCAGCGATGCGTGGTCGCCGAGCTACGAAAAAGCACCCAAGGACGGCGCGCCGCAGGCCACGAAGGGGGCAACCGATTATGTGCTTCGCGGAGGCGCCTACTCCGATCCCGCCGACGCTTGCCGTTCCGCATATCGCCATTTTGTGCCGGCCGACACGCGAAGCGACACCATCGGCTTTCGCTGTGTGAGAGAAAAAACTCGGTGAGGGGTGATTGTCATCAAGCCCGGGGGTGAGCGCAGCGAACCTCTGGGATCGAGGATCGATCCATGCAACGTTTTTCGTTGTGCGCCATCACGTTTGTCCTTACGTGTGCTCTTTACGCCGACGATTGGCCGCAATTCCTCGGCCCGCGCCGCGACGGCACGTCCCTCGACCAGGGGCTGCTCGATGCCTTTCCCAAGGATGGCCCCAAACGCGTCTGGGAGCGACAGGTCGGCGAAGGCTATAGCGGCCCCGTCATCGCCGGCGAAAAGCTCATTCTTTTTCACCGTGTCGAAAACGAGGAAGTCGTCGAATGCCTGAACGCCGTCACCGGCAAAGGTCTTTGGAAGTTTACCTATCCCACGGAGTATCAGGACGCATTAAGCAAGGGCGATGGGCCGCGCGCCACGCCGGCGATCGTCGGCGATAAGCTCATCACACTCGGCGCCGAGGGTACGTTGACTTGCCTGACGCTTGACGACGGCAAGAAGCTCTGGTCGCGCTCCCTCACCAAGGATTACAAGACCACACTCGGCTACTTCGGCATCGGCACCTCGCCCGTCGTCGAGCAGAATCTCGTACTGGTTAACGTCGGCGGCAAAACGGACTCCGGCATCGTCGCCTTCGATCTGGCTAACGGCAAGGAAGTCTGGAAGGCCACCAACGACCCCGGCAGCTATTCGTCGCCGACGGTATGCACTGTGGACGGCAAACGCCTGGCGGTCTTCTTCACGCGTACCGGCGCCGTTGTGCTCGACGCCAAGTCAGGGGCGGTCCTCTTCCAGAAACGCTGGCGAGCCCGCATCGATGCCTCGGTCAACGCCGCCACGCCGCTCGTCATCGGCAACCTGGCGTTCTTCTCGACGAGCTACGATACCGGCGCCTTGCTGCTCAAACTACGCAAGGACGGTGCCGACGAAGTGTGGACCGATGAGAACGTCATGTCCAATCACTACAACACCTGTGTTTATCACGACGGCCATCTCTACGGCTTCGACGGCAGGCAGGAAGCAGGCCCTAATCTTCGCTGTGTCGAGTTGAAGACGAAGAAAGTGAATTGGGAACAGGAGCGATTCGGCAATGGCTCGATGGTGCTGGCTGACGGCAAGTTGATCGTTCTGACGGAGAAAGGGGATTTGCACCTCGTCAAGGCGACGCCCGAAGGCTTTCGTGAACTGGCCAAGGTGCGCTTGTTCGACGCCGGCCCGTGCCGTACGCAGATCGCGCTCGCCCACGGCCGGTTGTATGCGCGCGATCAGAAGAAATTGGTGTGTGTCGAGCTGAAGAAATAAATTGCCGCTTGCGGCTTAGCGAGCGCTAAGCCGCAAGCGGCTAAGCGCTCGCGTCATCGTCGAGTCCGTATCAGTCGCCGCGTAGGTTCAGGCCCATTTGCCGCAGTTTTTCGCGGACCTCGTTGAGCGAGGTCATGCCGAAGTTCTTGGCCTCGAGCAATTCGTCGGCGCTGCGGTGGATCAACTCGCCGAGAGACGCAATGCCGAGTCGGTTCATGCACTTGCGGGCGCGCACCGAGAGATTGAGATCGCTGACCGGTTTGTTCAAGAGGGCTTGCTCGGCCTCGCTCAACTGTTGAGTCGGAATGAAACGCCGTTCGCCCGAGGCGCCTTGTTCCAGAGCCTGGCCGACGCGCAAGCTTTTCGCCGTCAGGATGATCTTGATCTCGTTGAGGGAAGTCTCACCGAAGTTCTTGCTGCTGAGCAGCTGCTGTTCGCTGACGCGCGTCAGATCGCCCAGTGTCTTGATGTTCATCTTCTTCAGGCAATTGCGGCTGCGCACCGACAACTCGAAATCAGTGACGGGAATTTCCAGCACCTGATTGAAGCGGTTGCTGGCAAGCTCGGCCTCCGGGTTGTAGTACATCGTCAGCGACGCTTCCGCGTCTTTCAGAAAGAGGCGGGCTTGTTCGTGCAGCGGATCGGCGTGGAGGATGCGGCGGTAACAATCGACGGCCTTGTCGTACTTGTCGGAATCCTCGTAGAGAATGCCGAGGTTCATCAGCAGGCCGAGATGAATCGGCGGATGATTCAGGCAGCGTTCGTAGCACTCGATGGCTTCGTCATCGTTGCCGGCGAGATCGTTGGAATGGCCGAGCTGAAAGAGGGCGCCGGTGTGGCTGGGGTCGAGTTCGGCCGCCTTTTCAAAGTGCTGGATCGCCTTGTCGCCCACGCCTTCCTGCACGAAGCAGCAGCCAGCCTGGAAATGATATTCGGGGTTGTGTGTCGCCTGGCTTTCGACCTCTTTCAAGATCGTACGCGCCTGCGCGACATCGCCGCGCAATCGATGAATGCCGGCCTTTTGCAGTTTGACCTGGTTGCTGTTGTAGCCCGATTTTTCAGCCTTATCGAATGCCTTGTAGGATTCGTCGAGCTGTTGTTTTTCCAGGAGCGCTTTGCCGAGGTAGAAGTTGGCGAGAGCGCCGTCGGCCTGCTTGAAGTTCTCGATGGCATCGGTGAGATGGCCGAGGAAGTACTGGGCGACGCCGAGCTTGAGATGCCAGCGTTTGCCGACGGGCGTTTCGGCGTTGGCTTCGACCTTTTTCTTGAGGGCGTCAGCGGAATCGCGCAGGGCGCGGTATTGCGTCTTGCCTTGGGCGAGGCCGCTGCGCAGTTTTTCGACCGTGCCGGCGTCGCAATCTTCGCGTTCGACCATCAGGGCTTTCAAATCGATCAGAATGGTGTCCACCATCTCCAGCGCACCTCCGGGGTGAATCCGATGCAGAAGCAAACCGATAATATAATCGTATAGGCATCGAAACGCAAGCCCCGCGCTGTCCGCTCCTCGTTTAGAGCCCGCGTGGCCCCATGCGAACGCTGGACCGTAAACACAGGAATTTCATGGCTGCTTCGCGTCAAGAAACCGAACTCCCCGCTTGTTACGCAATGGTCCAACTCGGTCTCGAAGACATCGCGGCCGAAGAGATCGCGCGCACCCTCGGCGGCAAGGCCAAGCGCTCCGGCGGCGGCATCGTCGTCTTTCGCGTCGACGACATCGATCGCGATGTCTTGCAACTTCGCACCACGGAGGACGTTTTCCTTTACGGTTGGGGGACCGACGCCCTGAGCTATCGCGCCAAGGACCTCGACCAGATTGAACGCTGGACCACGCGCGACGTCAACTGGGATCTGCTGCTCAAAATCCATCACGCCGTAACCCCCAAACCCAAGGGGAAGCCGACGTATCGCCTGGTCGCGCAGATGAACGGCGTTCACGGGTATCGCCGTATCGATGCCCGTCAGGCGATGGCGCGCGGCCTCGCGGGCAAGATCCCCGCGAGCTGGAAACATGCCGAGGAGAACGCATCCGTCGAGATCTGGTTGACCATTGACGGCGCGATGGCAATCTGCGGCATGCGGCTCTCCGATCGCACGATGCGGCATCGCACTTACAAGTATGAGCATCTGCCCGCGTCGATTCGGCCGACGGTCGCCGCCGCGATGGTGCGCCTCGCCGACTTAAAGCCGAACCAGACGATCCTCGATCCGATGTGCGGCGCCGGCACGCTGTTGGCCGAGGCGCATCTCGCCACGAGGGGAAAAAAAACTGTTGATGGGACCGCCTGGCAATTACAATTGTTGGGGGGCGATATTGACGCGAGCCATGCGCGGGCGGCACAGGCGAATCTGCGGCAGTTTGGCATCACCGACGTGCGCAAATGGGACGCGCGCGATCTGCCGCTCGAAGACGTCTCGGTCGATCGCATCCTGAGCAATCCGCCGTTCGGCAAACAACTGGCATCGCCGGAGGAAATTGTGCCGCTCTATCGTCAAGCCATTCGCGAGATGGATCGTGTGCTGCGGCCGGGCGGCAAGTGCGTTCTCATCGTGTCCGATGCACGGGTGCTGCGCTCGGCGGTCGAACGAGTCCCGTGGAAGGAAGAGCGGCATGTGCAGGTTCGCATGCTAGGACAACGGGCGTTCATCGGCGCCTATCGCAAAGCCAAGTGATCCGGTGGCGGCATGGAAAAGGATGAAGGATGAAGGATGAAGGATGAAAAGAAATAAAAAGTAGCTTCTTCATCCTTCATCCTTAATTTCGCCGCGACGATAGACAGGCGTGATCTCATGTCTAACGAATCCGATCGCGAGCCGTCGCCTCCGCACACGTCGCTCCGGCGAGCGCTGCTTGGCGTTTTCATTCTGTTCCAGGTCGTTTTTCTGATCGTCGCTAATTTGCTCGGCTTCTTCAAATGGCTGCCCGATCAACTCAAGGACAAACGCAAAGCGCTCGTCGATCAGGCGGCGCCCGGTCTCGTCAATGAAGACAGCCACGTCAGCAAATGGACCGATCAAGTTCAGACGAACATCAACTCGTGGACGCAGCTCACGGGGCAGGAGCAGAATTGGATGCTCTATACGCCCGTGAGCAGAACGACCGGGTTCCCCGCGGTGGTCTTGCTTTGGGACGATATCATCTGGGAGCCGCCGTTCATCAAGGGGACCGTATTCGCCTACGACGAAAAAAACGGTATGCATCTGTGTGCGTCGTGGAATCCGTCGGCACGGCGCGATCTGCCGTTGCCCGTCCTCTGCGATCTGGGCATCCTGGGAGCGAGCGATGGTTGGGAAGCTTTTTTCTTGACGGCGGCAGCCAAGGAACGGCCCGAGGACAAGCCTTCACGCATTGAATTTCTTCAATCCGAGAACGAGCCCAAGGATCTGTCCAATTTCATCCGCTTCGGCAACTGTCGGCTGCGGCGCTATGAGGGACAGTTCTATCTCAATCTGAAGCCGGAGAAGGGAGAAGCGGCCGATGTGTACGCCCGGCGCATCACGGAACGGGTCAGCACGTTCACGAGCACCTGGCGCGAGCCTGCCCTGGCATATATGAAATGGCGCTTGCGCGATTGGCAGCGTGCCAACCCAGATCAGCCGGTGCCGAGGCAGGTGATGCTGTTCCAGCGTTTCTATCGCATGCGCGATCCCGAAGAAGTGCCGCGCGGTTGGGACGGGCCGATACTCTTTCCGATCGCGCGTTGGCAGCCGTTTCCTGACGATCTGGATGCGCTGCGGAGTCTCGAGCCATTTGATTACAAAGAGCAACGCTTTCTCCCCGGACTCTGATGAGCCAAGCGCTTCCGAAGCCGAGTCAGGTTGTCGGTCTCAGCCCGTGGCTGCCGTGGCCTTTGTCCGCGTGGTCCTGGTGCGTGACGCCGGTCCGCGCCGAACGGCTGGCGGTTCTGCGCATCGGCGTCGCCATGTTTTTGATGTGGGATGTCGCGTGCAACTACGCACCGGAGACCCTGGCCTACTTCGGACCGCACGGGCTGGGCGAGCCCGCGCTTTTCGACTGGTATTTTCGGGCGCACCGGATGAACTGGTCGCTCCTGCGCGGGCTGGGGCACGAGGCCGGTCTTCATCTGGCGTTGCTGACGTGCATTCTGACGACGCTATGGATTCTGACTAACTCGCTGGGCCGACTCCTGCTGGTTCGCGCCGAGCCGCCGCCACAAGATCGCACGGGCGCCGCGCTGATGATCTGGTCATTTGCCTTCGCCTGGTACGTTGGCGCCGTCTGGACGCACATGCTTGACACCAAAGCGATGACGCCATTCGCGTGGGTGCTGCCGCTGTTCGGCTTTTCGCTGGCGTGCCTGTTCTTCGCGCTCGATTTGGCCCAGCGGCTGCGCGATACGACGCATCGCATAGCCTGGTTCTCGTCCCTTTTTTCGTTTGGCGTCGTCGGCGTTTTGATTGCCGTGGGATGCCCGCTCGCCGGCATCGAGGAAGTCGATCCGAACGTCGAGTGGGCGCGCTATCTGCGCTCCTGGCAGAATGACGAACAGCTTATTGTAATTGCCATGGGCGTCTGGCTCGGCTCGGCGTTCCTGTTGTTGATCGGCTGCGGCACGCGCTTCAGCGCCATCGCAACCTGGGTGATGTCGATGTCGTTTGCCAATGCCAATCACTACCTCGACAACGCCGGCGACACCGTTCGCCTTATCCTGCTATTCTATTTGATGCTTTGCCCGTGCGGGGCGGTCTGGTCGGTCGATGCTCTGGTCGCCAGGCGGCGCGGGCCCATCTACATTTATCCATGGCCGATACGGCTGATCTTCGTGCAGATGATTTTCATGTACTTCATGAACGGGCTGTACAAGCTATTCAGCGACGACTGGCCCGATGGCGTGAGTATCTATTACGTCCTCGGCGATGCGACCTTCACGCGGTTCTCGCAGGTTGCTCTGCCGCTGCCGTTCGTGTTGACGCAAATCATGACCTGGACGGTGCTTGCCTGGGAATTGCTTTTCCCGTTCATGATGGTGTTCAAGTGGACGCGTCGCCTGACGCTGGCGTTCGGCGTGATGTTTCACCTGGGCATCTTGGCGACGATGGAGCTTGGGCCCTTCGTGCCGTACGCGTTGTGTATGTATCTGCCGCTGTTGCCGTGGGAATGCCTGAGCCGGCGGCGCGAGGAAGAGGGGGAGCCGGTGGTCGAGATCGTCGAATCCTGACCTGCCGCTTTCGGCTTAGCGCTCACAATCGAGCATGCTCATGCTAAGCCGCAAGCGGCAACATGCTCGACGCTTCACGCAGCGCGGGCTAGAATCGCATATGCCCTGAAGGAGACCCTGCCGTGCCTAATTCGCCTGCGCCGCCGCGTTTTTCTTGGCCCATGCGCATTCTCATTTGCGTGGTCCTCTTTCACATGCTCTACCGTAGCACCGGCATTCTCTATCCGTGGGAAGACTGGCTCGGCGAGGTGAATCTGAGCCGCATGCCGCGCGCGTTGCCGACGCGCAGTCAAATCGACAAGATGCGTGAGGAAGCGGAAGGCTCCAACGAGCAAGTCCTGGATGAGTTCAAGAAGTGCGGCCTATCGCTCGCGCGGTATTGGAACTGTGTGCCGGAAGAGGAGACGCGTGCACGGCTCAAGTCACCCCTTGACTGGACCAAGTACGCTCTGGCCTGGACCGCATCGCGTTTGCAATGGTGCGAGTGCATTCTTGGCATCGATCAGGAATGGGCGATGTTCTCGCCCAAGGTCGGCCGAGGCAAGTACATGTCGCGTGCCCGGCTGTGCTTCGAGGACGGGACGGAACGCGTCGTTCGCTCCCTGAGCGAACCGGAGGATTACACCTCCTACACGCGCTTCGGCGCGGGCAAGACGCTCGGTCTGGATCGCTTCGTTTTTTCCGATCAAAGCTATCGTCATGAAGCCTGTGCGGGCTATTGCAATTTTCTCGCGCACCAGACTCCGACAAATCAAGACGGCGCGCGACTCGAGGCGATCCTGCTTTACGAATTCAAGATCAACTTCGTTCCGCCAGGCGAAGACGCGCACGCGTTTTTGCGCGAGGAGATGCGGCAAACGAGCGATCACCGCTCCACGCGCGTGTCGTGGACGTTTTACGTTTTCTTTCCCGAAACGAAGGCGGGAACGTTTATCGACTATGTTGAAGGCCGGCCGCGGTCTTATTCCGACAAGATCGACGCCATCCTCTTGAAGACACAGTAAATTCTCGGCGTGGCAAAGAGTCTCTATGGCTGAACCGATCTACAGTTCGCGCTGGAACCGCTTCTGGCATGCTCCCGTGCGCGCCGAGCGTTTGGCGCTGATGCGCATTCTGCTCGGCGTCGCGCTGTTGGCGCAGCAAATGCTTGAGTTTCTGCCGCACCTGGACGAGTTCTACGGTCCCCACGGCATCGCCCCGGCCGGCTTGCTCGACCGCGCGCAGCTCAACTATTGGTTCTGGACGATGCTGATCTTCAACACCGATGACATGACTGTCATCCGCATCGTCTTCGCCGTCTGGGTCGCGGTTACGCTGGCGTTCACGGTCGGCTTTTGCACGCGCTTGATGAACGTCGCCGTGTGGCTCCTGGCGATGTGCTTTCTGGCGCGCAACTTCTTCCTCCTCGACGGCGGCGACGACACGCTGCAAGTCTCGCTGTTTCTCTTGATGCTTTCGCCGTCGGGACGGGCTCTGTCCGTGGACGCCTGGTTACGCCGTCGTCGGGGGCTTGAACAGGGCGCTGTCCTCACGGCGGCCTGGCCGGTTCGAATCATCCAGGTCCAGCTCTGCGCCATCTATTGCACGACCGGCCTGGTGAAATTACTGGGGACGGGAGCCGTCGATGACATCTGGATCACCGACAGCTCCTGGTACAGAGCGAGCACCTGGGTAAATGGCACGTCGATTCACTATGCTCTGAACTATCTGATCATGAGCCAGTACTCGTATGCCAGTCTGCCGTTGCCGCTATGGCTCACGGCGCCGATGACATGGACGGCGGTGCTGTGGGAAGCCTTGTTTCCCGTGCTCGTCTCGTTTCGCCGCACGCGCAAATGGACGCTCGTGTTCGGCATCCTATTTCATCTCGGCATCTGGTTCACGCTGGCAATCGGCTGGTTCAGCTTCTACATGATCGCGCTCTATGGCGTGTGGGTTGCGGATGAATGCTGGGCACGCTGGTGCGGCCCGATCGAGCTTGCCGATCCAAACGGTGAAGTTCCCACGGGAGGCCAAACATGAGCGCCTGCGCTGCAAGGCGACCGGCAGAACTAATCGTACCCCTTCACGACGCGGAGCGTCGTGCCACAAGGTGGTGCGACGCTCCGCGTCGCATAGCTTCGGGTAACTTTTCAACGGCCCGCCGCCATTCTGGCAGGCTTGGCGTTAATCGTCGCCCTTGGGCGGAACAAAATCAGCGATGAACAACTGCGACGAGAAGCCGCCTCCCCTCGTCGAGGTCCACATGATCTTCCGATAGTCCGGGCTGAAAACTGGAAGTACGTCCGCACCGGAGAAATGCGTTAAGCGCACTTTCTTCGGTGCAGGCTGTTTTTGCTCGCTGCAAAATGGGTGCAAATTGGATTCGAAACTGGTGGCGAAGGTGGAAAACAACGGATTCAGCTCGGATGCGTAATGACGAAAGCCACCTTGTTGACTTGCCTTTGTGGATTTAGGCTTGTCATCGATTCGCATCCAGTATAGATCGTAGTTCGGCCGCAGCAACGGGTTGGAATGGTCGGCCGCGGTGTAGATGATGTGCTTACCGTCTCGATGCCAGTACGGGGCCCAGAAGACCCAGTTCTCGTCGTCAGTGAGGGCTTTTTCGCCGGAGCCGTCGACGTTGATGACGTAGAGCTGCAAGTGGTCCTTCTTCTTGCGGTCGCTGCGAAAGATCACCTTTTTGCCGTCGGGCGAGAAGAACGGGCCGCCGTTGTAGCAACCGGGGGCGTTCGTCAACTTGCGGACGTTTTTGCCCTCCGAGTCCATGATGTAGAGTTCCATGTCCTTCTCGCCGGTGCGATTCGAGCAGAAGACGATCTGCTTGCCGTCCGCCGAGTACGACCCCTCGGCATCGTAGCCTTTGGAGTCGGTGAGCCGTTTGAGGCCGGAGCCGTCGAGGTTGGCCTCGAAGATCTCCATGAACGGGTCGAAGTCCCAGATGTAGCGACGGCGTTTTTTCGTTTGCTTTTCTTCCTCGCGAGCCTTGAACTCGCCGGCGTAGTGCTTTTTGGCGTCGGGATCCAAGTGCGAGCTAGCGAACAGGATCTTGTCCTTGCTGGGGTGGAAATACCCGCAGGTCGTTTTGCCCGCGCCGGTGCTGACGCGCCGCGCGGCGCCGCTCTTGAGGTCCATCACGAACATCTGGTAGAACGGGTTCTCGCCTTTCTCCTCGGCCTGGAAGATGATCTTCGTGCCGTCGGGCGAGAAATAGCCCTCGCCGGCGCGCACGTAGTCGTGCGTCACCTGTTTGATGTTCTTGAGATAGACCGTTTCTTGTTTCTGCCAATCGTCGCCTGGTTGAGCGGCGAGCAAGAGACACGCACATACGGACAGCATCGCGACACCTCGTTGGTTGGTCTGCGTCGGGCAAGCGGCCGCGCCTGCCTTGCGTGCTGACGCGAATTCTCGCTTGCATGCGCCAGCTCTCTGGCATTATAACGAACTCGACGTACTTCGCGTCATCCCATCTTCAAGGAATCGTCATGCCGGATCTCGCCCCAAAAATGATGGTCGATCTATTGCCCGATGATCTCAAGGCGTACGCGACGTACATCGTTCTGGCGGGTGTCGCTTTCGTCGCGTTTTTCGTGCTTTTGTTTTGTCTTGGGATTCTTCGCCTTCTTTTCGGCGGCAAAGCGAACCAGGCGTCTGTGGAGAAGAATTGCGCAGAGGATCTGGCCGAGTACCCGGACCTGAAATCGACCTCCGGCGACCGCCAACTTCGCGCGGAGGGAACTCCCGTGCGGCTCAGGCTCGTCGTCATGGCGCCGGCGGGCACTGCGAGCGATGTCGATATCGACGAGATTCCAGACATCCTCGAAAAAGTCGTCCAGGGCCTGGGCGAGATCTGCAAACACGATAAGCCGCGCATGAAGATCTGGCCTACGTCGCCGAGCTACAAGGGATTCGGAACGCAATTTCATCGCAACATGCTCACGGGCGCCGAGGAAGGCGAGCAGACGCGCTGGGTGTTGGTCGCCGGACGCGTCAAGGTCGGCAAGAAGCAATACATGCTCGGCGTCGCGATGCAGAGCATCAAGCTGAACACGATAGGCCGGCGCACGATCGACGCGCACGAGTGGGCGTCGGTATTGCGCGTGCGCGTAAAGGAGTGAAACAGAGTCTGAAACGCAAGACTTGCCGGCGAAAAAGAAAACGCTTGGCGGGTTCACTTTACGCGAAACAGCCAAGCGTTGTTTGGTATTGCGGCCGATCAATCGAGAGCCGCGCTCACGTGCGCCGATCAGGCGGGTTGCTGCAGCGCGATGTTCACGAAGCAGTGCACGTGATCCAGAATGCGGTAGTTCCACACGAAACCGGGGCCTTCCAGACGCCAGAAGTTCCACTGATTGCCGGCGCTGCCCGCGGTGCGGAAGAAGCCGAGATGGATGCGTTCCATGCCGCCGTTGCGGCGAATCAGGTCCATGACCTCGTCGCCGTCTTCACGGCGATACGGCGACATCAGATCGCGCATGACCGTTTCGACGAGCCGACGCTGATCAGGGGTCAGATCGCGGATCGAGATGCCGGGGAAGTTCTCGCGGCGGAAGCGAACCGAGGCAGCCTGTTCGCCCGGGTTGGTCGTGAAGACCGCCGTGCGGCGCTGGTTTTCGTTGAGCGCGTCCCACACGGACAGTACGCTGCGGGTCTGGAAGTTGAACACGTTACGCTGGCTGTAGCCGTCGGGGCTATGGCCGTAGTACATTGGGCCGCCGAAGGCCGCGTTGGCTTCGGAGTTGCCGTCGCAGCGGACGGTCAAGTGGTGGCCGGTGAACACCCAGGCGAACTGCTGATTGTTGCTCGGATCGCCAAAGATGTAGGCGCCGCAGCGATCGAACGTCTGGCTGGCGTCGAACGTGTTGTTGCGCGTGATGCGGCGATGGCCTTCTTCGTCGGAGCAGATCGCCCGGAGGATGCGCTGGTTGAGTTCCTTCTGCGCCGGCGTGTAGACGGCGCCGATGCTGTGCGGGCCGAAGATGGGCGCGTTGTACATCCGTTGCCGGGTCGGCGTCTGATTGTTGGCGTTACCGTGATTCCAGGCGTAGACGACGCGTTCGCGCTGCGCGGGGGTGAGGCTCGTGAAAAGCTCGCGGATGAGCGCTTCGGCCGGCTTGGCGCGGGCGGGTTGAGCCGCGGGTTGGGCTGGCTGTGCCTGTTGCGCGATGGCCAGTGTCGGAATGGCTTCGAGACTCGCCAGCGTCACCGCGGTGCCGCCGACCGTCATGAGGAAATTGCGGCGATCAAGACCATCGATCGCGTCACAGTCGGGGCATTGGACTTTTTCATTTTCAACCATGCCAGCTCTCCTGATGTAAAAGATTCCGGGGGGATTTCATTCATCATCATGTTCAACTGTTATCGTCGTGTCAAGTACCATCTTTTTGCCAGGAGTGAATTTTAATGCCATGTATGTGCAAACTGCGACGCTCCGTAGTGTATGCGCCTCGCTTGTACAGTTACACGAAAAAGTGCCGTCGAAACGCCTGCACACGGGGCAAGTCCAGGCACCGATTTTTTCTTGTCGATCGTTCTAACATCAACACCTTTCACGAAGACGATCATGTGCAGCGCCCGAGGCAACGTTTGGGCGTCGCCCGCCAGCTGGGAAGGCGGCAAGGCTGCCGAATTAATGGGGCTTGCGTGCCCACTCTTCGCGCACCTTTGTCAATCCGTACGCGCACAACTCGAAGCGTTCGCTTAGTCGCCGCAGGACGGGGGATTCCTCCTGGAATGGTTCGTCCTCGAAAGTGCTGGCGATCCAATACGAACGTTTGCCCTGCTCGCAATAGTTGAGGAACTGATCTTTGCAGATCGATGTGCGCAAGTTTTTGAGGATGTCCGGATAGACGCCCGTCCAAAAGAGCGTGAAATCGCCGATGTGGCGGTGCATCTCACGGCTGGTGCGGCCTTGCGGCGGGACGGCCTCGGCTTCCATCAGCATGTCCGCCACTTCCACCAGGCGTTGGCCGGCGCCCGAACGCAAGCGATAGATCGTGTCGATGTGCACGAACCGTGACAAGAGCGTGGACAGATAATCGATCAACGGCGGGTCGGCCACTCCTAAATCGGCCATGAACGTCTGCTCCGTCAGGCCTGAGAAATAGTGTCGCAAAGGCTTATCGGCATCGTTGTACCACATGATCGTGACCTCCGGCGACTTCCATGCCGGTGGAGAACGCCCTATTTGAATTGTAGCGCACGTTTCGCGTTCGTGCAAATCCGGGAACGGACTTCCCGTTCCATTTCACGAACGCGGCGACTGGGGCCAAATTGCGCCACGATTTGTGCGATCGGCGAAGGCGTCGTCCGCGCGCGGTTGCCCGGGCGGATCCTGACCGATCCGTTCATATTTAATCGGCCGGCAACACGGCGATTCTTCGGGAAATTAGGCCAAACGTGCGCGGTTTGCGAAAGCGCGAAAAAAAGCGACCAGGAGGCAATACCCCCTGGTCGCCGATCGGAGCAAGCGAATCGTTCGATGTATCTATTTTTCGCCCGGGAGCTTTCTTAGCGGATCGGCGCCTCGGCCCATAAAGGCATTGGCGCGGCGGCGCGACACCATCACGCGCTCATGGCGTTCACGGGCGTCAGCGGAAATGGGATCGGAGTCGAGGCGTGAATTCATGACCTTGAGCGTGCCGTCGGGCATCATGATGAGGGCATCGACCGCGGTCTCTTCATCGAAGACGCCGTTGGGTTTGTAGCGCCTGCCGCCGTGAAAATCGACGAGCACCGGCGGCAGAAGATGAACTTCCGCGCCGTCCTTGATGATCGTGTCCGTCAAATTGATGTTGATGCCAGGCAACCGCGCGACGTTTTTCTTGTCCTTCGGCGCCGGATCGTCCACGAGGCGGGGAACCTCAAACGTATCGCGCAACTCATTCCACACCGGCACGACGACGGCGGCCTTGATGCCGATCGGATCGCCGCGCCGGACGGCGATGCGTTCGGCGACGGCCCAATCGCCGATCAAGTGCGTCCTCGTGTTAATGAGGTCTTCCTTCTTCTTGACCCATTGATGGATCTGGAACATTGTCATGTCGCGGTCTTTGGCCGGGACCGCCTTCTTGTCTTCCTCGTTGTCGGCCCACTTGTCCAGGAGCTGTTGATCGACCGCGTAGAGATGAAATTCGTGGGGAATGACGATTCGCGGCGACCGCACTTCGATGCTCGGTTCAAGCTCCCGATCATTGGCAATCTTGTCGAACGCCACGAGGTGCTTCTTGCCGAAGTTCGGGCTCGCCATGCGAATTTGAATGCCGTATTCGTAGATGCTTCCCGGTTCGACTTCGGGATCAATGAAGCGAACGATGGCGTCCTTGTCCCATGGCGGGAATTGCTCGGCAGCCTCTTCCGGCGGTTTGCCCTGCGGTTTGACCTGCGGGTCGAGTTTTCCCTCCGGCTGGGATACGGGATCTTCGGGCTTGAAGGCGGCGACCTGCCGGAACTTCCAGGGGTGGAAGAAGCGGGCATCGGTCTTGCGTTCGTCCTTGGCCGAGACGCCGAGGGGGTGGTAGACGTTGACGTACTTGTCGATGTCTTTTTCTTTGCAGAACAGACGCTCGGCCAGGGGAGGGTGCATGGCCTTGAGATCCTTGTAAGAGATCTCCCTTTTCTTGCCATCGAGTCCCGCCATGACCGGTTCGCCGCCAGGGGGAGGCATTGGCCGATCCTTGATTCCGGGCAGTTTCCCGCCGGGCAGCTTGACGCCGCCCGCCTTATTGGGCTGAACGATTGGCGCCACCGCGACGGCGCCTCGTTTGTCGTCGTCCTGGTACCATTTATCGATCTTCACGTCTTCGAGATCAGGCTGTGGGTAGTGGGCATTGCCCAGTTTCGGCAGCGGCATCGTCAGGCCCGCGTGGAGGTAAGGCTCGAGGTACTCCGCCATCTTGACATCATAGACCGCTTCGCGCAGCATGCGCCGGAGCGACGGTGCTATTTTTTGATTTCCGGCCTTGTCGAATCCGATCAAAATTTCCCCGGCGGGGTTGACGGGCTTGCCGTCGGCGCCGATCTCGTAACGTTTTAGCGTGAAACCGATCACGCGCGGCAGATCCTCGAATTGATTGCCCGAGAACAATTCTTTCTGACTCGCCATGCGTAGGGCCTTGCGGAACAGTTCCACCTGCTCCTGCATGGGGAAGAGAGCATAGCCCACAACCATGCGCGATGGCTCGGCACGCTTGGCGAGCGACGGCAGCGAGCCTAGGGTGCCGGGCTGCGGACGGATTGCCGGCGCGGCGCCGTCGAAAATCAATTCATGTCGGCTCTCTTGATCGTTCTGGTAGAGCAGCATGCAGGCCTGGATGTAATCGAGTTGAAAGTACTTCTTTTCTTGCTTCTTGTTTTCCATGACGGCCAACAGCGTAGGATTCATGCGCTTGTCTTGCCCGCCTTTCTCGGTCGCGTGCAGGTAGAGAGACGGCGCGTGCGCCAGAAGGATGGCCGGCCAGTCGTAGCGATTCTTATCGAGCGTGGCCAATTGCATCTGGTTCAGGGGGGCCGGTTGGGCCTTTTGAATGTCGCCAGTGATGCGGTTGTGGATGTTGTTCAATTCGTCGGCCCAGATACGGCCGGTCGTATCGCGGCCCGCGCTCATGGCACGCAATAGGCCGAGCAGGCCCAGCAACAAGGCGATGAAGACACACGACCCGAGGGCGATTTTCTCGCCGTGATTGATGAAATAGGGTTTGAGGATGGCGAAGTTGATCTTCTTGAATCGGTTCACGGGGCAGTCCTCCCGAAGGTCGAATAGGATCGAAACGCCACACGCGAGTGCGAAGCGAGGTTCTTAGCTTTTCGCAAATCTTCGCTTGTCCCATTGGAGTTCTGGCTTTTGAGGGTCCCCCAACGTCTCAAGCAAAGATCAGTAGGCTCTTGCACCTTCACCAACATTCATCTTACGCCGGGCGAGACGGCGTGTGAATAGCGGTTACTTCTTTTCGATTATGGGTGTTGGCGCGTTGCGCGGCGGATAACGCTGATAGAGAGTCATCACGCCGTACATGACAAGCTCCATGTTAGTTTCGAGTTCACCGCCGCCGCCGCCGCCGCCGCCCGGCGCGGCTCGGTTCGGGATGCCGATGGGGGGCAGGCCCTTGGGGCCGACGGGAGCAACGGCCTTCGGCGGGGCGAGCGAACCGTGGTGGTGATTCAAGAGCACCTGCGTTAGAAGCAAACGCAGCTTGGAGTTAGTGAACTGCGTCAACACACGATCGACGTGCTCCTGAGCGACGATCAACGCGACGGCGACCGGGATGCGCCGGGCCTGATTCGGGGGTTCGATGTAGCGGTCGCTCCATTGATCGTATGGGGTCATGGCTCGATTACCCGTCCCGGCAACGCCCAATCCGACGACTGGCAACGGTGGTGGTGGTACGGGCAGCTTCGGATCGTCGGGCTTGGCCTCCGCATGCAGTTTGGTTTCGACCTCGAACGCCCGTAGCCCGTCGGCATAGGTGCGATGCGAATGCGACGGCCCGTTCACCTCATTCGAGCCGATGCTGATGTGGTCCACGCGCTTGACGGCCGCCGTTTCGAAATTCAGCACCTGCTCCAAGCCGTAGATGCCATTGCGCGCGGGTTCCTTGGGGTCGACGGGAAATATCTGTTTGAATGTGTCCTTATTTTCGCCGCTTCCAGCAGGCATTAAGGGGTCGCCGCTTGGCCTGATAGACTCGGCCTGGAAAGTATTTAGCTGGGCGCGGAATTCCAGGTCGAGTTTTTGTCGACGGCTGGTCCGGTTCTTGATTTCAAAGGAAAGCTCCTTGTTTGTCCTGTCCAATTTGAGCTTCACTTCAAAGTATGCGTTTTCGAAGGTATGCTTCTCATCTATGTCCAATCCCTTCGACTTGAATTTGGAGACCGTCTTGTTGGCATCAGCGATGAGACGGTAGATTTCCTTTTGGATCCACAAGTTTTCCTGGGCGATCCAGGCGTCCTTGGAGTTGTTGGTCTCTTGTTTCCATGCTTGCGTGACATACCGAAAGAAAGGCGGCCCAACACCGGCGATGAGTCCTTCGGGGGGAGCGCCTGGGCTGTAAAGCCAATCCTTGAGTTGTACGACGCCGTCCCCAGTGTCCTTGAGCGGGTCGATCTGTTCGAGAATTTCCTTGAACTGTTCCTTGTAGCTTGCTCTAAAGTCGTCCTGCTCGGCCTGCGTCAGGTTATCGCCGAAGTATCGGCCTTGTTGATAGGTAACAGTCACTAGCTTGCCCAGGTGATCCTTCATCAGGTTATTGCGGATCTTCTGCGGCGTACCGGCTATCAGCGTCACGTCTTCCATGCTGGGAGTCTTCTTGAATGTCTTGAATTGCTGCTTGACTCGAGTCTCGATCGTAAAGGATGTCGCTTCGACGTTGGTAAGGATGCCGATCGCGCCGCCGGGCGGGTCGGTTGGGGGCCATTCTTTGACGCTTGAGGGGCGCTTTTCGAGTTTGACATCCGTGGCAAATAACCCGTCAAAGAAGTTAAACTCCTTCTCGATTTTTTCTGACCACTTGAAGAGGGGCGCCTGGGCGGCGAAAGCGCGCGACCAGATGTCGGTTTCCAGGTCGGCCGCGAACTTGGCGTTCTTCTCGTGGGCCTCCCGAGTCTTGTCGCTCGTCTTGGCCTTAAGGTCCTTGGCGCCCGTAATCTGCCCCTTGAGTTTGCTCATTACCGCGTTCGCGTCGGCGCCGAATTGGAGCATGAAGATCCCGACCAGGGACATCGCCATGGCGACGCCGAGGATGACCCAGAAGCGATGTTTGACCAGCATGTCTGTGTTGATGTTGAACTTCATGGTTCATCTCGTGTGGTATGTCAGGTTTTCCAAGGCACGTCGGGCCCGTCAATCTTGCGTCATTTGGTCACCACGTTTTCCTTGGTCAGGATCGGTTCGTCCCAAACGAAGACGAGCACGAACTCGGTGCGATACTTGGGCTGTGTGTCGAGCTTATTGTCGTTGTCCTGTAGCTGCACTTCCTTGGGTACGGCCATAGCGCCCGTGCCCTCGATGAAGATTTTGGACGCCGTCTCACCGATGGCGCGCCACAGGTCGCGATTCGTTCTTGGTAAGGCCAGGGGCGCGACGGGCGCACCTTTCGGATCGGGCGGTGGCTGGGCGCCCGGCGGCATCCCTGGGGCGCCTGGCGGCATCCCTGGGGCGCCCGGCGGCATCCCTGGGGCGCCCGGCGGCCCCGGCAACCCCATTACCGTCACGCCTGCCGGGTTTCCTTTGACGAGCGGCTTCAGGTGACTACTACCGATGTAGGCGAACTGGCCTGGGATGAAATCGACGGCCTTGGTCGTGTCGCGCGGCCAGACCTTGTAAAGGTTGACACAGGCGATTTTCTTCATGATGCGCTCGCGCATCTCCAGGAACACATCCTCCCCCTTCTGCGGGTCAAGATGCCACGGGAATTGCAGGTTCTCGATGAGCGTGTGGATCACGAATTGCTCGGCCTTATTGTGATAAGTGTAGCCGCGCACTTCAACGACCCACCCGACCTTGGGCAAGCCGATCTCCCTTTGTTTGTTGGGATCGGCCTCGTTGACGAAGTCAGTAACTTTCTTTTGGTCACTGGAATGCATGCCGAGCAAATTGGGGTTCTCGCCCTTGAGCTTGCGGTAAACACCGCCCAGGTCGTCGGTGTAGAGCGCGTTGATACCGACGATGTTGATCTGGATCAGGTTTTCTTTGATGCGTTTGTCGAGTCTGCGCGCCTCAAGATTGAAGTCGTTCTTGGCATTGAAACGGTTTTTTTCATAATCATCGAAAGCCTTTTGCGAATCTTTGGCCTTATCCCAATACCGATCTCTGACGGGGATGAGCCCATTGGATAGCTTCGTGAGGCGGTCGCCATTGGGTTGTGGCGAGGCGCCGTTGATGTACTGGTGCAGCAGTTGCCAGTTGATACGTTCGTCGACGCCGGCGCCGATCTTGTTGAGGTTGCCCAAGTTGCCGCTAAACTTCTCGCCTGCCGCCTTGGTTACCTGGTCAAACTTTTTCACCTGGTCAACTGTGGACTTGAGCTGCTTGATGGCCCCTTGGATTTCCGGGTTGTTGACGCTGGTCTGCTCCATGCCGCGGGCGAAGGCGAGCAGGAACATTCCAAATAAGAGAGAAGCGGCCGCGGTCAGCACCCAGGGCTTTTTCTTGCGGATCATGCGCTCGAACTTCACTTCCGCCGGCAGCAAGTTCGTCGTCAGTCGGCATTGCTCCAGGCCTTGCAACGCCAATCCATAGGCCACGCCAAAGCTCATGATGTTTTCGGCGAAGGCCGGTGCGGAGGTGACGGCTTCTCCGGTCGCGCGTTCGAATTGCTGGAATTTGCGGACCTCAATCTGGAGCTTCTCTTGCAAAAACTTCTGCAGCCCCGGCAAGCGAAAAGCGTTGCCCATGCCGACGATGTACTGGATTTCGGCGTTGCGGTGCGTGTTAGTGAAATAGCCGAGCGAGCGTTGCGCCTCGCCGACGAAGTCGTTGAGCACCTGTTTAAGCGCCGACAGGATCTTCTTGAGCTCGGGTGATTTGGCGGCGTTGCGTTTGAGATGTTCGGCCTTGGCGAAGGTCAGCTTCATCTCTTTGGCAAGGGCACGCGTGAAGTGGTTGCCGCCGATCGGGATGGGCCGCTGCCAGATGATGCGTCCGCCGTTGGTGATGACAAGGTTGGAGTTGTCGGTGCCGATTTCGAGGCCGACGATGCACGCCATGCTTTCTTCGCCATCCGAGTCGGACGGTGACGCGCTTTTGCCAAGCAAATCGTAGGTAATGAGATTGCACACGGCCAGCGGCGTCATTTGCACGTAATGAACCTCGACGTTGACCTTCTTGAACGCGCTGATCGCTTGCGTGACCAGATCACGCTTCATGGCGAACAGGCCGATCTCGGTTTCCAGACACAGGCCGTCGATCACGTCCCCCTTTTTCAGGCACTGGAAGTCCCAGACGACCTCTTCGAGCGGGAAGGGGATCTGTTGCTTGGCTTCAAACTTGACAATGTCGGCGATTTTCTTTTCGTCCACCGGAGGTAGCTTGACGAATCGTGCCAGGCCGCTTTGGCCGGGCACACTGATGGCGACGATATCACCGCGGATGTTATTGCGTTCAAGGAAGTTGCCGAGCGCCTCTGCAGTCAACTCGTCGGGGTCGGCGTCAGCCTGGTTTAGAATTTTCGGATGCTCGATGTACTCGAACGCGGTGGCGACGACTTGGCCGTCCTTCAATTCAAGCCGAATCGCCTTCAAAGCGCATTGTCCGACGTCGATGCCCCACACTCCAGGTGTTCGCGCGGCCATTGGCAGATGCTCCGAGATGATTAGGCCCTGGGAAGGCCAAGGCGATCGTCGTATGACATGGAACCCGAATCGTGACCTGGGCGCGCTTCGCTTACCTATTTAGATTAACATTCGATGAAAAGGCTTGTCAACCGTCAATCCCGGCAAATTCGAATATCGCTCTTCATCAGGATTTTGGAGGGAGCTTCGTGACGTGAGAACGGGTGTGCCCGCAGATTCCGGCACAGCATTTTCGCACGCGTGGTTGATCGGGTGATCTGGCCCCGATCGGACAAGTTGGCTATACGGGGATGATGCTGGAGACATGGAGAAGTTCCGGTACAACCCCTCACGAGGATTCA
>SXGT01237816.1_pt1 | contig 22807 bp, 16 predicted proteins | sample 3176221 | NCBI WGS metagenome assembly SXGT01 (sample SAMN11356862, study PRJNA531348) | freshwater metagenome | isolation source: freshwater sample F1-120 | place: China: Fuxian Lake, Yuxi | collected 2017-12-25
CTCCCCACCCGCGCATCGCGGCCTGAAGCCGGAGCGGACAAAGCCTCTCCTCGGAGTCGAACCGCAGGTGCTTTCCACACCTGCGCCCTCACCACCGCTGGCGCTGTCCTGTGCTGGGGCTGGGACTACTCCGGCCAGCTCCGCAACGGCACCACCTCTGCGATGCAATCCACGCGCGTCACCGTCACCCGATTCTCGTGCGCGGCAGACGATCTGGACGGCGACGGCACGCCGGATGCCACGGACAATTGCGACCTGGTCGCCAACTCTGGGCAGACCGATGCCGACAGCGACACGATCGGCGACGCCTGTGACAACTGCCCGGCGATCTGCAACCCCGATCAGGACAATTCCGACAGTGACACGGGCGGCGGCGACGTCTGCGACGTCTGCCCGGCCATCGACGAGGCGATCGAGGCCGCGGGATGTGCCACGGCCAGCCACAACGCGCGGCGAGCTGGGCAACACCTGGCGACGTCTGCGCCTTCAACGGCTCGGGTTCAACCCTGCTCTGCCAGTAGCTCGGCAAATCCACGGCGCGGCAGTGTCGAGCAACTCCTCGGCCATCGGCCGGGCCTGCTCCGCATCGGCGCGGGTATAGAAGGTCGACGGTGTGATGTCCTCGCTGCCATGGAAGGCGAGTCCGCGATCCTTGCGCAGGCGCTTCGAGATCTCGCACCAGCCGGGGAGCACGTTCTGCACCTCGGCCGGCAGACACCCGCCGTTGTCCAAGAGGCTCTCCGAGACGTCGTGACTGAAGGGCACGGCAAGTCCAAAGCTCCCCGGCACGGCCTTCAGCAGAAGCTCGACCACCTCCTGGCTGCCGCGCACGACATCGGCGAAGGCCTCCTCGTCAAGCAGCACAGCGATGGCCTTCAGGCGCTTGCGCGAGCGACTGAGGTTCGGCTCGTCGGTCGCGATCGACTGCGAGCCGATGATGGTCGGCTCGACGGGAAACCTCCCCGCGCCCAGGCCCGGCACGACCGCGACATTCCACCACTCGTAATCGGACCGTCGCGGCGTCCCCTCGCGCAGCACCAGCAGCAGCAAGTCGATGTCGGATTCATCGCGGACGCGCCCATCGGCCACCCTCCCGATCACCCATGCGGCGCGCATCCGCGCAGCGAGAAGACCAGAAAGGGTACGGCGCAGCTCGGCGATGCGCTCCTCGACGATCCGCTGGTTGTCGTCGAGGATGGCGTAGCGTCGCGTCACGGGGCCACGTCATCTGCTCGACCGGGGAAGCTCCACGCCGTGACGTTCCCGGCCTCCACGTCGGTGGGCTCCGCGTTGCGATCAGGCCGCTCGGCGTTCTTGTGGCCTTGTCGCGTACCCCTCACGGGCTCGAACATCTCGACCAGCGCCGAGCAGCTGGCGGAAGCCTGGCCCCCCGGGCCCGCCACGGGCGCGGCTGATCGCGGGCGTCGATGCTTCGCTCAGGACAGGACCGGGGCGTCGGGGGCGGGCTGCGGGCGGGCTGCGGGCGGACCGGCGCGGTTTCCGGGGCGGAGGAAGTTGCCCATGATCGACTGGTAGGCCTCGCATGGAGTCCAGCACTGCGGGCAGTCGCCGGCCCAGATCTCTCGCTGCGTGCGCACCGCCTCGGGCGCGCTCCAGATCCGGCGCAAATCGTAGTCGACTTCGCGTAGATTGCCGAGTTTCCGATCATAGATCGTGCAGGGGAAAACGTTGCCGAACGAATCGACGAAGCACGATGCCGAGAGCGCGTGGCAACGCATCGGCGTGCGTCCCCCGAGCAGGTAGGGTTCGACCATTTTCTGGTACTTGCGCTCGAGATAGCCAACCGGGCCATGCGGCACGCCGCGCAGGCGGGCCACCTCGCGCACGGCATCGAGCAGCGCCTGTGGAGCGACGTGATCGCGCAGGCCGAGTTCGTCGTTGCGCAGGTACATCGGCGACTCGTGCACGATGTTGACATGGAAGTCGCGATGGGTGAGGCCCGGGATCGCCCGCTCGGCCGCCGCGAAGGCGACCGGAAAGTGATCGACGTTGCGCGCCGAGAGGGTCATCCCGAGAACGACCTCGACTCCCGGAATCTCGCGCAGGCGGCGAAAGGTCTCCATCTGCCGCTGCCAGCCTCCCGCGATGCCGCGGATCTCGTCGTTGGTCGACTCGTCGCCGTCGGTCGAGACCGTCACGATGAGCTTCTCGGGCCGTCGCGCGACGATCGCCCTGGTGTACTCGACGATCTTGTCGCTGAGATAGCCGTTGGTCGGAAAGTGCAGCAACAAAAGATTCGGGTTGTGCTCGATGACGGCATGCGCGACCTCGACGAAGTCCTTGCGCAGGCTCACCTCGCCACCCGTCAGATCGACCCAGAGGAAGTCACGCGAGCGTTTCATGAACTCGCGAATCTCGTCGAGCCGCAGCTCGTCGCGCGGCTTCATCTGCCAGATGTTGCAGGTCTGACAGCGGTAATTGCACCAGTACGTGATGCAGAACGTTAGCTTGAAAGGGTGGTCGAGGCGGCCGTAGTTGGCGCGCAGCGCCTGCCACGCGAGCGCCGCGTAGGACGAGAGCTTCACGCGGCGATTCTCCGAACCCGGCGACCGGCGCGCAAGGTCCGACGCGCGCGACCGGGCGAAGCCCATGCCCTCCGCGCGGGCACCCCGGCCGAGTCCGCCACTCTCCGACAACGAGCCGCTGCGGCTTCGCGGCGCCGCAGGCCGATACCCCTGAGGCCCTTGCGGTTCGTCATGGCCGGCATCGCGACGGCGAAGCCCGATACCGCTCGAGCGCGCGGGTCTCACCGTGGCTGGATATCGCGGCGGCGCTGCGCCGAAGGTAACCGTCGCCGGGGCGTTTGCGGTTCGTCCCGCCAGAGCCGGGCAGTGGCACTGCGACCGGGCGGCGAGTCACGACGACACCGACACCGGCCCCGCCGTGCGCCCTCACGTCAGCGCCTCGAGCAGCCGCAGCGGCAGGTTCGGCCTGGGCGTGACCCTCTGCCAGTTGCGCAGGTACCAGTCGTAGGCGTCGCAGGTGATCGAAATATTGGTGCCGCGCGGCTCCCAGCCGAGGCGCTCGCGCGCCCGGCGAATGTCGAGCACGAAATCAGCATCGGCGAGCAGGTAGTGCTCGGGAACGATCGGCGAGAGGCCGACGAGGTTGAGGACTCGCGCCGCGTTGCGCAGGAGTGCAGCCGGGATGGTCGTGATCTTCGAGGATCCTCCGGCATGACGGACCAGGGCTTCGACCTGCTCGCGAACGCTGGGCACGCTCGTCGGAGCAGATCCCACGTTGACGAAAAGACCGGCCGTCCCTGGGGTGGTCGCGCCGGCGATCGCGGCCCGGGCGACATCCTCCGCCGCCACCATCTGCACGCGATTCTCGCCCCGCCCAAGCAGAAAGATCCGCCGGTTGCGTCGCACCCAGTCGAAGAGCAGCACGAAGATGCCGGTCATGCCGTCGCCGAAGAGACTCATGGGCCGCAGCACCACCACGTCGAGGCCATCGTCGAGCGCGCGCCGGCAGAGCCCCTCGGCCTCGAGTTTCGATTGACCGTAGGCACCGATCGGGCGCTGGGGATGATCGTCCTCGTCGACCAGTCCCGCCTCGGGCACGCCATAGACCGCCGAGCTCGAGATGAACACGAGCTTGCCCACGCCCGCGGCACGCGCTGCGGCCAGCACGTTGGCGACGCCGTCGAGATTCATGCGGAAGATCTCGTCCTCGGAGAACGAAGCGAACTGGGGTTTCATGCGCTGACCAGCCGCCAGGTGATAGACGACGTCGACCCCCTCGCAGGCGCGGCGCAACGCCGCCGGGTCGCGCATGTCGCCGCGCACCTCCTCGGGAGCAAAGCTGCCGCCGGCCTGCCCGACGACATGTGCGCCGAGGCTCTCCGGCGCCGGCACGAGGTCGAAGAGCCGCAGGGCGTCGCCGCGCCCGGCCAGCAGCGGCACCAGCGCATGGCCGAGAACCCCGGACGAACCGGTGACGAGCGCCTTCATCGGCGGCCGCCGCGAGCCATGACGTCCCTCTGCCACCCCGCCCTCTGCAACGACCCCCTCACGCCCCCACTCCTCTCCCCTGCCCCGGCGTCATGCCCGCCGGCCCGGCCAGCAGCTCGCTGGCCTCGATCCGGGCCAGCACGTCGGGAACCTCGATCAAACGCATGCAGACCGGATCGACACAGCGACTCATCTTGAGGTTGTAGTTCGAGAGGCAGGGGCTGCAGTACAGTCCCTGCCAGAAAACAATATCGCGCGGACCGCGCGGACCGTAGGAGCGCGGTGCGGTCGGTCCGAAGAAAGCGACCACCGGCGTGCCCACCAGCCCGCACAGATGCATCACCGAGGTGTCGTTCGAGATGACAAGCGCGCACGCCCGAAGCAGCGCCAGCAGCTCGCCGATCCCGAGGCGATCGCAGAGCGAGGCCGCGCGCTCGCGCTGGTGCATGGCAGCCAGCACGGCGGCGACGAGCGCACTCTCCTCGGGTCCCACGCCGGTGAAAACGACGCTGGCGCCGTGGCGCACGATCAGCGCATCCGCAAGCGCCGCGAAGCGCTCGGGGGGCCAGCGCTTCAACGCGATCTTGTCGTAGTTCGGGCCGGTGCCGACGTGCATCGCGATGAGCGGCCGCCCACCGTCGCCCCTCCCGGCCCCGGCCTCGCCGAGGCGAGCGTCAAGCCGTGACCGATCGTCGTCGTCGATCTCGAGGCCGGGCCCGTGCGCCGCCTTGCCGATCCCGAGCGGCGCGGCCAGGCGCAGGAAGATGTCAGCCATGTGATCGGTGTCGGCGTACGCGACGCGGTGCGAATAGAGCCAACCGCGCGCCTGCCCCTCGGTGTTGAAGCCGATGCGGGCCGGCGCCCGGGTCAGGAAGGCGAAGATCCCCGAGAGTTTCATGAACTGCTCGAAGTCGAGCACAGCATCGTAGCGCCCGCGCCAGAGCAGCCGGAAGAGCAGCGCCACCGAACGGGCGAAAGCCGCGACGCTCTCGACACGCACTGAAATCACTTCGCGCACGAGACCGCTGCGGCGCAACAGCTCGGCGTTGCCCGGCAGGGTCAGGAAGTCGATCTCGGCAACCCCGGCCTCGTGCAGGGCGGCCAGCGTCGGCAGGATCAGCGCGACGTTGCCGAGTCCATAGAACTTGATCGCCAGCACGCGCCGCGGCGGCTCGGGCCGCGCGCCGGAGCGGGGTGGCGTGGTCCCGAGCAGCGGCGGGACGATGGTCCGCCCCCGGGCCACGCCCAGCATTCGGCCGAACGCCCAGAGCACGAAGCAAATGGCGTAGCCGATCCAGCGGTCGACGTAGCGTGCGAAGCGGAGATCCATGCTCGGCCGAAGCGGGCAGCCCCCAAGCGACCGCATGCTCTGCCGGCTCGGCTACCACAAGCTCGCCACCGCCTCGACCGTGCGCTCTCGAGCCGCCCGGCCGGGATGGGCGACCGCGTCTCCCGGCGCCGTCGCCAGGCCACGGCTCGGGCGGGCTGCCGGCGACGGCGGCAAGATCTTCATCGCGCCGCCCGGAGGCATGGGTCCGCGGCTGGGACCGGCAACCAGACGCTGGTCGCGTCCCGAGACACCACCCGGAGATCTTGCCGGAGGGGCGGACTTGCCCTCCTTCGCACCGGCGCGGTGAAGCCGCCGCTCTACGCGCCCCAGCGGCCTTGCCGGAGTGCCAGCCCTGCCGTCCTTCGCGCTGTCCGGGTGAACTCGCCGCTCCGCGCGCCCGAGCGCCTTGCAGCAGCGCCGGACCTGCCGCTATCGGCAGCGGCGACAGGGAGGACGGCGGATGACGGAGCGGGTCTATATCCTCGGCGGCACCCAGACCGATTTCGGGCGCAATTTTGCCCGCGAGCAGCTCGAGATCGCCGACCTCTTCGGCGAGACCCTGGCCAGCGGGCTCGCGGCCTGCGCGCTCGATCCCGCAGAGATCGAGAGCGCGCACGTCGGCAACTTCACCGCCGAGCTCTTCTGCAATCAGGGCCATCTCGGCGCCTTCTTCGCCACCTCCCACCCGGCACTCGCCGGCGTGCCGGCCGGACGCCATGAAGCGGCCTGTGCGTCGGGCTCGATCGCAGCACTGGCCGCTTCGGCCGAGATCGAGGCCGGCCGCTACGGTCTGGTTGCGGTCCTCGGCATCGAGATGATGCGCAACGTGCCGGGCGCGCAGGCCGCGCAGTTCATCGGCGGCCCGGCGATGTGGAGCGGGCACGAGGGCATCGGGGTCGCCGCGCCCTGGCCTCATATGTTCTCGCGGCTGGGCGACGAGTACGAACGGCGCTTCGGCTTGCAGCACCAACACCTCGCCGCGATCGCCCGACTCAATTTCGACAACGCGCGCCGCAACCCCAACGCCCAGAGCCGCGCCTGGGAGTTCAGCGACGCGAGCTTCGCCGAGGACGACCGCGTTAATCCGGTGATCGACGGACGCATCCGGCGCACCGATTGCAGTCAGATCAGCGACGGTGCCGCCATCGTCTTTCTGGCCGGCGCCGAACGCGCTGCGGCCTGGGCGCATAGACGCGGCCTTTCGCTGGACGCCCTGCCCTTCATCGCGGGCTTCGGCCACCGCACGGCACGAATCGACTTCGAATCGAAGATCCGCTCGAGCGCCGGCGAGGACTTCGTTTTCCCGCACGTGCGGGGTGCGATCACCGACGCTTTCCGCCGTGCCGGGATCGACGGGGCCCACGCCCTCGACGGCATCGAGACGCACGACTGCTTCACCACCAGCGAATATATGGCGATTGACCACTTTGGCATCACCGCGCCGGGCGAGAGCTGGAAGGCGATCGAGGACGGGTCGATCGCCCTCGGCGGACGGCTTCCCGTCAATCCATCGGGCGGGTTGATCGGCCTCGGTCACCCGGTCGGCGCGACCGGCGTGCGCATGTTGCTCGACGCCTGGAAGCAGGTCGCGGGACAGGCTGGCGACTATCAGGTCGAGGGCGCGCGCCGCTTCGCCACCCTCAACATCGGCGGCAGCGCCGCGACGACCGTGAGCTTCGTCGTGGCACGCGACGCCTGACCGCCTTGCTCGCCCAGGTCTGCCCGCACGGGATGAAGCCGGACTCCCTTGTCGCGACGCACGGGGCCTGACCCACTGCGTGACCGCGTGGCAGGGGACGCATTCGACAGCGCGATGACCTTGTCGCGACGCGCGAAGCCTGCGCCACTGCGTGAGTCCGCGCGGAGTCCATTGCGCCCGAGGAGGCACCAGCACCCCGGGCCCGTCCTGCCGCAGCACGACTAGACCGGAACGGCTCCAGCGACAAGGACTGGAAACTGGCGCAGCGGATCATCGCAGGACACTTGCTGATCGCCGACAATCATCCGTGCGCCCGAGGGCGCGTACTGCAGGATGTAGGCCTTGCGGACATCCCCGGTCGTGTTGGGCCCGGTCCGATGCACCGTCAGGCTCGAAAATACCACGATCGAACCGGCGCGTGCCGGCACCGCCACCGCGTCCGGCGCATCGTCCAGACAGCGCCAACCGAGGTCGGTCATCCAGTGCGCGAAGGTACCGCGGTGGTGCAGGCCGGGCACCACCCACGGGCAACCGTTCTCGACGGTGGCGTCGGTGAGCGCGACCCAGCAGGTGAGGTACTGCTGCGGGCGGACGAAGGTGTAGCCGTTGTCCTGATGCCACGGAAAGTCGCGCGGCGTCTCGGGCTTCTTGTACACCGCCTGATCCCAGTAGAGCCGCACATCGGCGCCGATCAGATCGTGCGCCAGCTCGCTAAATATATTGCTCGACGAGAACTCGCGCAGGCGCGCAGATCGCGTCACGAGATGCGGCGTGAAAGTGATCTCGCCCGCCCGCGCAATGAAGAGCCGCCCCCCCTCGCGTGCCGCCACGATGCGCTCGAGCGCCGCCTCGTGCGGATCGATCTCGGCCACCACGGCAGCCATCGTGGCCGCGTCAAAAGCGTCTTCGAGCACGAAGAACCCATCCTCGTCCCAGGCGCGTGCCTGTGCGGCGCTGATCCGCTGCCAGGGGCCAGCCGGCGGGGTCCAGACGAAACCGTCGTTGAGGGGATGAAGCTGCGCTGTAGTCATCGCACCGGCACTCCGGTTGGTCGCGGCACGTCGATGCGGTCGATCGGGGATGAGTGGGGTTCGTTTGCGTTTGCGCAAGAAGCATCGCGCGACCGCGGGTCAAAGGAGCCGGACGAGGGCGGGTGGTGCCCCGGCTCGACCTCCGCGAGGGAGCTACTCGCCGGCGCAGATCCGTCTGTCTCGGCCCGCCCCAAGGGCACGGCCGGCACGTCCTCCACGCCCAGGTCCCCGAGGTTGACCACCCTCCCCTGGGGCGGATCCGGTATCGGGGACTCCGCGCCGCTGCCGCGAGCGCCGCTCCCGCCACGACGGCGCGACGCCCCACCCCGCTCGATGGCGCGGAGCCGATGCATCATCGCCAGCGCCTCGCCCGGACGACCGAGTTCCTCGAGCGCGATTCCGAGGTTCTCGAGCGTCACGACGAGTTCCGTGGACTCCTCACCGTAGATCTGCTCCTGGATGCCGAGCGCCTCTTGGTAGATCGCCAGCGCCTGCTCGACCTCGCCCACTTCCACGAGGACGTTGCCGAGTTCATTGAGCGCGGTCTCCAGTTCCGGGCTGCACTCGCCGAACCAATGCCGTTCCGAGGCAAGCAGAGCCTCGAGTTCGCGCTTCGCGTCCTCCACCCGTCCCTGCTCGCGCAGAGCTTGCGCAAGCTCGAGAGACGCGAGGGAGAGGATGCGCGCCGCCGCGGTAACTTCTCGGCGCAACTTCTTCTCTCGTGCGATGCTGGCTGGAAGTGCCATGGAATGGTCTCCACCGATGGGTGACCCAGAAGGTCGCGGTTGTCAATTAGGGAGGACGTCGACGAGGCCGCCGCAGACCAGCTCGCCGCGCCGCGACGTCCCGAAGTGGACGACCCCGCCGTGGCTAGCCGCGCGGACAGGCCTCCCAACGCGGCGATCCCGGAGTGGCTCAGCGTGGCCCTCGCGCCGAGCGCGGCCCGCCACGCGGGGAGGCTTCCTGCTCGGCACTCAGCGGGACAGTGTGATGTATCGGCTCTCGCGCCGAGCGCGGCCCGCTACGTTGGGAGGCTTCCCGGCGCAGCGATCGTTGAGGGGATCAGCGCGGCCCTCGGCTCGAATGCGGCCGACCACGCGGACAGGCGGCGCAGCGCGGCGATCACAGATGACCTGGCTGGATTGACGCACCGCTCCAACGCTGTCGGGCCAACCGGGCGACCCGGCACCGGCCCTTGCGGCGGGACAAGCCGCGGCGGGTCAGCTAGCGGTGCCGCTCGGGGGGCGAACGGAATGCCGCAGCGGGTCGTCCATCCTGGGCTCTTCACTGCCGGCAACGGCAACGGACCCGCGCTCGTCGCGAGTCGCTGCGACGCCTGCGCGTTGCTCCATTTCCCCGCAACGCCACTCTGCCCCTGGTGCGGGGGGGAGTCCTGCACCGAGGTGGCTGCCGGGCGCCGCGGCCGGCTGCACCTCTGGACCGTGGTCGAGACAGCGCCGCCCGGCTACCGCGGCCCCGTACCCTACGGCTTCGGCACGGTCGAAATCGACGAGGGACTGCGCGTGGTCGCGCGACTCGTCGAAACCGATGCAGCACGCCTCGGGCGCGGGCAACGCCTCGAACTCGTGCTGACCCAGGTCGGACGCGATGACGACGGCACCGACGTGATCGGCTGGGCCTATGCGGCAGTGTCCGGCGAGAGCACCACGGACGGTGCGGCGTGAGCGCCGGGCGGCCCGTCTACCTCGCCGGCACCGGCATCCACGCCTTCGGCCGGTTCGCCGAGACCGATGTCACCACGCTCGGCCAGCATGCCGTGCGGGCAGCGCTGCGCGAGGCCGAGCTCGCCCGACCCGGCTTCGAGGCGGCGTTCTGCGGCACGGTCTATTCGGGCGTGGCCGCCGGGCACAAGGTCCTCGGCGGGCTCGGCCTTGCCGGCGCGCCGATCGTCAACGTCGAGGCGGGGTGTGCCAGCGGCGGCGCCGCGCTGGCGCTGGGCACAGCGCAGATCTCGAGCGGGATGCGCGACACGGTGCTGGTGTTCGGCATGGAAAAGATGCCGCGCGGCATCATCCGCTCGAGCTTCTTCCCGCCCTGGTGCGAGGAAGCCGGCCTCACGCCGGCACCGGCCTACTTCGCGCTGCGGGCGCGCCGCCTCATGCTGGAGTCCGACGTGACGCGCGAAGACCTGGCCCGCGTCTCGGAGAAAAATCACCGCAACGGCGTCCACAACCCCTTCGCCATGTTCCGGCGCGAGATGTCGGTCGCGGAGATCCTCGCCTCGAAAATGGTGTGCGACCCGCTCACCCTCTTCATGCTCTGCTCGCCCAACGAGGGAGCGGCGGCGGTGGTGCTCTCGAGTCGGCCGGGACCCTGCGGGCCACCGATCCGCGTCCTCGCCGCAGCACTGCGCTCGCACCTCGCGGGCAGCGTGCTGGGCGAGCACACGCCTTTCTGCGGACTCACTGGCAGCGAGCCGCCGAGTCCCACGACGCGCGCTGCCGAGGAGGCCTTCGCGAGCGCCGGCCTCGGCGCGTGCGACATCGACCTCGCCGAGGTGCAGGACACCGATTCCGGACGCGAGATCCTCTCGATCGAGGAACTCGGCCTGGCCCCGCCGGGTGGTGGCGGCCGCTTCGTGCGCGAGGGCACGGGCGAGATCACAGGACGCCTGCCGGTCAACCCAAGTGGCGGCCTGCTCGCCAAGGGGGAGCCGCTCGGTGCATCGGCCCTCGGCCAGATCGTCGAGCTGGCCAGCCAGCTCCGCGGCTCCGCCGGGGCGCGACAAGTCGTCCGCGCGCGCACCGCCCTCGGCCACACCGTCGGCCGCGGCGCCAATGCTTCGGTGGTCATCCTGCAACGCGAGACGGGCCGGGCCTGAGAGGGCGCAAAACTTCCCATATTATTAGCTTGAAAGGCATCTATGGCGATGGGCCTGCCGGCACGTCGAGACCGCCCCCTCCCGCGTGGCGATTCCGTAACGGACTCCGAGCGGAAGCCGGACCCGCCGTGCCGCGAAGTCGACCAGCCCATCCGCGAGGAGAGGCCCATCCCGACCCGAGCCGGAGCGCATCTGCGGCGGCACCGATTGCCAGCAACCGCCGGCCAAGGGACGAGCCCCTCGCCGTTACTGATACATGTCAAGCAACTCGATCACGCCGAGCCGGCGCATGGCATCGAAGACCGCACCCTTGACCTGCCCGACCGTCGGCAAGGAGAGGGCTTCCGCCGTGACCGCCTGGGCATCTGCGCGCGACACCGAGCGCACGAGCTTCTTGATCACCGGGATGAAGAAAGGCTCCATGCTGAGTTCGTCGAGCCCGAGTCCGAGCAGGAGCAGCGTCGCCAGCGGATCGGCCGCCATCTCGCCGCACATCGAGATCGAGCGCCCGGCCTCGCGCGCCGCCACCGCGCAACGCGCGATCGAGCCGATCACCGCCGGGTGCAGCGGCTGGTAGAGGGGCGCCACCTTTTGATTGTTGCGATCCACGGCAAGCACATATTGGATCAGGTCGTTGGTGCCGATCGAGAGAAAATCCGCCTCGCGTGCCAGATGCGGCGCGATCTCCACCGCCGACGGCACCTCGATCATGACGCCAAGCGGAACGTCCGGAGCGTGCGGAATGCCCTCGCGGGTGAGGTCGTCGCGGGCGTCCTCGATCAGCTCGCGCACTCGCCGCAGCTCGTCGAGCGACGAGATCATGGGCAGGAGGATCCGCGCCGGCCCGGCCAGCGCCGCCCGCAGGATCGCGCGCACCTGGAGGGTGAACATCTCGGGCATCTCGAGCGATACCCGGATCGATCGCCAGCCAAGAAACGGATTGTCCTCGGGCGGAACGTGGAGGTAAGCGGGATATTTGTCGGCCCCGAGATCGAGCGTGCGGATTGTGATCGGACGCCCGCCCATGCCCTCGATCACCTTGCGGTAGATCTCGGTCTGTTCCTGCTCGGTGGGGGCCTCACGAAAGGAGAGAAACGGGAACTCGGTGCGGTAGAGACCGACGCCCTCGGCGCCGTGGCGCTTCGCCAGCTCCACGTCACTCACCAGACCGACGTTGGCCAGCAAGGCGACGCGATGACCGTCGGTCGTGACCGCCGGAAGATCGTGCAACTCGCCGAGCCCTTCGTTGAAGGCGCGATAGTCGCCCTCCAGGCGCTCGTACTCGCGCACGACCTCGGGGCCCGGGTCGCGGTAGATCACGCCGGCGTTGCCGTCGACGATCACAACATCGCCCTCGGCCACGGCATCGAGCAGACGTTCGACGCCCACCACCGTCGGGATCTCGAGTGATTTGGCCAAAATGGTGGCGTGCGAGGTCGCGGCCCCGGTGGCGAGAGCAATGCCGGTGAGCCGTGTCGGATCGATCTCGGCGAGGTCGGTGAGCGTGACCTCACGCGCCACGAGCACGCTGTCCTCGGGCGGCCCGCCCGCGCCATCACTCTCGATGGCGAGCAAGATCCGCAGCAGCCGCTGGCCGATGTCGCGCACGTCCACGGCGCGCTCGCGCAGGTAGGCATCCTCGACGCTCTCCAGCGTGCTGACCAGTTCCTCGACCGTGCGGCGCACCGCGTACTCGGCCGTGGCTCCCTCGCCGATCGACTCGCGCACGCGGGCGAGAAAGCTCTCGTCGCGCAACATCATCGCGTAAGCGTCGAAAATCTTGCCCGTGGCGTCCGGGAGAACAGCCTCGAGCCGCTCCTTCTGCCGCTCGATGTCGCGCTCGGCGACCTCGACCGCATGGCTGAGGCGGTCGAGTTCACGGGCCGCGTCCTCGGCCGGCACATCCTCGATCTCGGCCAGGATCACCTGCGGGTGCAGAATGTGCGCGCTGCCGATGCCGAAGCCGGGCGAGGCCGCGATGCCGCGCAGCCGCTCGCCCGGATCGCGCTCGGCACTCCAGCGTTCGTGCTCACGCACGATGCTGCCGCGCTCGCCCGGCAGGCGGCGCAGCACCTCGACCGCACGCCGGCGAAAGTCCTCCTGCTCGCGCTCGCGCGCCTGCAGTGCGTCCAGCAATCGCGCCTGCACGAGGAGCTGGCCGAGCTGGCTCGCGATCGTTCGCAAGAGCCGGATCTCGTCCGAAGTGAAGTCCCGGCGGCGCAGTGTCTGGGCGACCAGAACGCCGAGCACCGACCGTCGCTCCAGGATCGGCACGCCCAGGAACGAGTGGAAGCGCTCCTCGCGTGTCTCCGGAAAGAACTTGAAGCGCGGATGCGCCGGCGCGTCGGCCACCGCGACCGCATCCACCGTCTCGACCACCAGTCCGGTGAGCCCTTCGTCGGTCCGCATCTGCACCCGACCCACCGCCTCCTCGTCGAGGCCGTAGGTCGCCCACAGGGTCAGCTGCCCGCTCCGTTCGTCGAGCACATAGAGCGAGCAAGCCTCCGTGCGCATCCGCTCGGCGATCACGTGGACGATGTTCTCGAGGGTCTCCTGCAGATCCTCGGAAGCGCCGATCAGGTCGCCGACCCGCTCGAGCAGGCGCAAACCCGAAGTCTTCCGCTCGCCCGCCACGCGCCGGCCATTGCCGACGCGCGAACCCCGCCCTGCCTCGCCGGCGCCCATCGGCGGGAAGTATCGCGGGGTGCCGCGCGACTGTCCACCGGCAGCGGGCCCATGGCGCCCGCACGCCCGTGGAAGCCCCGGGTCCCGACGAAGCCGGACGATGCTCCGACACGCACCCACAGGCCCGCGACGATGCGCGTTGCTCACCGGAGGCCGAACGCGGTCGCTGGCGCGACACACATGTCGGCCCAGGCGGATGCGCGCTGTTCAGCGGGAGGTGGGACCCGGTCGATGGCCCAGACTCGCGCGGCGGACGGCGGCTGATACGCGTTGCGCGCCAGGACGCCGATCCAGGTCGGTGGCCCGGCACACCCGTCCCACGCGGCAGTGCTGCAGCTCTCGGTGACCGCCGCACCGGCCACCACACGGAGAACCGGCGGGGCATCGGGCTGACTGCGGCCGCTCGTCTGCTAGCTTCGCCACGGGTGAGTCGGCAGGCGCAGGAAAGCGGGCGCAGCGGAGCAAGGCGGCCGTTTCGTGCCTTCCTCTTGGGAATCGCGCTGGTGGTGGGCCTCGTGCTGGCCGCGGGGGGATGGCTCCTCTTCGAGTTCTACCGCGTCTCGCTGCCCGCGGTGGAACAGCTCGCCGAGTACCGCCCGCCGGTCGCGACCCGCGTGCTCGCGGCCGACGGTACCCTGGTCGGCGAGTTCTTCATCGAGAAACGCTACCTGACGCCGATCTACCGCATCCCGCGCGTCGTCCAGCTCGCCTTCGTCGCCGCCGAGGACGCCAACTTCTACGAGCACCAGGGCTTCGACCTCGCGAGCATCGCGCGCGCCGCGGTCTCCAACTATCAGGCGGGTGCCACCCGCCAGGGCGGCAGCACCATCACCCAGCAGGTCATCAAGGCCCTGCTGCTCACGCCCGAGCGCAGCTATGAGCGCAAGCTCAAAGAAGTCCTGCTCGCGACCAAGCTCGAGACCGAACTCACCAAGGATCAGATCCTCGAGGTCTACCTCAACCAGATCTACCTCGGCGACGGCGCCTACGGGGTACAGGCCGCAGCGCGCGAGTACTTCGACAAGGACATCGCCGACATCGGGCTCGCCGAGGCCGCCCTCCTCGCAGGATTGCCCCAGGCGCCGGCGCGTTACTCGCCCACGCGACACTTCGATCGCGCCAAGGCCCGGCAGCAATACGTGCTGCGACGGATGGTCGAGGAGGGCTTCATCACCGAGCAGCAAGCCCGCGAGGCCGAGAGCACATCGGTCGAATCCGGCCGGCGCGAGGCCGCCGACGTGGGCCCCGCGCCGTACTATGTCGAGTACATCCGTCGCTTGCTCGTCAAGCGCTACGGCGCGAGCGCGGCCTACCAACTCGGGCTGGTCGTCGAGACGCCGCTCGATCTGGGTCTTCAGCTCGCCTCCGAGCGGGCGCTGCACGAGGGCATCGCCGCACTCGACGAGCGACAGGGCTTCCGCGGCCCCCTCGGCCAGGTCACGGGGCCTCGGCTCGACGCGCTCACGCGCAACGCCCCCACCGCGGCGCCGCTGCCCGCAGCGGGATCGGTGCTCGACGTGATCGTGGTGGCGGACGCACGTGGCCATTGCCCGTCGGCCGATGGTTCGCTGCTCGTGCGCTGGGCCGGTGGTCTCGCTCCACTCGCGCCCGAGGCCTGGAACTGGGCGCGCAAACGCCGCTACACGCCCCAGCCCGGCGACAAGCTGGAAGTCGTGGTCGGCGACAAGAAAGGCGCGGCCGCGCTGGAGCTGACCCACCGCACCGGCGCCCAGGGAGCCCTGGTCGCACTCGATCCCCACAACGGCGACGTCCGCGCGCTGGTCGGCGGTCTCGACTACGACGTGAGCGAATTCGACCGAGCAACCCAGGCCCTGCGGCAGCCGGGATCGGCCTTCAAACCACTGCTCTACGCAGCCGGAATGGACCGCGGCTTCACGCCCGCCACGGTCGTGGTCGATGCGCCCGTGTCGTACCACGTCGGCGCCGGACAGCCGCGCTGGTCGCCCAAGAACTTCGATCGCAAGTACCGCGGCCCGGTGACCCTGCGCGAGGCCCTGACGCGCTCGCTCAACGTGGTCACGGTCAAGCTCGTAGATGCCATGGGCCTCCGCTACGCGCTCGATTACCTGCCCCGCTTCGGCTTCGCGCGCCCCTTCCCGAAGAACCTCTCGATCTCGCTCGGCACCTCGGAGGTGACACTGCTCGAGCTGGTGCGCGCTTACTCCGTGTTTCCCGGCGAGGGCAACCGGGTCGAGCCGCGCTTCATCACGCGCATCACCGACCGCGACGGCCGTCTGGTCGAGGAGGCTCCCCCGCTGGTCGAGCCGGCAATCGACCCGGCGACGGCCTACGTCATGGTGGGTTTGCTGCGCAACGTGATGGAACATGGCACCGGCCGCGGTGCCCGGATCGACCGCCCGGCGGCGGGCAAGACGGGTACGACCAACGACCAGCACGACGCATGGTTCATCGGTTTCATTCCCGACCTGACGGTGGGCGTGTGGGTGGGCTACGACGCCGACCGCTCACTCGCTTCGATGGAGACCGGTGGCCGGGCCGCAGCACCGATCTGGAAATCCGTCATGGAGCAGGCGGTACGCGACCTCCCGGTGCGCGATTTCGCAATGCCCGCCGATGTGGTGCTGGTGCCGGTCGACGCCACCAGTGGGCGACGCGCCGAGCCGGGCACCAACGGCGCCGTACTCGAAGCTTTCCCGCGCGGACGCGAACCGGGCGCGGTCGAGAACGCGGGCGCCGTGCCCCAACCCGCAACGCCAGCGGAGAGCGCCGACACTGAATCGGCCAGCGACGAGGTGCGTCCGCCCGAGGCCTGGCTCGTCCCGCGGCCGCGCAACGGCGGCGGTGCAGCCCTGCACGAGGAGAGCTTCTGAGCGCCCGTGGGTGCGCCCGGAAGCTCCACTCTCGTGCACAACGACTCAGTCGCCATCGTCACCGATCCGCGCTTTCGCGATCACGACACCGGCCCCGCGCATCCCGAGCGCCCCGACCGCGTACGAGTACTTGACGAGCTGATCGCGGCTTGGCCCGGCCCCCACCTCACCCCGATCGCCCCTCGCCCGGCGTCCCGCGCCGAGATCGCTGCGGTGCACTCGAGTGGCCATCTCGAGAGGATTTTTGCCACGCGCGACGCGCCGGGCATGCGGCTCGACCCCGACACGCCGACCTCGGCGGGCTCCGCCAACACCGCCCTGCTCGCGGCCGGCGGGCTGATCGAACTCGTCGAGCGGGTCTGCGTGCGCGACGTCGCCACGGGATTCGCGCTGGTGCGGCCGCCCGGCCATCACGCCACCGCCGAGCGCGCCATGGGCTTCTGCCTCTTCAACAACGTCGCCATCGCGGCCCGGCATCTCCAGTCGCGCCAGGGCATCGAGCGCGTCGCCATTATCGATTTTGATCTGCACCACGGCAACGGCACGCAGGCGATCTTCGAGCATGACCCCTCGGTGCTCTACCTCTCGCTGCACCAGTACCCTTGGTACCCCGGCACCGGGGGGATCAGCGAGGTCGGCAGCGGTCCCGGCGAGGGGTTCACCGTCAATATCCCCTGCGGCGCCGGCACCGATGATGCGCTCTACGCGCTCGCCTTCGACGAGATCGTGGCGCCCGTAGTGCGCGCCTTCGCGCCGGGTTTCATCCTGGTCTCGGCCGGCTTCGACGCCCACCGTCGCGATCCACTCGGCCAACTCGAGCTGAGCGAAGCGGGCTACGCTCACATGACCGGCGTGCTACTCGCGCTTGGGGCCGAACTCTGTGGCGGGCGCATCGCCTTCGTCCTCGAGGGCGGCTACGACCTCGAGGCCCTGCGCGGCTCGACCTCGGCCGTGCTGGCGCGACTGCAAGGGAGCGGACCGCACTGGACACCACGCGCGGGGCAGCCCGCGCAAGAGCTGGCGCCGCTGCGCCACCACTTCGCCCGCTGGTGGCCCCTGTAGCCACTGCTCAAGGATCCCCACCGGAACATCTCCTGCTCGTGCCGGAGCCGCGTGACAGGCACACCAAGGGCCTCTCTTCATGAGGCACCTGAAGGTGTCCGCCCGGGCGGCAAGCACCTCGATGTCACCCAGAGGATCGGGCTCGGATCCCGGTGCCCGGCCGGCGACGCCCAAGGACCCCCTGTTCGCCATGGCGAACCGCAAGAGATTCAAGCAGACCGAGCCCCGCCCCCCAGGCTGCTCGGGGCCATGGGGTGCAGATCTTTTTTCAAGTTCCACCACAAAACAGCTTGCTGACACCGGTCTCAGAGTCCTACCGTTTCCCGGGCGAGAATCCTGCGTGCGGCCCTACCGATCACTTCCATCCCTGCCCTCCCCCGTGCGACGTGGGTCATGCGCGCGGCGCGGGCTTGCCGTTGCGGTGTTCCTTGCCTGCACGGTCGCGAACAGCCCCGCCGAGGCCTCCGAGCTGATCGTTCGCACGGCCGAGGCCGACTCGACCCTCTCCGAGCGAGCTCCCGATCTGAACGAAGGAGCAAATCCACAGCTCTTTCTGCACGGTGGTGCCCCCAGACTTCGGCCGGTCGTCCGTTTTGATCTCTCGGACGTGGAACTCGCGCGTGTCGCGCGCGCTTCCCTGGTTCTCTCGTTGACGCGGTCCGCCAGCTTTTGGCGGCGAGGACGGCACGTACAGGTCTGCCCCCTGTTCGGAGACTTCGCCGAGGGTCGGGGAGCTTGGCGAGACCTGCGCGCCAGGGAGCGGAACCTCGGCGAAGGCGAGGGAACAACCTGGAACTGCCCCACTGACCGCGACCTGACCAACCGTCAAGCGGACTGCACGGCACCGTGGGCCGGCGGCCTCCTCGGCGCGCCCTCGTCGGCGCTCCATCCGAGCCGGCCCCCGAGTGCCGAGGCGGTCTGGGACGTCACCGCCGACGTACTCGCCGGCCATGCTGCCTGGCTCCTGCGCAACGCACCGGAAGATAACCGGGGAACCGCCCGGTACTTCTCGCGGGAAGGCGCGCTGCTCGTCGGCGAGCCCCAGGTGGCTCCGCGCCTCGAACTCGAGATCCGGGATGACCGCCCGACGCCGACGCCAGAACCAACGCCCACCCCGGTGCCGACGCCCGAACCCACACCAACGCCCACACCGGTCCCCACGCCCGAACCCACACCAACGCCCACACCGGTCCCCACGCCCGAACCCACACCAACGCCCACACCCTCGCCAACCCCGTCGCCAACCCCCGCACCGCCCGCGGCCGGTGCCGATACGTTCAGCAGCGTCGGCAACACCCCCCTTGAGGTGGGCTACGCCGCTGGCGGCACGCCGGCTGTCCGTGTCGAGGGCAGCGTGCTGGCCAACGACAGTTCGCCCAACGGCGGTGCGCTGACCGTCTCGGCCTGCTGTGGCAACGTCGCGAGCGGAGCCACCGTCGGGATGCTTGCGGGGGGCACCTTCCGCTACACGCCACCCGCGGGATTCACCGGCAACGACAGCTTCACCTACACGCTGAGCGACGGAATACGCACCGCCGAGGGCACAGTCACCGTCCAGATGCCGAGCCGGGTCTGGTATGTGCAGAGCGGTGGTCCGAACGGCGACGGGCGCGCCGCCACGCCCTTCGATTCAATCGCTTTTCTGAGCGCTACCGACGATCCCGACGGGCCGGGCGACGTGATCTACGTCGCGGAAGGCAACCAATCACCCTATGGCGGCATCGTCCTCGAAGCGAACCAATCGCTGATCGGAGCCGGCGCAGCGCTGATCGTCGATGGCAAGGAAGTCGCCACGGCAGCATTGCGCCCAACCCTGCGCGAGGAGTGGGGCGGCCGACCCGTCACGCTCGCCAGTGGCAACACCATCCGCGGCCTGAATCTCTCGGTCGAGGGCGGGGGCACAGCGCTCCACGGAACGAGTTTCGGCACGCTCACGGCGAGCGCGATGCAGATCACCGCGGCCGGCGGACCCGCCATCGACCTCAGCAACGGCGCGCTGGACGTTACGCTTGATGCAGTCAGCGCCAATGGCGGGGCCAACGGCATTCGGCTCGTCAATACCACCGGCGGTCTCGCCGTCACCGGCAACGGAGGGATTTCGGGAAGTGGCGGTACGGTCACCGCGACCTCGGGTGACGGGATCCACCTCGAGAATGCAAGCAACCTCTCGCTCTCGCATATGTGGATTCTCTCCTGTGCCGGCAACGGTGTAGGTGGGGCAAGCGTGAATGGTTTCGCGCTCTCGGGCGCCTGGATGGCATCAAACGGCAACGCCGCTGGCGAGGCGGGCATCGCACTCGACAATCTCAGCGGCCTCGCGGCGGTCAATTCGAGCCGCGTCGAGCACTCCTACGAAGATAACATCCGCTTGACGCAGACCACGGGCATACTGGACCTCACCCTCGACGACACCATCCTGAACAGTGGAGCCTCGCCGGGCCCGGGTGGCGACGGTCTCGAGATCATCACTCCCGTGGGCAGCACGGCGCAGGTCGTGCTGAGGGTCCAGAACAGCACCATCAACGGCCACACCGAAAGCGGCCTCGTGACGAACTTCCGCGGCAGCAGTAGCCAGGACGTGACGATTGTTGGCAGCACCTTCAGCTGGAACGGTTCGGGCGCCCTGCTCGCGACCGCCGACGACTCCGACCTCAGCTTCGCCATCGGCTCCCATGCAGCCGGAGAGAGCAACATCTGGCAGAACAACCAGGCCGGGGCCATCTCGATCGTCGCGGGTTCGACCTCGACGACCAACGTCCACGTCTCCGGCGCGATCAACGAGAACACGGTTGGCACGGCAGGTGTAGCCAACTCGGGCACGACGAGTGGCGCGGGCATCGGTATCGACATCCGGGGAATGGCCGAGGCGGTGGTCGAGGTGTCGCGCAACCTCGTCTACCGCACCGCGGGGCCGGGAATCCGCGGCCGGGCCCGCCTCGGCGAAGCCACACTGCTTGGCTTGACGTTGGGTCTGAACGGCGTTGGGGAAGTCGGCGTCAGCTCCGCCGAGGCGGTCCATGGGATCGATCTCGCGAGCAGCGAGACCGCTACCCTCTGTCTCTCTGCGGAGAACAATGAGAGCGCCGGCAATGCTGCGGGCTCCGGCTTCTCGCTTGCCCGGACCACGACCAGCATCTTCCGCGTCTCTCCGTGGAACCCAGCAGCCAACCTCGACAATGCCCAGGTGACGACGCTGCTCGACGTCACGACAGGCAACAACGGCACGATTGGCCTCGTTTCAGATGCGGGATTCGCCGGCGTACCCGCTGGAATCTGTCAGGCATTCTCGGCCGCCGGAGCCGCCGGTGGCGCGTGAGGGTGGCGGCAAAGTCCGGGCTGCACCGGCCGACCCGAGGGAGGGATCAGAGATGTTTCTGGCGATGACGACAACCGATTCTCCACGCCAGTGGCGAACGCGCGAGATCAGCCCCGGGAGTGCTCATGCCTAACGGCTATCTCGGCGAGATCCGGCTGATGAGCTTCGGGTTTCCGCCTCGCGGCTGGAAGGAGTGCAACGGCCAGCTTCTGCCGGTCAACCAGAACCAGGCTCTCTACAGTCTCCTCGGAACGACCTACGGTGGCGACCGCCGCGTAAACTTCGCGCTCCCTGACCTCCGCGGTCGTGTCCCGATCCATGTCGGCTCGGGCCACCCCCTGGGCGAACGCGGCGGCGAGGTGAACCACGCGCTCTCGATCGCAGAGCTGCCCCACCACGCCCATGTGCTCTCCGCCGCGTCCGGGCTCGCAAATTCCGAGACTCCCGGCGGGGCCGTGCTCGCCCGCTCGCTCCATCCCGTCTACGGGACCGCGGCGACGGGCGGCCTAGTCGCGCTCAGCCCCAATGCCGTCAGTCGCGTGGGCGGCAGCCAAGCCCACGTCAACATGCAGCCCTTCTGCACGCTGTTCTTCTGCATTTGCATCCAGGGCGCGTTCCCGAGCCCGGGGTAAAAACACGGAGGGGTTCATCCCATGTTGACAGAGTGTTATGTTGGCGAAATCCGCCTCTTCGCGGGGAACTACGCGCCGCAAGGCTGGATGTTCTGCGAGGGACAATTGCTGGAGATCTCGGAGAACGAGTCGCTGTTCTACCTGATCGGAACGACATACGGTGGCGACGGCGAATGGACATTCGCCCTGCCTGATCTTCGCGGGCGGGTTCCCATCCACGAGGGCAACGGCTACATTCTGGCCGAGGGAGGAGGGGACGAGACAGTCACCCTCCTCGTGTCGCAAATCCCGGCCCACTCCCACTCGCTGATCGGAACGAGCGCCGTGGCTTGGGAGGAGACGCCCGGGGGGCGTCTCCTGGCCGAGTCGCGTACCACCGACCTGTACTCGACGCAGAGCCCAGCCACCTCTCTCGGGCCGGCCTCGATCGGCGCCTTCGGCGGATCGGCCTCCCACGAGAACATGATGCCGTATATCGCCGTCCACTACATCATCGCGCTCTCCGGCGTGTTTCCCTCGGCATGAAGACAGGAGGCCCCGATGTCAGATGCATTCGTAGGTGAGATTCGAGCGTTCGCCTTGAATTTTGCGCCGCTGGGTTGGGCGATGTGCGATGGTCAGCTCTTGCCGATAGGTCAAAATACCGCGCTCTTCAGCGTGCTCGGCACGACCTACGGTGGCAACGGCACGACAACCTTCGCGCTGCCGGATCTCCAGGGGCGCGCCGTTCTCGGCCCTGGCAAGGGACCGGGGCTCTCCCTGCGCAACCGGGGCGGCACGGGAGGCGCGGAAACCGTGACGCTCAGCGAGACCGAAAGCCCCGGCCATTCTCACTCACTCCAAGCCGCCACCAGCGCGGCGGTGACTCCGGTCCCGAGCTCGACCTCGGTGCTGGCGGCGGCGCCGGTCTACCGGAGTGGCGCCGCCACCAACGAAATGGTCGTGATGGCGGACTCGGGGCTCGTATCTGTCGGTAGCGACGGACCGCACAACAACATGCAACCCTACCTGACGCTGAACTTTGCGATCTGCCTGGCGGGGATCTATCCGCAGCGCTAGCTCGCCGCAGCCCTGGCAGGCTGTTGAAAAACGCACCAACGACCTGCTCTATATGCTTGACCTGCAGGTAGGGGCGTGGTAATGGGGAGGCTGGCCCGAGGAGGTGGCGGCGATGCGCGGACGTACGGAGCAGCAGTCGACGATGTTCAGTCTGATGACGCCGGCCCGGTGAAGTGGACCCCGATTTTCGGACCACGGGCTAAGGAGAGTCCTGCTCAACGAATAGGAGCAGGAAAATGCTGAAGAAAACGACCCGAACGAAGCACAGCGCGGCGTTCAAGGCGCGAGTGGCGCTGGAGGCGATCGGTGAGCATCAGACGATGCC
>SXGT01015283.1_pt1 | contig 22798 bp, 17 predicted proteins | sample 3176221 | NCBI WGS metagenome assembly SXGT01 (sample SAMN11356862, study PRJNA531348) | freshwater metagenome | isolation source: freshwater sample F1-120 | place: China: Fuxian Lake, Yuxi | collected 2017-12-25
ACTGGATTTTTCTAAAATCGAGGCCGGTAAGCTGGAATTTGAAAACACCGAATTCATGCTGGATAGCGTGATCGAACAACTGACCGACACCGTCGGTCAGCAGGCCGAGCAAAAAGGCGTGGAGTTTTTGATTCGTTATGACGTGAATATTCCTGCTGCCTTGATGGGTGATCCGTTAAGGCTGAAGCAGGTGCTGCTGAATCTTTGTGGCAATGCCATCAAGTTTACCGAGCAGGGCGAAGTAGAGCTGGGACTCAGAATGCTCAGCAACAAAGATAACTTGGTCACATTGCAGATTTCAGTGCGCGATACAGGTTTGGGCATGGCGCCGGATTTGCCCGAACGCTTGTTCCAGAAATTCACCCAGGCTGACCAATCCACTACACGGCGTTTTGGCGGTACCGGTTTGGGGCTGGCGATCTGCAAATACCTGGTTGAATCGATGGGCGGGCGTATTTGGGTGGAAGACACTCAGCCCGGTAAAGGCACGACGATCTGCTGTACCGTGCAAATGCAAATCGCTCTGGAGGCCGAGGCACGTCGTAACGAATTGTTAGCACAAACCGGGCCGCTACTTAAAGGCATCAAAGTGTTGATGGTCGATGACAATGAGGTGTCCCGGGAAATATTGGCGGAAATGTTGCGATTCTTTCAGCTGGATGTGAGTGTGGCTGTTGATGGCTTTTCTGCCATTCAAGCGCTGGAAGCAGCTGCTGTTGCACAACCGGTGCAGTTGGTCTTGATGGACTGGCGGATGCCGGGTATGAATGGCGATGAAGTCGTCCGGCGCATCCATGCCAATCAGACTATCCGGATTCAACCGAAAGTCATCATGGTTACTGCATATGGCCGAGAAGACGTCATGCTGTTGGCCCAGCAAGCCGGGGTTGACGGTTTTCTGATCAAGCCGGTATCGCCTTCCTCGTTACTGGATACCATACTGACTGTTTTGGGACGAGGCAGCCTGACGGGAAGACAGGAAAAATCCCCATCGTCGATTTATGCTGGCGCGCCGCCTGACTTGACTGGTAGACGGATTTTGCTGGTGGAAGACAATGCCATCAATCGGGAGTTTGCGATTGAATTACTCCGCACCATGCACATCCAGGTGGAGGAAGCTGTGAATGGGGAAGAGGCTTTGGCAATGGTGCAGCGTCAGGCTTACGATGCTGTTTTGATGGATATTCAAATGCCGGTGATGGATGGTCTGGAAGCTACCAAGCGCATACGTGCCTTGGCTGAAGACCGATTCAAAGCGTTGCCCATCATTGCAATGACTGCGCTGGCAATGGCGCGCGATGCTGAAGAGACTCGGGCCGCAGGTATGAATGATCATGTCACCAAGCCGGTTGATCCGGAAGCCTTGTTTGCCTGTTTATTGAAATGGTTGCCTAAAACCGAAATTGCAGCAGCTACGCAACAACCTGCAGAGATCTTGCACGTTTATGCTCAGGAATTACTGGCATTGAAACATCTGCAAGCGTTGGAAGGTATCAAGCGGATAGGCGGCAAGGAAGAGGCTTATCGCAAGCAACTCAAACGCTTCCGGGAACATTATGCCAATGCCGCGACGGAATTAGAACGTCTGTTACAGTCTGAGCAGATGAGTGAAGCCGAAGCTTATTGTCACTCATTAAAGGGTGTGACCGGTAACATCGGTGCGCAGGCCTTGTTCGAGTCTATCAGTGGTATCGACAACAACCTGAAACAGCATAAACACCCAGCTCCGGAAATTCTGGAGCAGTTCCGGGAGCGCTTGCAAAATGTCATGTCGGACATTGACAGTCTTGCCAGTATGCCTGCATCGGTTACGATGGCTGCTGAGCCACTGTCTGATGAGGCTCTGAAAGTCAGACTTGATCGTCTGATGGCTATGCTGGAAAGTGACTACGGGGCTGCGGAAACCCTACTGAATGAAATACGTATGGGTGTGGTCGGTAGCCCTGTCGAAGAGGACATGAACAAGATAGCTGCGCAAATGGATGTATTTGAGATCGATCAGGCTTTGGCTTCATTGCAGCAGTTGTCAGATAAATACTCAACCCATCGGTGAACATTTTCATGAGCGAATCGAGTCCTAACAAACCCGGCATCCTGATTGTTGATGACGTCAACGAGAATCTGCACGTTTTGCTGAGCATTTTGCGTGATGACTATGCTGTCATCGCAGCCACAAATGGGGAAAAAGCCCTGGAATTGGCGGCTCGCACACCACAACCGGAATTGGTGTTACTGGATATCAAAATGCCGGGTATGGATGGCTATGAAATTTTACATCGTTTGAAAAGCAATCCCAGTACGGCAGATATTCCGGTGATTTTTGTCACTGCTTTGTCGGAGTCCACCGAAGAAGCCGAAGGCATCAAAATGGGCGCTGCCGATTACATCAGTAAACCGGTCAACCCCGAGCTGTTGAAGCAGCGGATCCTGACTCAACTGGAATTAAGGCGTTATCGACATCGTCCGATGCTGACGCTGAGTGAAAAAATCCTGGTTAGTGGCGAACTGCCGCTAATTTTACTGGTGGACGATGTCCCGGAAAATCTGCATGAACTCATTCAGGCCTTAAAGCAGGAATATCGCATCTTGGTAGCCAATAATGGTCAGAAGGCACTGGATATTTTGCAAAGTAAGAACCCTCCGGATTTGATATTGCTGGATATTGTCATGCCGGGGATGGATGGCTACGAAGTTTGTCGACGCATCAAAGCGACCAGTGCTGGTAATCGGATTCCGGTGATTTTTATCAGTGTTGTGGATAGTGCGGCGGATAAGGTGCGCGGATTTTCGATAGGCGCTGCCGATTACATTACCAAACCGTTTGATATCGATGAAGTGCGGGCCAGGGTGCGCACGCATCTGGAACTGAGTCGGTTAAATCAGCATTTTGAGCAATTACTGGATATGCGTACGGTCGAGTTGCGGCGTTTGGATGCGATTGTCACACGTTCTCCAGTGGTGGCTATTGCTTGGAGTAATCAGCCCGGTTGGCCGATTGCCTATGTCAGCGCCAATATTGCTGTTTGGGGTTATCAACCGGAAAGTTTGCGCAGCGGCAAAATCCACTATTGGGACTTGATCCATCCGGAGGATCAGGCGCGAATCAAATCGGAAGTAAAGGATTATCTGGCTTATGGACCGGACGAATTTCGCCAGGAATACCGGTTTTTATCCGGTGATGGGCGTTGGGCCTGGGTAGAGAATTTTATTCGTCTGAACCGGAATGGTACCGGTGATGTGATGGGTATCGATGGCTTGTTGAATGATGTTACCTTGCGAGTGGAAGCGGAACAGGCCTTGCGCAACAGTGAAGAACAGTTGCGCTTGATGGGCGATAACCTGCCGGATGGTTACGTGTATCGCTATAAAATCGATCCACAAGGTCACCCCAGTATGCTGCACATCAGTGCCGGGGTGGAAAAGCTACATGGTATTAGTCCGGCTGCAGTACTGGAGGATGTGCGCCCGATATTTGCTCAAATGGCGCCTGAATCTTTGGCTGAATACCAAGTGGCGGAAGCTGAATGCATGCGGCAGATGAAAAATTACCAGGGTACGCTGCTATTTAATTTACCGGATGGTAGGCAACGCTGGTTAGACTTTCAATCCAGCCCGCAGCAGCAAGCCGATGGTAGCGTGATTTGGGATGGAGTGGCGATTGACATCTCTCAACGCATAGAAGGTGAACAAAAACTGCTGTTATTGGCCAAGCGCTCTCAAGCCTTGTTGGAATTGCCCGGTAAATCGGAGCAACTATCCGAAGCCGATTTCATGCAGTTTGGAATGGAATTGGCCGAAGATTTGACCGGTAGTCAGATAGCCTTTGTGCACTTTGTCAATCAGGATGAAGAAAGCATTGAACTGGCTGCTTGGTCACGCAGAACTTTGGAACATTATTGTCATGCCGCCTTCGAGAAACATTATCCGGTCAGTCAGGCGGGCATCTGGGCGGATGCGTTAAGATCACGCCAGCCAGTGGTATTTAATGATTATCCCCACTATGCCCACAAACGCGGATTGCCTGAAGGCCATTCCGAATTAACGCGCTTGCTTTCACTACCGGTCATTGAAAATGGCAAAGTAGTGATGTTGACCGGTGTCGGTAATAAAGCCACCGATTATGCCGAACTGGATGTCGAAACCGTGCAACTGATTTCCAACGATATTTGGCGGATTGTGCAACGCCAACGCCTGGAAAAAAAGGCCGCTCGTTTTAGCCGCGTGTTGCATCGATCGACCAATGAAATTTATATTTTCGATAGCATCAACTTGCACTTCATCGATGCGAATCAGGGGGCGTTGAATAATCTGGGCTACTCGATCCAGGAACTGGAGCAAATGACGCCAGTACAGATCAAACCTGAAATGACCCAGGAATGTTTTGATGAAATGATTGCGCCGTTAAGAAATGGCCAAAAACAGCGCTGTGAATTCACTACGGTGCATAGACGTAAAAACGGCAGCGATTACCCGGTTGAAGTGCATATCGAGATTACTGACGACCAGCCGCCATTGTTCGTGGCCATCGTCAATGATTTGAGCGAAACCCGGCAAATGCAGCAACGTATTACCCAGTTATCGCGCTACGACTCGGTGACGGGTTTGCCTAATCAATTTTTCTTTGAAGATTTGTTGTCGCTGGCCATCATCGAAGCCGAACGTGAAAGCTATCAAATCGTGGTGATGAGCCTGGATATTGTGAATTTTCGCAATGTCGATGACAGTTATGGTTTCAAAGTGGGTGATGAAACCCTCAAGGTGATTGCCAGTCGCATGGTCAAGACTTGTGGGACTGAGGGCATCGTCACTCGCATGTCCAAAGATACCTTCAATATCGTTCATCCGCATATTCATGATGTTCTGGAAGCCAAACAACTTGCGGAAAATCTGCAGGCAGCCGTGCTGGAGCCGGTGATTATGGGGGAGCACGAGATTCATCTGGAAGCCAAGATCGGGGTCAGCTTTTATCCATCCGACGGTCAATTGGCTCATGAATTGGTTCAGCATGCGGGGATAGCTTTGTCTGAAGCCAAAAATGACAAACTATCCAATTTACGGTTCTTCGAAAAGGAAATGAACGAACTGTTGTTGTCCAAAATTGCCCTGACCAACGATATTCGCCACGCGATAGAACGCGAAGAATTCGAGTTATATTATCAACCTCAAGTCGAATTGAGCAGTGGTGCCTTGATCGGGTTTGAGGCTTTGGTGCGCTGGAATCATCCGGTCTTGGGATTTTTGCCGCCCGCCAAGTTCATTTCCCTGGCGGAAGAATCCGGCTTGATTCTGCCGTTGGGTGACTGGATTTTAAAACGTGCCATATTTCAAGCCAGAGAATGGCTGGATGCCGGATTAACGCATCATGACTTTACGGTGGGGATCAATGCCTCTGCCATGCAGATGCAAACCGGCAATCTGGTGGATTTGATGAAAAACTTGTTGGATGAAACGGGGCTTCCTGCGCATTGTATCGAATTGGAATTGACCGAGAGTTTGTTGATGAATAATGTCAACGAAACCCAGCAATTGCTCAAACGTTTAAAGGACATGGGGGTGCAGTTGTCGATCGATGATTTTGGCACCGGCTATTCATCGCTTTCGTACTTAAAACAATTTTCCGTGGACAAGCTGAAGATTGATAAAAGTTTTATCGATCATGTCACCAGCGACCCCAATGACGCGGTGATCGTTCAAGCCACCATCGCCATGGCCCACAGCATAGGTCTTACCGTGATTGCCGAAGGGGTGGAAACTCAGTCTCAGGCCAGTTATTTGCGCACCCTGCATTGTGATCAGATCCAGGGCTATTATTTCAGCCGCCCCTTACCGGTGGCGGAAGTTACCAAATTATTACATTCTGCTGCACGGCTGGATTTGCCGGTTTCCGAGCAAAAGCCCACGGTATTGTTGGTGGATGATGAACCGAATATTCTGTCGGCATTGAGGCGGGTGTTACGGCGGGATGGTTACGAGATTTTAACTGCGCAAAGCGGCGAAGAAGCCCTGGAAATTTTGGCGCATCAAACGGTCATGGTGATTTTATCCGACCAACGCATGCCGAACATGACCGGCACGGAATTTCTGTCGCGGGTAAAAATCCTGCATCCGCGCACCGTGCGTATTATTTTGTCCGGCTATGCTGATTTAAATTCCATCACCGAAGCTATCAACAAAGGTGAAATCTACAAATTTCGCACCAAACCCTGGGATGACGAGGAATTGCGCAACGACGTACGAGAAGCCTTTATCCATTACGAAGCACTGGAACGTCGCAAAAGTCGTCCGATTGCAATCAAGCCTTAGCCAATTCAAAAAAGAAGGATTTAGATGGCGGATTAGCTTAGTTGGGCTATGATCCTTACCCAGTAATCAATCCACGTTCAGGTTTTGAAAATATGCCAGTATTCAGTGACAAAAAAATCAATCGTAGAATGGCATTCCGTATCTATGAGCGGGTCAATCTTTTTTACCACAAAATCAATCCAGCCGAGGTTCTGGCGCCGATCGACGGCTACCGTGATATGTTAACGTCGCATATAAAGCCGGATTCGTTCGGCATTGATCGATTGCCGGATTCGCAAAGCCGGGAAAATGATGCTTTAAACGTCAATATCAGTGCCACAGGTATGGCTTTTACCTGCAAGGAGGCTTTGCAGGTTGGTGAATATTTGATGGTGAGAATTCTGCTGTTATCCAGCATGACAGTCGTCATGACCTGTTGTCAGGTAGTGTATCGCAAGCCGAGCAATCCGTATGAAACCGATCGATATCCTTACTTAATCGGTACTCAATTTGTCAATTTGACTGCCCAAGATAGTGAAATCCTCAACAAACACGTTGCAAGGCATAAAAAGCAACAAGCGATTTTTTACAGTCTGTTGTTATGTTTGGCCTTAACAGTGCTGGTCGCTCCGCATATGGTATTCAGCGTTTTGTTGGGAGTATTTCATCATCTGCTGGTAATAATCCTGCATATCCTGCATATAGGTTTTGAGTTTGTGGAATACAATCTCGATCATTTCATCGAACATACTTTTCATACCGATTTGCACACGACACAAGTGATAGCCTTTTATACCTTGTTGACGCTAGGTTTTGGGATTCTGTATTTGCTTTGGAAAATGTTGCCGCCCGCCATTCAACGGCTATACAAAAATCTAATAGCCTTTTGGATGCGAAAAAAAGCCAGCGTTTTGTATTATTGGCATGGGCAAACCTTCGCGGAGAAAATCAAAATTATTGGCATCAGCACGATTGCCATAGCAGGCTATGTGTATCTGGGCATGTGATCCAACACGGGGCTATGATTAGAATGATCTCATGGATGATTTAACCCGTTAATGATCAGTCAGCGGGTTTGCCCTTCGCCCGACCGCATCGAGGTCGGGCGAAGGGTTGTCTAGCATGGAAATGAGTCTTCAATATGTCGTTTATAAAATCGGCTTTTTGATCGGGCATTAAGAAAGTCATTAAACATCTTTTCAGGGACATGGCAAAACTCTTTAGGCTTATCATGTCTGAAAGATACCCTTAGTTTATGGGTTTGATCATCGTAACCAACAACATCGATAGTATTGGATTTCACTGTTTGGATTTTCATAACGCCTCCTCACAGGCTTGATCGAAAACCAATTAGTTTTATCCAAAGTTAAATAGTTCCAACACTATCGCTGGGTCAATCATTAAAACCGCTGAAATTTTGATTCATCAAAGTCAAATATCGCCCCGTCTCGAACCGCCGAGGATGGCTTGGGTTTACCGGCGGCAGACCGACTGGACTTTTCGCTAGCGGACTTAGCCTGAGGCCTGGTACTATCCATATTCAATTTGAAAAAATTCATTAATTCCTGCAGTTGTTCAGCCTGGCCGGTCATTTCCTCTGCAGTTGCAGCCAATTCTTCACTGGAAGAAGCATTGTGCTGAGTAATTTGATTCATTTGATTCATGGCCTGGTTGATTTGGCTGACACCAGAAGACTGTTCCTGCGATGCAGCGGCGATTTCCTGCACCAAATCAGACGTTTTACCAATGCCCGGCACAATCTGATCAATCAAACTTCCAGCTCGTTCAGCATCCTTGACACTGTCTTCCGCCAGCTTGCTGATTTCTTGCGCTGCGACTTGGCTACGTTCCGCTAATTTACGAACTTCTGCAGCCACCACAGCAAAGCCTTTGCCATGATCACCAGCCCGAGCGGCTTCGATAGCCGCATTTAATGCCAGCATATTGGTCTGGTAGGCAATGTCATCAATGATACCAATGCGGGTGGCGATCGATTTCATGGCTTGAACGGTCTGTTTAACAGCATCACCGCCTTCCACTGCTTCATGCGCAGCCTTACCCGCAAAGCCATCCGTAACCGTTGCGTTTTCGGCATTCTGTTTGATACTGGCAGCCATCTGTTCAATGCTGGCGCTGATTTCTTCGACACTGGCGGCTTGTTCGCTTGATGCTTGAGATAAGGAATTTGATGTTTCACTGATTTGTTCGGATGCATTTAACAGTTCACTAGCCGAGGTTGATACCTCACTGACGATACGGGTCAAGGCTGCAACTGTTCCGTTAACCCCGTCGATTACTTCGCCAAACAGACCGGGATATTGCTTGGTTATAGTCTGTGTCAAGTCGCCATTGGATAGAGCGTAAGCCACATGATTAACATCTTTCAAACCCACTTCCGAGGTATCGACCAGTTTATTGATGCCTTCACTAAGTGCCAGTAATACACCTGTTTTATCTTCCAGGCGGATACGTCGACTAAAGTCGCCATCTACAGCGGCTTCCACTAAACCAGTAACTTCATTCATAGCATTTACTTCAGCAGTACGGTCATTCCATTCAACGACGCTACCCAACCTTTCACCACCCTGATTGAAAATCGGATTGGCATTTAAATCAAAGATGCGACTCCCAATGTTGATGGTGGCTTTGTGGGTGCTGGTAAAAGAGGCCAGTATATTTTTCTGATGCATTGGATTTTTATGGAAACTGTCAATGTTGGTACCCATCAAATTCCTGACGCTGAAGTTTGGTAAAGCCTTACGCATATCGGCTTCCGCTTCACTGAGTACATCAATCACCGATCTGTTCATATAAATGATGTCACGGTTGTTATCAGCGATCATCACGGGTGCAGTTGCACCATCTAAAGCCAGTTTGATACGCAGATTCTCATCGGCCAATTGTTTGGCTTCAGCCATGGCTTTTAGATTGGCAGTTTGATCCACCCATTCCACAACGCTACCCAGGCGTTCGCCAGCAGCATTAAAAACCGGATTTGCATTGAGATCGAAAATTCGCGAGCCTATATTGATTCGGCTGGAATGTGTTGAAGTAAATGAAGCCAACAGGTTTTTTTGATGCGACGGATTTTTATGAAAGGCGTCGATATTTGAACCCATCAGATTTTTGACTTCGAAATTGGGCAGCACTTTACGTATATCGGCCTCGGCTTCAGTCAGAACCTGAATTACCGATTTATTCATGTAAATAATGTTGCGGTTATTGTCCGCAATCATGACTGCCACCGCCGCGCCGTCCAGCGCCAGTTTGATACGCTGGTTTTCGTCAGCAATACGTTTGGCTTCAGCCACATCAAAACCCAGTTTGGTTTGCATGGCTTTCAGGCTAAGCAATACCTGACTAATTTCGTCACGACCGTCAGCGTCTATCATAGTGCTGAAATCGCCGTTCGAAATACTGCCAAAAGCGTTAATGGCTTGGGCTAGAGGGCGCGTGATGGAACGAGACACTATAAAACCCAGCCATATCAAAACTGCAATCGAACCGCCCAGTAGGCTAAATGCAATGATTTGCTGAGACTCAAACCGTTGCGTGCCATTTTGATATTCCTTGGCTGCCACATCTGTTTGCAGATTTTTCAATGCTTCGAGGTCGTTATCTACAGCTTCATACAAGCTTTTAATTATCGCCACTTGATTTTTGGCGTCTTCATAGTGCCCTGTGCGTAAGGCAGTTAAAGCTGGCTGCTGAGCTTCCTTGGTAAACTTACTTCTTGATTCCGAATAGCGTGCTACCAGGACTTTCTCTTCTTCGGTCAGAAATGTTGCCAAATAAGCATTCCAAATTTTGCTGATCTCAGCGTCATTGGACTCCAGCTGGGTAATATTCTTCGAAATTACTTCGCTAGCGGATGTTGAACCAACCTTGTCAATGCCCATTTCAGAGATTGCATTCAATAAGACTAATTTATTATCTAGCATGCGTTCGTTAATCAATGCCAAATCCCGCAATGGCACCAAACGGTCTTCATATACCGTCTTCAAACTTTGCTGAGTGGCATTTAATCCTATCAAACCCTGGATCGCTAAAATCAAGGCTACCAAAACACCCAGGCCGATGACAGCCGCCAAACGTGGGCCAATATTTAGTTTAAGCAACATATTTTTCATTCTCCAAATCAAGTTGTCAGTTACGACTTTACCGTGGGCAATCTTTAATCCCTTGGCATTACCTTCGCGAAATAAACGATAGGCATTTTCTGCAGCATCAACTTGTTCGCGCGTTGGCTTGCTGCGGACTGACATATAAGCCACAATTTCTCCGCGCTCAAATACCGGTGTGGCGTTTGCAACCACCCAATAAAAATCGCCATTTTTACAGCGGTTTTTGACTAATCCTGTCCATGGACGACCGGCCTTTAAATCTGTCCACATATCCTCGAACGCCTGTTTGGGCATATCTGGATGGCGCAATATGTTATGCGGCTGGCCGATTAATTCAGCTTCAGCAAAACCACTGATCTTGACAAAATCCGGATTGGCTTCAGTAATATTGCCATTCAAATCCGTTCGCGAAACAATGAGCATGTCGTCGGTAACCGCAACTTCTTGACGGGTAACGGGTTGGTTATTTCTCATGATGCAACTCCTTCCTGGGTTTTGGCTTTAGCTAGCCAGTTTGTCGTCAGGATGATTTTTGGTGTCGATGACAAGGTTGATGCGAAGGCAAGGTGTCCAAACAAATTTTTTGAACTTGAGAAAGGCATTTGGCAACCGCAGGCAGATCAGGGCTTTAACTGAGATGAGTAGGACAAACATCATTTTTACGAGCATATCGAACTCCCCCTTAAAAACACCCGCTGCAATTATAAGAGCATTTCAGTTTTGTAAGCTTGCTACCATCAGTAATCCGCATCTTTCATTCAACCTTTAGAGGCCATGCTCAAATTCGAATAAAAAGTGTTGAATATTTGGCTAAATTGGAAACTGATTCAGGCATCTCCAGACTTGAGTAACCATATCGAAAAATCTCCTGACAACTAAAAGATTTTACGCTTATCAAGAATGGCTTTAAAAAGCAGTTTGCCAGAAAGACTTGGATCGAATCAGGGTTATGATATGAGCTATCTGGAAAATTCAAACAGGAACAGGTTATGCAACATGACTTCTGGCATGAGCGCTGGCAGCAAAATCAGATTGGTTTTCATAATCAAGAAACCAACCCTAATCTCCAAAAATATTGGCCTGAACTCAATTTGAAATCGGGTAGTCGGGTGTTAGTGCCGTTGTGCGGCAAATCCTTGGATATGCTTTGGTTACAATCCCAAGGCTTTGAAGTGCTGGGTGTTGAGTTGAGTCCGTTAGCTGTGGACGCTTTTTTTACTGAAAATCAGTTGCCAGCCAAGCAGAGGCAACAGGGGGCGTTCATCGTCAATGAATGTCACGGTTTGACAGTGTTATGTGGCGATTTCTTTGCTTTGACTGTCGGTGATTTGCATGGGGTTGATGCCGTTTTCGATCGGGCCGCGTTGGTCGCCTTGCCTGCTGAGATGCGTGGAGCCTATGTTCTAAAGCTTCAGCAGTTGTTGCCTGCAGGCAGCCAAAGCTTGTTGGTGGCGTTTGATTATGATCAGCAGGAAATGTCGGGTCCACCATTTAGCGTGCCTTTTGCTGAAATTCAGTCACTTTACGGGCATTATTGTGATATCACATTGCTATCCAGCCAAGACATACTGGATAGTGAGCCACATTTTCGCGATAAGGGATTGAGTCGGATGCAGGAACAGGTTTATCGACTCATCTGTCGATAAACCTGGTTTGTTGGTTCGACATATATCATGAGTATCCGTCAATATGACGTAGTGATTATCGGTGCAGGCGCCTCCGGGTTGATGTGCGCGATTGAGGCCGGTAAACGCGGTCGAAAAGTGCTGGTGATCGATCATGCCAATAAAGCAGGCAAGAAGATCCTGATGTCGGGCGGTGGACGCTGCAACTTTACTAATTACTCGGTCGAACCCGAAAATTACCTGTCCAATAATCCGCATTTTTGTAAGTCCGCCTTGAAGCGTTTTAACCAGTGGGATTTTCTGGCGCTGGTGCAGCGTTATCGGATTCCGTTTCATGAGCGCCTGCATGGACAATTGTTTTGTGATCATAGTGCGAAGGATATTTTGGCTATGCTGCTGGAAGAGTGTCGGCTCAATGGCGTTGAAATCAGCTTGCAATGTACGGTTCAACGATTGGCTGCTGCGGCAGGCGGGGGATTTCAGTTACACACCGGACACGGTAATTTCCAAGCATCGTCCTTGGTTGTAGCAACCGGCGGTTTGTCGATTCCGAAAATGGGGGCGACACCATTTGGTTATCAGATAGCGCAACAGTTTGGTATCAAGGTTTGGCCGACGCGAGCCGGATTGGTGCCACTGACATTACAGCCGGAAGACAAATCGGTGTTTGCGGCATTAAGTGGAATTGCCGTGCCTTGTGAGATTCGCTCGCAACGGCAAACCTTCAAGGAAAATCTGTTGTTTACCCATCGCGGTTTAAGCGGCCCGGCTGTTTTGCAGATTTCTTCCTATTGGCAGCCTGGGGAAACCCTGCAAATCAACTATCTGCCTGACAGATCCGTGCTGAACGAACTCAAACAATTGCGCGGGCAGGGTAGTAAACTTAAACTTAAAACCTGGTTGGGTGAGCAACTGCCCAAGCGGCTTATCCAAGCGTTGTTGAAGGAATCCGAGTTGGAACGGGCTATCGTGGATTGTTCGGACAAGCAGCTACACGTTGTGGGGGAAAGTCTGCAAAGCTGGCGGATACAACCCAATGGCAGTGAAGGGTATCGAACTGCAGAAGTAACCCTGGGCGGTGTCGATTGCGATGCACTGTCATCCAAAACTATGGAGAGTTTGCGCGTGCCTGGCTTATATTTTATCGGTGAAGTCGTCGATGTGACCGGTTGGCTGGGTGGCTACAATTTTCAATGGGCCTGGTCTTCGGGGTGGTGTGCAGGGCAATATGTATAAGCAATGGCTGACAATATTGACGGGTAATCTTGTCTGAAAGAAGGCTTACAGGTTGGTGTGAGCGCTGATCTGTGTGATAATCCAGCCATATCGATAAAAAAATCATAAGGGCATTAAACAATACTATGGCGAATGATACCTTGCTGATTAAACACACTGGTACGGGCAAACAAGTCGAATACCCGCTATTGAAAAGCAGCATTGGAGCGGATACCGTAGATATTCGTAGTCTTTATAAAGACTTGGGTTGTTTTACCCACGATCCCGGCTTTATGGCTACGGCTAGCTGTACCAGTAAGATTACCTACATCGATGGCGAAAATGGGGTCTTGTTGTATCGTGGTTATCCGATTGAGCAATTGGCTGAGCATTGCGAATTTACCGAAGTCGCCTATTTATTGATGCACGGTGAATTACCGAATAAAGCTCAATTGCTGGATTTCAATTCGGAAATTAGTGACAGAGCGGTTATTCATGAATCGCTAAGAAAATTTTTTGATGGTTTTCACTATGACGCTCACCCGATGGCTATGCTGGTGGGTGTTGTGGGTTCTCTATCCGCTTTTTATCACAGTGAACTGAACATCAAAGATCCTGTGCAACGCTTGCGCTCCGCTACTCGGTTGATCGGTAAAATGCCTACGATTGCTGCTGCATCCTTCAGACATTCTGTCGGCAGACCATTCGTTTATCCTCGCATGGATTTGAGCTATTGCGAAAACTTCATGAATATGATGTTTTCCCGTTCCTCGCAAAACTATATTGATCGGAATCACTATATCGACCCCGATCATGTCAAAGCTTTGAATCTATTGTTCATTCTGCATGCCGATCACGAACAAAACGCCAGTACTTCAACAGTACGTTTAGCCGGTAGCACGGGGGCCAATCCTTATGCCTGTATAGCAGCCGGAATTGCTGCGTTATGGGGACCAGCACATGGCGGTGCCAACGAAGCCGTATTGAATATGTTGGCGCAAATCGGCTCCGTCGAAAATGTACCCAAATATATCGCCAAAGCCAAGGATCATAATGATCCATTCCGATTGATGGGGTTTGGGCATCGGGTTTATAAAAATTTCGATCCGCGTGCGACCATCATTCGTAAAACCTGTCACGATGTGTTGAGCAAAACTCAAAAAAACGACCCGCTGTTCGAGTTGGCCTTGGCTGTGGAAGAGCAGGCTTTGAAAGATGATTATTTCATTGAGAAAAAGCTTTATCCCAACGTCGATTTTTATTCCGGGATTATTTATAAGGCTTTAAACATTCCAGTGGATATGTTTACCGTGATGTTTGCCATCGCCCGAACTGCAGGCTGGGTAGCGCACTGGCTGGAAATGATGGAGGATTCTTCAACGCCTATCAGTCGGCCCAGACAGTTATATACAGGATCGCCAAGACGTGATTTTGTTGGTATCAACAATCGATAGCTGACTGAATGAATAAGCACTCAACGCACCCCTTAAAACAAACACATCCATCTAATCAGTCTTCAGTGCCTGATAAGCAATCCACAGAAACACCAGAAAAATTGGAAATAACTGAACTAAATGGCCCTAAAGGGCCTGAGCCCACTCGTTTTGGCGATTGGGAACGCAAGGGACGTTGCATTGATTTTTAATATTTCGTTTTTTTAAATTCAGCATAGGGTAAACCATGTCAGCCAACAGACCACTTTCTCCCCATCTGCAAGTCTATCGTTTGCCCTTAACCGGCTTGGTTTCCATCACACACCGCATGACCGGCGTATTTTTATCGATGGGCCTGGTTTTATTTGTTTATGTGTTGTTTGCCATTGCTGCGGGCGAAGGTGTCTATACCTCCATGCAGGCTTTTATGAGCTTCTGGCTATTTAAGTTGGTGTACTGGGGATTTATTTATGCCCTGTTTTTCCATTTGGTGCACGGCATTCGGCATTTGATCTGGGATGTAGGCAAGACTTTCGATCGCATTACATTGGATAAATTTGCCGTTTATGAATTAGCGGCTTCAGCCAGTCTGACGCTGATTACTTTCATTGCTTCCTAAGAGGTTGGGTATGGATTACAAAGCATTACTGATTAAAGCGTCTGATTATTTCTCTGTAAACAATCCGACAGGGCATTTTTGGTATCAACGAGTGACGGCCATAGCCTTGATTCCGCTCTCCATCTGGTTGATTGTGCTGCTGACTAAAGCCCTGAATGCACCCTATGCGGATACCGTAACTTGGTTAAAATCGCCTTTAAACTTTATAGCCATCGCAGCCTGGACGGTTGCGGTGGTTTATCACGCTGCGTTGGGAGTACAAGTCGTCATCGAAGATTATGTTTCGACAATTGATGTCAGGCATTTGGCGATACGTGCTACTAATTTGATTTTTTTGGTTCTGGGTGTTGCGGCATTGCTCGCGATGATCATCATTTTATTGGCAAGGTAACTCATGGCCTCAGCATATAACATTATCGAACACCAGCACGATGTGGTTGTGGTTGGCGCGGGTGGCGCCGGTTTGCGAGCGACCTTCGGCATGGTGGAAAAAGGGTTGAAAACCGCTTGTATAAGCAAGGTCTTCCCAACCCGAAGTCATACCGTTGCAGCACAAGGTGGTATCAGTGCTGCGCTGGGCAATATGGGCGAAGACGATTGGCGTTTCCATATGTACGACACCGTCAAGGGTTCCGATTGGCTGGGTGACCAGGATGCCATCGAATACATGTGCCGCGAAGCGATTCCAGCCATCATCGAATTGGAACATTACGGCGTGCCGTTTTCCAGAACCGCAGAAGGCAAAATCTACCAGCGCGCTTTTGGTGGCATGTCCACGCATTATGGCAAAGAGCAGGCGCAACGGACTTGCGCGGCTGCTGACGTCACGGGTCATGCGATTTTGCATACTTTGTATCAACAAGCGCTCAAACACAAGGCCGAATTCTTTGTCGAATACATCGCGCTGGATCTGATTATGGAGAACGGCGAGTGCAAAGGCGTATTGGCCTGGTGTCTGGACGATGGTTCCATTCATTTATTCCGTGGTCATCAAACTGTACTGGCTACTGGCGGATATGGCAGAGCGTTTTTCTCCTGTACCTCGGCGCATACCGTGACAGGGGATGGCAACGGTATGGCGCTACGAGCAGGTTTGCCTTTACAGGATATGGAGTTTGTCCAGTTCCATCCTACCGGTATATACGGTTCCGGTTGTCTGATCACTGAAGGTGCGCGAGGCGAGGGCGGTTATCTGACCAATTCCGAAGGCGAACGCTTTATGCCGAACTACGCGCCATCCGCAAAAGATTTGGCTTCGCGTGATGTTGTCAGTCGGGCGATCACTATGGAAGTGAATGCGGGGCGTGGTGTCGGGCCTAAAAAGGATCATGCGCTGTTACATCTGGAGCATCTGGATCCTGCCATTATTCATGAACGCTTGCCGGGGATTGCCGAGACTTCACGGATTTTTGCAGGTATCGATGTCACCAAACAGCCGATTCCGGTGATTCCGACCGTGCATTACAACATGGGCGGTATTCCGACCAATTACAAGGCCGAAGTCGTCACATTGAAAGACGGCAATCCGGATACCGTGGTGCCGGGTCTGATGGCTATAGGCGAAACAGCCTGTGTTTCTGTGCATGGCGCCAACCGGCTGGGTTCCAACTCGTTGCTGGATTTGGTGGTATTTGGACGTGCAGCGGCGATACGCTGCACTGAATTGATCAAGCCCGGCAAAGCCCACAAAAAGCTGAGTAAAACGGCTTGTGATCAAGCGCTTGCGCGTTTCGATAAAATTCGGCATGCCAACGGCAGCCGCAGCACCGCAGAAATTCGTATGGATATGCAATCCACCATGCAAGCCAAAGCGGCGGTATTTAGAACCGAATCCACCTTGCAAGAAGGTATTCAACGCATGGGTGAAATTGCTGCTTCTTTTGATGATGTTAAAGTTGGCGACAAGTCGCTGATTTGGAATACCGATCTGGTTGAAACACTGGAACTGGATAATCTGCTGGGTCAGGCTCAGGTTACAATTACAGCGGCCGGTAATCGTCAGGAAAGTCGTGGTGGTCACGCACGGGAAGATTTTCCAAAACGTGATGACAAAAACTGGATGAAGCACACACTGACTTGGCGCGAGAATAATCAAGTCAAGATCGACTATAGGCCGGTTCATCTTTACACGCTCACCGACGAAGTCGAAGTTGTTGCTCCTAAAGAGAGGGTTTACTAATGGTTGAATTTACATTACCCAAAAATTCGGTGGTTAAAAAGGGTAAAACCTATAAAGCCGCGGGTGCGACCCATATCCGTCATGTTGAAGTGTATCGCTGGGATCCGGATTCCGGCGAAAACCCGCGTATTGACTCCTATGAAATCGATATGGATCAATGCGGCCCGATGGTGCTGGATGCCATTTTAAAGATCAAGAACGAAATCGATAGCAGTCTGACATTCCGACGTTCCTGTCGAGAAGGGGTGTGCGGTTCTTGTGCCATGAACATCAACGGCAAGAATACCCTGGCCTGCACAAAAGCGATGAGCGACTATCAAGGTACGATCAAAATTTTTCCGTTGCCGCACATGTCTGTGGTCAAAGACTTGGTGGCTGACATGAGTCATTTCTTTGAGCAGTACACTTCCATTAAGCCCTGGTTGACTAACGAAAAAGAACCTCCAGAGCATGGCGAGCGTCTGCAAAGCAAAGATGAACGCGCCAAACTGGATGGTCTCTACGAATGCGTGCTATGCGCTTGTTGTTCGACCAGTTGCCCTAGTTACTGGTGGAATAGCGATAAATACCTCGGTCCTGCAATTTTATTGCAAGCTTATCGCTGGTTGGCCGATAGTCGGGATGATAATGATAAAGAGCGGTTGGATGAACTTGATGAATCCTTCAAACTTTATCGTTGTCATACCATCATGAATTGCACCGATACTTGTCCGAAAGGTTTGAATCCTGCTAAAGCGATTGCCGAAATCAAAAAATTATTGGTTGAGCGCGAACATTTGTGAGTCCATCAACTGATACAGAGATAAATAAACTGCGCTGGCGATGTCGGCGCGGTACCTTGGAACTGGATTTGATCTTGATAAGGTATCTTGATAGCTGTTATGAATTGGCAAGTCCGTCTGAGCAACAAGCTTTTCTGGATTTGCTCGCACTTGAAGATACTGATTTAATGCGTTATCTGATGGGAGATGAGCGGATAAATCGGCCGGTGTTGTCATCACTGATTGACGTAATTAGAGCATTACCGGCAATTTGAATGTTTTTAGCTATTCAATTCGCGTCCCAAATGGTTCGATAGTTACCAGTTCTCCAACTTCGACGCCCTCGCAATCTTTGTCCAGTACAATGAAACAATTGGCCTGACTGGCCGTTTTTAGTTGGTGAGAATCCTGTTTTCCAGCTGTTGTTACGGTGAATTCTCCGCTCGCAGATTGCTGGAAAACTCCACGTTGGTATTCCTGGCGTCCAGGAGATTTGTATAAACGTGTTTCGCAGCGAGCACGGAGTTTTAGGGGGCTAGATGGCTGTGCGCCAGCTAATTGCAAGAGGGCTGGCTTGACAAATTGTTCATAAGTCACCAGAACTGCAATGGGATTGCCCGGTAATCCAAAAAACCAGCAATTGCCAATCCGACCAAATGCCAATGGTTTGCCTGGTTTTATGGCCAGTTTCCAGAAGTTGACTTGACCGCATTTTTCCAAGGTTTGTTTGACAAAATCCTTTTCACCGACAGAAGCACCGCCCGTGGAAATCAATACGTCAAATTGGAGTGCTGCGTTTTGTAATACCTGTTCCAAATGGGCAGGATTATCTTTGATGACGCCCAGATCGGTAATCATGTGATTGGGGTTGTTTAATAATCCTGCCAACAGATATCGATTGCTGTCGTAAATTTGCCCGGATTGCAGAGGTTCATCTATGGCGGTTAATTCATCGCCTGTAGAAAAAAAGCCGATTTTTATGGGGCTTGAAACCTGTACTTGTGTGATACCCACGGATGCCAGTAATCCCAGGTCACAGGCCGTGAGTAACTTTGGCGCGGAAATCAGCAGATCGTGTTGTCTGACGTCGCTACCTGGGGCGCGAATATTCTTAAACGGTTGGGTACTACCAGGCAACATGATCAAGTCATCCTTACGGCTGACCTGTTCTTGAGCAATCACGCTGTCGGCAAAATTCGGTACCACAGCACCAGTAAAGATACGCACACACTGTTGATTTTCAATAGGGCCTGTATAGGGTTTGCCTGCCCATGATGTGCCGACTACGGTGAGCGGAAATGGCTGGTTTTCAATAATATCAACGCTGGAAAACGCATAACCGTCCATTGCTGCATTTCGCTCAGGAGGACTGTTTATTGGCGAAATGACAGGTTGTATTAGGATGCGGCCTAAAGCATTGGATAATGTGACCGATATTGGTCTATGCAGGGGCTGGATGGTCTGATGAATGCTCTGTAGAGCGTGTTCTACAGAGAATAATTGTCCGGACTTGGGGTAACAAATGTCAGTCACGAGCGTGATTTAAATAAAGATTAAAAATAAATTCGGCGATGGTGGCGGAATTGTTCAAATCAAGGCAGGGTAGATCATGTTTTGTTGAGGGCTGGTCAGTGGCAATGGCTATGATGTTGGAGTCGTCTGGGTATAACAATGGTTTGCCGAGACTGTAGCGGTGTAATTCGATTTTGGTAAAAGCCTCATGTCGAAAGCCTTCAACCAGGACTAGATCCAGGTTTTCTGTAACTAATAAACTTAGTTGATCTTGTAATTTTATGTCTTGTGGAGGCTTAAACTCTGTAATTATTGCTCGGCGATAAGGCGACACGATCAGAACTGGTGATGCACCTGCGGAACGCAAGCTATGGCTGTCTTTGCCGGGATAATCAATTAGAAAATCATGGTGGCTGTGTTTAATGACCCCAATGCGTAAGCCACGATCGATTAATAACGGGATTAACCGTTTAAGTAAGCTGGTCTTTCCGGTGCCGCTGTAGGCAGCAAAGCCTAAAATGAAAGGCGATGACTTTGTCATGAGTTTTTTTGTTATGAAGAAATGTCATGACTGTAAGGTATCATGGTTTGCCAATTTGAACGAAACAGGTGATCGATTGATCCGAATTTTATTGCTTTTGTTACCGGTGTTACTGGTGTATTTTGTTATTCGTAGTTTACAAAAGTCACCAACTTTTCAGCTCGGAAGCCGCATCAAAATTATAATCTGGATCCTATTTATAGGTTTACTGATTGTGTTATTTGCGACAGGCAAACTCAATGGTTTGTTCGCCATGTTGGGGTTAGCCATTGCATTTTTAGCCAGATTGATCCCAAGTATTGTGCATTACGCGCCTCAATTAGATCGATTATGGAAAATGTTTGCCGGTGGGCGGCGGACAAATCAACGAGCTTATGATCGTGGCAAACGCCCAACTGGTATGACTAAAGCAGAAGCCCTTGAGGTACTTGGTTTGAAATCTGGTGCTACCCGGGAAGAGATTGTTGATGCACATCGTAAATTAATTTCCAAATTACATCCGGATAAAGGTGGATCGGATTATCTGGCTGCGCAAATTAATCAAGCTAAAAAAGTGTTGTTAACCAATTGATTTTTAGAAGTCGACTCTGATGTTTGAATATTTAGTTAATTCAATAAATAGTGAGACGTTATCAACGGCTCCAGTTTTTTTAGATATTCAAGTTCAAGTAAGTTTTTGCCTGTAAAAACATGTGGTTGGTGATGTTCGTTGCTTATATGCAACATTTTTTAATTACAAAATGTGTGATGTAATTAAAAAAATTGTGCTGTAAAATCAATTGATAGCGTAAATGTTTTAAAGTTATACTGACACTCAATGCTGGAGCGTATGAATCAGATATTGGCTTTTATTACGTTATTGTTGCTTAATTGAAACGTATTTATCTGGTTCATCCCTATATACCGACAAGGCATTAGTCACGGGTTTTCGTTATTCGATAGGTGGCTAATTTTGTTATTAACAGGCAAATTCCAATAATCGAGTTTTCATAACTCACTTAGTTTGCTGTCTTAGAACTGGAGAGAAGTCATGATGGAAGAAGTGATAGAGTTGACCAATGAGCTGGATATGGACATTCCGGATCTTATTACTTTTGAAGATGACGATGATGTTGAAGTTGACACGGATCCGATTAGTGCTGATGCCTCTGATAACCCCAAAGCAGTTTCAGATTCTGAAATAGAATCGCAGCTTGATAGTGGCTTTGATGCCACCAGAGCCTATCTAAACGAGCTCAGTAAATCTCAATTATTGACGGCTGACGAAGAAAAAATTTATGGCAAGCGTGCGTTGCAAGGTGATGTAGAAGCACGCAAAATCATGATAGAAAGCAATTTACGTTTAGTCGTCAAAATTTCCCGACGCTATTTGAATCGGGGTTTGCCTTTATTGGATTTGATTGAAGAAGGCAATCTTGGTTTGATTCGAGCCGTCGAAAAATTTGATCCGGATAGAGGTTTCCGCTTTTCCACCTACGCTACCTGGTGGATACGCCAAACCATAGAGCGGGCTATCATGAATCAAACCCGTACTATTCGTTTGCCTATCCATGTTGTCAAAGAAATGAATGTTTATCTGAAAGCCCAGCGCAGTTTGGCGCAGCAGATGGATCATGAGCCGACAGCGGACGATATTGCCAGACATTTAGATAAGCCTGTCAAAACGGTTAATAAAATGCTCAAACTCAATGAGCGCGTGACTTCTGTTGATGTGTCTTATGGCAAGGATTTCGACAAGCCTTTGTTGGAAACTATTTCAGAAGAGGAAAGCCGCTCACCTGCCGAGATTTTGCAAGAAAACCTGATACAAAACAATGTGGCACACTGGGTTTATCAGTTAGCCGACAAGCAGCGCGAGGTAATTTGTCGCCGCTATGGCTTGTGTGGATTTGAAACCGCCACACTGGAGCAGGTGGCGGTCGAATTGGGGGTTACCCGTGAAAGAGTCAGGCAAATTCAGATGGATGGCTTAAAAAGGCTCAAAGAAATTTTGGAAGACACTGGTTTTTCATTTGAATCCATTTTTAATTAATTCGTTAAATCAAGTTTAAGGCTCAACTTACGAACAAGTGTTGTACCTATTCGAGTGTTGGATTACCTGTGTAGGATCTTCCCAAGTTTGTAAAATTGAATGAGCAGCTATTCGATGAGCCATAGGCGGAGGCCGAAGCGTCAAATTTAAAGCCCAATGACTCAGAAATGTTGATCTTGGTGCCTTTGTTATTTATCGAACCAGAAACTTTTAGTTTTGTTACCTTAAAAGCCTGCATGGAACCATTGACTCCGTCTTTAGAAAAATCATAATTGGATGGAACCTGCGCTAGACCAAACCCAAAAGCTGCGACAGGTGAATCATACCAATTGTCGAATTCTAAAGACAGCTTGCCTTTGTTTTGGGTCCAGGTCCCAGTAACTGTGGCTTTTCCAAAATACACATCATTCCATGTGAATGTACCTTCATTTAATACATCAGGATCTTCTGATGGATTGAACTGAATTTTAGAAGT
>SXGT01166889.1_pt1 | contig 22798 bp, 15 predicted proteins | sample 3176221 | NCBI WGS metagenome assembly SXGT01 (sample SAMN11356862, study PRJNA531348) | freshwater metagenome | isolation source: freshwater sample F1-120 | place: China: Fuxian Lake, Yuxi | collected 2017-12-25
GGGGTTCATCGCCGAGCAGCGCAAAGACCTGCCTTTCGGACGGTGAGAGTTCGGGCAGCGCGGCATTGGGGACGGGCAGGGAGAAATCTAGGGCTAGCTGGGCCCGCTGTTCGAAACGGGGCCCCAATTCGTCGAGGATATCCGCCACTCCTTCCACTAGTTTCGCCCCTTCCTTGATCAGCCGGTGGCAACCGGCATTGCGCCCGCCCCGCACCTCGCCGGGCACCGCAAAGACCTCGCGGTTCTGGTCGAGGGCAAAGGCCGCGGTGATCAGCGCCCCGCTCTGGGCCGGCGCCTCTACCACCACCGTGCCCAGGCTCAGGCCGCTGATCAGCCGGTTGCGCCGCGGAAAGGTCCCGGCATCCGGTGGATGCCCCAGCGGGTACTCGGCCACCACCCCCCCCTCTTCGCGGATCCGGGCGTGCAGTTGGGCATTGGCACGCGGATACACCACATCGGGGCCGCAGCCCAGCACCGCCAGGGTGCGGCCACCCGCCTCGAGTGCGCCCTGGTGGGCGGCGGTGTCGATGCCGCTGGCCATGCCGCTGATCACCCAGAGGCCCTGACGCGCCAACTCGGCAGCCAGATGCCAGGCCATGGCCTGGCCGTATTCGCTGGCCTGCCGGGTACCCACCAGCGCCACGGCCGGCTGGGTGAAATCCGCCTCCCCCAGCACAAAGAGCACAGCCGGCGGCGAGGAGATCTGCCGCAGGAGTTCTGGATAGTCCTCGTCCTCGAGGGTGTAGAGGCGCCCGCCGAGGCGCTGGAGCTCTCGCCACTGCTTTTCGGCCCACTGCCAGTCCACTGCCACGGCCCGCGCCCGCCGCGCCACCCCTACCCCCAGCACCCCTTCCCATTCTCGGGGCGGGGCAGCCAGTGCCGCGCGCACCGAGCCAAATCGCGCGATCAGCTGCCGGCAACGAGCCCCACCCACGTCGGGCAGGCGCGAGAGGGCCAGCCAGGCCAGTTCATCCCGCTCCACCGAACTCCTCCGCCGGGGCCACCGCCTCCCGCTGCCGGTGTTCCTTCACCGCCGTGCCCAGCCACACCACCATCTCCCGCAACCCGTACCCGCTCACCCCTGAGATCAGGAACCGCGGCGCCTCCAGGCCCGGGAGCGGATCGGCGAAATCCTTGGCCTCGGGGCCCAGCAGATCGGCCTTGGTGAAGGCGACGGCGTACGGTTTTTCCAGCAGGCCCAGATTGAAATGGCCCAGTTCCCGGCGCAGGGTCTCCAGCTCGGCGGCCGGGCTAGGGCTGCTGCAGTCGATGGCGAAGAGCAGTATCCGGGTGCGCTCGATGTGGCGCAGGAAACGCAGGCCCAGGCCCTTGCCCTGATGGGCCCCTTCGAGCAGGCCCGGCAGATCGGCCAGCACAAAACTTTCGTACTCGGCCCAGCCCACGATGCCCAGCTGCGGTTCCAGGGTGGTGAAGGGGTAGTCGGCGATCTTGGGATGCGCCGCCGACAGCCGCGAGAGCAGGGTTGACTTGCCCGCGTTGGGGAACCCCACCAACCCGACATCGGCCATCAGCCGCAGTTCGAGGCGGACCAGCGCCTGTTGCCCCGGCTCTCCCGGATCGGCCCGGCGGGGGGCCTGGTGGGTGGAGGTGGTGAAGCGGCTGTTGCCCCGGCCCCCGCGCCCCCCCTTGAGCATCACGAACTCCTGGGCCTCGTCGACCAGGTCGGCCAGCAGATTGCCCTCCTCGTCGCGCACCAGGGTGCCGCGGGGCACCCTGATCAGCGCGTCCGCCCCGCGCTGGCCGGTCATGTCCTTGCCCTTGCCGTGGACCCCGCGCTGGGCGGCGATGCGCGGCCGGTAGCGGAAATCGAGCAGGGTGTTCAGGTTGCCATCGGCGCGAAAAACCACGTCGCCCCCATCGCCACCGTCGCCACCGTTGGGTCCACCCCGCGGCACGTACTTCTCGCGGCGGAAGCTCATACAACCGTCTCCCCCGGCGCCCGACTCCACGCTGATAGTTGCCTCGTCGATAAACATACTCAGCTGTGCCCGAATCTGGCGCGCAGCCGGCGCTCGACCGAGGCCGGCACAAAGGAGCTGACGTCCCCGCCCAGTTGGGCCACCTGCCGCACCACCGACGAACTGAGGTACATGTAGTCGGAACGGGTCATCAGAAAGACCGTATCCATCTCCGGCCACAGGGTCCGGTTGGTCAGTGCCATGGCAAATTCCCCCTCGAAATCGGTGACGGCGCGCAGGCCGCGCACCGCAGTGTGGATCTTTCGGCTGCGCGCGTACTCGACCAGCAGGCCGTCGCTGCGGTCCACCTCCACCCCCGGCCAGTCCCGAGTGGTCTCGCGGATCATCTCCATCTTTTCCTCGGGTGAGAAGATATAGCTCTTCTGCGGATTCACCGCCACCAGCACCACCACGCGGCTGAAGATGCGCAGGGCGCGTTCGAGGATGTTGAGGTGCCCGTAGGTGATGGGGTCGAAACTGCCCGGATAGATGGCTGCGTCCATTGCTGCTCCTCAGCGCGCGGCCCGCACCGCCGTGCTCAGCACCGCGTAGAATTGGGCCTGTTTCCACTGGGCCTCCCCCTTGTATTGGGGCACCAGCATCACCTCTTCCAGGCGCAGTTGGGGCTGCTGGCGGACCAAGGCTTCGACGAAGGTTTTCAGCTGGGGGTACGAACCAGTGGCCCACAGTTTCTGCCGTTGTTGGACCACCCCTTTGCCCACCGGCGTAAAGAGCGGGGCGCCGACGCGCACCGAATCTAGGCGGCTCTTGCGCGCCAGGGCCACCGCCTGGGTAAAGAGCCCTGCGGCCTGAACCGATTCGAGTGCCGCAGGCACTTTTTGGGCGGGGACCGGAAACTGTCCGTGCAGGTTGAAGGCGTAATCCCCCTCCTTTTTGCCCGACATCCCCCCCGAGAGCGCCGGAGGGGCGGGATGCCGAGGCAGGCCGTCCAGCAGGGCGATGAGTTGGGGGAAATCCGCCGAAGGCACGGTGCCCTCAATGGTGTACTCGCCGCCGGCGGTGCCCGAAAGCGAGGTGCAGCGCACCACCGCCGGCAGCCTCTCGTGTAATTGCAGGATGCGCAGGCAAACGGGAACGCCGCTGCCCGGCACCGGGGCCTGCTCCTTGGCGGGGGCCTTGGGCACCTGGCTTTGAGTCCTTGTTGCCGCCTTGGCCGTCGCCGGGGCCGCTGGCTCCGCAGGCGCCTCGGCAACCGGCGGCATCAGCCCGGCTTCCGAGCGATTGGAAACCGGCGGTGGCAGCGGCTCCGCCTCGGTGTCCGGCAACGCAGTGGAGGGCGGCGCTGGTGCCACCTCACCCGCTCCAGCAGGCTGTGAGGAAGGTGCCGGTTCCGCGTCGGCGACTGGCTGCCCCACAGCCGGTTTTTCCTCGACGGCCACCTCCCCGGGCAGGGCGTCGTGTGCGCCAGTGGTAAAATAGCCGAGACCCATGGTACCCAGGGCAAACACACCCAGGCCCAGCAGCAGATAGGGTATCAGGCGACCGCGGCGCGGTTGTAGATGGATGCGGATCATCGCACGTTTCGGGGCCAGGTGCAGGCAGTCGCTCTCAATCGTTTTCGCTCAGACAGCGGAAGGCCAGGCCAGCTGCCACGGCGCCGGCTGCCTTCGCCTCCGGGGTCGGGGCCTCTGCCAGGGGAGATAGGTCAACCCCGGAAAAGGGGTCGAACAGGGCCGCGGGCAAAGACGTAATCGCGCTCAATGAGGCGGCCCACTCTGGCTCGGCGACTGCCGTGCCACTCAGTCGCAGGCGGCTGGGGCGGCGCGGGCTCTCGGCCTCGACCAGCTGCTGTACCCTCTCGGCCAGCGCTTCGCGGCGCACCTGCACGGGCTCCCCCGCCCAGGTACAGCTGCCCACCGCCTGCAGTTCGCCGGCACTGAGCAGCAGCACCAGGCCCTCGGAGGAGCCCAGGTCCACCAGCAGCTCTGTCTCCTCCCCGGCCAGGCTCCCGCTGGCCTCCAACGCGTTGTAGAGGGCAAAGGGGCCAATATCGAAAAGCGGCCGCTTCACCCTGCCCCTGCGACACAGGGCCGCGTACTGGCGCAGGGCCTTGCGGCGAGCCGCCACCAGGAAATACCCCTGGGGGGTCTTGGCAAAATCGAGCTGATATTCGGCAAGCCGGTCCGGCACCACCTGCTGGATCTCCCAGAGCAGGTGCTCCCGGTTCAGTTGCTCGCTGCCGCGGATCCAGGAGCGCCTCTTGAGCAGGAAGCCGTGTGCCCCCAGCGCCACCCCGGGATTGGCAAAAGCCACCCCGCGCTCCTTGGCCACCCGGCGGATAAAACGGGCCAACTCCTCACCCTCATCCCCGGCCAGCCGGGCGGGGGTACACACAAAAGGGAGGGTCTCCCGCACCAGCGCCGTCAGGCTCACCTCGCCGCGCTGGCGGCACAATTCGACGATGTGCAGGGCCTGGTCGGCGATCTGGATGCCGGTGGCCTTCCTCTGGCGCGCTCCAAACATGGACGCTTTCTAGTCGACAACCACCAGGGGTCGCAGCTGTTCCAGGATACGAGGGCCAATGCCCTGCACCCTCCCCAGGTCGGCGATGGTCCCGAACGGCCCGTGTTCCTGGCGATAACTCAGGATCCGGGCGGCCATCTTGGGGCCAATACCCGGGAGGTCGACCAATTGGGCCTCGGTGGCGCTGTTGAGTCGAACCGGACCCACCGGAGCTGCTGGCAGGGCCACGTGCTCCACAGGCGCTGGCGCCGCGCCGGGGAACACCTGGAACTCTTCCAGGTCGGCGGGGCGGTAATGATCGACCAGGGCGGCGCCACTGCCGGCCAGCAGCGACACCCCCAGGAAAAGCAAGACCAACTGTTCCTGGCGGTTGAACATGGAAGATATCTCCTGCGGGCACCCCGGGCAACTGCCCTCGCGCCTCAGCGGAAGAAGAGGGTTCCCGCAAAGCTGACCTCGCGGACCTTGCGGGTCTTGTCTGTCAGGTTGTTGCGGTTGTTCTCGAGGCGCACCAGAGCCCGGCCGCTAAAACTCTCGCTGAACTTGTAGGTGGCACTGGTGTTCAGCTTGATTCTGCTGGTCCGGGCGATGGTCACCGGGGTGGCGTCGCCGGTGGCGCTGCCCTTGCGCTCGCCTTCCAAGCCGACCTCGAATTTGGCTTCGACATTGCTCTTCAGTTTGCCGAAGAGCGGCAGGCCGCGCGGTTTGAGGGTGTGGCGGATCTCGAAGGTGGTCCCCCCCTTCTCCAGGCTGCCGCTGCCGCGCAGGGGACGCAGCTGCCCTTCGGTGCTGTCGGCGCGCACATCCAGTTCGTAGTCGTAATCGAGACCCTGGGAGCGCGAAACCTCGACCTTGGTCGAAGGGCCGAATTTCCAGCGCCCGGACCACGAAGCCTTGATCTCGGTGCTCTGCTCCCGGCGCAGCAGGTTGCGCGGGCGCAGGCTGTTCTCCCCTTCGCTGTTCTGGCTGCGTTGGTAGGAAAAGTTCACCTGGGCGCTGCTGATCACCCTCCGCACATAGGGCAAGCGATCGGCCTTGCCCCAGGTGACGCTCAGCTTGGGATACTCCTGCTGCTGCTCCACCCGGAGGCGGTTCTGAGTGCTGCCGCTGCGCCGGTTCACCTGCCGGCGGAAATCGGCCTTGACACTGATGCCCAGCGGCAGCTTCATCCCGGTCCCCGATTCCATGCTGGTGTTGCGGCCCACTTGGTCCTGCTGGGTGAGGCCCACGCCGGCCCGGTCCGTCTCTAGGCTGTCGAGCAGGCCCACCTGGTACCAGAAAGACGGCCGTTCGACGAGGTTAAAACTGCGGTTGTCGGCCCCCCCTCGCCAGGTGAGGTTGAAGGGCTCGACGTAGTTGCCGCTGGCATAGAGCAAACGGCGCAGAAAGAAGGGATTGCCCGGCGGTGCCTGTGCCGGGGCTGCGCTTTTGCCCTCCTTGGGCAGTTCGGCCGGGTCGATATCCTTGGTTTTTTCCTTTTCCGCGGGCCGCTTGGCACCAGCCTTGACACCCTGCGCCCCCAGGCTCTGGAGGATGGACTGGATGCGCAGATTGTATCTCGCCGAGAGGTTGGTTTTGGTGCTGACGTCGCGGGTCTTGATGGGCAAACCGGTGATGGTGTCGAAGATTGCCTGTACCGTGCGGCGGCGAGGGTCGTTGATCTCCTCGTAGTTGGCCTGAAACGAATAGTTCTGGTCCAACCACTTGAGGAGCCGCGGGTTGAAATCGACGTCTGCCTTCTGCACCCGTTTGATCTCGGTGCCGAAGCTCAGCTTGCCCGGAGCCAGTTTCTTGCGCAGGTCGCGTTCGATCTGCAGGCTGTAGTCGCCGCTGATGAACCCGAAAGGCGCAATCTTGCTGGTGTAGGTCTCGCGGAGATCATACTCCACTTGGACAGTGGCTTCGGAGTCGGTCCGCTGCAGGTTGGTCTGGTCCTGCTTGCTGAGGTTGGCCGAGTAGGTCAGGGTCGAGGGCAAGGGGCTCAAACGCATATTGCGCAGGCTGCCGGGGGCGAATTCCGGCAACCAGCCCAGGACTGGCAGCGAAGACTTGGGCAGGGGCATCTGATAGGAGAGGGTTGCGGTGCTTGCGTCGAGTTGGCGCACCGGGCGCACCGAGTCAAAACCCCGCTCCCTGGTGGTGGACAGGCGCAGGTTGACCTGGTCGACGGTCCAGCGCCACCACCACCTCTGGCTGCCCCTTTTGCTCACCGAAAGCTCGTACTGCCTGCGGGTGGTCTGGTTCCGCTGTTCCCGTTTCTGTTCGGCATTGAGTTCGACGTCGGCGTTGGGGCCGTACCTGGGCAGGCTCGCGTTGCGGCTCAGGCCCACCTTCACCGGGACCGAGAACCCCCAGCTGCCGGGCAGGAATTGGTTGATGTTGGCGGTGGTCTGCACCGAGGTGTTCAGGTCGCTGCTGGCCCTCTCGGTGGTATTGAGGGTGCGGAAATCCTCCCCCTGCCATTCCACCTGCCCGTCCACGGTCATAAAATCGGCCAGTTTGGCATTGACGCGGGTGAAAGCGGCGAGCCCCGCGTCGTTTCGCGCTCCGTCCAGCCGCATCTCGTCGGCGAACACCCGCCCCGAAAAGGCCTGCCGGCGGCCCAGGTGGCGCAGCCCCAGACTGAGCTGTTTCACCTGTTGCATGGAGGGGCTCCCGCGCATTGCGTAGCGGGCCGGTGCCCCGTCGCGCACCTGGGGGTTGGTGATGAGGGTATCGATCACCTCCTCGCGGCCCAGTCCCTGTGGCGGCACCAATAGTTTGAGCCTGGCCATCTCCTCGAGGTCCACTTCCACCTCGTTGCGGCGGTCCCACCCCGGAAAGACGCGGGTGGCGTACTCATAGTAGTTGGTGCTGTCGATACCGAAACGCAGAAAGAGTTCGAGCTGGCTCGAGTCCGCGTCGGCGTACCCCGTCTGTTCCTCGTCCCCGTGCACATACATCCGCAGCTGGGTGTACTTGGTGTAGTTGGCCGGCCGGGTCAACGAGAGGATGCGGGTAGCCGTGGCCTGGTGCAGGGGTTCGAGGTTCTCGTAGTTGAGCACCAGCGACTGTTCCCGCTCGCGGGTCCGCGACTGGACATTGCGCCTGATCTTCACCCCCGGAGGCGGTTTGTAATCGCGGTTGACGTCGGAGCCAATCACCGCCACGTCGAAGCCCTCCTCCTCACGCACCGGCGCCCCGTCCTCCAGGGGCTGGATGCCCACCACCTGCCACTCGTTGCCGATCACCTCCATCTGGGCGACTTCTACCTTCACCCCCTGCCGGGCAGGGTCCACCACCACCAGGCGGGCGGCCTCGATGCGGCTGGAGTCGGGCGTGCCCACCTTTTCGGCGCCTTCTGCGTACAGGGGCACCCGGAAGAGGCGCCAGCCGTTGCTGAGGGTCCCCGGCACCGGCTCGTCCCTGGCCAGGTCGATGGTGTAGTGGTAATAGTCGTTGCGGGTGTTGAGCACCCCGTCGTTGTTGAGGTCCTCGCTGTCTGGCCGGTCGCGGTTCTCGCTGTCCCCGCGGTTGCCCTGGGTGCCGTTGATGCGGCTGTAGTCGCCGCTTCGCTCCCTGTAGTCCCAGTTGTCCCCCTGCGGGTCAGCCGGATTCCGCTCCGGATAGAGACCCGCGAAGGTGTTGCGCAGCTGTTCCACGCTGCCGGTGGTATCGGCCCCGGCCAAGCCCAGGTAGTGGCGCAGTTCCTGCTCGTCGCTCCGGCCGTCCAGGCCTAGGTCCTCCTCGACCGAGACCACGCCGTCGCCGGCAGTGAGGCCGGGCAGCGGGATATCCTCGGTGTTTAGCCGCCCATCGGCCTGCACGTCCTCGGTGATCGACCCCAGGTCCACCTCGAGGAACCCTTGCTCGCCGCGCACCCAGACGTCGAGGAACTTCGACAGCGAAAAGTCCCGCGCCCCGCCGGTGAAGGCCCCCATCACCCCGCCCCAGGAACGCGTCCCCTCCTGGGCCGGGCTCAGTTCGAGCGTCAGCACGTCGGTCTCGTCGTTCTGGGCGTCCACCTGATCCTCCTGACCGGGCCAGATCTCCACCCGCGCCACGCGGTCGAAGGGATTGTACCAGGTCAGCCGGCCCCGCTCCTCTTCCTCGTGGTTCTCGCCCAGGGGCCGGCTGGCCGGGGTCCAGCGGGTGCGGATCACCGGCAACAGCTCGGGCCGCTCGCTCCCCTCGAAGTCGTCGATGTAGCCCTCGCCTTTGGTGTTCAGGTTGGGCCGGCTCTGGGCCACCTCGGCCTGGACGTTGACCTCGGATTTCTCCACCGTCCGCAGCAGCGGCACCAAGTCGACGGCGCGGGTGAGTACCGGGGCATCGAACCGGGCCTTGAGGTCCATGTCCCAGACCACGGTGCGGGCCGGCTCATTGCCCACCCGCACCCGGCGTTCGCCGCTGCGTTCGTTGTTGTAGATGAGCGTGGAGCCAATGGTGCCGTCGCCCTCCCAGAACTCGTACTCGCTGCGCATGCCCAGCAGGGTCTTCTGCTGGCTGCCCAACCCGACCAGGTCTTCGGATTCGTAGGTGATTTCCAGGTCTGCCCCCGGGTCGCCCACCGCCTCGGCCTTGGGGCCGAGAAAGCTGATCTCGCCGCTAAAACCGACGTTGAAGTCCGTGCCCTGCTGCAAGCGCTCGCCGTTGAGGCGCACCTCCACCGACTCGGGGTCGATGCCCAGTTGGCCCAGATTGATACGCTGCTCGCCCGAGCGCGCCAGCACTTTGATGGTATAACGGCTGGCCTCAGTGCGCTCCCGCTGCTGCTGGCTGTTGTAGATGTCCGGCACCCTGTTCTGCAGGCTCTGGTAGCGGTTGTGCTGCGGATCGAAGGGACTCTGGTCGGGGAAGATGAGCACCCCGCGGAACTCGTCGAGGCCGAAGTAGTCCGAATCCACCACCCGGTCCGGAGCGCTGCCAGGGTCCTTGCCCCGGTCATCGAGGCCCATGATCTGCAGCAGGGATCGCCCCCCCTGGGAAGACTGCGGCTCGCGGCCCGCCACCTCCTCGTAGATCTGGATCTCGATCTTGTCGCGGTCGAATTTGCGACCCTCGGCAAAGGCAGTGGAGATCCGGTAGACGTTTTTCCACTCCAGGTTCCAGGTGGGAAAGTCGGGCCGGGGGTCCCGCGCCTTGATCAGCTTCAGCCGCAGGGAATCCCCTGTGACGTTGCCGTGTTCCTGCGGCGCCATCCCCGCTCCACCCACGGTGCGGTATTTGACGGCCAGGGCGTAGCGCTCTTCCACCGCGCGGTTGAGCACGATGTACCCGAGCTTGCTCACCAGAGTGTAGTCCCGGTCCGGGTCCAACGGATGCCAGGTGCCGCGTTCAACGTAGCCGCTGCGTTCGTCCACCGGCCCGTCCGGATCCACCCAGGCGACACCGGGTTTGGCGCGCTGCTCTGGATCGTTGTTGATGTTGAAGTCGTTGACGTAGACCTCGAGGCTGTTTTCGTTGACCTCGTCCGCGGCGACAAAGTCGCGCGGCACCCCCTGGGATGCCTCGCGGAAATCCTTCAGCCGGTCGCGGTAGGCCTGGTCCAGGTAGAAGTAGGTGTTGGGCAGGTATTGGTAATCCTTGAGGGTCAGCGTGTCGCCCAGCACCCCGCCCCGGAAGGACTTGCGGTTGCTCTTGCTTTTCTCGTGGCTGGCGATGGAGGTGAAACTCAGCGGGCCCATACGCCCTTTGGCGCGAATGCCGAAGAGCCCCTTGTGCTGCTGGTTGAAGGCGACAAAACGGTTGCCCGGCAGCGACAGGGTGGTGTTGCCGGCCTGCACCTCCTGGAAGATGGCGTCCTCGTCCCCCTTGTAATCCAGTTTGATCTGGTTGGCCAGCTGGTCGCTTAAGTTGCTGCCAAAGGCCGAGCCCAGGTTCTCGGTGTCCTGGGTGATGCGGATGTTGATCAGCTCCCCGACCTTGCCCTCCACCGAGAATTTCGACTCCTGCTCCATACTGAGCGCCGGGAATTTGGAGGCCCGCCCCGAGAGCGTCTGCACCTCGCCGTCGGTCCACTCGCTCTTGCCGGCCACGGTGATGGTGCGCTCGCCGTTGATGCGCAGGGTCGGGCCCTCCTCGCCGATGATCCGCTGCACCACGCGCGGGGTGCGCGGGAAGGGCACTGTCCACTGCAGGCGCCCCCCTCCCCCCTCGCGCTGCTGCTTTTCCGCCGCCGACCGGCGGCTGCGGCGGATCTGGCCTTCCCAGAGTCTGCCCAGTTCGTGCCGGTACCCCAGCTTCAGATATTCGTCGAGGGGCAGGGTCAGTTCCGGGCCCGAGGGCATGCCGGCCACCGAAGGGGTATAGTGTATACCGGCCGAGTCCACTTTCACCTGTTTCTGGGAAAAAGGTGCGTAGATGCCCATCAGCGCGTTGGGAACGGGCATACTCAGCAGGCCCTGGCCGGGCGTGTTGAACTGGCCGCGGTCCGGGGCCTGGTAGAGCAGGCCCGCCAGGGGGCCGACCTGGGCAGGAGGGCGCAGCCCTGGCGCGGCAAGGGCGAGCGCTGGCAGCAGAAAAGCCAGCAGCCACACTCCTAGACCGACAAACCTGGGCCGCGGGTTGGGCATTGCGCACATGGGCACCGACGCTTGCATTAAACTGCTGCGGGGGACGGTGGCGCCCCCCTCATGGTTGAAGCCCTACTTCCCGATACAAGCGTTCACCTGGCGCGCTAGGCTGACTCCGAGGAGACGGGGAGATGGAGCAAAACAGGGCTGGGAGCCCTGGGAAAAACATACTGCCAACCCCCCACCAAATCAAGGGATAACGCGCCCTTACAGGAGGCCGGTCGCAAATCCTGTACCAACCCCGGGCCGGGTGTGATTGGGTGTTCCCGACCTCGGCTGTATATTTGATCCACCACAACGCTGTGCCAATTTCGCCACACTCCGGACCGCGCCTTTGAGCACCCTTTCCCGCTACCTGCTCCGCCAGCATCTGGGCCCGCTCTGTTTTGGCCTGACCCTGATCGTCTTTGTATTGATGATCGACGCAGTGCTGCAGATGATGGACCAGGTGCTCAGCAAAGGCATCACCCTCGGCCAGGCCGGCCAGCTCTTCCTGTTCAACCTGGCCTGGATCCTCGCCCTGGCCGTGCCCATGGCCGTGCTCATCGCGGTGCTGATGGCCTTTGGCCGCCTGGCGGTGGACCACGAACTCATCGCCGCCAAAGCCTCGGGGGTGGGTTTTTCCCAGCTCACCCGACCGCTGCTGCTGGCCGCCCTGCTGCTGACTGCGCTGATGGTGCTCTTCAACGACCTGGTCCTGCCCGACTGGAACCACCGCGCCCGCAACCTCTCCGCCGACCTGCAGCGCCGCAAGGCCGCCCTGGTGCTCAAGGAGAAGGAGGGCGCCTTTATCCACGGCCTGGGCGACTACAGCCTGCTGGTACACCGCGTCGAAGGGGCGACAAATCTGCTCGAAGGCATCACCGTGCTCGACAGCGGCGGCCAGGGCCCGCCGGCCACGCTGCGGGCCGCCAGCGGCGAACTGAGCATCTACGAGGAAGGCCGCTACGTACGCCTCACCCTCAAAGACGGGGAATTCCTGCGCTACGACGGGGGCGACCACACCCGCCTGCTGCGCGGCACCTTCGTCCGCCAGGTGGTACACGTCGAAGATCCCCAGCGCGCCCTCTCCCCGTACCAATCCTCCAACCGCAGCGACCGCGAGATGGACATCGGCGCCCTGTACCAGGCCGCCGGCGAAGAAGAGCAGCGCCAGCGCGGGGCCCGCCGGCTCATGGACTCGACCCTGCAGGTGCTCGCCGCGTTCCCGGCCCCCGCTGCGGGGGATTCGTCGAGCCAGGCTCAACAGGCGGCCAAATTCCTGAAGAAACAACAAACCCTATGGGAGCAAAGCGGCAAGGCAGCGGACGCCTTTTGGGTGGAGATACACAAGAAATTCTCCATCCCCTTCGCCTGTGTGGTTTTTGTGCTGCTGGGCGCCCCGCTGGGGGCGTTGTTGCGCCGCCGGGGCGCTGCGGTCTCGGTGGGCATCAGCCTGGTGTTTTTTTGGGCCTACTGGATGTTCCTCATCGCCGGAGAGGAATTGGCCGACCGGGGCCTGCTGCCGCCCGCCCTTGCCATGTGGGCCCCCAACATCGTCTTCGGGGCGCTGGGGTTGGTGCTGTTCTACTGGGCGGCCCACGACCGCCCCTTCTGGCGCCGGAGCCGGCCATGAGGTTGCTCGACCGATATCTGCTGCGCCGCCACCTCCTCTGCCTGGTCGGGGCGATGTTCTCCCTGCTGCTGATCGCGGTGGTCGTCGACCTCATCGAACACATCGACACCTTCATCGACTACCAGGCCACCGCGTGGCAGATCCTGCGCTACTACGTTTACCACGCGCCCTACTGGATCGCCCTCACCCTGCCCATCGCCGCCCTGCTGGGCACTCTCTTCTCGCTGGCGAGCCTGGCCCGGGCCAACGAGCTGACGGCGATGAAGGCGGCGGGGATCAGCCTGTACCGCCTGCTCGCCCCCCTGCTGTGGTTCTCGCTTTTTTTCGGCGGCCTGGCCTTTTTCTTTACTGACCTCGTGGTCCCCAGCGCCACCTACCGCTACCGCCTGGTCTGGGACGAGATCCGGGGGGTCGGCCGCACTGACGGCTCGCGCCGGCAGGTGCTGCTGCAGGATGTAGAGGGCCAGCTGATCTTTGCCCGCTCTTACGACGCGGCGAGGCAGCAGGCCAGCCAGGTGAGCTGGGAACAGGAACGCGGCGGTCGGGTGGTGCGCCGCCTCGAAGCCCGCCGTCTGGAGCGGCGCGGCGACCAGTGGTTGATGGTGGAAGGCCGCGAACTGCTCCTGGACGGGGACCAGACACAGACCCGTACCTTTGCCGAGCAGCCGCTGACCAGCCTCACCCTGCAGCCCGAGGACTTTGCCCAGCTGCGCAAAAAAACCGAGGAAATGGACTACGGCGAACTGCGCGCCTACATCACCCGGGCGCGGGCCAATGGCGAGGATGCCACCCGCCAGCAGGTAGACCTGCAGCTCAAGATCGCCTTCCCCTTCACCTGCTTCGTCATCGTCTTGTTGGGAGCACCCCTGGCAGCCGACGCCAGGCGGGCGGGGCTGGCCGGCAGTTTTGGCAAGGGGATCCTGATCTGCTTCGTATACTACAGTGCGGTCAAGGCCGGGCAGGCACTGGGGTGGAACGAGTTGCTCGCCCCCGGGCTGGCTGCCTGGCTGCCCAATATGGTCTTCGGCGCCCTGGGCCTGGTGCTGCTGTGGCGGGCCCCGAAGTAGGGTCAGGCCAGGCGCTGCTGCAGATGGTAGATCTTCAGCTTCAGGCCCGGCGAGCGCTGTTTCCACTCCTCCAACAACGAGGAAGCCTGCACCCCTGAGGGACCCTCGAGTCTAAAACTTAGTTCCACCAACAGCTGTGCCAGGCGCACCAGGCGGTCCTCCGAGGCCTTAAAGGTCAGGCGCTCGAAATGTCTTAGCAGTTCGGGCCCCATCACCGCATCGGCCTGGTTGAGGGCCAGGCGCAAAAAGGAGGCGTGGCGGCGGGCAAAACCCTCGTCCTCACCGCTGCGGCTCAGCAGCAGGCGCAGCAACTCTATGGTGGGCCCCCGCTGCAGCGCCTTTTCGGCTAGGCGCGAAAACAGGTGCCAGTTCCGCGCCCTCGCCGCCGAGGCCAGCCCCTTCTCCGAAGCTAGCTCGGGTTTGCCGCGCTCCTCGACGAACAGCTCGAAAAGCGGCACCTGGGGTAAGCAGACAAAAAGCGCCGCCAGCCGCTCGTGATCCGCCTCGCCCCATTCCTCTTCCATCAGGTGCCCCACCAGCTCCCCCATCAAGGGCGGATGCAGCGCGCGCAGCTTGTGTAGAAAGATGCGCTCCCCCTCCGGTCTGGCCGCCGCCCGGAAAGCCCGCACCAGCGGCGCCAGGGTCTTGCGCCCCAGGGGCAGACCCAATGCCGCCTCCCGGGCGATACGGGCGTCTGGGTGCAGCAGGAACTCCCGCACCTCCTCGGCCTGGCGCAGGCCCCAGACCAGCGCTGTCTGCACCGCCGGCTCCCCCTCCTGCCGAGCCTGGCTCAGCACCCTTCTGATCCCCGAAGGGGAGGAAAGCCACTGCCGGTGGTAACCCAGCAGCTGGGCTGCGGCCAACCTGCGCGGGTCGCCCGGTTGGGCCAGGATCGCCCAGATCGCTTCCAGCCCCTCGGGGGTTGGCACCAGCTGGCGCAGTTGTTCGACGGCGCGGGCCTGAGCCTGGGGGCTGCCCTGCTCAACTGCCTGGGCGAGCACCCCGGCCAGGTCCGCCGGGGTGCTCGCCGAAACGAGGGCCTGGCTGGCCGGAGCCGGGAAGGGCTGGTCGGCCTGGGCCGCGGGGGTGCTGCGGAGGTGTCTGGCGTCGAGTACCATGGTTTTCCTCTGCGGTTCAGGAGTTGATGCCGGGGAGGTCGGCGCCGCCCTCGGGCGGCAGATCGGTCAGCAGCCCGGCCAGGATCCAGCGCATCTGTTCCACCGCTGCCCGGGCGATGCCAAGTTCCCGATGAGCGGGGTTTTCGAGGAACTGTTCGAGCACCTCGAGCGGTTCGACAAAATCCTGGCGCAGGCGGTTGAAAAACGCCTCCTGAAAGCCGGCCTGGATCCGCGCCAATTCCTCGCGCATCGAGATGTCCTGCACCACGATCAGCACCCCTTTGGCGGGGCAGGGGCGCACCTCCACCTCGAGGGCCGAAGGCAGGCGCCGGGTAAAGGCCAGGGGTCTGCCGCTGGCCAGGACCTGGCAGGGGTCCACCCCGGTGGCCCGGGCAAAAGCCGCCCCGTCGAATTCCGCCCGGGGGATACCCATCCAGGTGAGGGCCAACTCGTTGACCTGGTACAGGGTGCCGTCGGCCCGCAGCAGCGCCAGCCCGAAGGGCAGGTCCTCCAGCCAGGTGGCCGCACCGGGTTCGGCAGCACGATCGCGGGCATTCCCCCCCGCCGCGGGTTTGCGCCCTGTGCTGGGCACCGGTTTCTCGGGCACCTCGCTCAAGTCCAGCACGTAACCGCGCTGGCCCAGCGCTTTGAGATAGCGGCCCTGGCACAATTCGCCGAGGGCACCTGCAGCCTCGGTTCGCGAGGCCCCGATGCACAGGGACAACTCCTGCAGGTCGTCGTCTAAGAAAGGATTGAGAAGAAATTCGTCGAGCAACTGCCTGGTGCGCCCAGCCTGGGTGGGCTGGGGCATAGTGCGCATATCGATGACCTTCATGCCCGGAGTTATCCTTTCCGCGGGACAGGGAGGACCGTGCGGACTGCTAGCCGAAAGGGGGAGGTGCAGTTGTGGGGGGCCGTACGGGGGAAATACTGATTTTATAGGGTGTTAGAAATATAGCGCTCACTCCGGGCCCGCGCAAGCGCGGAATCGCTGGCCCTTTTTTTGCGAGTTCTGTTGTGCAGCAGCTTTGTCCCAGTGGCCACCACAAAGTCTAACCACAGGAAATACAATATTTTGGCTACCTACCAGCAGGCGACCCTCGGCGCGGACCCCGGAATTTCTTTCTCTGCGGCCCAGAAATATGCCGCCCAGTCCAAGAAGCGGGAAGCCACCCGGCCCACCCGCAAAGAGGCACTACTTGAGCTGGACGGGCAAGCCGACCTGGGTGATGAACAGGAACTCAGCTCCCGCCAGAAGGCGGCAATCCTAATGATCGCCCTGGGCCAGGAAGGGGCTGCCGAGATCATGCAATTCCTCAGCGAGAACGAGATCGAGGCCCTCACCCAATCGATCGCCGAGTTCAAACACCTCTCGGTCGAGATGCAGGACGAGGCCTTGGTGGAGTTCGAGCAGCACCTCCTGGCGGGGGAGTATCTGAGCCAGGGGGGGCTGGAATTTGCCCGCGGCACCCTCGAACGGGCCGTGGGCACCCGCAAGGCCCAGGAGATCCTCGACCGCATCACCGGCACCCTCTCCTCGGGCTTCCATCTGCTCAAAAACGTCCCGCCCGAACAACTGGCGCCTTTCATCTCCCACGAACACCCCCAGACCATTGCCCTGATCCTCTCCCAGCTCGACCCCCGCCAGGGAGCCGGCATCCTCTCGCTGCTGCCCGAACACACCCAGGCCGAGGTGGCGTACCGCATCGCCACCATGAACAATATCACCCCTGCCGTGCTCAAGCAGATCGAAGACAGCCTGGCCGGAAACCTTCAAGACATCCTCAGCGGCAACAAGGACGTGGGTGGCCCCAAAGTCACCGCCGACATCCTCAACCTCACCGGCACCAGCATCGAGCGCAGCGTGCTCGAACACATCGATGTGCAGGACCCCGAGGTCGCCGAGACGGTGCGCAACATGATGTTCGTCTTTGAGGACATCTGTTCCCTGAGCGACCGCGAGGTGCAGATTGTCCTGCGGGAGGTGGAGCAGAAAGATCTAGTAGTGGCCCTCAAAGCCGCCAGCGAGGAAGTCAAGGAGAAGATCCTCAACAACATGTCCGAGCGGGTGCGCCTCTTTATGGAGGAGGAAATGGAATTCCTCGGCCCCATGCGCCTGAGCGAAGTAGAGGCCGTGCAACTGCGCATCGTCCACAAGATCCGCCAGCTCGAGGACCAGGGCCAATTGAAGATCTCGCTCAAGGGCGGCCCGGGCGACGCCTTCGTCTGATCGCTCCGCCCAGATCAGGGGCCAGCTGCCCGGGTCAGGGCTGCAGCCACCCACCCGATTTCGTCCTCCCGCACGGTGCGCAGGTCTAGCCACAGGCGCCCGTGTTGGACCCGGCCCACCACCGGGGGCCGGTCTAGTCGCAGGTGACGGGCCAGCTCCTCGACGCCCTTCCCCTTGGGGCTCAGCACTACCGCCCAGCTTGGCAGTTCCTCCAGCGGCAATGCCCCGCTGCCGATCTGAGCGCTCGAAGGCTCGAGTGCCGGCTGCAGCACCGCACCTACCTCGGCCGGCAGCGCCGCCAGCAATGCCCTGGCCCGGACCTCGACCAGCGCCACCGGTTCGCACAACATGCCCATCACCGGGAGGTGTTGGGGCAGCAGCTCCGGCGACAGCCGAAACAGGCGCAGGCTGGCCTCCAGGCCGGCGAGTATCAGTTTGTCGCAGCGCAGGGCCCGCATAAGCGGGTTGTGTTCCATCGGTTCGACCAGCGCTCGCCGGCCGACCACGATGCCGCACTGTGGGCCGCCCAATACCTTGTCGCCGCTGAAACTGACCAGGTCCGCCCCCGCCTCCAGTTCCCCGCGCACCACCGGCTCCCAGGGCAGGCCCCAGTGGCGAAGATCCGCCAATACCCCACCGCCCAGGTCGTGGACCAGAGCCACCCCGGACCGCCGCGCCAGCTCCGCCAGTTCCGGGGTCTCGACCCGGGCGGTGAAACCCTGAACCCGGTAGTTGCTCGGATGCACGCGCAGAATGACCCCTGTCTTCGGCCCGATGGCCTGGGCATAGTCGCGCAGGTGGGTGCGGTTGGTGGTGCCCACCTCGCGGAGCTGGGCCCCGCTGGCGGCGATGATGTCGGGAATGCGGAAAGACCCGCCTATCTCCACCAATTCCCCGCGGGAGACCAGCACCTCGCTGTCCCGAGCAAGGCTGTTGAGGCAGAGCAACACCGCAGCGGCGTTGTTGTTGACCACCAGCCCCCACTCGGCCCCGCCTAGTTCACACAGGAGTGTGCGCACATGCTCGGCTCTGGCCCCGCGCCCGCCCTGCACCAGGTCCAGTTCCAGGGTGCAGTAGTGTTCGGCGGCCTCGGCAATGGCCAGCCGGGCCGCTGGCGCCCGCGGCGCCCGGCCCAAACCGGTATGGAGGATAACACCCGTGGCGTTGACAGCCCGCGCCAGGCCAGCCCGCGAGGCGGTCCCATCCTGGGACAAGAGCAGCGCTTCGGCCCGGGCCAACAGTTCCAGCCGACCGCCGGGCTCCTCGCCGGCCCGCAGCCCAGTGCGCAGTTGGTCCAGGGCCCGCCGCGCCAGGTTGGCCACGTACTCTCGCCGGCAGCGGGCCAGCAAACCTAAGGCACCAGGGGTGCCAAGCACCTGTTCTACCGATGGCAGAACGCGCAGATTTTCGCTCATGAGTTCTCGCTTGGGATACAGGTTGTTAGAGGCCGGGTGCGTGTTTTTGGCTTTGCACTATTAGTATGTAGGTTTTATACTTGCGTTACCCCAGGCGCCTTCCCCGGCGCTGTCCCAATGCCGCACTCCCCCAGCTGCCGCGTCCCCTTTTCCCGCTGGATCCTCCATGCGTTGGTCGCACTGTGCCCTGGTGGTGCTCTTGTTGTGGGTGGCGCTGCCCGGCCAGGTCCAAGCCAAAAAAGAAAGGAAGATCCAGGACCAGGTCCACGTGGTCCGGCGCGGCGAGAGCCTGGGTAGCATTGCCGACACCTACCAGCTCACGGTCGCCCAGCTGCGCAAGGCCAACAAGCTGCGGGGGGACCGCATCCGGGTGGGCCAACGCCTCAAGCTACCGCCCGTTTCGCGGCCCACCACGCACCGGGTAGCGCCCGGTGAGACCCTGGTCGGCATTGCCCGGCGCTACCGCCTAGAGGTGGACCAGTTGCGCCAGTACAACCAGCTGAGTGCCGACCGCATCCTGGTTGGCCAGCGCCTGCGCCTCAGCGCCCCGGCCGAACCACCCCCTACCGCCCAGGTCCCGGCCGCACCGCTGCCCGCTCCCGAACCCGCCTCCCCCCCGCCTCCCCTGCCCCTCTCGGCGGGTGATACCCTTGCCGTGGCAGACACCACTGCGGAGGAAGGCCCCGAGGCAGCCATCCCACCCGAGGAGGAGGTGCTGCCGCCCGCCGAATACCTGGTTGTGAAGGGCGAGACCCTCGCCCAGATCGCCGCGCGCTTCGACCTGCCTCCAGGCCTGTTGCGCCAGCTCAACAACCTGAAAAAAGACCGGGTCAGACCGGGCCAGAAACTGCGGCTGCGCCCCTCGGCCCTCGACGAAGGCACCCACATTGTGCGGCCGGGAGAGACCCTGACCGGCATTGCCCGCACCTACCGCCTCGAGGTGGAAAAGCTGCGGGAGCTCAACGAGCTGGAGGGCAGCAAGATCCTCGTTGGCCAAAAACTGCGCCTGCGCACCACGGCCAAGGACGTCCACATCGTCGAACGCGGCGACGCCCTGTGGGAGGTCGCCAGCGCCTATGGCATCGACGCCGAGGAGCTCAAACGCATCAACGAGCTGGATTCGGAGGAGATCTACCCCGGCCAGGAGCTCAAGCTCAGCCCGCGGAAGGCCGGTACGGTGGCGCTCTACAAGGTGGAACCCGGGGACAACCTGACCGAGATCGCCCGGCTGCACCAGATGAGTGTGCCGGAACTCCGGCGCCTCAACAAACTCAAGGGGGCGGTGATCCACCCAGGCGCCCTGCTGAAGGTCAAACCCATTCTCGGCGCCACCGAAGCCACCCAGACCGTCGAGGTGGACTGGGACAGCCTGCGCCTCTCGCTGAAGAAATTAAACAAGATCGATGCAGAGAACGGGCCCTATTACCAAGAGCGGCCCAGCGCGCCCCGGCAGCTCCATCCCGAATATTACGAGAACCCCTCGCAAAGCCCGCTGCCGACCTACGAAGGGGCCCAAAGACTCTGGCAGGCTTTCGAACAGGCGGTGGCCCAGTTGCCGCCCCTCAGCGCGGCCCTCAGAGGTTGGCGTTTTGTGCTCGACCCTGGCCACGGAGGGCTCGATCCAGGCGCCGTGGTCCAGGTGGTGGACGGCAACGGCAACAAGGTATATGTAGTGGAGGACGAATACGTTTACGATATCACCGTCCGCGTCTACCTGCTGCTCCGCCGGCACGGGGCCGAGGCCACCCTCACCCTGCTGAGCCCCAACCATCTGCTGCGCCACAGCAACCCGGCGGCCCAGACCTTTGTCAACGAGAAGAACGAGGTCTACAACGGCCGCGAGTTCAACGAGGCCGACAACGCCCAATGCTGGCCGCGCGGTGGCCGGGCCGGCAACCTTAACAACCGCGTGCGCGTCGCCGAAACCTATCTGGCCAGTACCCCGTCCAACCGCAGCGTCTTCCTCTCCTTCCACGCCGACATCGACCCCAACGCGCCGGAAGCCCCGTTGGTCCTGTACTACCAGGGCAAAAAGGGCCGCGATCCCCTTTCCCGCAACTTCGCCCGCGCGCTCCTGCCCGCCCTCGGGGCCGGCGCCCATATGCGCGGCCAGCCCCTCGGGGTACTGCGCAACAACCCCGCCGGGGTGAAGGTCCTGCTCGAACTGCGCAACCTCGCCTACACCGACCACGGCTGGGCGCTGCGTTTTGAGCAACTGCGCCAGCGCGACGCCGAAAAAGTGGTCAAGGGCCTCCTCGAGTATTCCCGCCGCCAGGCCCTGAGCAGCAAATAAAAAAAGCGCCCCGGCAGAGCCCGGGGCGCCAAAAAATCGGTGAAAGCTGTACTAGAACGTTCGGTACCCAACGATCCGGCGGGCGGCCCGGCGAACCACCTCGGGCTCGAGGCCGGCCAACTCGCACCAGGGATCGATGCGCTGGCTCTCGATAAAGAGGATCTCGGGGGTGCTGTCATCGGTCTCGTCGGTTTTCGATATCTCCCTAAGGGTGCTCAGGATCATGGCATTGGCCAGCCGACGGTAGGCCAGGCAGATCCGTTCGCTGTTGGCGGCGTCGTGGTCGGTTCGCATAAGACAATCCTATGGTCGTTTGATGGGAAGGTCTCAACCACATGCCCTCATAATCTACGGATTTTCATGTGCAATTTTCAAAAAAATTTGCCCAAATCGATAAAAACCGCGCAAAACCCAGCGAAACACACTCGTTGCTGGGCCGACTAACCTTTGCGTAAACATCAAGTTGACGGCTCTCCTGCCGATACGCTGCGGCCCTCCCTGGCCGCCCGGTAGAGCCGGAAGATCCACTCCAGGGTCCGCAGCGCCTCCCTGCCTTCGGCCAGCGGGGGGCTGCCGGTTTTGACTGCCCGCACAAAATCGTCCCACTCCAGCCTCCAGGAACCATCCTCCCCGGGGAATTCGAAACGCTCTTCCGCAGGCGGGCCTCCCTCGGTTGCGCGCCGGCCCACCACAGCCTGCTCCAACCCGTAGGAGCCGCCCAGGCCCTGGGCAGCGGCGTAGCCATCCCGGCCAAAAACCTCGAAACTGAACAGATTCTTCCACTGGGTCCAACTGACGTGCAGGGACGCCACCTGCCCCGCAGCGGTGGCAAAGAGCCCGAAGGCGTTGTCTTCGAGCGGAGCGATGGGCCAAAAACTGGTGCACAGTTCGCCGCTGACACGTTCGAAGTCCCCCAGGAACCACAGACTCAGATCCACCAGGTGTGCGCCCTGATCCAGCAGTTCGCCGCCCCCGGAGCGGGCGGGGTCGGCCCGCCATTCGCGTTCGTACCCGGGCCGCCCTCCGTGGCCGTAGCGGCCGCGGATGAAGTGCAGTGGACCCAAGGCGCCGGCCTCGCACACCTGCCGCAGCTTGGCGATAGCCGGATGGTAGCGGTGGTTGTACCCGGCCTTCAGGCAGCAGCCCGAGGTAGCGGCGGCCTCTACAATCAGACGCGCCTCGCCTGGATTCCGGCCCATGGGTTTTTCGACGAGCACGTGTTTGCCGGCCCGCAGCGCTGCGGCGCTCACCGGGCTCAGCCATTCGTGGGTAGTGGATACCACCACCATCTCCAGGTCGGGGGACACCACCAACTCCTCCCAAGTGGCCACCACCGCCGCGCCGTGGCGCTGGGCCAGCGAGGACGCGGCTGCCCTATCGAGGTCGCAGACCAGGGCCAGTTCACATTCGGGATGGGCGGCCACCGCCGCCGCCCTTTTCTGCCCCACACCCCCCGCACCTACCAGACCGATTCTGTACATACCTCCCTCACTTCGGGGGCACCACCCGCCGCACCGTATAGTGTTCGGTTCCCATGACCTCTCGCACCTCCAGTTGCTCCCACTCGTCCCACACCGCGCTGAAGAGGCGGCCGCTGAGCCCGTCCGAAAGCGGCGATGCTAGGTAGACCACCAGGGCGGCGGGCCGCGCCGGGTCCACACCCCCCTCCTCCTGCTGGCGCCGCGCCTCTGCCAGGGCCTGGGCCCCCGCCAGCTCACCGGCAGCCAACACCTGTTCCAGCATCTGGGTATTCACCGCCCCGGGCGCCACGGCGTTGACGTCGATGTGGTGTTGGGCCACCTCGGCGGCCAGGGTCTCGGTGAAACGCACCACCCCGGCCTTGGCGGCGCTGTACGCGCTGAACCAGGGCCGCGGGGTTACGGCACCGCCGCCCGAGAGGTTGATGATCTTGCCGTAGCCGCGCGCCACCATGCCGGGCAGCAGCAGATGGGTACACAGGAAACAGCCGCCCAGGTTGATCTGCACGTTTTGCAGCCAGGCAGTGGGGTCCACCTGCTGTACGGGGCCGATGGGCCCCAGCAC
>SXGT01851021.1_pt1 | contig 22798 bp, 17 predicted proteins | sample 3176221 | NCBI WGS metagenome assembly SXGT01 (sample SAMN11356862, study PRJNA531348) | freshwater metagenome | isolation source: freshwater sample F1-120 | place: China: Fuxian Lake, Yuxi | collected 2017-12-25
GGTCGGCCAGCCGTTGTCCACGCAGAAGAAGGACGGCGAATCGATCGAGGGGCAACTCGTGACGACCGCCGACGGTCGCGTGATCGAGCGCATCGTCGAGCACGTGATCGTGCAGGAGCCGGTCCGTCAGAAGCTGCCGCGGACGCGAACCGCCAAGACGTTCTCGTTCCGCGTCGCCGACTGCCACGGTTACGTGACGGTGGGCGAGTACGGCGACGGTCGGCCCGGCGAGCTGGTCCTCCAGGTCGCCAAGCAGGGCAGCACGCTCGCCGGGATCATGGATGCGTTCGCGATCTCGGTCAGCCACGGCCTCCAGTACGGCGTGCCACTCGAAGCGTTCGTGCGGATGTTCACGAACATGAAGTTCGAGCCCGCGGGCATGACCGATGACCCCGACATCCGTTTCGCGGCGAGCCTGGTCGACTACATCTTCCGGCGGCTCGCGGTCGAGTACCTGCCGCACGACCAGCGCGAGGCGATGGGGATTCTCACCATCGGCGAGCGGATGCAGCCGACGTTGCCCGGCGTCGAGGAGTCGGCGACGCCGTCGAGCCCGAGCCTCGACCTCGGCCCCGACGACTTGCCGCCGTCGGCGGTCCTGCCGACCGCACCGGCCGCACCGACTACGCCGCGCCCGGTCGTGCGTCAGCACGAGGTGGTGCTGTGCCACGTCTGCGGCGACATCATGCAGCGGGCCGGCAGCTGTCACGCCTGCCCCAGCTGCGGCGCCACCAGCGGCTGCAGCTGAGGCCACCCGTTCGTTGAGTGGATTTCCCGGATATCGAGGAAATCCACTCAACGAACGTCGAGCACGGCGCTCGGCGCGGGCGAGCGCCGCGCGGGAGGCGGTCGAGCATCGGCTCGGGGTACGTTCCCCACCATGAAGCTCAGCGTGATGCTCAACTACTCCGGCGACGTGATGGCGGCCGCGAACGAGGCGGTCGAACTCGAGAAGGCCGGGCTCGACTGCGCCTGGGTCGCCGAGGCATACAGCTTCGACGCGATCTCGATGATGGGCTACCTCGCCGGGCGCACCGAACGGCTCGAGATCGGCAGCGCGATCGTCAACGTCTACAGCCGCACACCGACCCTGCTCGCGATGACCGCGGCCGGGCTCGATGTCGTCAGCGGCGGCCGGGTCCACCTCGGCCTGGGCGCGAGCGGACCGCAGGTGATCGAAGGCTTCCACGGCGTGCCGTACGACAAGCCGCTCACCCGCACCCGCGAGGTCATCGAGATCTGTCGCTCGGTGTGGCGGCGTGAGGTGATCGACCACCACGGTCCGACGGTCGACATCCCGCTGCCCGAAGGGCAGGGCACCGGGCTCGCCAAGCCGCTGAAGCTCATCAACCACCCGGTACGAGACCAGATCCCGATCTGGATCGCGAGCCTCAAGGGCAAGAGCGTCGAGATGACCGCGGAACTCGCCGACGGCTGGATCCCGATCTTCTATGTTCCCGACCGTGCCGACCGCGTCTGGGGCGACGCGCTCGCGGCCGGACGCGCGAAGCGCAGCGCCGAACTCGGGCCGTTGCAGGTGATCGCGGGTGGTCCGGTGATGTTCACCGACGATCCCGATCTCCCGGCCAAGATCAACGACTTCGGTCGCGGCATGGCGGCGCTCTACGTCGGCGGCATGGGCGCGCGCGGCAAGAACTTCTACAACGACATCATGAGCGCGTACGGCTGGGAGGGTGAGGCCAAGATCATCCAGGACCTCTACCTCGACGGCAAGAAGGACGAGGCGGCGGCGGCGATTCCGGCCGACTTCCTCGCCGCCGCGTCGCTCGTCGGCAGCGAGGGCTACGTGAAGGAGCGCATCGCCGCGTACGCCGACAGTGGCGTGACGCACCTCCAGCTCACACTCATCGGCTCGCTCGAACAGAAGCAGGCGACCCTCGAGAGGTTGCGCGGCATCATCGACTGAACGGAGCACCGTGGGGATGGAGTTCGGTCGAACGCTCGTGGGGCGCGACGCGGCGGTGGACGACACGGTCCGCGCGCTCCGTGCCGGCCCGCACGGGGTCGCCCCGGACGATGTCGGCGCGAGCGGCGTCGTGGTCGTCGGTCCGGCGGGCGTCGGCAAGTCGAGACTGCTCGCGGAGGTCCTCGCCCGGCTCGACGCCGTGGGCTTGCGAACCCTCGCGGTCGGCGCGACCGAATCGTCGCGCGACCTCGCGCTCGGCGCCTTCGCGTCGCACGTCGACCCGGCGCACATGCCCACGGCGGGCCGGGCGGGCGACTCGCTGCCGTCGAGCCTGAGCGGCGCGCTGAACGGGCTGCGAACCCGGTTCGGGTCCGACCGATTCGTCGTCGCGGTCGACGACGCGCACGATCTCGACGACCTGTCCGCAGTGATGCTGCACCACCTCGTGCGCGACGGGTCGGCGTCGGTGTTGCTCACGGCGCGCGCGGGCGCCGCGCTGGCGCCGGCGCTCGACGGGCTGATCCGCGGCGCGCTCATCACTCGTTCCGACCTCGCCCCGCTCGGTGAAACCGAGATCGGGCTCGTGGCTGTCGAGACGTTGGGAGGGCCGGTCGACGGTCCGACCCGAAGGCGGCTCGCGGCCGCGGTGGTCGGCAACCTCGTGTTTCTGCGCGAACTCCTGCGCGACGGTCGAGACTCGGGAGCGTTGTCGTTCCGGGAGTACGTGTGGTCGTGGCACGGCCCGATCGCTCCGGGTCCGCGCGTCGTCCACCTGGTCGAGGGCTCGCTCGCCGGCGCGAGCGGCGCAGTCCGCGATCTCTTGGACCTGCTCGCGGTCGCGGATGTGGCCGAGCTCGACGTCGTGCTCGGGTTCGCCGACGCGGCGGTGCTCGACGTCGCGGAACGCGAGAAGCACATCGTCGTCGATACCGATGGTCGACGCACCACGGTCCGGCTCGCGCATCCGCTCGTCGGCGCGGCGCTCGTCGCGACGATGCCCGAGATGGCGAGGCGTCGTCTCGCTGGCGCGCTCGCCGACGCGCTGACGTCGCGCGGCCTGCGCCGCGCCGAAGACGGACTCCGCGTCGCCGTGTCGGAGCTCACCGCGCACCGCAACCTCGACGCGGCGAGGCTCCTCGATGCCGCACGCCTCGCTCGCTCGCTCGACGACCTCGAGCTGTGGGAGCGCCTGAGCCGGGCTGCGGTCGGCGTCGCCGACGAGCCGGGTGCGCGCGTCGCCCTCGACGAGTGCCTCGCGTGGCAAGGTCGTTTCGGTGAGCTCGTCGACGGAACCGGCATCGACGTCGCGGCCGATCCCGAGGTGTTCGCCCGTCACGCTCGGACCCGCGCCGCGGCGTTGTTCTTCGGCGAGGGCGAAGAGGGCGGCGCGAACGCCTCGCTCGAAGCCGCCGAGATGGCGCTCGCCGGCGATCCCTTCGCTGCCGACATCCGATCGCACCGCGCCGAGCTCGCGATGTTCTCGGGAACGTTTCGCGTCGCGGAGCGCCTCGCTCGCGACGTTCTCGCCGACCCGAGCGCGCCGGCAGTGGCGACCGCGACCGCCTTCGGGGCACTCGTGCCGAGTCTCGCGCTGACCGGCCGCGTCGAGGCTGCCCGAACGACGGCCGGCGAGGGGATCGACTTCGTCATGGGGCTCGCCGATCCGCCCTTCTGGGAGGGGGCCGGGATCATGGTCGGCGACTTCCTCGCTGCACTCGTCGGCGGGCACCTCGCCGACCTCGAACCGACCCTCGAAGCCCTCTACGCGGAGGCGGTGGCGAAGCCGCTCGATCCGATCCGTGGTGTGTGGGCGTTGATGCTGGGCCGCAGCGCGACCGCGCGCGGCGACCTGTGTCTGGCAAGCGCGCGACTGCACGAGTCGGCGGGCCTGCTGCGACGCAACGATCCCGGACGCGTGCTCGCGTGGTGCCTCGGTTCGCTCGCGCAGGCCGAGGGCCAGCGTGGCAATGGGGTCGCCGCGACCCGCGCGATCGAGGAGATGGACGAGGTGCACCTCCCGGCGATGCGGGCCTTCGATGCCGATCGTGAGATCGGCCGGGCCTGGGCGGCGAGCGCGAGCGGCAGCGCGGACCGCGCGCGGTCGATTGCGATGAACGCAGCCAACGAGGCGTTCGACTCCGAGGCCTTCGGTTCGGCGGCCGTCGCGGCGCGTGACGCGACGCGCCTGGGCGCGCGCGACCTCGCGCCCCTGTGGGCCGACCTGCACCTCGCGGTCGATGGGCCGTTGGCGCTGGCGACAACGGACCTGCTCGCCGCGCTCGAACGACGCGACCCGGGCGAGGTGCTCGGGATCGCCGAGGGTGTCGCGACGTGCGGTGCCGCGCTGTGGTGCGCCGAACTCGCCGCGCACGCACACGCGCTCGCCACCACGCAGGGCGACGCGGCGAACTCCGCGCGGGCGTTGCTCGTGCGCTCCCGGGCCGAGGCCGCGTGCTCCGGTGCCGACACGCCGATGATGCGCTGGGGAGTTCATCGGTCGACCGACGCGATCCTCACCAGACGCGAACTCGAGATCAGCCGGCTCGCGGCCGACGGGGTGACGAGCGCCGAGATCGCGGAGCGCCTCTTCGTGTCGCGCCGGACGGTCGACAACCACCTCGCCAACGTGTACCGCAAACTCGGCGTCTCGTCGCGCGCCGAACTTGCCGGCCTCCTCGGCGGCTCCTGAGCCTCGGTCTGCGGCTCGCGTCGACGCAGGCGGGCTCGGCACTGATCGCGCATGATCAAAATGAGTAATGCCTACTCATGACGCCGTGCCCCGCTGTTGGTCTGATGCAGAGCGAAAACCGGCAGCGGCAGTACGTGCGGGCAGTGTGGTCCGCCCGCCTCGCTTCGGTGGGGGCGAACGAGGAGGGCTCAGTATGCGCATCCGATTCCTGGCCTGGCGGACCGGTATGTGGGGACTGCTCGGCGTACTGCTGGCTGCCGGTGCTCTGCTCCCGGTGCACTCAGCCTCGGCCGTCGGTCTGCCGACGTTCTCGGTGGGCGACGGCTCGCTCGTCGAGGGCGACTCCGGATTCCGTCAGGTGAAGATCCCCATCACCCTGTCGGCCGCGGTGGGCGTGACGACGACGATCAACTACACCGTGTCGGCCGGCACCGCGACTGCCGGCACCGACTTCTTGCCGCTCACGAACAAGAAGTTGACCTTCAAGCCCGGCATCGTCAAGAAGACGATCGCGGTCAAGGTCTACGGCGATGCCGCGGACGAAGGCGACGAGACGATGGTGGTGACGTTGCTGACGCCGACCGGCGGCACCGACACGCTGCGTGCCGCCGGCACCGGGACGATCATCGACGACGACCCGATCGTCGGGGCGACGGTCGACATCGGCGACGTCGCGGTCGTCGAGGGCGACTCGGGTGGTGGCGTGGCCGGAACGGTCGCGCAGTTCACCGTCACCCTCAGCGAACTCTCGCTCGCGAACGTGACCGTGCAGTACGCGACGGCCGCCGGAACGGCGAGTGCGGGCTCGGACTTCACGTCGATCCCCACCAAGACGCTCACGTTCAAGCCGGGTGTCGTCAAGAAGTACGTCACCGTCAAGGTCACGCGAGACACGAGTGCCGAGGCCAACGAGGTGTTCACCGTCGGTCTCGCCAACGCGGTCGGCGTCGGCTTCGGGCTCGGCCGATCGACGGGGACCGGAACGATCCTCGACGACGACGTGCCCGGGGCGCCGGTGATCGCGGGTACGACCCCGACGTCGCCCGCGGCGTCGACGACACCGCTGGTGTTCGGGACCACCGGACCGAACGCGGCGACGGTGAGCCTCTACTCCGACTCCGCGTGCGCCGGGCCGGTACAGGGCTCGGGCAGCGCGGCCGCCTTCACCGGCGCCGGGCTCTCGGTCACCGTTCCGGCCGGCACGACCACGACGATCTACGCGCAGGTCTCGAGCACGCTCGGCCTGCTGTCGGCCTGCTCGACCGGCTTTGCGTACTCGAGTTCGGCACCGACTCTGACGGGTTTCGGCTGGGGCAGGAACGACGGGGGCAATGCCGGCATCGGCACGTTCAGCGCACCCGGCACGGGGGTGCTCACACCGACATCGATCATGGCGGACGCCTCGGTCGTGGCGACGACGGGGTTCTCCTCGGCTGCGGTGAGGTCCGACGGAACGCTCTGGACCTGGGGTCAGAACGGTTTCCACGGGCTTGGTGATGGATCGTTCGGAGATCGCGCTGTCCCCACCCAGGTCGGGACGGACACCGACTGGAGTGCGCTCGCTGGGGGCTGGAACTTCATGCTCGCTCTCAAGGCCGATGGATCGCTGTGGGCCTGGGGGATCAATGCCTTCGGGCAGCTCGGCGACGGCACGGGGACCGACCGCCCGACCCCGACGCACATCGGCACCGACACGTGGACCGAGATCGGCGCGGGGAGCTTCCACTCGGTCGCGGTTCGGAGCGACGGAACCTTGTGGGCATGGGGTGCGAACAACGTCGGACAGGTCGGGGACGGGACGACGACGAATCGGTTCGCACCGGTGCAGGTCGGTTCCGACTCCGACTGGACCGCGGTCGACGCCGCCGAGCATTCGATGGCCTTGAAGTCCGACGGAACCCTCTGGGCCTTCGGATGGAACTACAAGGGCCAGCTCGGCGACGGCACGTTCACGAATTCCGCGGTGCCGGTGCAGGTCGGAGTGGACTCCGACTGGGCATCGATCAACGCCGGGGGCTGGGCGTCGTCGGCGATCAAGACCGACGGAACGCTGTGGACCTGGGGTGACAACGCGTTCGGCACGCTTGGCATCAGCGGCCCCGGACTGAGTCAGACGCCGCTGCAGGTGGGGACCGATACCGACTGGGCGCAGGTCTCGTCCTCGACGTGTACCGAGCCCACGCCTGTGCTCGCCATCAAGTCCGGGGGATCCCTCTGGGGCTGGGGCAGCAACGACTTCGGACAGCTCGGTGTCGGCTCCGCCTACGGCGTTCAGGCGACGCCGGTGCAGGTCGGGACCTCGATCAACTGGTCGACCGTGGTCGCCGGCTGCGAGCACTCGCTCGGGATCCAGGGCTGAACAGCTGCACTGCTGAAAACGCGGGTCGGTGGCCTCGACCGCTTGCGGTCGGAGCCACCGACCCTGGCGGTTCAGGCGGCGGCGGGTTCGGTCCCGACCTCGCTCAGGGTGATGTAGCCGAGCGCGAACGCTTCGACGTCGTTCGCGATGTCGGCGGTGCCGCCGCCGGTGCCATCCGTCGTGACCGTGCAGTCGATGTCTTGCACGATCTCCTTGCCCGTCTGTTCGGTGGCGGCGTCGATCTCGAGCACGCCGCGGGGCTCGCCGACGGCGCACGTCGGGGCGTTGAGGTTCCAGACCTCGGCCGCGTCGCCGCTCGTCGGATCGAACGCGAGGATCTCGGCGCGGTGCTCGACGATCCAGGCCACCGCGGCGGCGACGCTCGCGGGGTAGTCGGGTGCATCGGCGAGGCCCTGGCTGACCGCGAGGGCCGGGATGCCGCGCGACCCCGCGGCGCGGGCGGCGCCGACCGTGCCCGACACGTCGGTGAGCACGCCGAGGTTCTGGCCGAAGTTGGAGCCCGCGACCACGAGGTGCGGCGGGGCGTCGGCGAGCACGGAGTCGAGACCGTAGTTGACACTGTCGGCCGGGAAGCCGTCGACCGCAGTCACCGGGTAGCCACCCGCGGTCTGCTGTTCGGTCGCGGTGAGCGTGCCGGGGGTCGTGCTGCCCCCGGCACCGCTCTTGTTCTCCAACGGCGCCACGACGGTGACCTCGACGTCGGGGAGTTCGAGGAGCGCCGCGACGAGCACGTCGATACCCTCGGCCGCGTACCCGTCGTCATTGGAGACGAGGATCCGCAGCGGCTCGACCGAGATCGTCGTCGTCGTGGCCGGCGCCGTCGTGTCGGGGGGCGCCGCGCTCGAGGCGCTGGTGCTCGCGCCACCGGATTCGTCGTCACCGCCTCCGCAAGCACCGAGGCCGAGGGCACCGAGCAGCACGAATGCCGACAGCGACGAGATCGCAAGCGTCCTGTGCAGGGCGCGCTTCTGGGGCAGGACTGGGGTCATGGCCAGGATTCTGGCAGGGTTTCCCGCCCGCTGACGCGTCACCGCCCCGGGGGCGCCCCGGGGCGGTGAGATCGACCGATGGTTGACTGACACGACTTGCGGCGCCGACCGGGTCGGCTGCGGGCACGACGTTCGTTCGTCGGCATCGAGGCCGTTGCGGTGTGAGGACGTGTACCGCGGCGAGCGTTACCGTGCGGCGCCGCGAGTGCGGCCGGGAGGATCGTCCTCACCCATCGCCTCTCCTCTGCGGGTCGGCTGTTCCACGGTCTGTTCACCCTGCGCTTCGACCGTTCGGCTGTCAAGGGTCGTCGACATCACTCTGGGATCACGCGAGGCGAGCCCGCCCGGCGAGGAGATTCACGCCGCCGCGCCGGAGCTTCCGGGCGCTCGATCCGGTCAGCACGAACTGAATACCGCGCTGTTCGATCAGCCGGTGGACCTCGTTCAACAGGTCCAAGAGGCCACGTCACGGGAGTCCCGTACGCTGCGGGGATCGAAGCGCCGACCACCGTCGATCTCGAACTCGCGCGCACGTGGCTGGGGAAGCGATTCGCCGCCGTCAGCGGTGTCGAGCTGGTCGGGGAAGGCGCGTGGTCGCGGTGCTTCGGGTTCCGCACCGCCGAACGGGATCTCGTCGTGCGGTTCGGGCGCCGACGCGACGACTTCGAGAAGGACAGGAACGCAAGCGCGTGGGGTTCGGCGGCACTGCCCATCCCGGCTGTGTCCGAGATCGGCGAGGCGTTCGACGGCCACTACGCGATCTCGACGCGCGTGTACGGGACGCCGCTGGAGTCGCTCGACGCCGACGGCTGGCGCGCGGTGACGCCGAAGCTGTTCGAGGCGCTCGACGAGCTCCGTGCGGTACCGGTGGACGGACCGGACTGCTTCGGGGCCACCGATCTCGGCATCCGAGCCACGTGGCGCGAGTACCTCCTCACAGTCGATCTGCCGCGGAGCAGCCGACTGTCGGGTTGGCGCGAACGCCTCCGTGCGCATCCCGGTGGCGAAAGGGCGTTCGCGCGAGGGTACGCCGAGCTCGAACGGTTGAGTCCCGGCGTCGACGTCGCGCCCCACGTGGTGCACGGCGACCTGGTGAACCGCAACGTCTACGTCGACGGAACGGTGATCTCGGGCATCTTCGACTGGGGATGTTCGTTCACCGGTGACTTCGCGTACGAGATCGCGCTCATCGTCTTTTGGACGTCCTGGTACGACGCCCTCGTCGAGTTCGACCTCCTCGCCGCGGCCCTCGAGCACTGGGCCGCGGTCGGCGCCGACCTCCGCGACATCGAGCGACGCCTCCGACTCTGCGCGATCCACATCGGCCTCTCACACATCGTGTACAACGCGTTCTTGGGCAACGGGCCGGCGCTCGACGCCTGCGCGGAACGCATGCGTCTGTACCTGTAGGGGTTCGTCTCTTCAGCCCGAATCGACTGGACCGACGGGATGCCGCGGACGCCGGCTACACGGTCGAGGGTCCGGGCCGCAGGCAGAAAGCCGCCCGGAAATCCACCACTCGGACCGTCGGTCGTGAGACATTGTCGACGGTCGTGGTGGCTTCCCCGCCCTTCGGCTGCTGCGGTTCGCCGCAGTCCACAACCCACTTCCAGCGCATGTCGGCCCGGGCTCGCCCGGGTCGACGTGTTCGGTGAGCCCATGTCGTCACCGGCCGCGGGCTGGTACCCCGACCCAGAAGATCCCACCCGCTGGCGGTGGTGGGATGGCGCCGGCTGGGGAATCCGCTACGACCCGGCCGCGGTGCCGTTGCGCCGCCAGCACGAGACGGCGCGTTGGCTCCGGATCGCCGTCTGGGCCCAGCCCGTCGTCACGATCTCGGGGATCGCGACCGCATACGCCATCGTCGACTTCATGCGCGACCTGGACGACGACGGGGGACCGGTAGGAACCCCACTGTCGCCGTGGACGTCGCTGGTGTCGCCACTGGGCATGGGCCTGTCGATCTGTCTGATCCTGTGGATCTACCGCACGGTCGAGACCGGCGTCGCGCTCGGCCGTCCGGCGCGGCGCGGCCCGGGGCTCGCGGCGATCTCGCTCATGATCCCGATTGTCAACTTCTGGTGGCCGGTGCAGGCGGTGCGCGACACGCTCAGCGGCCGACCGGCAGCGCGCGCGGCCGTCTTGCGCTGGTGGATCGCGCATCAAGTCGCGAGCCTCGGCGGACTCGTCGCGTTCGTGCTGCCGTTCATCGACCGTGGCTTCGCTGCGATCGTCGCGACGTTGTTGGTCGTGATCGCGATCGTCGCCGCGTCGCTGGCGCAGTCGATGACCGCCACGGTCGAGGCCGCCCACCGCGAGATCGCCCATGGGGGAGTCGCGTTCGGAGGCGCTGCCCGAGATCCGTCGGTCGATCAGTCGGTGCGGCCGCCGCAACGCCAGTAGGTGCCGTCGGCACGGTCGAGGAAGTTGTCGTCGACGAGGTAGCGACGGAGCGCGGCGGTGTCGGCGTGGACGCGTCCGAGGATGAGATTCACCATCGTCTCGGAGTAGCGCTCGCCCGGCTCGAACCGCTGCGCGAGCCATTCGAGGATCACGCGCCGCTTGGCCGCCGCTGCCGGGATCGCGACGAGCCGACCCTCGCGCACGAACGCGCGGAGCACCTTGGCCTCGGCACGGGGCGCGTCGCCGTGTTCGTCGACGCCGGGGCGCCGCTCCGCAGCCGCGGCGCGTGCCGTCACGCGGAAGGCCTCCTCCACGAGGAACAGCGTGCGTTCCTCACCCGATACGACGAGCCCCGCGTCGCACAGCCGTGTCACGGCGCGGGTGAGACTCCGGAGGTCCGATCCGGTCTCGCGCTGCAGATCGTCGAGGTTGTTCGCGCCGAGCGCCAACGCGGCGACGACGCGCAGCCGCACGGGGTCCGCGAGCAGCCCGACGAGGTCGTCGGAGCTGAACCCGCCGGAGCGGAATGCGCCGACGGGCACCAGGTCGGGTCGGCGCGCATCGGTGCGGTCGGTCGAGGTCGCCGCGGAGTCCACCCGCCGACGGTAGCGCCGAGGTCGGCCGTCGTACCCCGGGTAGTTTCGTGGGCGTGCTGGATCATGCCGACGTGGCTCGGGTGCTCGTCGTGACCGCTCACCCCGACGACGTCGACTTCGGCGCTGCGGGCTCGGTGGCAACGTGGACCGACCGCGGCATCGCCGTGTCGTACTGCCTCTGCACCGACGGCGACGCGGGCGGCGCCGAAACCGGGATCCCGCGCGCCGAGATGCCCCGCATCCGCCGTGAGGAGCAGACCAAGGCGGCCGCGGTCGTGGGTGTGACCGACCTGCACTGGCTCGGGTTCGCCGACGGGATGCTCCAAGCCGATCTCGCGCTGCGCAAGGCGATCAGCCGAGTGATCCGCATCGTGCGACCCGACCGGGTGATCTGTCAGTCGCCCGACCGGTTCATCCCGCGCATCTACGCGAGTCATCCCGACCACCTCGCCGCCGGCGATGCGACGATCTGCGCGGTGTACCCCGACGCTCGCAACGCGTGGTCGTTCCCCGACCTCCTCGAGGAGGAGGGCCTCGAGCCACACACGGTCCCCGAGGTCTGGATGATGGCCCGCCAGGAGCCCGATCGCTTCGTCGACACGACCGACGCGATCGACCGCAAGCTCGAGGCGCTGCTCTGCCACCGCAGTCAGATGCCCGAACCCGAACGAATGCCCGACCTGATTCGCGGGTGGTCGGCGGCCGTCGCCGAGCGGGCGGGGCTGGCCGCAGGTCGGTACGCGGAGGGCTTCGAGCGGATCGACACCGCGTAGCGTGCGCCGGCATGGGACTCGTGCCGGACACCGCCAACCACCCGCTCTCGATGTTGACCGCGGCGGAGGTGGAACGGGCCGCCGCGATCTGTCGCGCGACCGGCAAGGTTCCCGAGGGCGCGTTGTTCGCGCACCTCGTGCTCGCCGAGCCCGACAAGGTCGTGCTCGCGGGGTGGTCGCCGGGCGACCCGATCGACCGGTGCGTGCGCGCCCAGATCGTGCCCGGTCCGGAACTCGCGCTGATCGAGGCGCTCGTGTCGGTGACGCGCGGCGAGGTGTTGGAGTGGCGCGTCGTCGAGGGTGAACGCCCCACGCTGCTGTTCACCGAGTCGGCCCACGCGGTCGCGGCGGTGCGGGCGAACCCCGAGTTCCGTGCTGCGCTCGCGCGTCGCGGCATCACCGACGTCGACAACGTGCAGGTCGACCCTTGGCCCGCCGGGACGTTCGGGTACGCGGCCGAGGTCGGGCGGCGCATCGCGCGCTGCATCTCGTTCGTGCGCGAATACCCCGAGGACAACGGATACGCGCGGCCGATCGAGGGCCTCGTCGTGCACGTCGATCTCGGCCGGAACGAGGTCATCGAGGTGATCGACCACGGGGCGGTGGCGTTGCCCGCCCAGCACGCTCGCTACTTCGCTGCCGACCACGAGCCGCTGCGGAGCGACATCAAGCCCCTCCACATCACCCAACCCGAGGGGCCGAGCTTCACCGTCGAGGGGAACCTCGTCGAGTGGCAGAAGTGGTCGGTGCGCGTCACGTTCGATCCCTACGAGGGCCTCGTGTTGCACCAACTCGCCTACGACGGCCGCTCGGTCGCGCACCGGCTGTCGATGAGCGAGATGGTCGTCCCGTACGGCGATCCCGGCGAGATGCACGGGTTCAAGAATGCGTTCGACGCGGGGGAGTGGGGCCTCGGTCGGATGACGCAGAGCCTCACGCTCGGCTGCGACTGCCTCGGCGAGATCTTCTACTTCGATGCCGTCCTCGGGTCGGAGCGCGGCAGGGCGTGGACGATCACGAACGCGATCTGCATGCACGAAGAGGACTACGACATCTTGTGGAAGCACGTCGACCTCATGGGCGGCACGAGCGAGGTCCGGCGGTCGCGGCGCCTCGTGATCAGCCACATCGCGACGGTCGGCACCTACGAGTACGGCTTCTACAGGTACCTCTCCCAGGACCGCACCGTGCAGCTCGAGGAGAAGCCGACGGGCATCCTCTCGGTCGGTGCGATGGAACCCGGATCGACCCGGGAGTGGGGCAACGAGGTCGCACCCGGCGTGTACGCGCCGTTCCATCAACACATGTTCTGTGCTCGTCTCGACCTCGACGTCGACGGCGCGGTGAATCGGGTGTACGAGGTCGAGGCCGAAGTCGTCCCGCCCGGCGACGGCAACCCGTGGGCGAACGCGTTCCGGGCCCGCACGACCCTGCTCGAATCCGAGACCGCGGCACGTCGGGTCGTCAACGCCGCGACGTCGCGTTCGTGGCGCGTCGTGAACGAGGGCGTGCACAACGGGATGGGTCGGCCGGTCGGCTACAAGCTCATCCCGACGATGAGCACACCGACACTGCTCGCCGACCCGTCGTCCTCGGTCGGACAACGCGCGGGATTCGCCCGCCACAACCTCTGGGTGACGCCGTATGCCCCCGACGAGATGCGAGCAGCGGGCGACTACCCGAACCAGTCGGCGGGCGGCGACGGTCTCCCGAGATGGACCGCGGCCGATCGCGATCTCGTCGACACCGACGTCGTGCTCTGGTACGGCTTCGGGATCACGCACCTCCCGCGACCGGAGGACTGGCCCGTGATGCCCGTCGAGTACACGGGATTCTTGTTGTCGCCCGTCGGATTCTTCGATCGCAACCCGGCACTCGACCTTCCGCCTTCGACGGGCGGCGTCTGTCACTGAACTGGCAGACTGCGGCGCGAGCCGACAGCGGCGTTGCAGCGACGAGGAGCGACAGATGGGTCAGTGGTCGAGGGAAGAACTCGAGGCCGCGCACGAACATTTCAAGGCGACGGCGGCCGAGGCGGGTCGTACCGGCGATTGGCGACCGTGGGCCGACCTGTTCACCGAAGACGCGACCTACACCGAGCACATGTACGGCAAGTTCAACGGCCGCGAGGAGATCTACGCGTGGATCTCCGCGACCATGTCGCAGTGGCCGTACACCGAGATGACCGAGTTCCCGCACGACTGGTGTGTGTGCGACGAGGAGCGTGGCTGGTGGATCTGTCAGATCGAGAATCGGTTCAACGATCCCGGTGATGGCAAGGTGTACGAGCAATACAACATCACGGTGTTGAAGTACGCCGGCAACATGCAGTTCTCGTCGGAGGAAGACGCGTACAACCCTGCGAACTTCGGCCCGATGGTCACCGAGTGGCTCGCTGCGAAGAAGGCACACTCGGAGAAGTGATCGGCGCCGGGTTGAACCCTCAGCGCCGGCGCCACACGTCGCGCGTCGCTCCGGCGAACACTCGCTCGTAGCCGAGCGCGGGCAACGTGACCGCGGCCGTCGTGGCCCGCTCCCAGTCGTGGCGGATCACGACGTAGGTCACGTCGAACTCGTCGAGGATCGCGACCGTAGCGGCGTCGGGGAACCAGGCCATCTCCGATCGCAACGAGCGGTACGACTCGGGGAAGAGGCCGGTGTAGCCGTTCACGAGCGGGTGGCCGTGTTCGAGGCCCGCGAGCATCGCGACGGTCGTGTCGTCGTAGTCGCCGACATTGCCGGTCGCGGGGAACGGCACCATAGCGACGACTCCCGATGGAGCGTCGTCGAGCCACTGCACCCAGTCGAAACCGGCGACGTCGGGGACGCGGCTCGTGGGTTGATCCCAGTGCACCGTTTCGATGACCGACGCGACCACGAACGCGACAGCGAGGACACGACCGGCCGGTCGGCGCCAGAGCCACGCGAGGCCGAGCGCACCGAGTGCGGCGAGGAGCGCTTGGGTCATCACCGCGGCACGAAACGGGCTGCGGAGACGGTCGAACCCCGGCACGTGATCGCGCACGAACGCGTACGGCACGTGGCCCGCGACGTGCAGCCGCAGCCCCAGCGCCACGATCGCGAGCAGGGCCGCGGCCACGATCGCGCCGACGACGAACCGACGTTGCGTCCGCGTGGCGCCGGCGATGCCGATCCCCGCCAGCAGGAGAGCGACGCCGCCCGGGAACAGCGCCTGGCCACCGTCGCGCTCGAATGCCCACGGCACGCCGACGGTTCCGTCGTCGTGGCGGACCAGATCGGTGCCGCGAGCGCTATTGGCCTCGACCGTCTCGTACGACCAACTCGATCCCGCGGTGTGGCGCTGTTGGGCGAGCGAGAAGGGCAGTGCGATCGCTCCGGCGATCGCGCCCGCGATCGCGACGTCGCGCGCGAGCTGGCGCCACGGCCGCGCGCCGATCACGAGCGGCGGGCCGATCACGACCAACACCAAACCGGTGAACAGTGCGTAGTAGCCCGATACCAGCGCGAGCGCGCCGAGTGCAGCGCCGGCGTCGGCGAGTCGAACCCAGTTCGGCCGTTGTCGATACGCGACGAGACGTTCGAGGAGCAGCCAGAACGGGAACAGCGGCACGAGTTGGAGCACCCCGAGTTCGTTGGAGACGAACGGCAGCGTCTGGCCGAGCGCGCCGGCGAGCAGTGCCGCGGGGTAGTCCGCGCCGAGGCGTCGCGCGAGCAGCGCGAGGACGAGCCCGTTCAGGGTGAGCATCGTGAGCAGGACGAGGTTGTATCCGCCGACCTCGCCCGTGAACGGTCGGACGACCGTGAACAGCAGCCCCGTGAGCGGCTGCGCTTCGGAGCGGGCGAAGGCACCCGCGGTCGGCGCGAAGATCGGCGCATCCCAATAGCCGCGGAACAGATCCGGGATCCGCGCCGCGTTCCACTGCAACGTCCAGAGGTTGAACTGCGGCACCGTCGGAACCGATTCGGCACCGAGCGGGAGGTGCGTTCGCCACCGGGTCGCGAGCGGCCACGTCGTGATGATGGCGAGGACGCCCTGGAATGCAACGGCGAGCGCGATCCGACGCGCGCGCGACTCCGGGACGATCGCCATCGGCGCAGGATGGCACATGACGACGCACTCGGAGCGGCGCGAGTGGCCGTCGGAGTGCTCGCGATCGCGACTGGTAGAATCCCCAACTCCGCGCTGGCGGGCGCGCACCGTATCGGTAGGAGCACTGCTCAATGGGATTCAAGGTCGGCGATCGGGTGGTCTACCCGCACCACGGTGCGGCGGTCATCGAGAAGAAGGAAAAGCGCGAGATCGACGGCGCCAAGACCGAGTTCTTCGTGTTGCGGATGGCCAACAACGATCTCGTCATCTCGGTGCCCGTCGCCAAGGCCGAAGAAGTCGGGATGCGACCGCCGATCTCTTCCGAAGACGTCGACGACCTCTTCCAGTTGCTCGCCAAGAAAGACGTGCGCGAGCCGACGAACTGGAGTCGACGCTTCAAGAACCACCAAGAGAAGCTGAAGAGCGGCGACGTGTATCAGGTCGCCGAGGTCGTGCGGAACCTCGCCCTGCGCGAGGTCAGCAAGGGACTCTCGGCCGGCGAGAAGTCGATGCTCGTGAAGGCTCGACAGGTGCTCGTCTCGGAGTTGAGCTTCGCGCTCGACGTCTCCGACGAGGACGCCCTGAAGAAGCTCGAAGTCGCACTCAGCTAGACGCCCTCCGGCCGGGCAGGTCAGGACGCGGCGCGAACGAGGGCGCTCACGACCTCGATGTGGCTCGTCATCGGGAAGAGGTCGACCGGCGTCGCCACCTCGAGCCGATACCCGGCGTCGACGAGGGCCCGGACATCGCGACCCATCGCGGCGGGGTCGCAGCTCACGAGGGCAATGCGATCGGGCGCGCATCGCAACACCGACGCGACCCCTTCGGGGCCGAGCCCGGCGCGACTCGGATCGGCGACGACCGCGTCGTAGGTCCGCTTGGCCCGCCACCGCTCGACCGGCATCCGATGGATGCTCGCGTCGGGATGGTCCGCGAGGTTCTCGCGCAGGTCGGCGACCGCACTCGGGTTGCCCTCGATCGCGACGACGAGCGGCGCGGGCACCGTCGCCGCGAACAGTCCGACACCGGCATACAGATCGGCGAGCGCCCGCACGTCAGGGCCGAGCGCGGAGCGGACGAGTCCCACGAGCACCTCGGCCCCGTCGGTTCGGATCTGGAAGAACGACCGTGCGCTGATCGTGAAGCGATGGCCGGCGACGATCTCGTGGTACTGGCCGGTGCGTTCGGGGTGCTTCCACGTGGGAGCGGTGCGAAACGTCTCGGCGGTGTTGACCCCGTAGGCCAGCTCGCCTTCGCGACTCGGATTCCAATCGGTGTCGACGAGCATCCGCTCGAGGCGGGGGTGGAGCACGAGACACGAGTCGATGGTGACCGGAGTGTTCGTCCCCGCTCGTCGAAACGCCGCATGGCCGTCGCGGTCGACGAGGAAGCGGACTCGCTGGCGATAGTCGGTCGCGGGGAGTTCGATCGTCGGCGCGACGGGCGCCTCGGGGAGTCGGGCGATCCGGGCGAACGCATCGATCACGATCTCGCGCTTCAGGCGAGCCTGCGCGGCGGGCTCGACATGCTGCCAGTCGCAGCCGCCGCAACCGGCGGCGACATGCGGGCACGGCGGCGCGACACGATCGGGAGAGGGGGTGAGGATCTCCTCGACGCGAGCGAAACCGACGTCGCGTTTGACCTTGACGAGCGTGGCCCGGACCCGCTCGCCGGGGAGGCCGCCCGCGACCATGACGATGCGGCCGTCGTCGGCGCGGCCGAGCCCGTCGCCGCCTGCGACCACCTTGTCGACCAGCAACTCGATCGTTTCACCGCGTTCCATGATCGACCAGTGTCGCAGGTGCCCGAGCGTGGGCCCCGACCGGGGCGCGCGACCGGGGTGCGATCAGCCGGGCGCGAGGGCGAGCGAGCCGGTCGCGTCGATCTCGATCGGGTCGGCGAACAGCACGCGGCTGTTCGGCCAGCCGACGTCGGGCGGGACGTAGCCGTGATAGGCGAGCCACGGGCGTCCGTCGCGGTCGACGAACACGTCGCCGCCGCCGGGCCCGCTCACCCGTGCCGAGGTCTCGAGGACCGCGCCGACCTTGGTGCACGGACCCGCCGGGCCGTCGCAACGCGCATACGCCATGCCGTAGTCGGCGGAACTCCAGTCGCCGCCGCTGTAGAACAGGTAGTGGTCGCCGGCGATGCGCGTCAGCGCGGGGCCTTCGACCACGCCCGCCTCCCACGGTTGGTCGGCGGCGGCGAGTTGGCTGGCGAGACCGACGAACGACCGACCGTCGGGCGCGAGGCGCCACGACCAGACGACCGCGGGACGTTCGCTCTTCCACACCAACCACGCGTCGCCGGCGGCATCGACTAAGGGGCTCGGGTCGATCGAGCCGCCGAACTCGACCTGGCACAGGAGCGGGGCGGTCGAGTCGTCGACGAACGGACCGGTCGGCGTCGCGCCGAGCGCGCTCGAGATGCACTGGAAACCGCTCGCCGCGTCGCGAGCGGTGTAGTAGAGGACGTAGCCGCCGTCGCTCCGCGGGAGCACCGACGGTGCCCAGGTGGCACCGGGCGTCGCCCAGGCGGGGAGCGCGGCGAGCGCGTTGCCGACGAACTCCCACGTGAGCAGGTCGGCCGAATGGAGCAGTTGCACGTCGCCCGCGCCGGCATTCGTCGAGTAGCCGTAGTAGTCGTCGCCGACCGCCAGCACGAACGGATCCGGGAAGTCGTAGGGGAACCGCGCTCCGCTGCTCGCGGCAAGCGCGGTCCGGCACCCGTCGGCCGCCGCGTTCAACGCCGCGACCGCGGCGCCGCGGTCACCGGCGCCGATCGCCGCGGTCGCCGCCTCCTGGGCTCGCAGGCAGGTATCGATGTCGCCGGCTCGGAGCGCGGTGAGGAAGACGGCGGTCTCGGTGAAGCCGAGCGTGCCCTGGTCGGATTCGAGTTTCGACCGCAACTCGCGGAGACGCCGTCCGAGCTGGCCGATCTCGCGTTCGAGGAGCGCGACGTCGTCGATCGCCGCGGCGGTGGTGGCTTCGGCGGCGGCGGTGCGCTCCACGATCGCCGCGAGTTGTTCCCGTGCGGCAGCGACGCCCCACCGCGCGTCGGCTCCGAGCACTCGCCGCTCGTCGAGTTCGTCGGTCGCGGTCCGGTACTCGCGGTGAACGAGGCCACCGAGGAGCACGAGGACGACGAGGGAGATGGCCGCGGCGACCCGGCCGCTCACGTCGGTGCCCGCACCGCGTCGCAGGCCGGTGCGACCTCGGCGAGCGACTGCTCCCAACCGGTCGTGTCGCCGACCGCGAGCTGATTCAGCGCGGCCGCGACCCCGCCGAGGCATGCTTCGAGGCGTTCGATGCGCTCGCCTTGTGCTGCGAGCGTGTGGCGGCGTTCGTCGATGGTGCGGCCCACCTCGTCGACCTTCGCCGCGACCGCGTCGACTCCCGCGGCCTGGTCGTCGCGAGTCAGGGTGCGCCGGCTGCGCGTGCCGCGCGCCTCGGCGAGGGCCGCGTCGGCTTGCCGGTTGCGTTCGATCGCACGCACGAGATCGGCTTGCAGCGTTGCCGACACGGCCGCGAGCTCGCGCAGTTCCGCGTCGGCCGCGGCGAGATCGTTCCGCACCCGCTGGAAACGCCCTGCGACGCCGACGACGAGCGCGACGCACGCGAGCGACGCGACGAGCCGCCGGGCGAGCGAGGCGGTCATGTCGGGAGGAGGCGCTCCCGGTAGAAATCGAGCACCGCGTCGAGCGCGGCGCGCGAGGGCGTCTCGGGGCGGTCGTCGAGGTCTTCGGTGAGTACCGAGTGTGCGGCCTTGCGATGGCCGTGCGGATTCCCCGGCGCCGAATCGAGCTCGACCGCGATGAAGTGTTCGCCGAGCTCGCGCTGGAGCCGTTCCCAACGCGCGTCGGGGACGAACCGATCGTGGCTGAAGCGCAATCCCAACACGTCGCAACCGCCGGCCGCACGCTCCTTGATGCGGGCGAGATCGGCATCGCTCACCCCGAGGTCGGCGCTGCGAGCCTTGCCGAACGCGAACGGCATCGAGGGCTGGCTGAGCACAGGAGCGATCATCCGGTCGTCGAGCATCATGCCGAGCGCGAACCCGCCCGAGAAGCACATCCCGACCGCGCCGACGCCCGGTCCGCCGCACTCGCCGTGCGCGCGCTCGGCGAGTGCCCGTAACCAGGCGATGACGGGGGAGGTCGTGCGCAGCGCCCAGTTCGAGAACTCCTTGGCGACGCAGACCTTCCAGAACGACGACGCGACGTAGCCGTTGGAGAACGCGCGACCGGGCGTCCCGACGAGCGATGGCAAGTACGCCGTGAACCCCGCGTCGGCGACGCGCCGGCCGAAGTCGGCGACCTTCGGGGTGAGGCCGGGGACCTCGTGGATCACCACCACCGCGGGACCGGTGCCCGACCGGTACACCGGACGCGTGACGGTGGTGGCGTCGCCGTCGGCAGTCGGCGACAGGTCGGCAGTGAAGTCGAAGCGGGCGAAACCATCGAGGTCAGGTGCGTCGGTCACGGCGAGCGATGTTATGCCGGGAGACGGCGCGGCGGTTCAGAACCGGGCGAGCTCGGTCCGGAGGTCGTCGAGCCCGAGCCCGCCGAGGTCGAGCGCATACGCGTGCCACGCCCGGAGGTCGAACGCGGCACCGTGCTTGCGGCGCGACTCGTCGCGGCACTCGAGCCAGACCCGCTCGCCGACCTTGTAGCTGATGGCCTGCCCGGGCAACCCGAGGTAGCGGTCGACCTCGCTACGCATGAAGTCGGCGGGGAAGCGACTGCGCTCGATCACGAACGGCAGCGCGAGCTCGGCGTTCCACACCGCGCCCGGGTGGTAGTCGGCGTGCGCGGGAATCGGGAGCTCCAGGTGCATGCCGATGTCGACGATCACGCGCACCGCGCGCATCGCCTGTGCGGCGAGCATGCCGAGCTCCCACGCGGGGTCGTCGAGGTAACCGAGTTCGCCCATGAGGCGCTCGGCGTACAGCGCCCAGCCCTCGCCGTGTCCGGAGATGAATCCCGAGAGTCGTTGGTAGCGCGAGAGCGAGTCGGCGAGGTACACGGTCTGGGCGACCTGCAGGTGGTGGCCGGGGACGCCTTCGTGGTAACAGATCGACACTTCGCGCCAAAGCGGGAAGCGTGTCTTGCCCAAGGTCGGATACCAGGTCCGCCCCGGTCGCGCGAAGTCTTCGCTCGGCGCCGTGTAATACATCGCCGCCGCACCGCCCGGTGGCGCGATCATCGCCTCACACGTCCGCAGGGGCGCGGCGATGTCGAAGTGCGTGCCGCCGAGCTCATCGATCGTGGTATCGATGAGCTCCTGGTTCCACGCGCGGAAGTCGTCGACGCCCTCGATCACGTACGCAGGATCGGACTCGAGCGCCTCGACCGCCTCCGACCACGAACTGCCGGGTCGGATGCGATCGCAGACCTCCTTCGCTCGTGCCTCGATCCGGGCGAGCTCACTCCAACCCCACTCAGAGGTTTCGACCGGATCGATCGTCGCGCCGAGATAGGCACGCGCCTCGCGTGCGTAGCGCTCGGGCCCGACCGGGTCGCGTTCCGACGCTGCCGCGTGGTACTCGTCGCGCAAGAAGCGGGCGACCTCGGCGTACGCCGTCGTCGCCGCGTCGGCCGCGGCTCGTAGGCGCGTCAGCAGCGCAGGGGAATGCTCGGGTGCGGCCTCGTAGCGGTCGGTCAAGGCGTGGAAGAACGGGCGCGTGTCGTTGTCGAGCCCGCCCCACGTCGCTGCCTGCGTAGCGCAGCCGGCCGCCTGGCGCTTGGCCGCCACGACACCGCGCTCGACGCCGAGGCGCTGGCTCGCGATCCAACCGGCGAGCGCGTCGGGGACGGCGTGCATCCGGGTCGCGACGGTCGCCCAATCGGCTTCGGTGTCGGTGCGCATGAGATCGAACGTGGCGCGCACCGAACCCATCCGGCTCCCGAGCACCCGGATGTCGCGCGTCGGATCGCCGGCGTCGTAGCGCTCGCGGCCGATGCCGAGCCGGTCGGTCATCAGTGCGCGAGCGACGCGGTCGCGGTCCGACTCGATCGGCGCGGCGCCGAGAGCCGACAACGTGCGGCGGCTGAGCTCGTCGCGGGCCGCGGCGCCCTCGGGCGACAGATCGGGGAGTCGATCGTCGTGGCCGGCGACGCCCATCCCGGTCGCGGCGATCGGATCGAGCTCGGCGAGTTCGTCGATGTAGCGGTCGGCGATCGCGTAGACGGGCGAGAGTGCCGCGGCTCGTGCCGTGGTCGCGGTGGTCGTGTCGCCGCGTGCCGGAATCGCCGGGTCGATGGATTCGTGCGCCATCGGCCGAGTGTACGGGCGTGCCCTCGGTAGCCTCCGGCGCATGGCACCTCAGTTCATCATCACCATGCGCAACCTCCGTCGGGTGCACCCGCCCGACAAGGAAGTCCTGCGCAACATCAACATCTCGATGTACCCCGATGCCAAGATCGGGGTGCTCGGTGCCAACGGTGCCGGCAAGAGTTCGCTGTTGCGGATCATGGCGGGCGAGGACGACGGCTACCAAGGCGAGTGCCGGATCACGCCCGGGTACCGGGTCGGCTACCTGCGCCAGGAGCCGGTGCTCGACCCCGACAAGAACGTGCGCGACAACGTGATGGAAGGCGTCGGCGACGTGAAGGGGCTCCTCGACCGTTTCGAGGAGGTCTGCAACGCGATGGGTGATCCCGATGCGGATTTCGACAAGTTGCTCGCCGAGCAGTCAGACCTCCAGGACAAGATCGACTCGGCGGGCGGCTGGGAGATCGATCGCACGCTCGACATCGCGATGGACGCGCTGCGGTGCCCACCAGACGACGCCGACGTCGCCACGCTCTCGGGCGGTGAGCGGCGACGGGTCGCGCTCTGTCGGCTCCTGTTGAGCAAGCCCGACCTGTTGTTGCTCGATGAACCGACGAACCACCTCGACGCGGAGTCGGTCGCGTGGCTCGAGCGCTACCTGCACGACTACGCGGGCTGTGTCGTCGCCGTGACCCAC